>Ga0193753_10002228_pt1 | contig 15631 bp, 14 predicted proteins | sample H1c2metaG_FD_144925 | JGI IMG/M metagenome (GOLD analysis project Ga0193753, IMG submission 144925) | Soil microbial communities from a riparian zone of the East river system, Colorado, United States - H1c2 | ecosystem: Environmental > Terrestrial > Soil > Riparian zone | place: USA: East... | reverse complement strand
GCGATCGCTTCCTTGTCTTCCGGTTTCAGAAATGAAAACGCCGGCATCATCCTTCTTCCCGCCGTGATAAACTGTATGAACTGGTCTTTGTTTAATTTTTTACTGATGTCCAAAATAGACGGATAGCTGGTTCCTCCCTTCCGGTCTGCACCATGGCAGGACATACAGTTTTGAATATATAACCGCTGACCCGCCATCACATAGGATTCATTATTCTTCGGCGTATTATCCACGTCGCGCATTTGTTGAACCCAGGCCATTTCGTTCGCATTGACAAACAAAGTACCATCCGACGGATCTACAGCAGGCCCACCCCACTCTGCCCCTCCGTCGAAACCTGGCAGTATAATGGTTCCTTTTTTTGACTCGGGTGAAAACATATGGCCATCACCATACTGCATGAGTCTCGTTTTCACGTCCGCATATTCCTCGGGAGACAAATAAGGGTTGATATCTTTTTCCGTAAATTTTTGCCTGACAAAAGGAGCCGGTGCTTGCGGAATCGGTTGCGTCGGCGATAATTTTTCGCCCACCAGTTCTGTCGCCGTATCCACGGGCGTTTCAACAATGGGGAAAAGCGATTCTCCGGTTGCACGGTTGAACAAATAGACAAATCCTGTTTTTGTGGTTTGTGCTACCGCGGCCACTTCATCTCCATTATGCCTGACCGTTAGTAATACGGGAGCTGAAGAGGGATCCCAATCCCAGGTATCGTGATGTATATATTGAAAATGCCAGATATGTTTGCCGGTGTTGGCATCCAGCGCCAGGATACAGTTCGCATACAGATTCGAGCCCCTTCGCTTTCCTCCATAGAAATCCATGGAAGCTGATCCGATGGGAATATAAGCGATGCCTGTTTTTTGATCGACGATCATACCCATCCAGTTGTTTGCACCGCCCGTCGACTTCCACGCATTTTTATCTTCCCAGGTTTCATAACCCGGCTCACCCGGATGGGGAATGGTATGGAATATCCACTCCTGTTTTCCGGTCCGCACATTATAAGCACGAACATGTCCGGGCGCCGCATCCATTCCTTCTGATACTCTGGTGCCCACGATTAAGAGATCCTTATAAACTGTAGATGCAGAAGTGGCGGTCACAAAAAGATCTTTGCCGTCTATACCCAATCCTTCACGTAAATCTACTTTTCCATTTTTTCCAAACCCTTCGATGATCTTACCCGTTTTTGCATTGATCGCGCGAAGAACAGACCCGGCAGTATAAAATATTCTTTCGTCATCTTTGTTGTCGCTCCAGTAAGCAACGCCGCGGTTACTGTTTAAATTCAGATTGACTTTCTTTTCACCCGCCACGCTGTCGAATGGATTGTAATGCCATTTTTCTTTTCCGGTGGCAGCGTCCAGCGCAAATAATTTAAGCTGGGGTGAAGTGCCGTACAACGTTCCGTTTATGATGATCGGATTACATTGTATCTGGGAATGGGCCGCTGTGTCCACGTCTTCCGTATGATACGTCCAGGCCACTTTGAGCTGCGTTACGTTGGAAGTATCAACCTCTGAAAGAGAAGAAAACTTATTTCCCGATCCATTTCCATTCACGACCTTCCAGGCCTGGTATGGATCGGACCAGCTGCTACAGGAGGAAAGAAATAATATCAGTAAAAACAGGGAGTAGCGGAGCAACATGTGGTTGGCAGATGGCAGTTGGCAGTTGGCAGACATTTTTGAATTAATTCGAATAAATGTAACCATTTTAATTATTTACTTTTTAACTAATTAACAACTGCCAACTGCCAACCGCCAACTGCCAACCATTCTATCAGGCCGCCGAAATAAGTATAAACGCATGCTGCGCCCCGCGATAATTATTATAAATCAATATTCTTCTGACAGGTTTCGCAGAATTGTTCTTCTTAATTGCCAATGGAGGAATGCTGCCATCTGCCAGAATTTGAAAAGATAACCAGCAGGCAAAAGAAGATGCCGTACAGTATTCACCACATAAATGTTTAAATCTTGCTACGGAAACAGTATCCTGAAAAGCCGATTCCACCGCTTCATAGTATTTCCGCAACCGATCGTCGCCATTCTCACCGGTTAATAACAGATCAGGCATTTCACCCGCAACAAAATTTTCTGACAGGAATTTTTTCAAAACATTTAATACCATAACGGGATCTTCCGTATGCATGGTGCGCACGGCATCCAGACTGGCAATCGCGCCTTCCCTTTGGTTATTCATCCATACCATAAAGGAACCCTCACCGGGAATGCTGCCCGCAGCTGACGTGGTAAATAAATCGCTGTTCAATACCGGCTCTTTTCGAAACCATCCGGCCAGACTGTCAATATTATAATTGTAAGCAGAAATTTCATCTGTACATCCCAAAAGGTAAGCCGTATCGGGATATTCCTTTAACGACATCACTGTATCCATCAACGCATTTTCAAATGCCAGCCCCCGGTGGACATGTGTAATATTATATTGGTGATTTTTTGTAACGAGTGCAATCTGTGCCGCCGCTGCATTGGAAGTGCTCTGGACGAAACTCGCCGGCGTGAGTAATCCTTCATCGTACTCGATGATCTGATTCAGAAATTTGATACAGTCCTCCATTCCTCCGTTCGCCGTGGCGATGATCATGCCATCGGGCTGTGGATATTTTTGGAGCAATGGAAGCGCCGCACCGACAGCCATGCGAACAGATTTTCCCATCCTTCTTTTTACACCGGCCGGAATGCCCGGATAATCGGGTTCCACCACGTTCAGTAAATTATTTCCGGACTCCCTGATCTGCGTGAGATCCGCTTCCGGAAAACTTGCCTGCGGTGAAATGCAAATCGATTGATGAAAATAGGGCATGCATCAGGTTTTTGAAAATATCAGTGTGCTGCAATTGCCTCCAAATCCAAATGAATTTGACATGACATTTCTGATTTCTTGTTTTGCATAGGCACGGACAGGTACCAGGCCCGTTTCGATGATCGGATTTTTAAATAATAAAGACGGATATATTTCCTGGTGCACCAGGTTCAGAATGGAATATACGGCTTCCACCGCACCTGCTGCACCCAGGGTGTGCCCCGTGTATGATTTGGTGGATGTGAACGGAGGAACTTTTTTAAATAACCGCAACATGGCGCGGCTTTCTGTTTCATCATTATTTTCCGTGCCGGTACCATGTGCATTGATAAAACTGATATCTTCTGCCCTGAGCCCGCTGTTTTGCAATGCTTCTTTCATTGATAAATAGGGGCCATCACCCTCCGGTGAATTGGAAGACGGATGATAAGCGTCATTTTTATTTCCATAGCCGGCCAAAAATGCATAATTATTTTTATCCCTGCAGTCCTCTTCTTTTTCCAGCACTAGAAAAGCAGCCCCTTCTCCGAGGTTCAAACCATTGCGATCACGGTCAAAGGGTGCGCAGGATTTGGACGAAAGAATATTCAGCGCATTGAAACCATTAATGGTAAATTTCGCAAGACTCTCTGCGCCACCTACGATGGCGCGTTTTGCATATCCGTGACGGATCAGGCGGGCGCCAAATAGAATGGCATTTGCAGATGATGAACAGGCTGTATTGATGGTACTCACTTCCCCCATCATTCCATACCGTTCCTGGATGGCCATGGTAACCGAAGCGTAGTCATAGGAAGTGAGGTAAGGCGTTCCATGGTCTTTAGCCAGTGCGTCATGATAAATTTCATCTGTGAGGCACATACCGCCCACGGTTGTTGCGCCGACTAGTGCCGTTTCTGTTGAAGCTAACTGGCCGGCAGACAGGCCGCTGTCCCTGATCGCCTCGTCGACTGCATGCAGGGCGAGTAAAGATGTTCTTGTAATCGACGGATTTAATTTCCCGAATATTTTTTTATTAAGTGCTTCCGTGGAATGTTTCACTTCTGCTGTTGGCAGGCGGCCCGCATAGGCAGTTTTATAAAATTGTATGTGGTTAATCCCACTGCGTTCAAACTGAAGAGAATCCCTGTTTTCTTTTACAGAATCTCCAATCGCACTGATCAGGCCCATGCCTGTAATAATGATCCTGCTCAAATCTCGCTATTTACTTGGTTCTGTTTTTTTCTATGTAAGCCACCATCGTGTTGATATCCGTCAGGATCTTCCTGCCTTCTTTTGGATCCTGGATATTGATACCGTATTCACGGGATAACAATACAATCAGTTCAATGGAATCGATAGAGTCCAGTCCAAGTCCTTCACCGAATAACGGCTCGTCATCTTTTATATCTTCCGGTTTCACCGTCGTCAGATTCAGAAAATGAATGATCTGCTCCTTTACCTGTTGCTTTAATGCAGTTGTTTCCATTTATTAAATTAAATTTTTCCTTTTTAATCCGTACAAAGTCAGAATCTGAATAAGAACCGTTATTCCTAATAAAGATAGAATATTCATCCAAATGTCGCCCAGTTTGCCGCCTTCCAGAAACAGTCCGTAATATGCTTCCAGCGCCCAATGCAGGGGAGATATCTGCAACAGTTTTTGCAAATGGGCGGGCATCGCAAAAGAAGGTACGATTAATCCACCCAATGCAGCCATGATAATTATGGAGATGGCCCCGAATCCGTTTGACTGTTCCGGTGTGTTCGCAAATACCCCGATACAGATGGCATAATTAACAGCACAATAACCAGTCACCGCCGTCACAATGAATAAGGCCACAATATCTTTTGGTAAATGCAGGGCCGGTAACCCGATATAAGGGAAGATTTTATTTCCGATCGCAAATATCACGGCAGCCTGCAGGATGGTCACGGTCAGGTAAACGAGTTGTTTTGAATACAAAGCATGCAGATAACTGGCAGGCATCGTTTTTAGACGGATAAAACTGCCGCTGTTTTTTTCCCTCACCATCGTACCTCCCAGTGATAAAACAATAAAGAACATCGCAAAAATCGTCCATGCGGGAACGTTATGCTGAGATGCATTGGGTATCGTGCGACTGCCGGTTCGGGAAACGGGGATTTCCGTTATCGGAAACTGAGAGAACAGGATTTGTTTTTGAAGATCCGTTGGAATTTCTTTTTGATTTACCGCGGAATACAATTTTTTTACGATCGTTTCTCCCTGGATCACCTGCACCGAACTGCGCAATGCACCTTCAATTGACTGACGGAAGGAAACCTGCATCACCGGATGATAAAACATCTGCAGGGAGTCGGTTAACTCAGGGGCTGCCAACGATTTTACCTGCATGGAATCGGGATCACTCAATGCACGGGTCGCAATTCCATCTGCCTTATGTTGAATGAATGCAGTAAAATTCGCGGGTATAACAACCGCCACCAATGCGTCTTTGTCGTACATGACCGAGATGATATTATGCTCGGACATGGAAGAATCGGCCATCTGTAATTTGAATAACCCGATCTTATGGAGCGCTTCAACCAGCTGACTACCCATCGGCCCCTCATCTTTATTAAATACAACCAGTGAAACTTTATTGTTATTTACCAATTCGAACGTACTGTTCTGCACACTGGTGATCACGATCACCAGGAGGATGGGCATAAAAAACATCATGAATAATCCGACCCGGTCGCGCAGGAGAATTTTGCTGTCCTTAATAATCGTGGCCCTTAGTATATGCATATCAATCCCGGAATCTTTTACCCGTGAGTTCCAGAAATAATCCTTCCATTCCCTCGTGCCCGTGTTTCTCCAATAAAACGTCCAGACTGTCGTGGGCTATAATTTTCCCGTCGTCAATCAGCGCAATTTTGTTACATAACTCTGTAGCTTCTTCCAGTTGATGTGAGGTATAAATTAATGTCGTGCCGGTTTCATTTAGCTCTTTCAGGTAATTAATAATGGCATGCCTTGTTTGTACGTCCACGCCAACCGTTGGTTCATCCAGAAAGAGCACCTGGGGTTTGTGCATAACGCCGATGGCCAGGTTGACCCTGCGTTTCATACCGCCCGAAAAGCTTTTCACTATGCGGTCAGCCACCGATGCGAGTCCGAGTACATTGAGTAATTCTTCCGTCCTGATTTTTATTTGTTTTTTGTTGAGTCCGTACCAGGCTCCGTAAAAAGCCAGGTTCTCACGCGCGGTCAGTTCAGGATAAAATGAAAAATCCTGTGGCACGAATCCAAAAATAGTATTGATGGATTTCGGATGATCATTGATTTCATGATCCTGTAAGCGGATACTTCCCGCCGAATATTTCAACAGACCCGTCATGAGGTTCATCAATGTCGTTTTACCCGCACCATTGGGCCCGAATAATCCGAATCGTTCACCGGCCGTAATCTCGAGATTAAAATTTTTAAAACAAATACCCTCCTGCCGGGGATATTGAAATGCCAGGTCCTGAATCTTTATGGCAGAGATACTCATGCCGGCCACTTTATTTTGGAGAGTGCCTGAAAAGCCTGTTTTTCGATATCTGCTGATGCGCGGAGATAATCACTCATCACATCAAAATCTGCCTGGCTGCCAATTCTTCCTTTATAAATCCCGGCAGCCTGCACAGCGGCAGAGCGCCAGATATCGCCTGATTTGGTAAACTGTTTGGAAATATCAATGAGTTCAGGAATCGGATGATAAGCATGGGCTTCCTGCAAAAATGCGGCATAAATAAAACGGAATCCGCCACCGCCTGTACCAATTTCTTCCTGCATACGAACGAGTTGCGCAAGATAACTGCCGGCTTTTTTCGGACCCAGTTTATCGCGCCACTGGCTTATTTTCTTTGCCATAAAACGAATGCCGCGAATACCTGCGATCGGTCCGGGTATGCGAAGCATCAGGGTGATATTTCTGTTTATACCGGTCTTAATGGCTTTTTTAATCTGTTCATTGGTGACCTCCCGTTTCTCCTTTGGATAATACAGTTGTCCCCTGGGTGCAAATGCACCTTTGGCAAACCGCACCCTTTCCAATTCATAACTGCTCAGGGAGGTAGCCATTTCCATGACCGGATCACTGATCAAAAAGTTATCCTCCTCTTTTCCAAAAACGATGAGGTTATGCGCATTAAAATGAAACCGGTATTCCTTGGGGAAATAAGTGAGATAATAAACACCTACCTGGCAACCGACGGGCTGACCCGCAGCCAGGCATTCCATTAATATTTTTTCCGCTTCTTTCTTTGATCTGAATTTTTTTCTGGCGACCGGTATGTCCAGCGCCTTGCAGGTTCTGCTGAATATCAATCCAGGCTGGGTTCGGAAAGCGATCGCCGGACCGTTATTGATTTTCATAAAGGGGATATATATAAAGAAAAGGCCGGATCCGATACCAAAAGCAAGTGGTTCTGTAATCTGATTTACCCCGTGGTGCCGTAGCAGACTGGTTGTAACACCGTTTTCACAATGGGCCGCTTGTGTATGCTTAAAATCAAGTTTCATCTGCTTTCATGGTTTTTAATTCTTCCACCGACACTTCAAACAATGCTGCATACTTGGCGAGCCTGGATGCTGAAAGTTTTTCGAAATTTTTGTATTTCAAATGTTTTTTGACCTGCCATTTCCAAAAACCGGTATAGGCTGCTACAATAGGAATATCCATCACGCGCAGTTCCATAAAAAATAAGATGGGACTGGCTTCTTTATTTATCACTTTGTTATGCGCTTCCTGAATGCGTTGTTCCACATCTTTCCATGCCACTTCGAGCGCGGAGGATTTTACTTCCCAGCCATTGCTGAGCTGCGTAGTATAATTTCCGGATTCATCTACCACATAACACACTTCACCGGTGATTTTTCCCAGCGCACCCAGGTCTTGTGGTAACTCTTCTTTTTTCATACTTTTTGAGCTTAAAGCGTAAGGCGCAAAGATTAAAGCCCCGCGTTACGCGTTACGCGTTTGGCGTTAGGCTTAACAAACTGTAAGCAAAGCATACATATATGAGAAACGGGAGCTTTCCGGAACAAGCAATAAAACCTTTTGTCCGGCTTTCAGTTTATCACTTTTAAACACTTCATCCACCATAAAATACACTGAAGCGGCACCCACATTTCCCAGGCTGCTCAGATTGATAACCCACTTCTCATACGGAATGGGTGTTTCATTTTTATTCAACTGGTCAAATATCTTGGTGCGGAAGAAATCGCTGGACATATGGGGAAGAAAATAGTCCACATCTGCCGGATTCAGACCTTTTTCTTTGAAAAGTTTCGAGAGCATGATCCCGCCCAGCGGAACGATATTTTCGCTCAGGAGTTTTACGTCCTGTTTAATACTCATGAGTGACCGGGCCTGTACTTCCTCCGGGCTATAGTCCAGGTAACTCTTCATTTTCCCATCCTCCAACTTCTCACCACCCATGTACATACACACTTCCTTTATATTGGCATAAGAGACCCCTTCAATCCACTCGATTTTCAAACTGAACCCCTTTGGGTTTTTCTTGTCAGACAACAAAAAGCAGGAAGCTCCGTCTGATAACATCCATCGCAGAAATTCTTTTTCAAATCCGATATATGGATTTTCCTCTAATTCACTGAGTTTCTTGGCCTCATCCTCAAATATCTGAGCTTTAAGTGCAGAAGAAAAACGTTCGGAACCTGCTGCTACTGCATGATGTGAATCACCTGTTTTGACCGACATATAAGCGTATTTCAGGGCGTGCATACCCGCGCAGCAGACGCCTGAAGGTGAAACCACTTCTATGGACTCAGCTTCCGGTAATTCTCCATGCACCATAACGGCGTGGGAAGGCATAATCTGATCGGGGGATGAAGTGCCACAAACCAGCAGGTCAATTTCTTTTATCTGTTTTGGATCATTATCCAGCATGATGCGGATAGCCTGTGCAGTCATTTCCGCATTGGTATGGGTAGCTTTCCCCTGTTTGTCGAGCGCATAAAAACGGTTTTTGATTCCGTTATTACGCAGAACAATACGTTTTGATTTAGAAGGGCTTTTATTTATGAGGCCAAGGAACTCTTCCATTTCATCGTTGGAAATCGGTTCGTTGGGGAAATAGGTAGCTGTTTTTGTAATATATACATCTTTGAACTCCATCTGCATTACCGGATTAATTCACACCTGAATAATATTGTTTTTGCCTTTTTATGCGCCCGGAAAGAAATGGTTTGAATAAAATCGCGTCCACGGTCAGGATAATGGGGGCAGCTATAAATAGCGCAATTAAAAGATAATATTTGAATGCAACAAGCCAGGCATCTCTTTTTTTGCGTTTGGAAATGATGGCGGCCCACACCTTAAAAATCTTACGTGCCTTGCTCTCAATAAACATCAAATTGTATTTCACCGGCACGGCGCCCTGTTTCACCATTTCCTCCTGAAATCCTTGCCAGTTCGCTTTTTCAAGATAAGGAATCGCGGTCGTTCCATAATTTTTTGTATTGAGGATATCAGCCTCCGATACTCCGGGTACGGGAAAAATATTCAGGAAACGGTCTTTCTTCGCTTTAAACATCCAGTGAAAGATCGTCACAAAACTTACGAAATTGTGATGGCGGTCCACCAGCGCGATATTGCCCACCAGACGGGCATCCATTGATTTTAATACCGGTTTGATTTTTTCCATGGCGCTGAGCCACATATTCCTGGCGCCGGTAATCGTAATGACAGGTGTATTTCTGGCAATCTCCCTGAAACGGGGATCCAGCATGATTGTATTCGATGGTATACTCGGTGATAGAAACCATGCCTGGTATCCGAGGATGATCAGGTCATACCGTGCTTCCTGAAAGCTGAACGGCTGAAGTTGACCGGGAACCTGGTTTACACAATCGGGCATGACGCCAAAAAAGGATTTCCCTGTCCAGGGAAAGCTGTATGCCTGGGCAGGATAAATACGAAGTTTTTCCACGGTTACCCCCGCCTCCTTCATTGGCTGGGTAAATTGGTCTATAATCTGTTCTAATTGGCCTGACTGCGAATAAAATACGGCTAAAACTTTTTTGCCCATTGTTGGTTCGAAGTTATGAAACCTGCAGCTTTAAAACCTTCGATTTTTTGTTGTAATCTGCGATGGTTTTCTGAAGGTCTTCAGGCATGGAACTGTATGATTTCCGGATGAATTCGCTATCCTTCTGTTCATCATTCTTGTAACCCAATACCCCGGGTGAATTTTCCTGGATAATAAGCCTCAGAAAACGGAATTCTGCGTTTTTAGGATCCTTTGCAATGGCCCCTTCCAGTAATTTATGCCCCTGCTTAAATAATTTCAATTTAGATGCCGGATTACCCCCAATGCCTGCCCTTCGCATGATCATAGCTCCCAGGAACGCATTTTTAACATCGGCCGGTGCCGAATTCAGTTCCGATATCTGTGCGTCAACCAGGGTTTTGCTTTCTGACTCCATGGCTTTGTAGTAGGCGGCGCGGTTGAGGTCGGTTGGCGGTTGACGGCTTGCCACGACGAAGGCGTGGTTGACGGTTGGCGGTATTTTCGTTGACCGTTGACCGTTGACCATTGACCGTGGAGCTGCAGCGATTGTTGATCCTGCAAAACAAATCAGGATTAAGTTGAGTAAAAAATATTTCATAATAAAGGGTTCTAATCAATATGTTTAGAAATTCGTGCCAGTATATTCTGCCATCCGCCTACGCCAGGGCATAGCGCACGATGACCGTCAACCACGCCTTCGTCGTGGCAAGCCGTCAACGGTCAACGAAAATACCATCAACCGTCAACCGAATTCCGTTTATCTAAAAACTTCACCGGCTTCCTTCCGGCTCCCGGGAACTGTAGCTGTTGAATCGTCTCTGCATTTTCATAGCGGATCTGGGGAGTCACCCGCAGTTTGGCCTGCAGATAAGCCCGGATACGATGATCAGATTCTTCCGAATATTTCAGCGGCAGCAGGTGCAGCAATACTTCATCGGTTCCAATTTCATTCGAATATACTTCCGCAACAAAATCTGAAATGTCTTCCATTCCTGCCAGCAGATCAAAAAGCGCGGGAGCAAACAAAGTGGTTCCCTTGAATTTTATCATTTGTTTTTTTCTTCCGATTACGGGCGATAATCGCAAAGAATGACGGCCACAAGTGCAGACTTCCTCGTGGGCCACACATAAATCGCCCGTTTTATATCTCAATAGTGGCATGCCTTCCACACCTAATGTCGTGATAGTAACTTCCCCGGCTTCTCCCGAAAGCACCGGTTGATCCTGCTCATTCAACAGTTCCACTATCACAAGATCCGGCTGATGATGACCTCCGCGGCCGGCTTCACATTCTGTAAATGCCGTCTGCATTTCTGTGGACGCATAGGTGGAAAATAATTTGATATCCCAGGCATCCGTTATTTTTTTTCCAAGCAGGTTCAGGGAGAAATCTGCCTGACGGATATTTTCACCAATACAAATGGCTTTTTTTACAGAGGCAGAGGCCATGTCGATCTGATGTTCATCCGCCCATTGAATCAGTTTCAAAATAAAAGAAGGCACAGCCACCAGCACCGTTGGTTTCAGTCTGAAAATGGTTTCCCATTGCAGCGATGGAACACCCGGGCCTACCCTGATAATTCCTGCGCCCAGTTTGCGAATGCCTGAATAGTATGCCATACCCGCCATGAACTGCCGGTCAAGCGTGAGCATGAGCTGATAGACATCTTCCGGCTCACCTCCTGCACAACTGAAAGATTTGAATTCATTATAAGCCAGCCTTTGCAGGTCTTTCTCGGTCAATGCAATGGTAACCGGTGAACCCAGTGTTCCCGATGTGGACGTATATTCAATGACTGAAGTCCGGGGTACACAAAGAAACTCATCATTAAATGATTGCAGATCTTCCTTGCCGGTTGTAGGTAATAATTCGAGGTCCTCCAGTTTTTGAATATGGTTAATATCTATTTGCTCCTGATTAAAAATCCTTTGATAATAAGGTGAATTCGAATTCAGATAAGCGAGCAGTTCATGCAGTTTATTTTCCTGTATTTCCCGGATCTCTTTTCGCTGTATGAATTTTTTATGGGAAGAATGATTCATGATTCCAGTATAACGATGGCTGTTGCCATGGATTTTAAATGAGAAAGAGATACATGGATAATCCGGATACCCATCGGTGCCAGCATTTGCTCCGTCGTACCCGAAATACGCAACGCCGGTTTGCCGTTTGTTTCATTTATTATTTCAATTTCATTCCACTGCAAACCGCTATCCCATCCCCTGCCCACTGCTTTGAGAAATGCTTCCTTAGCAGCGAACCGGGCTGCATAGTGTTCAAAGGGAGATGCCTTTGCATCGCAATAGCTCATTTCATCTTTTGAAAAGACAAGTTCTTTAAAGCCATTGTCTCTTCCCACTCGCGTGGCAATGCGTTCTACTTCAATAATGTCTATGCCGGTTCCAAGTATCATCTTTTTGCAAGCTTAAAGCGTAAAGCGCAAAGCGTAAAGCAATCTTATCAGGCTTAAGGCATAAAGCGCAAAGCGTAAAGCAATTTTATCAGGCTTTACGCTTTAAGCTTTTCCAAACAAACGCTGATCCGATTTTTAATTTCGTTTTCTTCCGCTTTTGTGGCTATTTCCTTCGAAAGCGCCTCACGGTAATAGTCAATGGCTTTTTCAAATCGTTTCTCTTTAAACATTTCATTCCCTGCCAGCTGATAAGCCTGATAATAATTCGGATTGGTTGCAATCAGGCTGTCGGCGTTTACCTCTTTTCCTTCCGACAGTTCTTTTTTGTACCTGCGATATTTTAAAAAAAGCTGAAACTGGTCGGTCAGCAGGAAACTGTCGGCTGGCAGGTTCAGTGAACTGTCCATGATTTCCACGTTCGTTTTCATTCCATTCATCGAAAATACTTTTTCCAGATCGTAACAGACAAATTCGCCCAACTGCCAGGGTCCTGTTGAAACCCAGACCCGTTTTTTCTGTGGTTCAAAAATAATCGAATGATGTGCGATCATCTGATTGACCGCTTTTTCATTGCCCATTCCGATATCTGAATTCTCCATACCGGCACGGTCCCTTAAAATCCTGACCGTTTTCTGTACGGTATTTTTTTTGTCAGCGGCCAGCAATTCCAGCATCCGGTGATAACGATAGTCAGAAGCAGATTGCCGCATCTGTATCTGATTTGATCTCAGATTTGCCAGTTCCTTACTTTGAAAATGATTCGCACATATGATTTCATTTCCTCCCGGATCATACAATCCGACGGAGTCGGGTGTTTTTTCGATGATGACCGCTTTGTTATCTTCCGCGGAGCCGATCAGAAAAGATTCTGATACAAACATTTTTCTTTTCTTTGCGATCGCCATCGCCTCGCCGATATTTTCTGCATACTGTAATATCTCGCGGGCCACCAGCGATACCGGCGTGGCTGAACCGGAAGGAATATCTGATTTCGCTGCATTGATAGTGACCGTCAATCCCTTTTCATTCATGCCGGATACCACACCAATAAATCCGCCCCAGGAAATATACATGAATTTGAATCCGTCTGTTGGTTTCTCGAATGAAACGATTTTGTTCTCGGAGAAATGATCGCCCACATAAAAATCAAAATTCCTTCCGATGATCATCGTGCTGTCTGCCGACCTGGATCCCCAGGTACCAAACGATGTACAGCCTACCAGTGCAAGGTTTTGTAAGGCATGACCAATATCATGGGCTGCGTGATAATTGAGAATACGCTGATAGTTATTCCCGATATATGCATATTTATCAGAAGCCGACAGGGATATTCCATAAATTTCTTCTTTATCTTCTTCCGAAACATATTTATCCAAATCACGGTTAAACCAGCCAATTACATATTTTAAAAAGTGGCGATAAAATTTTGAGGGCACCATCTTGTTGATCTGGTCGTTGAAATAGTCTTCCTGCAATTGGATCAGCTCTTTTGATAATTTCCCATTTACAACACCTCGTTCAAAGGGCTGGCCCTCCACATATAATTCGTATAATCCGGATTTGCTTTTCCTGAACCAGTTATTTTTTATCGTAAAGAATCCGGGACTGGGTTCCGCACGTTGCCAGCTCAAGGCGGTCTTATCCGAAATTTTCGGAGGACTGGTTCTTGAAACGATTAAAACGTATAGAATACCCAACAGAATGAACAGGCCAAATACAGCGAGTATTCGGAGGAACAGGCTTCTTTTTTTCTTTGTCTCAGGCATTTCTAATTTTTTCAATGAAATCATCCTTACCCGTTAACGCGATGGAAGTAATCAGACCGCTGATGGCGGTTCCGAGAATTCCGTGCAGGTTCAGGTACTGTCCTGTGAGAAATAGGTTCGGTATCCGTGTTTTTGGAGAAATCAGGGTGCCTACGGGGTTGCGGTAGTCTTTGGCCGTTCCGTATAAATTACCATCCTCATTTCCAATATAATCGCGGAAAGTAAGCGGCGTAGATGTATAGGTATGCAATATGGATTTTCTTAACCCGGGGAATTTTTCTTCTACCCGGTTCAGTAATTGCTCCGTTTTTCTCTCTTTAAACGCATCGTATTCCGCTCCCCTGTTTTGTTTTGAGGAAACGGTGTTAAAACTGGTTTCCCAGGATCGCACTTCATCATACCGCATATATGCAAAAATAGTCATCCCCCGGGCAAATTCCTTTTTTACAGCGGGCGAACAGTAGACGGCATATCCGAGTGGCCATTCATTTTCCGCGTAAGCGTCCATCGCCCAAACCGATCCTGTTTTCTGATAATAATAATTGTGGTTTAAATAGGGAAACCGGTCCTTTTTAAAAACAATATTTAAAATAAATGAAGATACCGTAGTGGGCATGGCTTCGATTCTTTTCCGGGTAACTGGCCGGATCAGGTTGGTTTCCGTCATGCGATAAGTGTTGGCAGGCGTCGTATTTGATACAAAATAATCCGCCTGTATCAGGGAACCGTCATTGAGTTCGGCGGTTTTGACAATACCATCCTCTACGTTCAGTTTTTTTACTTCCCTGTTTTTGATAATCTGACCACCGGAATTTGAAATATTCCGGGCAAGTATTTTTGATATCTGCGAGCCTCCGTCAAGACAACGCCAGGCGCTTTCGATATAACTGTTAACGGTCAGCGCATGAATATAAAAAGGTGTAGTTTCCCCGCTGCCGGCATAGAGCATATTATTTCCAGCCAATACGGCCTGAAGCTTTTTATTATCAGTTATGGATTCAATAAATTTTTTAGCAGAAGTTCCCATGGCTTCCTGTTTTTCTCCGTCGGCCTGCAGGCGCAATCGATAAAGTGGAAAGCGATCGCAGATTTCAAGAATGGTTTTGATATATACACGAATCGCTTTTTCTTCAGCAGGAAATGCGCGGGTCATTTCCTGTTCGAATGAATCGTACCCCTGCATGTACCGGTATTCTTTCTGGTCGTCATCCAGGATGATCCGATCGAAATCCGGATCCATTTTTTCCAGTTTCAGTTCGTCCATCAGACCGAGCCATTTGAAAATCTGGTAGAGATTTTGCCCCTTGTCCAATCCACCGATATAATGTACCCCGGAATCGAAAATTACCCTGTTACGCACGTATATCTGCAGGCAACCACCAAGTTGTTTATTTTTTTCAACCATGCATACGGTATAGCCTTGCTTTGCCAGAATATTACCACAGACTAGTCCGCCCATACCGGTGCCAATAATCAGGACGTCAAACTTTTTCATATGTTTTTACCTGATGGGTGATTATAAAAAGACGATTGGATGTAAAATCTGAATCATTCACGGATCGGCAATCCATATGATGGTTCGCAGCAAGCTCCTTT
>Ga0193753_10002227_pt1 | contig 15638 bp, 8 predicted proteins | sample H1c2metaG_FD_144925 | JGI IMG/M metagenome (GOLD analysis project Ga0193753, IMG submission 144925) | Soil microbial communities from a riparian zone of the East river system, Colorado, United States - H1c2 | ecosystem: Environmental > Terrestrial > Soil > Riparian zone | place: USA: East River... | reverse complement strand
TATATTGTTGCATTTCCAGTACATCCGTTTCATTGTCTCTGCGGCCAAGAATGCCTCCAAAAACAGAAGGATGCAGGGTCTTTACCCGTCCACCCAAAATAGAAGGATAAGTAGTAAGGTTTTCTACCGGTATTACGGGTATGTGTAATTTTTCAATAAAAGATTGGGTACCACCGGTGCTGTAAATGGTAATGCCCAGTTCATGCAATTGTTGCACAACAGGCTCCAGTCCATCTTTATAAAAAACAGAAATTAATGCAGATTGAATTTTTTTATTCATGTTGTAATATACCGTGCCACGGTTAATTTGATGATATAATTGTTTGACTAATGGTAACCGCGGCACGATGCAGTGCAAACCGTGCAGCAGTTAAGAATCCGCAAAACTAAATCAATCCATGTTCATCACAAAAGCCCCGTTATCCACTACGGAAAAGCAGTGCAGGCCAAGCTTTGCTGCATCGGCCTTCCACTTATTCACCTTTCGGGAAGTATTGGAAGCATCAAAAATAATTTGCCCGCAAGTAAAAGCCTGCATCAGTTGTGTAATCTGGACCTGGGCGTTTTTTGAAATGATAATAAGATCTGCCTTTATTTTTTCTGTGGGAACAGGGTAACTACCACCTTTATCGATCAGTACAATTTTTTTATTGTTGAAGATAAAAACAGGGCTGGCATATAAAAGTGTTGCTATGGAGTCAGCATTATTCATCCTGTGCAGGATGCGTGAAGGTTTTAAATGAAAGTTTTGCAGCAAATTATCTGTAAGGATTTCGTTATCGCCTTTAAAAAAATAATCCCGGCCACTTATAAAATCCATGGCCTGGTGCTTTGGTAGATTATACACAATTAATTGTTGCTGGCGCTTAGCGATGATGAAACTATAGGTTCTGACAGAAAGAAAACCCAGCAAACAAAAAAGGCTGGTGAATAAGGCCGTTTTGTTTTTTTGCATCAGCCAGCAGGCCATGGCAGCAATGAATCCGTACAGGAATACTACCTGCAGCATATTTACCTGCATACCATTCCACAAAGAAAAAGGAAGGTTTTCCATGTGCTCTATAAGACTATTCATTCCATAAATAAGCCAATGCAAAACCATGCCTGCTGGTTTTGCAAAAACAGGTATATATGAAATAGTACACAAAACAATTTCAAGCAGCACAATAATGCTTGATAAGGGAACGGCCAGCAGGTTGGTAATTAAAAAGTAAACAGGAAACTGGTGAAAATGATACATGCTCACGGGTGTTGTAAGCAATTGTGCCGCCAGTGTAACCGCCATTAGTTTCCATATGGCATCTACCATTTTATTTTTAAAATAGAACCAGTCATAAATGGGTTTCATGAAAATTACGATGCTGAGTACTGCAACGTATGATAACTGGAACCCCGCATCCCAAAGCCAGAAGGGGTTTATGCAAAGCAGTATAAATGCGGAGGCTGCCAGGGAATTGTAAATAAATGTTTTTCTTTCCAGGCTTTCTCCAATGACGATGCAGGTAAACATAACTGCTGATCGCAGAATAGAAGGACCGCCACCCGTAAGTAACGCAAATAGCCAGAGGCCGGTTATTATTAAAGCTGGTGCCATCCACCTGGTATGTTTTCTTTTTTTTAAAGGGGTTAACAGGGTGGTCAACAACCAGTAAATCAATCCAAGGTGCATTCCGGAAATAGCGATTACATGCACTACACCCGTATTGGAATAAGATTGCACCAGTGTTTTATCCAGGTCGTCTTTATAACCAACCAGCAATGCTTCTGCAAGGCCCGCTTCTTTTTCTCCGGGTATGTAAGTTGTAATGGTATGCAATACTTTTTGCCTGGCAGCGAAAAGAAAATGAGATAGCCGGCTTTTATTTTTAACTGGCAGTAAAATATACGCTCCGTGATCGAGGTAAACCTGCTGATAAATGCCCTGGAAAGCAGCATAGCGTTCATAATTGAATGAACCGGGGTTACCCGTGTTTTTAATGGGCTGCAAAGACTTGTTGAAAATGATTTGAGAACCGTAACCCAATTCTTTTGGTAAAGCATCTTTTTTAAAATAGATGATAATATTCCCCTTTACAGATTGAATACTATCTCCCTGCAGTAGCTGCTGTACGCTTGCATTGGCTTTATATGAGTTTGTTTTTTCTGAAAGCGGTTCTTCCAGGGTTGCTGTTATATAATCCTTATCATTGTAATAATTATTCAGCCATTGCTGCTGGTGCGAAATATCCTTGTGCCAGGTAACCAGCATACCAATGGCAAGGAATAAGCTGTTAATAAAAACGCCGTTGATCCACCTGCGTTTATATTGAAGAAAAGATAAGCGAAGGTTAAATACGATAAGCCCTGTAAGGCAGGTAACCAGTATTACCCATGCTGCCAAAACCCCAGGTGTACCATACCATTGCAGCAATATACCCGCAATAAGGGGAATGATCAGGCGCAGGAAGGGCGCCTGTTTCCAGAGGTATAAGGTTTGCCGCGGCATGAGGGAAGTTAGGAAACTTTGTTTTTACAACAAAAAGAAGACCCTTGTCAAAAAGCAGGAATTTAATTGTTTCATAATAACCGGTTGGGCAAGGCTTGTTAACTTTACTTTTTAATAAATAATATATAGCATGAGAATATTACCTGCCTTTTTATTGTTGTTTGCCTGTGGATATTGTTTCAGCCAGCCATCAGCAGCGCTGGTAGCAGACAGGGTGCAACTGCCCAATGGCTGGTCGCTTACACCTGCCGGCAAAAGTTTGCAGTTGGGTGATCTTCCGCTCAACATGGCCGTTTCTTCATCAAAAAAATATATAGCGGTTACCAATAACGGCCAGAGTGTTCAGAGCATACAATTAATAGATCCCGTATCAGACAAGATATTGGATAGTGTAATCATTGGCAAAAGCTGGTTTGGTTTAAAATTCAGTGCCGATGAAAAAAAACTATATGCTTCCGGGGGTAATGATAACTGGATTTTACAATATGCGATCCGCAATAATAAACTGTTGCTGGAAGACAGCATATCATTGGGAGGAAAATGGCCGGTAAAAATTTCGCCCGCCGGTATTGAAATTGATGATAAGCAACGGCGCATGTACGTGGTAACAAAAGAAAATAATTCACTTTATGTAATTGACCTGTTAACAAAAAAAGTTGCCAAACAATTGCCTTTGGGAGCAGAAGGCTATGCCTGTGTGCTCTCGCCGGACAGCAAAGAACTTTATATCACTTGCTGGGGTTGTGATAAGGTGTTGATTTTTAATACGGGTAACGCCCGTTTTACAGGAGAAATAAATGTGGGCGATAATCCCAATGAACTTTGCCTTTCAAAAAATGGAAAACACCTTTTTGTAGCCAATGCCAACGACAATAGTGTTTCGGTCATCAACCTGCCGCAAAAGCGGGTGATAGAAACATTTAATACGGCTTTGTATGCAGATGCACCCAATGGCTCTACCACCAATGGTTTAGCCCTGAGTGCCGATGAGAAAACATTATACATTGCCAATGCAGATAACAATTGTCTTGCTGTTTTTGATGTTAGCAAACCAGGTTCCGGTAAAAGCAAGGGGTTTATACCAACAGGCTGGTATCCCACCAGTGTTAAAGTAATTGGAAAAAAAATCTTTGTAGCCAATGGAAAAGGTTTTTCATCACTGGCAAATCCATATGGCCCTAACCCGGTGCGCACAAAAGAAGATGTAGTATACCAGGCTGGCGACAAAACAAAACCGGTTGCGGTACAATATATTGGCGGTTTGTTTAAAGGCACCATGAGCATTATTCCTGAGCCGGCAGAAAAGCAACTGGCTGCCTATTCAGCATTGGTATACCGGAATACGCCCTACAATAAAGAAAAAGAAAGTATTACGGCGGGCGAGCCGGGTAATCCCATCCCCATGAAAACAGGCAACGCATCACCCATAAAATATGTGTTTTATATTATTAAAGAAAACCGGACCTACGACCAGGTACTGGGCGATGTAAAAGAAGGAAATGGAGATCCAAAACTTGTTTTGTTTGGTGAACATATAACGCCTAACCAGCACAAACTGGCGAAAGAATTCGTATTGCTGGATAATTTTTATGTGGATGCCGAAGTAAGTATGGATGGGCATAGCTGGAGCATGGCGGCTTATGCAACGGATTACCTGGAAAAAACATGGCCTACCAGTTATGGAGGAAGGGGAGGAACTTATGGTGGTGAAGGCAAACGTGCGATTGCCAATAATAAAAATGGGTTTATCTGGGATCAGTGCAAACGCGCCGGCATCAGCTACAGAACATATGCCGAATTTGCTGATAATGCCAAGCCGAATATCGCTGTCTTAAAAGATCATGTATGTCCTTATTATACGGGTTGGGATCTGGGTGTGCGTGATACCGTTAGGGTAAACCAGTGGAAACAGGAGTTTGATTCACTGCTGCTGGCAGGCAATGTGCCGCGGTTTAATACGGTTCGTTTGGGTAATGATCATACAGAAGGGTTACGTAAAGGAAGGCCTACACCTTTTGCCCATGTGGCAGACAATGATTTGGCCGTGGGTATGTTTATAGAATATTTAAGTAAAAGTAGTATATGGAAAGAAACCGCCGTTTTTGTAATAGAAGACGATGCGCAAAACGGAGCCGATCACGTAGATGCACACAGAAGTACCGCTTATGTGGCGGGCGGTTTTGTAAAAAGAAATTTTGTTGATCATACCATGTATTCCACATCTTCTATGCTCAGAACAATTGAATTGATTTTGGGAATACCGCCTATGAGCCAGTACGATGCAGCCGCTACGCCTATGTGGAACTGTTTTACCCCCCATGCAGATCTTACCCCATTCGCATCAGTGAAAGCAAACATCGATCTGATGGAAAAAAATACCGCTATGAACGAATGGCAACAGCGTTCAGAAAAATTTAATCTTGCAAAAGAAGATGCAGTGCCTGATCTTGAATTTAATATTGTATTATGGCATGGTTTAAAAGGCAGTGATATTGCATTTCCGGCTCCTAAAAGGGCGGCATTTGTAAAATTGAAAGACAAGAAAGATGATGATGATGATTAATATCCCGGGGTTAGAAACCCTAAGAAGCTGTTTAGAAATTAAATTTTCGTTTCCCATATTGCGGTTGGTGGGGACACCAACCGCGGCGCCCGGCCGTGGCTGCTATCCCCACCGGCCACTTTTTTCACTATAATGAAACCCTACGAATCATTTCTAAACAGCTTCTAAGGTAACAAAAAACAATTTTATACAAGGTTGCGCCATTGGCATTTTTTAAATGCATTTTATTTAATTCCGCATTGCCTTTTTTTGCCATTTCCAAAATGGATGCAGTAAATTCAGCGCACAAAATACCGTTATGAGAAAATTTATATGCCTGTTGGTAACAGTTAGTGTTTTATTGCATACCGCTTTATCACAGGAAACACTTTTGCTCCGTTCGCCTTCTGTTAGCAATGATAAAATTGCATTTGCCTATGCAAGTGATATCTGGACTTCCAATAAAGATGGCAGTAACCCCCTCCGGCTTACTGTAAACCAGGATGTAGAATTTGAACCGGTGTTGTCTCCTGACGGGAAGTGGGTGGCGTTTAGCGGCAATTACGATGGTAATGTAGATGTGTTTGTGCTGAGTGTAAATGGTGGCACACCCAGGCGACTGACCTTTCATCCTTCACAGGAAATAGTAAGGGGCTGGAATGGAAATAAAATTGTATACGCTTCTTCCAAAGTATCTTTTTCTAACCGGTATCTCCGTTTGTTTGAAGTGGATGCCATAACTGGTATGGAAGAAATACTGCCTTTACCCGAAGCACACCAGGGCAGCTTCTCACCGGATGGTAAATACATTGCCTATATCAAAAATCCTGACCCGGCAGAGAAAAGCGGTGTGTACAGGCCATTTAAATTATACAGGGGTGGTAATATGCCCAAAATCTGGATTTTTAATATCGCCAGTAATGAAACAGAAGAAATACCTGCCGGCAATGCCAATAACACAAAACCCGTTTGGGCAGGTAATGCCATTTATTTTTTATCTGACAGGGATAACAAGAATAACAATGTCTATAAATATGATATTGCATCAAAGAAAATTGATAAAGTAACCAATTACACTGATTATGCCGTAAAAGCATTATTCAGTAATGGCAAAGAATTGTCTTACGAGCAGGCGGGCAAAATATTTCTGCTGAACCCTTTAAACGGACAATCAAAACAAATACCCGTGAGCGTTAGTAATGATATCCCCTATAACAGGCCGCATTATGTAAACGCTGCAAATGCCATCCGCAATTATAATATTTCCCCTACGGGTGTAAGAGCGGTTTTTGAAGGACGCGGCGAAATTTTTACCGTGCCTGCAGAAAAGGGAGATATAAGAAACCTTACCAACTCCCCAGGCGCCAATGACAGAAGCCCGGCCTGGAGCCCGGATGGAAAATACATCGCATACTTCAGCGACGAAAGTGGTGAATACCAGTTAAAGCTAAAAGATCAGAAAGGACAACAACCTGAAATTACAATCAGGCTGAGCGGGGAAGACTTTTATTTCAATCCGGTCTGGAGCCCTGACAGTAAGAAGATCCTGTACAATAACAAGCACCTGCAGTTATTTTATATTGATATTACTGATAAGAAGCCTGTAAAAATTGATGAAGATACTTATGACAGACCCGATGCTTCTTTTGATGCATCCTGGAGCCAGGACAGTAAATGGATTGTGTACAATAAAAAATTGAAAAATAACCTGCGCGCTATTCATGTCTTTGAACTGGCAGATAACAAAACAACACAAATCACAGATGGGCGCAGCGAAGCGGCTAATCCTGCTTTCAGCCGCGATGGAAAATATATTTTTTTTACGGCCAGTACCAATTACGGAAGATCAGTAGGCTGGCTGGATATGAGTTCATACGATAACCCGGTTGTGAATAATATTTATGCGGTTGTTTTGTCAAAGAACGCTCCTTCACCGCTGGCGCCTGAAAGCGATGAGGAGGGTATTAAACCTGATACCCTTGCCAAACCACCGGCAGATGCCAGGGCAACAGCAGAAAAACCAAAACCGGAACCTGTTGTAAAACCTGTTGCCATTGATTTTGACGGCATTCAGCAACGTATTGTTGCACTTTCATTAGGGGCTGGTAATTATTATAACCTTAATGGTTTATCAGAGGGAAAACTATATTATATATCGGCTGGTTCCGGCGGTGAAACCAGCCTTAACAGCTATGATATTGCAAAACGAAAAAGCGAGCCAATTGCCGACAACACCAGTGATTATATTATCAGTGCAGATGGTAAAAAGCTTTTGTATGTTTCAGCCGGTACATATGGCATTGCAGCTACCGGTGCCAAAATAGCTATGGGGGCAGGTAAATTAAATACCGGCAATTTTTCAACGCTTGTTGATCCACAAAAAGAATGGAAACAAATATTTGATGAGCTGTGGAGAATAGAACGGGATTATTTTTACGTGGAAAATATGCATGGCGCCAACTGGAAAGCCATCAAGGCCAAATACGAAAAATTTCTTCCATATGTGGGTCACCGGGATGATTTAAATTATCTTTTTAATGATATGATGGGTGAACTGGTGATTGGTCACAACTATGTTGGCGCTGGTGATTACCCGGAACAGATAGCAGTAAACGTGGGCCTGCTGGGCGCAGATTATGAAATCAGCAATGGCATGTACCGGTTCAAAAAGATTTACTCCGGTCTGAGCTGGAACCCAACTTTTCGTGCGCCACTTACACAACCCGGTATTACAGTTAAAGAAGGCGAATACCTGGTTGCAGTAAATGGTATACCGGTTGATTCAAAAATTAATTTGTACAGTTTATTTCAGAATACAGCGGGTAAACAAACCAGGATTAGCGTTAATACAGAAGCTGCTGCAAAAGGCGCCAGGGAAATAATTGTAATACCTGTTGCTACAGAAACAAATTTACGCTTAATGGACTGGGTAGAAGGCAACCGCAAAAAATGTGATGAATTGAGTGGTGGCCGTGTTGCGTATGTGTATATGCCCAATACAGGCGGTGACGGGTATACTTTTTTTAACCGGTATTATTTTTCCCAGTTGGATAAGGATGCTGTTATTGTAGATGACAGGTTTAATGGAGGTGGCTCTGCTGCAGATTATGTCATTGATTTGTTGAGCAGAACAGTTACCAACTATTGGAAAAACCGTGATGGTGAAATTATGAAAACACCTGAAGGGGTGATTGACGGGCCCAAGGCAATGATAACAAATGAATATGCTGCCTCGGGAGGTGATTTGATGCCATATATGTTTAAATTAAAAAAATTAGGTGTGCTGGTAGGAAAAAGAACGCTTGGTATTTTGGTGGGTATATACAATTACCCAGTATTAATGGATGGCGGTACCGTAACGGCGCCGCGCCTGGGTATTTTTAGCAAAGATGGAAAATGGGTGGTGGAGAATGAAGGTATCACGCCGGATGTGGAAGTTGAGATGACACCCAAAGAAGTTATTGCCGGCAAAGATCCGCAACTGGAAAAAGCAGTGGAAGTATTGATGAAACAATTAACGCCGCACAAGGAAATAAAAGCACCAAAGGACCCGGTAAGGGTGGCAGAGTAAGATGGAATTAGGAATTGGGAATTGGTTTGCAGCAAACCAGCTTATGATCTGAGAATTGCGCCCTAATTCCCAATTACAAATTCCCAATTCCTGAACTACGCAAGCAGCTTACTCAAATACGCTACCTGCCCAAGATGGTAAATATTATGTTGTATTAATCCATTGAGTAAAAACCTGAAATTGTATTTGCGGTAATCCACTTTTTCTTCCAGGAAAGCATCCTCTTTTGTTTGCAGCAATTCAATAATGGTTTGGTGGGATGCTTTTAATGCCGCTATTCCTTTTGCCCATGTATGTTCTTTGGGATCTATTGACCGCCAGTCGGTGGCATCAAAAGCTGCCATGTCACTGATTGGTTCTTTCTCCATTCGTTTCTGGGCAAATGCTGCCCAGGTTACCATATGATAAAGCAGGTCAATCAAAGAATGGCTGTTGTTACTGGGCTTTGTATAAATCTTTGTTTCATCAATTTCTTCCAGTATGTCATATACAGCCCTGCCATACCAGGGATGGCCCTCCAGCGTATTTTGCAGGCTGCTGATAATAGATCTGATTTCGTTGGTCATTGTGTAAAATTAGTAATAGGGTTAAAGTAATCTATTGCCCGTAAAAATTCTTATAAAAGAAATGACCGGCAAAAAGCCGGCCATCCTAAAAATCCTTTACACCCAATCATCCCGGTTCAGACTACTTACTCAGATACATGCTCCTGTCTTTATACAATTGCCTGAAATAAGGATCCCTTAAATCTTTTATGAAGCGAATGGCTTCGCCCGTACTTTTCATTTCCGGCCCCAGTTCTTTATTAACACCCGGAAATTTATTAAAACTGAACACGGGCTCTTTAATGGCAAAACCAACCAGTTTCTTTTCAAATGTGAAGTCTTTCAGTTTATAGGCACCTATCATTATTTTGGTGGCTATATTGAGATAAGGTATCTGGTATGCTTTTGCTATAAATGGTGTAGTGCGCGATGCACGCGGGTTGGCTTCTATTACAAACACATTACTGTTTTTAATCGCAAATTGTATATTGATAAGCCCTTTTATGTTTAATGCCCTGGCAATTTTCTCCGCATATTCCTCCATGGTGTGCACTACCAGTGGGGTCAGGTTGAATTGTGGCAGTACGGCATTACTGTCACCGCTATGTATACCCGCAGGTTCAATATGTTCCATCACACCCATTACATGAAAATCATCGCCATCAAAAATACCATCTATCTCTGCTTCCTGGCAGCGGTCTAAAAAATGGTCCACCAGGATTTTATTACCGGGTAAATGTTTCAGCAAGCTAACCACGGCGCTTTCCACTTCATCGTCATTAATAACAATACGCATTCTTTGTCCGCCCAAAACATAACTGGGGCGTACCAGCACAGGGTATCCAACACGGTTAGCTACTTCTACGGCTTCGTCAACTGTCTCTGCCGTTCCGTATGAGGGATAAGGAATGTCCAGGTCTTTCAGCATATCGCTGAAACGACCCCGATCTTCCGCAATGTCCATGCTGTCATAAGAAGTGCCAATGATTTTAATTCCTTTTTTATGCAGGCGCTCTGCCAGTTTTAATGCAGTTTGTCCGCCCAATTGTACAATCACGCCTTCTGGTTTCTCATGCTCAATGATCTCCCACAAATGCTCCCAGTACACCGGCTCAAAATATAATTTATCAGCCATGTCAAAATCAGTAGAAACTGTTTCCGGGTTACAGTTTACCATAATGGATTCATAGCCACATTCTTTAATGGCCAGCAGGCCGTGCACACAGCAATAATCAAATTCAATGCCCTGTCCAATCCGGTTTGGACCGGAACCAAGTACAATGATTTTTTTCTTATCACTTACTTTACTTTCATTGGCTGTTTTCCGCACTCCCCCGCCGGGAGCGTTGGAGCTGGCTTCAAAAGTAGAGTAGAAATAAGGTGTCTTTGCTTCAAACTCCGCACTACAGGTATCTACCATTTTAAATACACGGGTAATACCGGCCGCTTTTCTTTTTTCATATACCGCATCTTCCGTGCTGTCGTTCATTATTTTGGTAATCTGCTCGTCGCCAAAACCATGGCGTTTTGCTTTTTCCAGCAATTCTAGCGGAAGGGTATCTAATTTATATTTGGATATTTCTTTTTCAACTTCACAAATCAATTTTATCTGGTTCAGGAACCAGCGGTCAATACCGTTGGTAGCTTTAGAAATGGTGCCAACAGAGACGCCCAGCATCAGGGCATCTTTAATCCGGAAGATGCGATCCCACTTGGGTATCTTCAGGTATTCAATTAATTCTTCCGCATGCATCTGACTCTTTCCATAATAGCCAAGCCCCACTGCATTGTTCTCCAGGCTCTGACAGGCTTTTTGCACGGCTTCTGTAAAACTTCTGCCAATGGACATTACTTCACCCACACTTTTCATTTGCAACCCCAGTGTATCATTGGCGCCCTTGAATTTATCAAAGTTCCAGCGGGGCATTTTTACAATCACATAATCCAGCGCCGGTTCAAAATAAGCGGATGTGTTTTTAGTGATTTGATTTTCCAGTTCATCCAAAAAATAGCCAATGGCCAGTTTAGCAGCAATTTTAGCAATCGGGTAACCAGTGGCCTTGGAAGCCAGTGCAGAAGAACGGCTTACACGCGGATTAATTTCAATAGCAATGATTTCTTCCGTATTGGGGTTGAGAGCAAACTGCACATTGCAACCACCGGCAAAATTACCGAGGTCGCGCATCATGCGGATGGCAGTGTTACGCATCAGTTGAAAGGCGGTATCACTCAGGGTCATGGCAGGCGCTACCGTAATTGAGTCGCCTGTATGTACGCCCATGGGGTCAAAATTTTCAACGGTACATATAATAACCACATTATCGTTGGAATCTCTTAGTAATTCCAGTTCAAATTCTTTCCAGCCTAAAACAGCTTTTTCTACCAGCACTTCATGAATGGGAGAAGCCTGTAAACCACGGTTTAGCGCTTCATCCAAATCATCTTTATCATGTACAAAACCACCACCGGTACCTCCCAATGTAAAAGAAGGCCGGATTACCAATGGGAACCCTATCTCCTGGGCAAATTCTTTTCCTTCCAGAAAAGAGTTGGCCGTTTTGGCAGTGGCGACCGGCACGCCCATTTCAATCATCCACTGGCGGAATTTTTCACGGTCCTCGGCCTTATCAATGGCTTTGATGTCCACCCCTATCAAACGCACATTGTATTTCTCCCAGATACCCAGATCTTCCGCTTCTTTGGCCAGGTTGAGCGCGGTTTGGCCACCCATGGTTGGCAGCACCGCATCAATTTGATTTTCTTCCAGTATTTGCTCAATGCTTTCAGCTGTAAGTGGTAAAAGATAGACCCTGTCGGCCATCATGGGGTCGGTCATAATGGTGGCGGGGTTGCTATTGATAAGAATTACTTTAATTCCTTCTTCCCGCAGGCTGCGGGCCGCTTGTGTGCCGGCATAATCAAATTCGCAGGCCTGGCCAATGATAATGGGACCTGAACCAATAATAAGGACTGAACGTATGGAAGTATCTTTTGGCATTTTTATGTGGTTATTATCCTAAATACAAATTGCGCAAAAGTAAGGGAGTGAAAGAAAATATTGCTGTTATTTTTTTAAGGAGTTGTAAACACCCCCTGTCTTCCTGACTACAGTGTACCCATAAGTTCAATGGGAACACGGATGACGGATTAGATGGGTTTTTATTTCTGCGAAGCAGAAAAATACGTGAAAATCCTTCTCCATGCAGTCGGATAGGATAAACACGGATTGTTTGGGCGTCCGCAATAGGGCGGACGAAAAGAATCCGTGCTAATCCGTTTAATCCGTGTGCTATTATCGAAACAAAAGTGGGTACACAGTAGCCCCCCGCCAGATGGCGGGGAGACTTAAACCGTTCACCCTGATTTTTTATTATTCCGCCGGGATAATTTTAATTTCTCTAACCAAAATTCTTGGCTAACCCGGAGTCCTTTATGGGCCTGGCTTTGCTGCTACTATGAGGCAACTGTTGCGTCGCACTCTTTTACAGCAGGAATTCTATTGGGCACATTAACCAAAATCGTTACAAATTCAAATCTCACTATTCACGGAAATTTAAACCATATCCGGGGGATGATAAAGAAAAAAGTAAAGGGCAGATCTAAGTTGGGGAAATGGGGTAGGTTGGTGGATAAATAAAAAACCCGGCCTTGCAGACCGGGGCGTATATAAAAAGGTTGACCAGTACTAACTTTTGTGAAAGGCTGCCCATTCAACATCATCCAGTACCACTTGTCCTTTACGCAGTGCCATCCGCTTCCTGGCCAGCTGGCGTTTTTCATTATAACTGCTTTTCCATTTGTAAACCAACTTCTGTTTTGCCTCCGTTCCTTTTACCCACCCAACAACGGATGCAAATATCATTACGATACTTAGAAGAAGGTTTCTGTAAAAATTTTTCATGATAAGAAAGTTTGACCTGTATCTATTACTATGACAACTTCTGTATGTCAAACGCTGTACCATAGTTGAAAAAATAGTATACCATAAAGTGGGTATTTTTATGAAATGATTGTTAAAGAATATGTTAACTGTAAAAAACGAATATTGGATTTTTTGAATAATTCTTTGGCAGTAAGCAATTAGCTTTGTCGCGGTTTAAAAATTATTAAAGAAATAACACAGATGCGTTCAATATTCCTGGCTCTTTTTCTTTTTTCAGTTGTAACCAGCCATGGACAAGTCTTTGTGCCTGAAAACTATCCAAAGGGTTATTTCCGCAGCCCGCTGGATATACCAATAAGCCTGGCCGGAAATTTTGGGGAGCTGCGTCCCAATCATTATCATATGGGGTTCGATTTAAAAACCGATCACCATGAAAACCTGCTGGTGCATGCTGCTGCCGATGGATATATTGCCAAAATAAAAATTGAGCCTGCCGGCTTTGGACGGGCAATTTATATCAACCATCCCAATGGGTTTACTACCGTGTACGGACATTTGAATGCATTTATACCTGCTTTGGATGCCTGGTTAAAAGAACAGCAATACAAACAGGAATCCTGGCGGGTTTTCACCGATCTTCCCGCTAACATGTTCCAGGTAAAAAAAGGGGATCTCATTGCATACAGTGGTAATACCGGCGGAAGCCAGGGGCCGCATGTACATTTTGAAATAAGGAAAACGGTTGATGATATTAACAGAAATCCTATGTTGTTTGGCTTTCCACTGGCAGATAATACCAAACCAACTATCAGCAGGCTTGCTTTGTATGACAGGCGGCTTGGTTTGTATGAACAATCTCCCAAACTAATTCTTATTAAAAAGAGCCCTGATGGCTATACCAGTGCAATTCCTGTGATAATGGTTAGTTCGCCCAAAATCAGTTTCGCTATTTCAGCATCAGATACGCAAAGTGGATCTTACAACCTCAATGGTATTTTTGAAGCAGACATATATGATAATGACAAGCCGGTTATTGGCTTTCAGATGGATAAAATAAGTTATGATAATACCCGCAACCTCAATGCGCATATCGATTATAAAACCCGCGCAGGTGCCGGGCCTTTTTTACAACAATTATTTGAATTGCCGGGTTACCTCAACAGTATCTACAAACGGGAGAGCGGCGATGGGGCCATTGATGTAAGTGATGGAACGGTGCACGACATAAAAATTTATGTAAAAGACGCTTATGATAATACTTCGTTATTAACCATTAAAGTAAAATATACCGGTATTCCTTCTCCGGTAACGGTGCCTGCCGGAAAAATGTTTTATCCTTTAATGATTGATGGGTTTGAAAATACGGATTGTGAATTTTATATTGGTGAACGTTGTCTCTACGATTCTGTTCATATTGTCTATAAAAGAACGGCGGCGGGCGCGGCCAGTGTTGTATCCGGTGTTCATAGTATCGGCGCTGCCTATATTCCTTTGCAGGATTCCATGGTGGTAAGAATAAGACCAATTGTTTCATTGGATGCTGACCAGCGCAGTCATATAGTAATGCAGCGTTTTGCAGGTAACAGGAAGGATGTACAGAAATGTGAATGGCAGAAAGGATGGGCTGCGGCCAGGTTTCGCGATATGGGCAGTTTTCAGCTGGTGCTGGATGAAACGACGCCGGTAATTGTACCCATTGGTTTTAAAGATGGTGCCAATATGAGTAAGGCTTCGCGCATTGTATTTATTGTTAAGGACAACCTGGAGGTGTTCAGGAATTTCAGGGCAGAGCTGGATGGTAAATGGCTGCGTTTTACCAATGATAAAGGCAAAAGCTTTATTTATTTTTTTGATGAAAAATGCGGGCCGGGGTTACATTCATTAAAAGTGAGTGTAGAAGACGAAGCAGGAAATGTTTCAACTAAAATGTTTACGTTCACGAGATAATGTGTAAACGTTCTGATGTGGAAATGTGCTGATGTGGAAATGCCGGGTATCGCAAATTCATCACTATCTTTTTACATTCTTGTTATTAGGGATTTTTAATTTTCACATTTTTTACATCATCATAATTGATTTATGATTTTACAAGAAGGAGACAAAGCCCCGGCGTTTACAGCCATCGACCAGGACGGCAAAAAAGTTTCCCTGGCTGATTATAAAGGGAAAAAAATAGTACTGTATTTCTATCCGGAAGACGATACGCCCACCTGCACCATACAGGCATGCAACCTGCGCGATAATTACCCGTTGCTGAAAAATAAGGGCTTTGAGGTTTTGGGTGTAAGTCCTGATGAACCAGCAAAACATAAAAAATTTGAAACCAAATATTCATTGCCTTTTACATTGGTGGCAGATCCATCTCATGCTATTATAGACAAATACGGCGTATGGGGTATGAAAAAACTATATGGCCGGGAATACATGGGGTTGCACCGTACCACTTTTCTTATTGATGAAAAGGGGGTTATAAAGAAAATATTTTTGCGGCCCAAAAATAAACAGCATGCTGAGGAGATTGTAGCCGCCTGGAAGAACCTTAGCTGATGAATGTGAAAATCTATTGCGTTCAAATGGTCCTTCATTTTCACATTTTTCACATCAGCGCATTT
>Ga0193753_10002226_pt1 | contig 15639 bp, 12 predicted proteins | sample H1c2metaG_FD_144925 | JGI IMG/M metagenome (GOLD analysis project Ga0193753, IMG submission 144925) | Soil microbial communities from a riparian zone of the East river system, Colorado, United States - H1c2 | ecosystem: Environmental > Terrestrial > Soil > Riparian zone | place: USA: East... | reverse complement strand
ACAAAAGTTATTTTAACGATACCTGTTTAACATGTAAATGAAAATAGTATGATACGTTGTGTTTTGGTAGATGATGAGTCCGATAGCCTTGAAGTAATGGAAATGTTGCTGAAAACTTATTGCCCGCAGGTAAAAATTGAGGCGGTGTGCAATAACGCAGAACAAGGTATTGATGCAATAAACCTGTACCGGCCCGATGTGGTTTTCCTGGACATCGAAATGCCCAATATGAATGGCTTTGATATGCTGGGGAAATTTGATAAACTATTTTTTGACCTGGTATTTGTTACAGCCTATCACCAGTTTGCCATTAAAGCTTTTCGTTACAGTGCTTTAAATTATTTATTGAAACCGGTTGATGCCGATGAGCTGGTGGAAACCATAAGGCGCGTTGAGAAGAATAGGTCCGCTCCATTAAAAGAACAGATGGAGTTGTTGCTGCAGCGTGTAAGTAATACAGCAACCCAGGCCATTGCGCGGATAGCATTAACAACATCCTATGGCATGTTGTTTGTAGAAACCAAAGACATTATTTATTGTGAGTCGGATAATAATTATACAAGTGTAAAAATGACCGGCGGTAAAAGAATATTGGTTTCTAAAACAATGAAAGAAATAGATGAGACATTATCGGGGCCGGATTTTTACCGGGTACACAATTCATTTCTTATTAATCTTAGCCATATTCAAAAATTTGTCCGCGGCGAAGGTGGTTATGTGGTGATGGATGACGGTACTACTGTTAGTATTTCCCGGACAAAAAAACAGGCATTTTTAGAATTGTTTTCAAAATTCTGAAGCCTGATACATAAACCGGTACCGGTGTATAAAAAATAGTAGTTATGATTGAAAAATATTTATGGATAGCAGGCTCATTGCCATTTATTGTTCTTGGAACAATTCATTTGCTGTACACATTCTTTACAAATAAATTATCAGCAAGGAACATTGTGCTGGAGGAAGAAATGAAAAATACTTTCCTGGTTATTACAAAAGAAACCAGTATGTGGAAAGCCTGGGTTGGGTTTAATGCCAGCCACAGTTCCGGCGCTATTTACATTGGTCTTATTAATTTGCTGCTGGCTGTCCGGTATTTTAATATTGTAGCAAACCCGGCGTTCCTGCTACTGAATATTATTACGGCCCTGTTTTATCTTTGGCTTGCAAAAAAGTATTGGTTTAGCATCCCTTTCAAAGGCATACTGATCTCCGCCTGTTGTTTTATTACAGCCGCCATCATGGTTCTGTTTCAATAAGAAAAATATTGCTGTTTTCTTAACATGGTTTGCCACCTGGTCATAAATGATTATGCCCGGTGGCATAATCATTTATTTTATATCATAAAAAAAGGAAAAAATGCTAACCTGGTAAAATGAAGACCGGGCCAATGCTGCTATTCTCTCAGCAGCCTTTACCATTTGCTCATCATTGCTTCCCTGCGCTGTTCCATGAATTTATTTTTGCACGGCAATCAAAAATTAATAACTAATAAATTTACAACAATGAAAAGTTTGAAAAATTATTCAACCATCTTTTTAAAAAGCAGTGTATTGCTTTTAGTGACGGTATGCACATTTGCGTCTTGTAAAAAAGACAAAGAAGTTGCCGGCAATGAAACTTCGATTGAGGGAAAATGGAGCGGTAATAAGGGTTTTGACAATGAAGTGCCTGCAAATGATTTACATATTTCCATCAAAACAGGCGGTATTATTGAGGAGACAAATACTACGGGAGCCGTGAAAGGCAGCGGCACCTGGACATTGAACGGAACCGTATTTACAGCTCATTACCAGTTCAAAGCTCCCTTAAATACGGTCTACACATTTAAAGGAACATTCAACAAAACAACGGGAAAAATAAATGGCACCTGGGGTTTTGATAATGATGATAATGACGGTAATTTTTATTTGGACAAGTTGTAGCAGTAAAGGCAAGATTTGGGGGATTGGTTTTCATGAGCGGCTTCGTTTTATAACGGGCCGTTTTTTATTGGCAAAATAAATATATTACTTCAATGATATTGCCTTGGTTATTGTTATCACTCATTGTTATATCAGGATCCTTTTTACAGGTTTATTGTTCCGCATGGCGTTACCGGAATGTAAAACACCGCGGCGCTGCAGCGGATAAAGTGGGCGAAGAAAACAAACTGAAGTGAGGTGAAGATGGCAGGGAAAATTTGAACCAAAAGCAAGCCTGGGGGATGATGAAACCATATGGCAAAGAAAAGAGCGTAAACATGGAGCAGTTATGATTGCTCCGTAGTGGTACTAAACCACCATTTTAGAAATGATGCCGGTATATACAACCTGGCCTTTTGAGCCGGTTGCACCTATTTTAAAACTATAGACAGTGCCCGGTACAAGACCGGTAATGGTATAGTACGGGTTAGAGCTAACGGCATGGAACCAGGCTTCGTTAACAATTGGCGAAGCGCCATAAAGAAACAAATAGGTTTTTGCGTTTGGCACGCTGTTGATGTAAATAGATATCTCACCAGCATTACTGCCGGTTTGCACGTTAAAATTTTCCGGGGCGCCCAGTGTTTTTGCAGTACTGCTTTCGGCGCTCAGGGCAAAACCAGAGCTTGCCAAAATGGCGCGGTCTCCTTTGGCAATATAGCTGCAGTAGTTGGCCAGGTTAATAAGCAAAAGCTCCAGGTTATCCCGCAGGTTGTTTTTAATAGCCACTTTTACTTTGTCCCTTGTTTTAGAAAGGGCCAGGGCGTCTGAAAATAGTTTGATGCCATTGTTCAGATCTGCCAGGGCAGGTAAGGGTTCCGGAAAGTTTGCGTTGCCGGTCATGGCAGCGGCAATGGCCATTGCATGGTCTCCCAGTTGGCCATCGTTAAGCCTCGTAAAGGCTAATATAATTTTTGATGTTTTCATAATTGTGTAATTTTTAAATAATTGTTTTTTGAATTTGTTTTCATAAATATTTTTTAATGTTTGTTACACCGGCACAAGATGCCGGCGGTTTTTGATAATACAACAAAGGGAAACCAGGTAGTGGCCAGCTACGGGAAGGCACTCAGTCTTTATGGGTTACTGCCGTTTTGTAATCAGGGACTTACTGGTCTTTTTATCCAGTTGCTGTTTGTTTATGTAAACAATGTTCCGTGTAGAAATGTCGTTCTGAGCCTGTTGTTTGGGACTAAGATGATGAATTCTGTTGGAGATTTATTGTATAAAGTCCATCTACAAAACCGGTAGCACCGGTGGTCAAATGTGAAGAAGAAAAAACCCGAATCAGCTGCGTCCGGGAGGAACGCCATTACAATTGACCTGTAATTATCACTACAAAGGTATAATCATTTTTTTGATACTTCAACGCTTTTGCGCAAAAATATTTTTTTAGAAATGCATGATAGCGGTTTTTGGGAGCCGACATGCAAATAAATGGTTGGTTCAACTATTTGTTTTTTCACTTTTGCAAACAGGAGATGACGAACATCAAACTGTAAAAGTGTTTACACAAAATGTTTATGGTCATCAACCAAATGTTTTTTCACTTTTACAAACAGGAGACGACGAACATCAAACTGTAAAAGTGTTTCCACAAAAAGTTTATGGTCATCCACAAAAAGTTTTTTCACTTTTACAAACAGTAGACGACGAAGATCAAATTGTAAAAGTGTTTACACAAAATGTTTATGGTCATCAACAAAATGTTTTTTCACTTTTACAAATAGGAGACGACGAACATTAAACTGTAAAAGTGTTTCCACAAAAAGTTTATGGTCATCAACAAAATGTTTTTTCACTTTTACAAACAGGAGATGACGAACATTAAACTGTAAAACTGTTTAAATAAAAAGTAAATGGTCATCACGCAGAGAAGATTTTAGTTTGGAGATGGTAAACGACCAACTACAAATAGAGGTGCCAATATGGTAAAAGAAAATATGGGCTTGCAGTTGCTTCCGGCTGTTGTAAAGGTTTTTGAAAGATCAGCACAAAAATGCGCCGGGCATTGTATGATAGACGGATACACTTAGTGCCATTGCCCTGATGATGGCGCCGTTTGATTGCATTTTCACAAGACTTCGTGTTAAAGGGGGATAAAAATAAAAAAGGGGTCTTACTCACTTGAACCCTTTACTTGGCTACACCCCTTTTTGAGGAAAAAATGTTATTGAAAATCGGTTCGCGATCGCGAAACTGCAGTTTTTAACATTCATGTAAAAACAGCTGGAAGTTCATTCCCTATTTCCTCCTCAAAAGGAGGAAATAGTATAATATGTAGATTTTTGTCATATTGACCCATCGTTCCTGCATGTTGATCCACCTGGTTTCCAGGCAAAAAAAAGTAAGAGCTTAATATTTGATAAAAATACAATTGGTTATTGATTTGTCCTTGCTTTTTTTCTTCTCAGTGATTCACCTTTAAGTTCTACGCGCTGAGCGTCGGCTGTCAGTCTGTCAAGGATTGCATCGGCAAGTGTTAGATCATTAATGTACTCGTGCCATTTGGCTATTGGCAACTGTGATGTAACGTAAGGTTTTAGTGAAAACTTGTTAACAGGAATTAATAATATTATTTTCTTTATTAGAGCGGTACTACTTAAGCACTAATGTTCTTGTTTGTTACCACTAACCTAATTAATATTGAAATAAATATTTATTAGCAATTATGTTAGGGAAGAAATGGTTATTAATGAGCCGGGTTTAATTGTATTAAGGGATGGTTGAAGAAGTTAAGACAAAACCGGTAGGTTTAATAAATACAGATTTCACAAAAATTACTTGATTCGTTTTGGTTGCTGATACATTTAACCGCAGCAATAATGTACAACTCTTCCGAAACATAACACTGACGGAGAAGCAAGACATGTACCGGCATCCTGCTTTGAAAGAGTTACCTGATGAAGTTGGTGTCTTTACGTATGAAATCAGCCAACCCTCGAAAAACGGTATTAACTTCACAGGATTGCTCTCGTCAAAATGTTTAAAAATTGCGAAACCTGTTGATTAACTTAATAGTACAGCTGAATCGACTGTAGCTTTTTTGAAAGAAAAGCAAGTAACCTTTGTCTGATAGATTATCACACTTATCGTACTTATGTTAAAATAGTTTAAACAATTAAATCTTAGGTATGAAACGTTTTATTGGTTATTTTGATTATTTAGAGTTTAAGGAAGTTTTGTTAAATAACTCTGAGGATTATATGCGCAGACGAGCAGAGCATTTGCTGCGTGATATTGAAACGTCTCTAAGCCAGAACGAAACAATGGAGCAGCGACCCGGAGTAGCAGTAGCTGATCTAAATGTTACTACCATTAATTGTTTGAATATATCTGATACAGTAATATTCTGGACACCCGATGATTCTGCAGATAGCTGCCTTGAACTTTTAAACATTTGTCATATGTTCAACTGGAAACAGATACTCTTTAATTTCCCTGTACGTGGGGCTATTATTTATGATGATTTTCATATTATCACTGGCCAGCAACACAATCCTAATGGTGCTGTTTACAGTCCTAACCTAATGTACGGAAAAGGCCTATATCATGCCCACGAAAAAACCGAAATGCTCAATTGGGCTGGTACTGTTATAGATAACTCACTTCATGAGAAAATGAGTAGTGATCAAACCTACATTGAGTTCCTGGAAAAAAAGGCCATAAAATATAGAATTCCCTACAAAGGATTTTATAGAAAGGAATATGCAATGCGACTTGCGGATAGCGAATTAAATGATCTTGCTTTTGCCAATACAGCAAGGAATATTTACGGAGTTTTTGAAGGTGATAACAAATCTGTAATTCCTTCTGTTGAAGAAAAAATAAAGAATACCCTTGCATTCATTGAAATGTTTCGAGAAAAGAAGAGCGAATAAAATAATTGATAACTTTTATATATTATGTGTTTGTAATTCTCTTTGCATAGAATAAGATGTATAGTTATCGCCTTTTCTTCCTTCTCATTTAATAAGTAATCGTTCTGAATTGATTTGATAGAAATCATCTTCAATTTTTGTTTGGTAGCGTTCCTGCTTGAATCTCATATGCCTCGAAATTTTTTTATGATGGTACAGTTGTTTATTGCCAACGTAATCGCTAAAAATTCCAAGCCCTTCTTTATATAGCATAACATACCAGCCATATCCAGTTTCCGAATGATGATTTCTGCTGTAGTTATCAGTTGAATGCAACTGCCAGTAAAATGATTCTATAATCTTTACGCCACTGTCAGTATCCCATCTGAAACAACCATCTTTGTTATAAACCAGGCCCATTGATTTGGCAAGTGCTGGATTGATCGCCAGCCAATTCATTTTTTTGTTAACAGTAAATAAACCATTGTACCATATTATACCTCTTTGTTTCAATTCGGGATATTGTTCTATACTAACACCTTCAAGCACATTGAAAATTAACTCACGTGCCGACGATGTTTCAATTTTTTCGAGCGTTGATACAAAACTTTGTCTCACCTCTTCTGAACTTCCCCAGCCCATGCCACGCATTGTAGAAAATTCGGCTAAGAGGCAGTCCCCCGATTCAAGTTTGAATTTTGATGAATTTGCCAGATCATTTTTCGAGATTTCCTTCGTCCAGTTTTCCTCAGATGAAGGGGCATAACCTGAAGAATCTTTAATGATAGTGGGCACAAACTGCGGTTTGGGCACTGAATCTATCAGATAAGTATCGGCGTCAAATTTAAATGACAACTCGTTCGCAAGATCACTATCTATGAGTTCTAGCTCCCAAAGTTCTTTAAGTACTTTCATTAAGCCATCCCAAACAAGTTGATTTCTGGGCCTTTTATAAGAAATCTCCAGATCAAACCGGCCATTATATATATTACGTATTTCATTTTCCGTTATGGTATTACACCAATCGGGAAATTCTAATTCATTTCCCAATTGTCTTATCCGGTGTACTATATTTATGACGGGTATTCCGGTTTCTTCTGCTAATATTTTTATTTCTGTTAGATACAGTCTTGCCCATGCTACCGGGTCTTCGGTATCTTTTAAAAAACCGTCTTTATCGATATTGCTAAGTTCTGTTTTGATCGAATTGCCGAAAGATGGAGTATATTCAAAATTTAAGTCATAGGCTAATGGAATATTTTTTGTGGCTTTCACATAATGCAAATTTGAATCAATCCCAATACTATTCAGAAGAGATTTAGCGATAATATAAATATCATACCTCGAATGATTTATTAATTGAATAACATATACTTCATTCTCATGAACCAAACCATTTTGTTTTGTATTAAGAACCGCTAATAATCGTAAGTATTTTGTATTGAAATGCTGATCAAAGAGTTTTTTTAATAGTTGTCTGGTTACTTCTTTATCGTTGTCATATGCTTCGAGTATTTGGTAGATACTATAGTTGAAATCGCTTGGGAAGGTGATTAAAAAAAATAAAATGTCGGTCAGTAATAATTGATCTGTTGTGTCCCCTTTTACCTGGGGAGCATTTACATCAACTATCTGTGTTTTTAACAGTTCCGTGCGATAATCCTTTAATTTTTCATAAAGAACACCTAAGTTTACGCTTTCGGAAAAATAGGCCCAGATTTTCGGAATATCCTTCAGAAGAATTTCAAAAGAACTGACATCAAATGAGCCAAGGCAACCAGCGAAATCATTAAATGCATGTTTTTGAAAAATGGCAGTTTCCTCAATACTTTTAAGTAATTCAAAAGGGACAATTTTACTACCGCCATCCATATATGTTACCCATCCATATTTTTCCCCGTTTTTAATCCCCTGATATAGAATTTGCTTAGCCAGCAAAAGCCGGTTTAATGAAATCAATGCTTCTGCAAATGGTATCAATTCAGTTGATCTGTATTTCCCGGCTGCAACAAAATTGAGAATAGCTTCGTCGCTGGCGTTCTGAAATATTTTCAAATAAACTGGTGACCAATCAAAACTGCTGTAATTATCAGCATCTTTACGAATATCCTGAAGGTCCTGAATTTTATTTATTTTTTGTAAAACCTCGTTTTGACTAAGTTTACGGCCATCGTTCAATCTGAGTTCGTCAGCGTTACTTTCTGATCCTGTTTTCTTTGGTTGAATTATTCTGTCAATGCCAATTTCAACCCCTGTAAATCCATTATTTTGTGCATATTGCTGAATTGTATATAAATACCCGTCCCGGTGCTCTGAAATAACATACACTTTTATTTCATTCACCAAGTCCTTTAGATCATCAACACCAAGAATTCCTGACTCATTCATCCAACTTCCAAGGAAACCATGCCGTTCACCCGGGTAATTATCATAAGCCAGGACAATTCTTGTAAATAATTTTGTTACTATTTTTTTTGCAGATGGCAAAGCCGATAAGAGATAGGTGAAAATAGATTCCATGCAATCATTAAACGACACCAACCCTTCAAAAAGCAGATATCTGAGTACAGCAATTCCATTTTTGTATTTTCCGGAGAGGTTCAGTATCGTAGCCGCAGGTGTGTGTGTGCGCGAATTTACCCTTTCAAGTATCGAGTTTACCCGCTCTAAATAAAACCTGATTTCGCCCGCCATATCCAATTGAAAAAGGCTTATCCAGTCAACAATATAATCCAGTTGATAATCTTTTTCCCCACGTACATCCAGAGAAATATCCATTACTTGCAAAAGTGTTTTTCTTGCTCTTTCATTTTCGTCGAGTCTAGACCATAATGTAATTTGCGTAATGGCTTTGTCTATCCTGTCACTAACATATCCACTAAGAAATAATACCACTTCTATATTTTGCAGCTGGTTTGTGGCCCATCCGTGGTTCAGTCCGGACTGGGTAACCCATTCTATTACTTTTTGCTTTTGATGAATATCCCAGAATCTTTTATTTGTTTTCCATTCTATGTCAAGCCTGTCCAGTATTTCTGAGAATATTTCAGCGGACAGTTTCCTGGAAATGTCAAGAATCAAATTTATCAGCAACGACTTGTTTTGTGACAAAAAATATTCATACTCATAATCTGAATGGTCGTAGTGAAATAAGCCTAATAGCTGAGAAAAGTTTTGATAGTAACCAGTTGCCGCATCGTGATAGTTGTGAAAAATATAAGCATGAGATCTGCCCAGTTCTGCAAAAGCAATGTGGAATGCACGAACGGTATGTTTAGGTTCAGCCGGCAGAAATGATGCCGGCGAAGTGGTAAATGATTTTGTCAAAATATAAAAGTATCGGCTGTAGTCAAAAATGTAATTAAGCAGCTCCGTTTGTTGAATAGAATAATCATCTTTGGTCAGGCTGTTTGGAAGAAGGAGTTTATTAAAGAAAGGCAAAGCCTTTTTAATATCATTTCTTATGATAACATGGATATTTAATAATCTTCTGTTTACCGGATTATGATCGGATACTTTCCAGGTGCTTAATTTTTCGAGGCAATGATTGTAAAATAGATCTTCGCTTGTCAGATTTGTAACGATTTTGTAATAGAAAAAGAATGCCCCGGCCTTTGCATTTTTTCAAGAGACTTCAAATTATTCCAATTCCTTGTATCAATGCTTATTTCGAGTATTTCATCAAAAACGCTGGTTTGCAGTTCACGCTTTTTGTTCTCTTCGGGCTCATTTTCAACTGCAAGTTCGCTTACCTTTATGATTACTGCCTCAACAGGCTCAAATAAACTCGCCGCCTTCGCCCAACTGCAAATAAGTTTGAATTCGTCAGTACGTTCATAGGTATTTTTAGAATACCGGTTTGCATTAACGGATTTGGACTGGTTTAGAATGTATGAAGGGGTGGATCGTAAAAATATATCGTACGCGAGTTCGGTAAAACCGAGTTTATATAAATTGACAGCATATTCCAGCGCCTCATTTTTAGGAACTAATAGTTCTACATTGTCATAGATAAATGAGTTTGCAATTTTGGTTTCTCCGAGAAATTGAAAAATTTGAGCGTGATTGGCTGGATCAAAATTATTGTACCGCTGCTTTAATTCATATAAGGAAAGGAAGCAGTCTAACAGGGCATAAATATCATGTAGTTCCTGGCAAGCTGCAATGGCGAGATCAATATCCTCTTTGAGTGATTTGTAATTCCGGAACGCAAACCATTGCTTTCTGAAATAGATTTGCGTCGCTAATGTGATTATTGTTTGAAAGTCTCCTGCCCGGGAAAGATGATAAATACTATTCCATGAGTATTCATGTTCCACTTTTTGAAACGTTTCAAAAATATTCAGGTGAATGGCCCGGTCTTTCTCAGTGATAATGGCGCCTGTCAGAATATCCCTTGTAGTTTCAGTAACCAGGAATTCTTTAAAACTATTGTGAAAAAATTGCCATGTGTTGCCATTTTTGTAAAAATAATTTTCTGATAGTTTGTGAACTTTATATTGACTGCTCCTGGATAATGTTGGGAAGAAATTCAATATAGTTATATCAAAAAAAGAATCCCTGAACCGGGCAATTATTCCCAAAATTTCGATGAAATCATCTACCTCCCGGTAACTGTCCCAAAAGAGTTTATATTCTTTTTCAATATCTCCATTAAAGACTCTCTGATGAATTATATCCGTCAATTGAACAGGGTTGCTGTTCCGTATGGCCTCAACAGTATAACGTAAAAATAAGGGGTGCCCTTTGGTGTTAATAAACAATTGTTCCAACAGTTCATCTGATAAAGCAATTTGGTAACTCCATAAAAAAGTTTGGATGCTATCCTTTGTCATAGCCCCTATTTGCATGATTCGCTTGTCATCATTAATGGATGACTTTATTCTGGGAGGAAGGTGTTGCAAATTGTCTATCGTCCTGGAGCCTAAAATGAAATAGATGTTTTCAGGTATATTCTCGGGTGGGGGTAAAATAGACAACAAGCTTTTTGTTACGTCTTGTTCTCTTTCAATATGATCAAGGCCATCAACTACAATAATGACTTTTTGGTCAGTTGCAGATAGTTTAATAAGTTCATCATTAAAATGGCGCTGCAGGTCTATAAACGTACTGGAAGGCAACCGGTCCTGTAGTGATGGGTTGTACTGTCTTATCTGAATTAAAAGATCATGCAGGAAAGGTTCTGCTTCACCGCGAAATCCATATTCATAATTCATTTCGGTATTTACATATGCATAATACCTAAGAACTTTAAATTCCTTATTCTGCAACCATTTTGTAAGCAAAGTAGATTTACCAGAACCCGCATTTCCAATCAAAGCAATGTATCCCCTGTCATGGCGGGTAATTAAATTGTCAAGTTGAACGATTGACTCGTTGATTGGTTGGTAGTGCGCTTCGTCGACAAAAAAACTGTGGCGATAATACGTTTCGTACCTGCTCAGTAATCCAAACTGTTTCAGAAATAGCTCCTTTGTGTATCGCGTGTTTCCTTTTCTTGCGACCGTCTTGAATATTTGTGTTGCAATTGCTTCTATGTCAATCCTTCGTTGCCTTTCTATGTGAGCATTAAATCGAACTGGAAGTTCATAGTTAAATTGAAATGATGTAGCCTTTATAAATTTCATCATTTCGGCTGGCGTGCTTCCAGTCATTTTTATAAGCGCTTCGAAAACAGGAAACCATGCTGAGGGAATATTTTGTAAGTCATATTTGCCACTTTTGACGGGAAGCCAAAACTTTTGCAGGAAATCACTAAATGAGGGCTTGAATTGTTCAGTAAAATCAGTAATCCGGTCGTTACTTGAAACGTTTTGGGTTGTGATAAACCTGATATCGGCAGTTTTATTTGGGTAGGCTAATTCTAAATTTTTCCATCCTATGAACATCCCCTTGAAGATACTTTGAGTCGGCGAATTGGTAAATCCTGAATAGGTAAAAGTTGTAGAAGTAACATTCTTAACCTGATAGGCAAGCACTTTATTTTGTAACCCTATCAAAACATCATCTACTTTTCCTGCTCCATTGCTAGCAAATTCTACCCATTCAATTGAATTGTTGTCATTTAAAAGCGCATCATATAATTCAGTTGCAAAAATGGTGTATTGAAAATTGTACCCCCTTATTGCAGCAGCTTCACCTCCGTTTTGATTGTTATTAGTCACATTAAATACTGTTTTTTTGTAGTACTAAATCGTTCACAAATCTATGATTAAAAGAAATTTGCAACGTTTTCAACCTAGGAAGCCATTTTTTGGCGTCCCTTCAATATTACTGTCAACTCCTAGTTATTCATTAATCTCTGTATGGGCCTCATTATCATGTTGCTATATACTTAAATCATTTTCAAACCCCTGTCAGTGTAAACGCACCCCAGGAATATTTATCGAAATATGATTTGATGGTAGCCGGATCCATTTTGCCGTTACAAACCTTTAAGGTTTGCCAGGTAATTTTTTTATTGGCAGCAGTTGTCTGCCTGCTCATACTATATGAGCCTATGCAGGGAACCGGAAATCAAAATATTACCCTGCTTATTCTTCCATGCGGTTAGTGCATTCAATGAAACAATTTTAAGCAGGGCTTTTAATTTTAATAAACATTATCCCGGTAATAATTAACCATAACAGCCATAGTGTACTCCCTATTAAACCCGCCAAACCCCAAACCGGAAAACCAGGAATCACCGTTGCAAATAAATCAGCTTGTGCAATAAGATATACCAGGGATGAAATAATACCCAGCCAGCTTACCCATTTTGGAAAATACTGGAGTTTAATAAAAGTATACGATATCATGATTGTCCATGCAATTGTAAATAATTGCCCGATATGTTCACCCAGCAATACACCTCCAAACTGGTGAATGGTTTGAAACGAGCTTTTGGCAATTTCTTTTACAAGAGAGTCGTTGGTTGTTACATAATTACTGGCAATAACAGGAACAACAAATACCCATCTCAGTAATCCAACAATTTGTACAATTCCGGAAATAACGCCTAATGTGGTTACCCATTTAATAGAACCTGTTCTGTTTTCAAAATGCTGACCCATTTTTATGTATGCAATCAGCAAAGGCAATCCAAGCAGGGCGAAGGCCCACCATGTAAAAATAAGTGCGCTTCCTCCATCATGAAACTTAGTTAAGACAATACCCGTATCCTGGCGAAGGATGCCTGGGTATTCAAAACTCATTGTAAGAATGCTGTAGGGAATAAACACCCCAACTGCCCCGGCAATCAATAACCATCCAATTGTTTTTTCAGCTTTCATTAAGATCATTTTTTAGAGTGGGAGAATTGTAAATAATTCTATCTTTTCATCTCTTCCCCTCAACTCATTTTGCCCCAATGTTTTGATTTGAAAGGCAGCATCCAGATCAAGCTCTTTTATGAGGTCGCCCGAAATAAGTATGTCAACCTTATAAGTATTGCAAAGTCCTTGTATCCGTGCAGTTGTATTGAGTGTATCACCAGTGAAAATTATATCTTTTTTGATAACGCCTATTTCTCCTGTGGTTACTTTTCCCAGGTGAAACCCGGCTTTGAATTCAGGTACCAGGCCGAATCGTTCATTATATTTCCTGGTTTGCCTGCTGATGGCTGCTTTTATGGCAAAAAAACATTGAATACAATTATTGTTTTGCAACCCCTTCCCGAGCTTCCATGACACAACCATCTCATCACCTACGTATTGATAGATTTCCCCGGAATACCTGATAACCGGGTCCGATAAATCGGCGTAATACGCTTTCAGCATTTCGAAGTATTTAACATGACCGATGTTTTCAGCAATTGTGGTGGAGGATTTCAGGTCTAAAAACATAAAGATTCTTTCTTCCTCCTTTGGCATATGGTATTTTCCTGTAAAAAAATTAGTAAGCACAGCCTGGCCAAGGTTTTCACTTACTTCATTGTAAAAAAGGGAAACACCAATGATAGACGCGATGTATACCACAACACTCCAAAATGCATAATTGGAGAAGAATGCCCAAACGTTGTCCCAGACCAGTTTATTAAAAAGATTTGTTTTCAGTTCAACCGAAGTATAAATAAATGTGTTTATCAAAAGAAATGAAATAATTATGGCGAGATAGATGATTGTTTTATACACAATCTTTTTGATGAAACTATTTTTCAGGAATAGTTTATAGAAATATAGTATTTCAGTTGCGCCAACCAATAACCCTAGTATAAGTGCAGTTATAGCAGTAATAATAAGGGTTCTGCTAAAATTGTAAGGATTGCCTGTTGAGGGGTAATTGGTAAGCTCGCCCAAAAGCCCCCGCTCAAGAAGGGAATACACGATGCTAAAGATCAGCCAGATCAGGCCAAAAGGAATGATCCGCGAGATATTTCTTTTGGTTTTTGGGGATAGCATTGTAAAAGTTTAAGCAGGAATTAGGTCTGGGTTTTGAATTGATTTTATTGCAATACCAGCAATGATTATTTGCTGATTATAATTTGAGGTGGAAGGTAGATTTTTTTGCTGACGATTTGCAGGCCGGCTGCCTGCCTGGCCACCGCAATTGGTTTAAAGATAAAAGGATGCTATAAATATTTTATCAGGTTGTTTTAATTACTATTTTTTCTTTTTTCAAAAACGACCTTGCTCTTTTTAGTTCAGGCCTGTTTGCGCCAGGTGAATTAGCAATAGTCGTTAACCGGAGATAAAAGGCGTTTGCTTTTTCAGGATTATTGGATGCTTCAGCCGCTAACCCTGCGCCATAAAGGCCATTAAACCGGTTGGGATGTTTTTTCAAATTTGCTTCATAGGCTTCCAAAGCCTTTTCGGGTTGGTTCATTTGCAGTAACATATTGCCCAATAATTCTCTTGCTGGTATAACTTCGCCGGGTGTGACCGGGTGTTTTTGCGTATTATCTTCCATAGTGGCAGCAACATCCATCAGCTTTACTGCTTCATTATTTTTTCCTTCTTTAAAATGTATCCAGGCTTCAGCAATTTTTATCTGAATTTGTACCTGGTTGGCTTTATAAGTATCTTTTTGTTTTGTCAGCGTATCATAGATCGTGTTCATGTTTTTTAATTCTGCTTTGGCTGAATCAATATTTCCAATATGAACCGAACCAAGAAGCCTGGTAAAATGGATAATGGCTTTTTGCCAGGGAAATTTTTCCCATGGAAAATTTACCGGGTATATTTTCAGGCTGGCAGCTTCTTTCCACATTTTATTTTCGAGTAAATAGCGTGCAGGAATAGCAGCAAAGGCGTAAGCATCTTTAAAGTTCAGCGGATAAACCTCATGAATTGTTGTCAGATAATCGCATTGTTCTTTTGCCAGCGTATTTTCTCCTTTTTGCAGGTAAGCATACACCAGGTAGTCCATACCATGAAGCTCTTCGTCCCAATGGCCTTTCAGTCCTGTATTTTCAGCGTAGCATTTTGCGGCAGCAGTAGAAACAAGGTTTGAATGAATGCAGTCGTCCCAAAGCCCCAGCCTTGTAAAAATATGGGAAGGCATGTGTTGGGCATGTGCCGAAGCAGGAGCAATGGATGCATATTTTTTTGCTGACGGTAAGGCCAATATTGCCAGTTCAGGATAGTCGTAGCTATGAATAATATAATGTATAATCCCGGGATGATAGGGTTGATTGGGATATAAGGCGGTTAAAATGGCGCCGGCTTTTTTTTGTTTGGTAAAAGATTTATCGGTTGGGTCTGCTGCCCCATCAAGCGCCAAAGCATAAAATATGGCAGCCTCTTTATCATTTGGATAGTCAACATACATTTTTTCCATTGCTTTTTCAAAATTGATGCAACGGGTGAGATGGTCTGTTTTATTCCAATCTTTATAGAATA
>Ga0193753_10002225_pt1 | contig 15641 bp, 14 predicted proteins | sample H1c2metaG_FD_144925 | JGI IMG/M metagenome (GOLD analysis project Ga0193753, IMG submission 144925) | Soil microbial communities from a riparian zone of the East river system, Colorado, United States - H1c2 | ecosystem: Environmental > Terrestrial > Soil > Riparian zone | place: USA: East... | reverse complement strand
TGTACTCAGCGCAGCAGATAAAGGCCGCAGTGGGGAGCGTTACTTGCTCACCGGCGAAGTGCTCGAGCTCAAAGCCATGGTGGCGATTTGGGGCGAGCTCACGGGTGTGCCCATGCCAAAGCGCGTCCTGCCGTATTGGTTCGGCTGGGCGATGCTCCCGTTCACGCTATTGGCTGCGCGCGTGAGTGGGAAGCCCGCGTTGTTTACGGTGAACATGCTGCGTTCGAGCGTGTCGAATCGCGTGGTTTCGCACGCCAAAGCTACACGCGAGCTTGGCTTCGAGCCGCGTGCCACCCGAGCGGCGCTCGGGGGTGCGTTGGAGTTCTATCGGGCTGCGGGTTGGGCCGGACCTATGCCTGCGACGTCGGCGGGTGTAAGTGAGCCGACGTGACTCCGCCCTCGATCAGCGAATCCACTCCAGAACTGCTCGCGCTCATGCGCGAGATGGCGTCGCGACGGCGACCTCGCGATTTGGTCGAGCAACGCGCGCGTGATGCGTTCGTGGTGCCGGCGTTCCTCGATCAACGAAGTGTTCACCAGTTAGACGGGCTGGCACTCGGTGCGGCGCCGGCTTTCGAAGCGGTTCAGTTGTCGCCAGTCGCACCGCTCGGTGTTTGCTCGACCGCACGTTGTCGGCGTTGCGCGGCACCGAAGTCGTCTCGGATCCAACCAACGCTCTCGCGCTCGAATGCGCCCAGCGGCTGAAGGCTTTGCCGCATTCTACGGTTCGCTTGTGCACCGTTCATCAAGTGTTGCGGGCGCAGCCGCTGCCTCCGCGGGCTGGCCACACGCGGCACTTTCGGCTGTTTGCGCTGACTACGGCCGGGGTCGGTCGCGCGGAGGATGCATTCGAGGTCGACGCGATCGCGAGCCAACTCGGCGTGTTCGATCGCTTGCTCGACGCAGCTGCAAACACGCTCGGTTGTGTGTTCGGCCCGCGCCGCGCGGTGGTGCGCACCGATGACGCGCGAGCGACGCTAGGAAACCGCGTATGCGAACGACTCGCGCGCGAGCTCCCACACGTCGAGGTCGAACGCGCGCCGCTCGACGCGGCATATTACGGCGGAGTCCGCGTCATGTTCGGGCCGCACACGCAGAGCGGCGACTGGATCGCGATCGGCGATTGCGGCGTGTTCGATTGGGTCGCGCGGCTGACTGCGAACCGGAGGATGCGGTTCGTGGCGGCGGGCTTTGGCCTGCAGTTACTCCGCGTGTTGTTCACGCGCTGAATGGCGCGGCTCGGCAGGAGCGTGCAACGGCGAGCGCGAGCAACGGCGAGTCGCATGCACGGCTCTCGTCGTGCATGCGACCGTTCGTTCAGCCCGCGCGGGCTCAGCGGTTCTCAGTGGCGACGTTCACGACGATCCGGTTCCCGTCGAGCTCGCTGTGATGCAGCGCGCTGATGGTTGGAGGAGCGTCTTTGCGATCAGCCATGGTCACGAAACCGAAGTTTCGCGAGGCGCCGGTGCTTCTATCGGTGATGACGACTGCCTCTGCGACGAGCCCGAATGGCTCGAAGTGAGCGCGCAGAGTCGCGTTCGTAGTGGAGTCGCTGAGACTACCCACGAACAGCTTCGTCGGAATTGTGGCAGCGCTGCGCGGTGTGCGGTTGCCGCCCTCGAGCGACCGCATGACTTCTTCAATGGAGCGCAGGTTGCCGTTGATTTCGGCAGCAGTAACAAGCTGCGGACCGCTGCTCGGGACGTTCCGCTTGTCTAGGCGCCGTTGTTCCTTTTCGCGCGCTTTTCGGTCTCGTTTGTCCTCGCGTGCCCGCTTTTCGAAGGTGCTCATGAAAGGCCTCCCAGCTGAATGGCACGCGCAACGATTGTGATGGGGTTCAGATTGTCCAGAGGCACCTATCCGGCTGTTGTTGAGTTCTTTGCGAGAAACCGACGCGACCACCGTCGTGGTCGAGGTCGTGGCTCCTGTCCCTAGCCGACCTGAGGGTTTGGGGCAAGCCGTACTCGTGGGGAACGGGGAGAAGTAACGTGACTTCCAAGCTCGCCGTGGCTTGCGCGGGTATTGCGCGAGATCGTACGAAATTGGCCGGGTCAGGCGGGCCCGGTTTTGCGATCGCTAGTTTAGCTCAGGACCGGCCGCGCGTAACGACGGAAACGTACGATGACGATGTGGTTCTGTGACCGCAATATCTCACGTCGTCGATGCGGAAGCGTTCTGGTGCGGACGGCGCCGCACTGGCGGATCACGGAACGACTTCCACGACCGTCATCATGCCTCCGTCTTCATGGGCCAGGATGTGGCAGTGAAAGACGAACTTGCCGGTGAAATCGAGGAAGGGCAGACGGATCACGACCTCGCCACCGCCGGGCGGTAACACCACCGTGTCTTGCTCGCCGTGGTTCGTGTAGGGCGTGCCGTTCACGGAAAGCACGCGAAAGTCATTGATGTGGATGTGAAACGGGTGCTGCTCGTTCGTCGTGTTTCGGATCGTCCACTCCTCGAGGCTGCCCAGCTTGGGCATCGCGTCGATCCGGTCTACATCGAAGGACATGCCGTTGATGGCGAACGTGTTGTCTTTCTCGCTTTCGGAAAACGTCCACTCGCGCTGCTGAGCGACCTCGCCAGAGTAGACGTTGCTCGGCGCGACCAAGCCCTGGGCGAGCGGCGCCAGAGCATCCATGGTTCCGCCTTTGACCTCGACGTTGACGAGCACGGCGCGCGGATACACGTCGTCGCCTTGGCTGTACGAGACGGTCTCGAGCACGTACGAACCGCTGTCGAGTGGTGCGCGCACGATGACATCGAAACGCTTGCCAGGCGGCATGATCAAATTGAACGCGGTCCAAGGTTGTTCGACCGGGTTGCCGTCTTCGGCGATCACCACGAACGCCTGCGCAGCGAACGCGGCGTTGTAGTAGATGTCGGCGCTGATGTTCGCTAGACGCCAGAGCTGCGTCTCGCCCGGCCGCATGCTGAGCTTGGGCTCCACCAAACCGTTGACGGTGCGGACCGTAGGCGCGTTCGAGTCGATGTTGTCTGCGACGATCGCTCCGTCTTTGACTTGAAGGTCTTTGAGCGCGAACAGGTGTTGCGGAATGTCCTGATAGGCGTCGGGCAAGAGTTTCTCGAGCCCATCGATGATGAGCACGCCGGATAGTCCACCGAACACTTGGCTCTCGGAGTCCATGTGCATGTGTGAGTGGTACCAGAACGTTCCGACGTCATGATCCGCGGGGACATCGACGACGTAGTCTTGAGTCTCGCCCGGTTCAATCATCAGGAAGATGTTGTCGCTATTGCCTTCAGGTGAGACGTGCATGCCGTGATAGTGAACGTTGGTGTGTTGCTTGAGCCCGTTCTTGAGCTTGAGATGCAGACTTTCGCCGGGTGAGAGGTGCAGGGTCGGGCCAACGAACGCATCGTTGTAGACTGTGCCGCGAACGTTCCCCCCGCTGATGTTCACATCGCGTTCTTTCGGTTCGAGCTCGACTTCGAGCACTCCGTTTTCGCTGCGGTACTCTTTGAGCTCGGCGAACTGCAGCCCCGTCTTGTAGCCCCAATCAGCCGCGCGCGCGGAGCTGGAGCTCTGACCGTCGTCATCGTCGTCGTCACCCGAGTCGCTGCAACCGATACTCAACGCGCACAACAAGCCCAGGTTGATCGCTCGCAATCTGCTCTGCATTGTTTCTCCTCGTCGAGCGTGCGAGCAATGCATGAACCATGCGCGCGGGAGGAGTGCGGCGGTGCAGGTACAGAAGCGTCCGACCGCGCGGACGAAAACGACCGACGGTGTCCGAGGCTAGTGCAAAGTTGGTTTGACTAACGCCTGTGAATGCCGACAACCGAAGCTAGCGACATGCGAGGGTCGCCAAGCCTTTGCCCGGTCCCACTACCGCGCGCAAGCCGTCGCGGACGCAGGCAAACGAGTCGGCCGTGTACGTGTAGCCGAGCGCATCCGGGAACGCCTTTGTCGTAGTCCAATCGGTTGCATTCACGGTTCCGGAGTTGCCCATGTCCCAGGTGATTCCGAACGAGTTGCCCGGCGCGACGTCGGCCGCAGACGCGAGGTTGTTGTCGCGCAGATCCCAATACCCGATGGCAGCACTGTCGCGTGACGTCACGGGGTTCAACACGTTCTCGAAGTAGTTGGCTTCGATCAACGCGTAGCCCTCCATGCGAACGTTGATGCCCGACGTAGAGATTCCAACGAAAGCGTTGTTGAGTACGTGCGCGTAGCCGTGACGTTGCAGCGGCGTGCGCGAGCCAATCTTCTCGAACAGGTTGTGATGGATCGTGACGTGACGCGCGGCGTCGTCATCGTCGCTGTAGCCGTGCAAGCTCGCCTTTTGGTGGTCGTGAAGATAGTTGTAAGAGATCGTGACGTGGTCGGCGCCCTTCTTGAGATCGATCAAGCCGTCGAACGCCGTGTCGCCCGCACCGGGACAGTCCGCGAGCGAACTGGACAATTCGTTGTGGTCGATCCAAATGTTGTTCGGGAAGCCGCTGCTCATGCCTTCGAGCGAGATTGCGTCCGAGTCGCCGCCGCCGGGTAGCAAGCCGAACGTCAGATTGCGAATGATGATGTTGCTCGAGCTCCCCGCCACGTGGATGCCGAAGTTTGCAGCCGAACCGTCGGCGCCGAGGATGGTCAGATCATTCTTTTGTTTGATCTGCAGTAGTTGCGCGGGCAGCGTGTGCTGCGTGCACGGGTCGCTGATGCTCGCGAAGTTGAACTTCCCGGTGTAACGAAGCACGAGGCCTCCGGTCCCAGAGTACGCATCGATCGCCGCGTGCAGCGCCGCGAGCGTCGCGGCTTCGGCGGGCGCTTTATCGCCTCCGCCCGTCGTCGCCTGTCCATATCCGAGTGCGCGGATCTCAGCCGGTCCGGCTCCCGTCGGAACCTGGGCGCTCGAGCCTGCGCCGGCGAGTTGCCCGCCCGCGCCAGTGCCCGCGCCACCTCCGCTGCCGCTCTCAGCTGCGTGCCCTGCGTTGCTGCTCCCAGCTGCGCCGGCGCCGCCGCCCTGACCGGCGATTGCGGTCGTTCCGGCGTGCGTTCCCGCCTGCGCAGACGCAGTGCCGGTGCCGGCTGCGGGCACAGCAGCGTCTGGAGCCGAGGTGGAACCTACCGGTGCAGCATCGGTTCCGGCTGTCTGGGGTTCATTGCCAGCCCTGCCGGCTCCGCTGATCGCGGATGGCCCCGCAGTGTGGCCGCCCGAGCAGCCGACCAAGAACACGAACAGAACGCAATGACTCGAGCGCGGGTTCATCCCAGTTAGGTTGCGCGCCGCGGACACTGCGGGTCACGCAAGCATCCCGGGCCGTGCAGATTGCGCGACGCGGACGGCGTCATGAGTCAGTCGCTTCGCGGCGGCTGCGCGGCGGTGCGACTGCTCAATCGCACGGGATGCGCGAAGTCCCAACTGCGACGTCGTCCACATAAACCTGGACCGGGCCCTGGGCCGGATCCGCGTAGTGGATACCCACCTCAGCGGCCGTGAATCCGTCTGCGGGTACGGTATTTAGGGGCGGCGAACGAACCGCGAGCATTCCATCGAGGTATGCCTCGTAGATGCCGGCGCTCGGATCGATGCGCACGTGCAGTTCGACGCACACCCATCGATCGCGAGGAAACTCGAGCGTGCCTGGGAAGACTGTGTTCGAGGCGTTGATGTCGACGAGGGACGGACGTATTCGCAACTCGAATCCCTCGTACGGCATCGTAATCTCGCTCATCACTCCGACTGAGAAATGTTGCGTGACTACGACCGTGCCGGGCACCCAGTCGTAGAAGCGCATCCACGCATCTCCCGACTTTTGGTTTGCGAGGGCGACCGTCGCCCAACGGGCTTCGGTACCTTCTGTGGGTGGGCCCGTTGTCGCGAGCAACGACGTGGTCCCCGAGTGCGCGTGGGCAGTGGACCGCGTCAGCATTCCGTTGTGTTCGACTGGGTACTCCCAACGCGAAAAGTCGGGGTCCTCGAATCCATCGCAGAAGGCCACGCCGGGCCGCTCTGGACACAGCGGCGATATCACGACGGTTCCGGCATCAGGGTTGCCCGCGTCGGCTGGAACTTCGGTCGCACCCGCGTCGCGTGGAACTTCGATCCCGCCCGCGTCGGCGTCGTCCTCTCCGCCGTCGCCGCTACCAGCTGCGCCAGCATCTTGCGACCCGCTGTCCAACGACCTGCCTGCGTCGCCACCGGTGCCCGAGCCACCGGAACCGCCCGAGCCGGAGCCGCCGCGACCACCACGGGACACGGGTCCTGCATCCTTATTACCCGCGTCGTGTGAGCTGGCGTCCTTGTCGTAGCCGAAGCGCAGGCATCCAGTGGCGCTCAATGCGAAGCAAATCAGGTAGATCTGCAGCGATAGCGCGCCGAGCCTCGTGCTTTGCGCATATCGTGAGATCGGTTGAAGCGGTCGAGTCGCGCACATAGTAAGCGGCCGATTCATCGTCGCAGTCATCGCGCCGGCAGTGCAATTGCTTGTGCCGGTGTCAGGTGCCGGAACGGCGCCAGAGGCGGCGAAGTGGGGTCGCCTATATGAGCGACAACGTGTGCGTGTGACGGTGGCGATGCCCCGCTCCGCGTGTCCTGCTCACGATGTCTTGGAGCACTGATGAAGTTGTCGACCACGCGCTCGTACTCGGCGTGCCGTGTGAAAGTGTTTCGCCAACGCATGACGCGATGGCCTTCACGAGCAAGCGACGCTCCGCGACGTAGCAGGTTCAGTAACCGCGGCTGGACGAATCGCGACATCGCCGGCGACGACGTGTGGCTGCGCATGCCAGAGCAAGTGCGAACGCAAGCGCCGGCCAACCCAGATCCGATTTTCGCCCCATGCGCGCGATGTTGCAGCCACCCTCGTCGCTTTCGTTCGACGACGTTGGCGACATGCAGCCCGGCTCGTTCGCCGGAGCTCCGGCACTGCACGCGGCGTTCGCGTTTGCGCGTGACCCGCTTCCGCCCGCTCCCGCGGGCTTGGGTCGGCCTGCGTCTGGCGAGTTATCAGCGCCGCCGTCAGCGTCTGCCGCCGCCGCCGTGAGCGGCAAGCAACGGCCGTCAGTGCAGCGCCCGCCACCCGGGCAGGTCGCGTCTTCGTCCACGCTGTCGTCGCAGTCGTCGTCCAACGCGTTGCATTCTTCCGCGCGCGGTTTGCCTGGCGTGCAGATCGCCTGAGTGCACGAATCGGCTAAGCGCCGGCACCAGCCCACGCCGCAGGAAGGACGAACCCCTTCGTCGGTGCGACCATCGCAGTCGTCATCGATGAGGTTGCAGACTTCCGTCGCCTTCGGGTGCGTTGTGGCGACGCGGTCGTCGCAATCGTGCGAATCAGCGGCGTAGCCTTTGGGCGAGCTGCAATCCAGAATCGATTCCGCGCCAGCGCCATAGCCGTCGCCATCGCCGTCCTTGTATTGCGGGCCGATCGGCAGTCCTTCGTCGAGCTTGCCGTCGCAGTCATCGTCCATATCGTTGCAGCGTTCGGCTGCTTCGGGATGGATGTCGGCATTGTATTCCGCGCAGTCGCCGTCGCGTGGTGCGTATCCCGCCGGCATGCTGCAGTCGCGCTTCTGGCCGTACTCGACGGAACCGTAACCATCGCCGTCGGGATCGAGCGTGTACAGCTCCCCCGAGCAGCCGTATGCAAGCAGCAACTGAGCCTCGCCGACGCCGTCGCCCTGCGTGGAATCGTCGCCGTTGCCGGAAACCGCTGACGCGCGGAAAATCACGCCGCCCGGCGTCGACGGCGCGGTCCAGTTGAATGTGAAGCGCACGATGCCGCCACTGGCTGCCTTCGGCGCAGAGTGACCGAGCGAGCTCGCATCGAAGGCTTGGATGCCGCTACCAGCTGCAGCTTGCAAACTACCGCCGCCATCGACCTTGAGATAGAAGCCGCCGACTGGACCGTTGACGGCATCGATCTCGAGTGTGAGCGCCACCATTTGACCGAGTGACGGATTCATCGAAGCCGCCAGTAAGCGCACCGTCGGGTCTTGCCCTCCGTGATGGCACCCGTTGCAGCTCTCGGTGGCAATCCCATCGCGGCGTGCCGCGGCGGGAGTGGCAGTGAACAGTACAACGGCGAGTCCTAACGCGAGACACGCGACGCGGAGAACCATTGCGCCTAGCTTGCGCGATTTCGCGTCTTTTCGCTCGTGGGTCGCTAGTGAGGGAGTCGAGTTGGGCCGCTGGCCGTGAGCGTCCCGGGCTCTTTTCTAGAAAAGGCCAAAGAAATCGAGGTGTGTGCACGAGGTCGTCCCGCGCTTCCTCCAGCTTTCCGGACGCTTGGAAAATGCGACGATTCGACCTAGGTTGCGAAACTTTCGACTCGAGGGTGACGCCGATGCCGCTGTATGAGTACGAGTGCCGCCGCTGCTCCAAGCGGTTCGAGGAGATTTCCTACGACCTCGACGCGAGACCGGCGTGCCCCACGTGTACTCAGCACGACGAGGTCGCACGCATCCCGTTTGCGCGAGTCATGGTTGGAAAGAAGGAGGATCTCCGTCCTCCAGATATCAAGAGCTTCTCGCGACCGCGGAAGTGGTAGTCGCGCACTGAAGCCGCGCGATTCACCTACTGTTTCAACCGTGCGCGAACACGTCGCACGCGCTCGACCTCGATTGTTCTGGCGCGTGCGACCGTCATGAGCCGCTGACCGGCGGCACGATTCCCTACGGAGCGAGCAAGGCAAGTTTGCGAAGCTCGTCCGCAGTATCGTTCGCCAAGTCGCCGACCAGCGCGTTCAAACTGGCAGGATTCGTCTTTCGACTCTTGGCTGCCCACACGAGCTGATTCTGCTTCAAGGAGTAGATCATGGTGTCGACCGTCACCACCATGTCGTAGGGAACACCTTGAGGGTCGATCCAAGTCGAGCCGACGCCGTGAGCGTAGTAGCCGGAATCCCAATACGTGCTGTAGGGCGGAATCGAGTAGTCGACCGACGCACCATCCGCCGAGGTCGGATGCATCACGACGACGCCGGCGACACCCGCCTGCTTGAGTGCTTCACGCGCTTGCGCTTCGTCTTTCAGTTCGGTCTCAGGCATGAGCTTGTACATCGGAACGCCTTTGGCACCACGCGCAGTGATCTCACTCGCGAGTTTGTCTTCGGCACTCCTCTGCGCAGGGCTGTCTTTCATCATGACAACGGCCGCAACCGTGGCCCCCTTCGCGTCGAGCGGCTTCGCAGTCGGCGACTTCCATGACGAAACGAAGTTCGAAGACGCACAGGCCGACGCGGCGACAGCCGCAAACAACACGACTAACATGTTTTGTTTATTCATCGATATTCTCCAAGTGTCCTAGGTATGTCCGAATCTCGAACAATCGCGCGATCGTAAAGCCGCGGACCAGGCACGCCCTGTCCGTAGTTTGTGCAGCGCTAGAGCGCGATGGCCTCAGCGCTGCATCGATCGCAGAGCTACGAAGCTAGCACAGGCTTTACTGAAGCAACGCACGTACGAACAGATGCACGTGGACTGCGCGCGCATTTCACGCGAACGACGCCATTCGAAACAGTTCGCACTGCGCGTGAAGCAATACGAAGGTATTAAAACCGGAAGGGAAACGATACGAAGGTATTAACCACAGACGAAACGTTCCGGTCTGAAGAAACGACGTCGGCGTCTTCCGGAACGCTTGCCGATCGCGTCAACGCTCCCGATGTAGGCTTCGCGGAATCCGGCGCGCCTAAGATTCGCTTCGCCGCGTCGGGAAGCGACGCAACGGCTTTCGCCCAGCGCGATTTACGGCAGCATTGTGGCACTTCGCCGGCTCTATCGAGCTCTCCGGCGCCCTAGGGCGCCCGAGCCCGTGCAGCGCGAGCCCGGCCTCGCAGCGGAAATCCTACGGCGCGTCTCTCAGCGGGTGGCATTGATTGATCCAGACCGGATACACTCGACAGACCTCATGGGCCTGCGGATCGATCCGAGTGTCTTTCCCAAACCGGGCTTCGACGAAGTCGTCACTCGCTCGGACGAAACACGCACCGTTGTTTTAGGCTGCGGTCTGTTCTGGTGCGCCGACGCGCTGTACCGCGCGCTCAACGGCGTTGTTTCTGTCCGACCAGGCTACTCTGGTAGCACCAAAGCCAGCGCGAACTTTGAAGCCGTGAGCGGCGGACACACAGATCACGCGTTCGTGGTCGAGTTGCTCTACGAACCTGCCAAGGTTGCGTTCGGACAGATCCTTCAAGTGTTCTTCTCGATCGCGCACGACCCGACCCTGCACGATCGAAAAGGCTTTGAACCCACGCGGCCGTATCGGTCTGCCATCTACTACACGACGCCCGCGCAGCGAGCGACTGCGCTGGACTACATCGCACGCTTGAAGAAAGCGGGTGTATTCGACTCTTTGATTCTCACCGATGTGAGCCCGCTGACTTCCTTCTTCGAGGCAGAGCCGCTGCATCACGACTACGTCACAAAACACCCGCGCCAACATCATGTGCGAATGGTCTCGCTGCCGAAGCTGAGCAAGCTGAAGAAGCTGTACGCGCACTTGCTCAAACCAGCCCAGTGAGGCTTGCCTCAACTTGCGGCGAGCCTCGAGTGGGATGCGCCGCTCGGATGCCCCGAACGAGACGGAGTTCGGCAAACACTGGATCGATTTTCCGTCCCTTGCCGCACGGCCTTTTGTGCCGAAGCCGCCCCCAAACGTGAGCGCGCGTCGGAACGAACTGGCTGAGGGCCCGGGCCTGAGCGGTCCGCCAGACACTAACGCTGAGTTGTGTCCATTTCGCGAATGGCACCGGCGCGACCTGTCAGAACCACGAACCGCTCCTGCAACGTCTTGCGACACACGGGTTTTTAGTCGCTGTTCCAGCGCAGCGGCGACACTTGGAGCCAAGTTCAGAAACTCAAGCCTGCGAAGCCGTCCGCCGATGCGATGTTCGGGCTTGCGATCGCGGTCGAGAACGACACGCTGTTGATCGGTGCGGCATTCGATTCGTCGGTTGCGTCCAAAGCTGGCTCCGTCTACGCGTTCGCTCGGCGAGGAGGTACGTGGCAGGAGGTGCAGCGGTTGCAAGCCGCGCAACCGACCCAAGCTGCGACGTTCGGTTGGCACATCGGGTTGCAAGGCGACACGGCGGTCATTTCAGCTGCCCATGTCGACCTGGTCAACGCGACGCTTCCGGGCGAAGTATATCTGTTCGATCGCTCCGGAGATCAATGGACACAATCCGCGATGCTCATGGCGAGCACTCCGAAAAATTCAGATCTGTATGGTTCGAGCCTCGCATTTCGTGGATCCACACTCGTTGTAGGCGCCAACGGTGAGAATAGCGGTTCGCGCGGGGCGAACGGCGATTCGACTCGCACTGATGCGATTCGATCAGGCGCTGCATACGTGTATGCGAGGCGCGATAAAGACTGGGTGCTCACTGCGTACCTGAAGGCAGCCAACGCAGAAGCCGAGGATGGATTCGGCCAAGCTGTCGTGCTGACGGATGAAGCGCTGTTAGTATCCGCGCCCTTCGAGAGCGGGCAGTCGCGCGGCATCAATGGAGACGAAAACACCAACGGCGCACCGAAGAGTGGCGCGTTGTACGTGTATCGCTAGCGATCGTGAGTGAATTGCGCCGCGCGTAGGCACATCTGCCGGTCTACCGCCTGACGCAAATCAATCGCTGCCGAAGGCCGTCGCACGCGCGACAAACATCGTCGTCGAGAATGCTGGAACAGAGCCTATCGTGCTCAATCCGGATTGCGGAGCCGTCTGGGTATCGGTGAGCCGCGGCGACGAGAAGCTCGACATTACGCGCTACTGCAAGTCGCCCTGCAATACGCCCGGCGTGGGGTCTCGCTGCTGACGGCTGCAGCCACTCACGCGTGTTGCGGTACACCACGCCAGGTTTCGATGCGCTTCGTCTCGTATCGAGTTCCGGACGCGCCGGAAAGGAATGCGAACAGCAAGAATGGCAGCCCGGCGAACGCCACCGGCAACAACATCAACAGCATCGGTGCGGCTGCGATCGTCACGAGCACGGGCCCCGCCAAGACTACGCTTCGAACGGCGATGAAGCGCAGACCGCGCGCGGTGCTGAGTGAGTCATGAGGTCCGAACATACTGCCCTCCTAGAGCTTTGTGGGCTTCGACACTAGCTCGACGCACGAGGTGCAAGACTGTGTCCAAGCCGAGGACATGCCGTCGGGGCCATGCTACAGTCACGTGGCGCCGAATCTCGAGCTGCAACGTTTCGGGCGCTTATCCGGTCGAAATGAACGGGACTAAATGTCCCAAGCACGCTCGCAGTTGCTGCACATTTCGTCGTCCGGCCTCGCGGCGAGCACCAGGTTCGAGCTGACTTGTCGCGCAGCCACCGGTGGGCCGATCGCTGAGCGTGGACACGTTCTTGCACTCACAGCACCCGCAGCTCTCTGCGCAGACGTGTCCGCATTCCAAGGAACTAAAATGGTGCGACTCAAGAAAATGGCCAAGAGCACGGACTCGATGCGAATTTGGACCTGGCGTCCAGGAATCGCAGCGCAGTTCGACATCCCGTCGAGAGACGGCTCGACGCCAGGCGCGCCGCGCGCCCAGCCGATTGTCGCCATGCGCTCGGAAGACCGAGCGTTCGAGTACGCGCTCGACCGCTGGCTGAATGAAGGCGGTCGAGACGTCCGGCAGGTCGAGCCGCTACGCGCTCGTCCACATGCCAGGGCGCGCGGGCGAAGCCTACCCTCAGAACCACGTGCGGGAGAGTGACCGCCACGCCCAACGTCAGCGTTGATAGCGAAGGTAGTCCCAGCGCGATCAGCAGTATTCCCGGTTCGATCGGGGCGGTCGCGTCGCCCGGCCGCATCGACATGGAAGCGAAGTTCGCGCTCTTCGTCGTCGTGCTCATCGCAACGGGCTACGCGGGACATCTCGCGTTGGATGCGCAACACACGGGATTGGCCGCGACGATCGCGGCAATCGTGGTGATCGCCGTAGTCGCATCCGGGTTCGCTCGTTACGCGCTGTTCAAGCCGATTCACCAGCTACTGGCTGCGGCTCGCGCCGTCCAGGCAGGCGACTTCACGCGGCGCTTGCGCTTCGACCGTCGCGACGAGATCGGCAACCTCGCCATCGCCATGGATGCGCTTTGCGACCAGTTGGAAGCTGCGGAGCTGGCGTCCCACGCACACCTCGTCGCGCTCGATCAGCTGCGTCACTCGGACCGTATTGCGACGCTAGGACGGCTCGCATCATCAGTCGCGCACGAACTCGGTAACCCTCTGAGCGTCATCGAGCTCCGAGCTCAACTCATCACTTCGGGAGACGCCGACTCGCTTCACAAGGCACGAGTCAATGCAGCCGTGATCGTGGAACAAGCCCACCGCATGACCGGCATCCTCGACCAAATCCTCTCGTTTGCGCGGATGCAGCCGGCGAAGATCACACGGCTGGATCTCGGCAATCTGTTGCGAAAAGCGATCGCGCTGTCCGAGCACACGTCCAAAAAACACAAGACGCAAATCGCGCTCGAAGTACCTCAGACGGCGATCGAGCTCGACGGGGATTCCAACAAGCTCTTACAGGTGGTGATCAACCTCATCGTCAATGGGATTCAAGCGATGCCGAACGGCGGCACGCTCGACGTGATCGCACGCGATGAACAGCGAAGTCCGCTCGACGATCCGTCAGGTCCACCGTGCGATTTCGTGTGCATCGACGTCATCGACCACGGGACCGGCATCGCGCCGCACCTTCAGCCGCAAGTGTTCGAGCCGTTCTTCTCGACCAAGAGCTCAGAAGGAGGGACCGGCCTCGGTCTCTCCGTTGCGCAGGGCATCGCTCACGAGCACGATGGCTGGATCACCGTGGAGAGTGAGCTCGGAAGTGGCTCTTCCTTCAAAGTCCATTTGCCGAGGCGGAGATCGACGCAGGGCGAAATGATATGAACGCCAAGCTGCTGCTGATCGACGACGACGTCGCGATCTGCGACGCCATGAGCGCGACTTTGCAGACGCGTGGCTACGACGTGACCTGCCTCAGCTCGGGCACCGAAGCTCTGATCGCGCTCGAGCGTGATGAGTTCCAAGCGGTCGTCACGGATATCAACATGCCTGGGATGACCGGCCTCGAGTTTTGCCGGCGCGCGCACACGGAGTGGCCCGACTTGCCCGTCGTGCTGGTGACAGCATTCGGCAACATGGAAACTGCAGTCTCGGCGATCCGCGCGGGTGCGTATGATTTCATCTCCAAACCGATTCGCACGCAGGAGTTGCTCGTCACGCTTGCGCGCGCACTCGAGCACCAGCAACTCAAACAAGAGAACAAGCGGCTGCGCGACACAGTCGCGCGCTATCAGCCGCCAACTAAACTGATCGGTGAGAGTCCGGTGATGCTCGAAGTGTATGCGATGTTATCGCGCGTCACGAACTCCGACGTCACGGTGCTCATCACAGGCGAGAGCGGAACCGGCAAAGAGCTGATCGCTCACGCCGTGCACGAACAAGGTCCGCACAAAGCCGGCCCGCTCGTCGCGTTCAACTGCGCCGCGATTCCATACACGATGCTCGAGAGCGAGTTGTTTGGGCACACCCGCGGCGCGTTCACCGATGCGAGGACCGACCACAAAGGGCTTTTCTTGCAAGCGAACGGCGGGACGTTGTTCCTGGATGAGATCGGTGAGATGACGCTCGCTACGCAGGTGAAGCTGCTGCGCGCATTGCAGGAACGCAAAGTACGGCCGGTGGGGGGCGAACGCGAAGTGCCGTTCAATGCTCGCGTGATCTCGGCGACGAGTCGCGACTTGGAGACTGACGTTGCGGAACAGCGTTTTCGCGAAGACCTCTACTATCGCATCAACGTAATTCGCATTCACGTGCCGCCACTCCGCGCACGCGGCAACGACGTACTGGTCATCGCAGAACACTTCGTGCGAGTCTTCGCGCAGCACGCGAAGAAAGACTTGACCGGAATCGCTGCTGCAGCCGCCCAAAGGCTGCTCGGCTATCCGTGGCCCGGCAACGTGCGAGAGCTTCGTAACTGCATGGAACGCGCCGTCGCGTTGACGGAGAGCGATAACATCACGTTGGATGATCTCCCGGAACACATCCGCACGTTCAAGGCCAAAGATTTTGTCCTGCCGCTCGAGAATCCGACCGAGCTGCTGGCGATGGACGAAGTCGAAAAGCGCTACATCTTACAGGTCATCGAGGCGATGAACGGTAGTAAGACTCAAGCCGCCGCTGTACTCGGGTTCGATCGACGCACGTTGTATCGAAAGCTGAAAACCTACGGCGTAGCTTGAGGGTCGCGCGTGTTCGCTCGTGGCCTGGCGTGCGCGTGGGATCGGGACGATTCGGCTGGGACGTTTCGTCCCGCTGGCTGGCTTTGAACGGTCCAAACGCGGTCGACCGTCTCTGCGCAACAACAACCGCGCGGCATGCTCCGTGCATCGTCGACCAGCATGCCCCAAGGGTCGCGCGAACAATCGCCGGGGCGAGGATTCCCTAGATGCTCAATCCCGCCGAATCCAACTCGCGCCTATTGTTTCCTATCGTTGGAATCGGCGCATCCGCCGGTGGGCTCGAAGCGTTCACCCAGCTCTTGCAACGCCTGCCACAGGACACCGGCTACGCGTTCGTCTTGATCCAGCACCTCGATCGCACGCACTCCAGTCTGTTGACCGAAGCGCTCGCGAAGACGACCGCAATGCCGGTTCGTCAGGTGGAGCATGGAATGAAGATC
>Ga0193753_10002224_pt1 | contig 15645 bp, 14 predicted proteins | sample H1c2metaG_FD_144925 | JGI IMG/M metagenome (GOLD analysis project Ga0193753, IMG submission 144925) | Soil microbial communities from a riparian zone of the East river system, Colorado, United States - H1c2 | ecosystem: Environmental > Terrestrial > Soil > Riparian zone | place: USA: East... | reverse complement strand
ACAAACATACGTGTGCATGTAATAGGTGATGTGCTTTTTGCCACAAAAATTGAAACAACCGTGACTGATTACCGCTATGCGCGCAGGGAAAACAAAACTGCTGAGCTGAGCGCATTTAAATTACCCCAAAAAATAGAGAAAAGCTGTTTTCTTTTGTCACAACAGTTAGGCTTAACTTTGTGTGGTATTGATCTTTTTCTGACCAGCGAAAACGAATACTATTGTTTTGAAGTTAATCCTTCACCGGGGTATAGTTTTTACCAGAATAATACCGGGCAGGATATCTCAGGAGCCATTGCCAGATGGCTTTATTATGGAACTGCTAAATAAAACTTTATGGTATCTATTATAGAAAATTATGCAAACATAGAAGGAAAAATTGTTGAGCTGACCGATCATCCCACAAGGCCCGGTTACCTGCAAATGAAAGTGGCCCTTGAAAAAAGCAAACCAGTAGAAGGTTTCCCCAATCTTGCACAGGCAGACGAAGGCACTACCATTGCTATCAACGTAAAAAAAGAGGATACGGATAAATTCAAGGCTAAAAAATCTTTTAGTGCCGTAGTAAAAAAAGCAGCGGGTCAGGAGTATTTTATTAAGTAAGGGATGTTAACCGATAAGCCAAAGCAATGGTCAATTTATACGAAATTTTAAAGAGCTATCCCAGCCTTTCCAAACAACTCAATTGCAGGGACTTGCTGTTTACCAACTATGATTGCCCGCAAGCTGATGGAAAAGAACGGTTTTTTATTGAATGCAATCACATAGCCTATGTTATTAGTGGCAAACGCATTTTTCATAAAAATAAAATCAGCTGGGACTTAAAAGAAGGTGTTTGTGTTTTTGTTAAAAAGGGGACACATATTGCTGAAAAAGAAGAAGGGATGGGATGGTGTGTAATGGTTTTTTTTATGCCTGATTATTTTCTAAAACAATTAATAAATGAAAACCGGAAAAGTTTACCATTAACCAATTTGCCGGAAGCCGGTGAAGAGCATGTTTTACCGCTCGATGTAAATGATCTGAGCAAATCTTTTTTCTTTTCCATGCTCCCTTATTTTACCCAAGCACCTCCACCACCTGAAAATTTGCTTGAACTGAAATTTAAAGAATTGATTTTATCGCTTCTGGCAAATAAAAAAAATGAACGGTTTCTGTCATATCTTAATAACCTGAGCAATGACAAGAACCCATCAATGGAAGAGATAATGCAGAACAACTACGCTTTTAAACTTACGCTGGCTGAGTATGCAAAACTCACCTGCAAAAGCATTCCTACCTTTAAACGTGAATTCAAAAGAATTTATAAGGACACGCCTGCTAAATGGGTGATGAAGAAAAGATTAAACCTCGCAACCGATCTGCTGGAAAACACTTCACTCAGCGTGGGGGAAATTACCTTTGAATGCGGATTTGAAAATCAAACACATTTCAGCCGGGTATTTAAAGAAAAAATGGGTGTATCTCCATCACAATTCCGGTTGAATTTTCAAACTGCTTTATAAGATCAATATTGAATAAGGTAACGGCTGCTTCAATTTTTCCAACCAACCTGATGTCCGGGTTATATTTTGCTGCAGGCATCACTTACCGCTATTGACAATAAATTAAAGTTGCTGAACAATCATTTTGATCCTAACAGAAACATTTTTGATCCAAACAGGCAAGCTTCAAAGATTTCGCCAGGATACCTTTGCTCCATCATTTATTAAATCTAAAATTTTTATTTTATGGAGACAGTTTTGGAATCTGCAAGCAGGATAGGGCTGTTTATAAGCCAGTATGTTGATGAGGAAGAAAATAACCGGAGGCTTTCCAAGCCAGTTCTCAATGCGTTGAGAGAAGCCGGTTTTCACAGGTTGTTCCTGCCCCAATCGTTGGGTGGGCTGGAGGCAGATCCGGTTACAACGGCAAAGCTGGTTGAAGAAGTAAGCCGGCATAATACAGCCGCAGGCTGGTCTATGATGGTAGCCAATGTATCGACCTGGTGGTGCAGCAGGTTACCTGAAAAAGGAATTGAGGAAATTTACAAACATGGGCCTGATACACTTATTGCGGGAGCTTTTCATCCACCTATGATGGCCACTCCGGTCAAAGGAGGGTACCGGATTAATGGCAGAAGCCCTTTGACAAGCAATGTGCATGAAGCTAAATGGATTTTTGTTACTGCATTTGTGATGGAACAGGGCCAGGTAAAAATGAACAGCGGGATACCTGAAATCATTGGTGTTTTTATGGATCCCGCGCACTGCCAGATTATTGATACCTGGTATACAGTAGGTTTAAAATCCAGTGACAGCAATGATGTAGCAGCCAACGATGTATTTGTACCGGATCATCTCTACTTTCCGCTTGTGCCGGAATTTCAGCCTAATAAATATTATAAAGGTGAGCTTTACCAGTTTGCTGCCATAGGCGCCAGTGTTGCAAGCCTTATTGCACCGGTAGCGCTTGCAGTTGCCCGCAATGCAATACAAGAACTAAAAGTACTGGCAGAAAAGAAAACCTCATTTGGTTCTGTGGTACCCTTAAGGGAAAGGGGCGCTATCCAAAAGAAATTGGGCATGGCTGAGGCGGCTGTGCAATCTTGCCGGGCGTACTTGTATCACACACTTGCTGAATGCTGGAATACATCGCAGGCCGGGAAAAAAATATCTCTTGAAGAAAAGGCAGGGTTGTTACTGGCTGCCGCACATACTAATCAAAATTGTCTCTATGCAGTAGACCAGATGTATTCGGCAGCAGGAAGCAGTGCCATCTATACCAGGAATAAATTAGCGCATTATTTTACAGACGCACAAGTGATAAGGCAACATGGTTTTGCCAATGAGAGTCGTTATGAAACAGCAGCACAGGTTTATTTTGGTCTTCAGCCCGACTTGCCTGTATTGGCATTTTAAACCCTCATTTAGTAATATGGGATATAGATATTTTTTTCACAGACGGCTTTCGTCTTTTTTTGATGGAAGCATAAAGTCCGGATGTATTAAAACGGGAATAAATTCACAATTGCAGTAAATCTTTTCCCACTATAACATTTCCGGGAAAGGTGCTCCTTACAGCATTTATCCATACTTCATCCGTCAGTGTCTTGTCATCGGGCGGCACAAAGTGATTTAAAACCAGGTTCTTTTACATTTGCTTCTTTGACAATATGGCCTGCGTCTTCTGCTGAAGTATGATGTGCAAGGATGCTTGCTTTTAATTTAATGGCATTCGGCCGTCTTTTTACCATTTCATCAACGGCAGGTTTATTCATTACTTCATGAATAAGATAATCAGCTCCGGAAGCAAATGCGGCCAGAACAACCGTTTCAGTGCAATAGAAAAAATAATTTTCCCAGGTCCCTTTCAATGCCGGAATTATAGTAACTGAAAATATGTTGAATCAGTAGAAAAAAATAATTACTGTTTGATCATCACATAGGGATGGTAAGGGGTAGTAATATATTTGTTCACGAACCGCATGGTTTTACCATCGGACATTACTACAGCAAAGAAGCTATTGCCTGGTGAAACGGGAGAGCCGCAATAAATAGCGCCGGGGTCACCCACATAAGAACTGTTTTGTGGAATGATAGCGAAAATGCCGGTAGTGGTAACATTTTTAAACGCGTTAAATGTAAGTGTTCCCAGGTTATTTTTTTCTTTCCAGGTAGTGCCTTCCAACATTGATTGCCACTATAGTCAAATTCTACGCGATACGTTTCGCGGGCATCATTTAGCTTTGTCACCCTGCCTTCCTCCGCTGCTGCCATTATTATTAAAGCTTACCGTATATTTTGTGATGTTGCAGTCAGCTGCCGGGCCGTTGTCTTTTTTGCAGCCAATGAAGAATAAAATAAACAATAACAGGATGAATATATTACCCGGCCTTTTCATAAATAAGTGTTTTGTGTAAACAATAACCGCCTCTTCAAAATCAAAATTATGATTTGGGCTAACTGTTAGCAATACCTTGGAAAGAGTTTTAAGTTGTAAGTTATAAATGGTAAGTCCGTTTGCTGGTCAGGACGTATCTGTCCACTTAAAACTTATAACTTACAACTTAACACTTGCCTTGGCTTTTTAACAAAATATTTTGCCTGTTAATGCAATACCAGGCAATGAGATGTTTAATTTGGCTTATCTGTTATGCGGGTTATAATTACATTTCTGGTAATAATTTTTATTTTTTCTGGTGCAGGGGCGCAGCCATTGCTGAAAGGAAAGATATATGATAAGCAAACAGATTCTGTGCTGGCTTCCACTACTATATTCAACGCTACAAAAAAAGCCTATTCCCTGTCTTCCGGGAGCGGAGAGTATTCTATAGATGCCAAAGAAGGCGATAAAGTAATTTTTACTTCGGTAGGTTATTTACCAGATACAGTGAAAGTGCTCAATTATATGATTGATGCGGGCTATGATATTACGCTAACGCTTAAAAATAATTTACTCAAAAATGTAACTGTGAGGGGTCCCAACTATGTGGCTGATTCATTGGGGCGGCGGCAGGATTACGGTGCTTTTTACGATAAGCCTGCAAAAGAAATGATTTCAAAAAACGGCCCGCAAAATGGGGTAGGTATTGCCATCAGCCCTATTGGCTTTTTCTCAAAGAGAGGAAAGGATAGAAAGATGAGGAAGAACCTGGAGTACCAGGATGAACAGGATTTTGTTGATTATGCTTTTAGCCGCCGTTATGTAGAAAAGTTGACCAGTCTTCATGGCGATTCCCTGACATCCTTTATGTTTCGCTACAGGCCTTCTTACGAATTTTGCAGGAATGCCAGCAGCGAAGACATGCTGCATTATATCAATGACAAGCTCATGCTTTATTTAAAACATGAAGAAGAACCGGTAAAAAAGAAAAAAGAGTAGGTGTTTTTTTTAGCGCAGCGGCAAATGAGGTTTTCACAGCGGTAAAAGAGACTTTGTGTTGCGCTGTGTTTGGCTCCGGTGCCGTTGTGGCAGAATAGACAAAAATGAATGCGCCTTTTGAGGGGCGCATTTAAAAAAATAAACAGGGTCTTTCACAGTAAGTATCCTAATTGTCAAACTTTTCCGCGTTACTTACAAAAGCAATCTGCTTGCTGTCAGGCGACCATGAAGCCACATTCAGCGTACCCTGGCCACCATACATGTATGCAATCACTTTGGGTGCGCCACCGCCTACAGGCATCAGGCGCAGCATTACTCTTTTATATGGCGGGTGATCATTGGGATCGGTATCTGGCAGAAAAGAAATAAATACCATCCATTTGCCATCTGGAGAAATATGCGGGAACCAGTTATTGTATTCATCAAAAGTCAGTTGTTCCTTACCACTGCCATCCGGCTTCATACGGTAGATATGCATGGTGCCTGTCTGGCTGGCATTGTAATAAATATATTTCCCGTCGGGAGAAGATTCGGGTCCGTCTGCATGCCCGCTGGTATTGAATGTTAACTGCAGTTCTTTGCCGTTGTCTATATTGCTTTTGTAAATATTATAAACAGGAAGACTGTCGCGCTGCGCTACATATAAAACTTCTTTACTGTCTGCCGTCCAGCCATGAAAATAGGAAGGTGTTTTTTCTGTAACCAGTTTGGGTGTACCGCCTTCCAGCGGCAATACGTATACAGTAGATCCATTGCCTGGCAAACCCGGACGCTGGTGGCTGATGGCAATCTTTTTCTTATCGAAAGAGATGCCATGATCATTGTTCAGCTTGTTTGCCTCACCGGTATTTAATTTACCGGGTGTTCCGCCTTCTACCGGGATGCTGTATAAAGAACCGCCCTGGTTAAACAATAATTTTTTTCCGTCCGGCATCCAGTTGGGTGCTTCAAAACCTGTTTTAGATTCGTAGACGACCTTTCTTTCTCCGTCAGCAATATTCATTATTTCAAGCCGGCTGCCTATCCAGCCCTGTTTATAAGGGTTGTAACTTTCTATAACGGGTTTGTCTATGCGCACATTCCATACCCGGGCTTCTTCTGTTACTGCCGGGTTATGAGAGCAGATGAATAAACCAGCAAATACTGAATCGGGCATATCGGGCATATCGTGTGTGCCTATTAATTGAAATGGTTCATTTACCTGTGCTGCCCGCAGTATCATTGTTTTACCTTTTCTTTCCAGCTGTAAAACCTGGTAATGTTTTTTGGAAGAAAAAATTTCATCCTGCGGGTCTCTCATAAAAGCGCCCCTTACTACACGCCATTGTAAAACGGTGAGACCGTCTCCGTGTGCAACAGCACTCATATGGGCAGCGTTGTCGTTTAATGATTCACGCACCATCCAGCCTATTTTGCGGTGCCCGTCGGTGCCTTTGCCGGTGAATGCAAAATTGGCGGTCAGTATAAAATCACCTGTAAGTTTTTTATACGCATACTGCAGTTCATCTCTTTCAAACCAGATATTATAGCCGGAGCCGGTAAGCTGGTAGCTTTGGGTGGCGGGGTTATAAACTGCAGACCCTGCGTTTTTAGGATGGCCGATATCTGCGTGGTTATCAAAAATGCCAACCTGGTTTGTTTGAGCCTGTGACTGGTAAAAAGAAAATAGCAGCAATGCTGGTAAAAGAAATTTCATGGCAATGAAGTTATGGTTGATTAAAATTTTCGCCGGGCCCAAAGTTATTTGCTGGCAGCCATATACCCGTTAAATTTATTTGCCTGCAGCAGGCAGCAAGATCGTAGAATAATGCGAAGAAATATTTGCAATAACCGATACTTTTTTACCTGGAACAGTCATTAGCTATTAGCTATAAGCAGAACTGTGATCTTAAATTGTTTAGCTTCCCGGGCGGGTGTCCGCCAGATCAAATATGTAAGCATGATAAATTATTGCGGCACTCGCCGCATCAATAAACGGTATCCGCATCCTGCGAACCGGCGAGTCCCGCACGAAATCCTGATTAAACTATTTAATAAAGGAAGCGGAGACTCGCCGGAGAAAGAGGAGTATTGTGATCTTTTCTTCCCAGGCGAGTGTCCGCCAGATCAAATATGTAAGCATGATAATTTACTGCGGCACTCGCCGCATCAATAAACGGTATCCGAATTCTGCGAACCGGCGAGTCCCGCACGAAATTCCGGTTAAATTATTTAATAATGGAAGCGGAGACTCGCCGGGGAAAGAGGAGTATTGTGATCTTTTCTTCCCAGGCGAGTGTCCGCCAGATCAAATATGTAAGCATGATAATTTACTGCGGCACTCGCCGCATCAATAAACAGTATCCGAATTCTGCGAACCGGCGAGTCCCGCAGAAAATTCCGGTTAGATTATTTAATAATGGAAGCGGAGACTCGCCGGGGAAAGGAAAGTATTTTGATTTTAATTCTTCCCAGGCGAGTGTCCGCCAGATCAAATATGTAAGCATGATAATTTACTGCGGCACTCGCCGCATCAATAAACGGTATCCGCATCCTGCGAACCGGCGAGTCCCGCACGAAATTCCGGTTAAATTATTTAATAATGGAAGCGGAGACTCGCCGGGGAAAGAGGAGTATTGTGATCTTTTCTTCCCAGGAGAGTGTCCGCCAGATCAAATATGTAAGCATGATAAATTATTGCGGCACTCGCCGCATCAATAAACGGTATCCGAATTCTGCGAACCGGCGAGTCCCGCAGAAAATTCCGGTTAGATTATTTAATAATGGAAGCGGAGACTCGCCGGGGAAAGAATAATAGCCATTAGCTGTTAGCTATAAGCTATGAGCAGAAATGCAGGTAGAAATGAACCCCTTAAAAATATGGTGATTTTTTCTGAGCGAAAGACTAACAGCTAATAGCTAACAGCTTATTCAATTCTCTTTTTCATTAATTTCCCGGTCTACATAGGCAGAAACCCAGCCTACCTGGCCGTTTTTAACCAGGAAGAACTCTTTCTTTTCATTAACAGATTCAAACTGGCGCATGATTTTAAGCAATAACCTGCTGCCGGCCATCAGTGAACGCTGGTCAAATACCTGGTGCACCCTTTTTATTTCTGTTGAGACGGCATCCAGATCAATACTCCTGTTCTTTATGTTTTTTACGAGGTAGAAATCAGAAAAGGCGCCGTAATCAAGGTATATTTTTTCGCAGAAGGCCGCCACTTCATCATACGTAACGGGTACGGTTGATCGCTCATTCATTTCAGGATGCAGGAGTGTGGCCACAGACCAGGCAATACCACCGCTGAAAGCTATATTATCACTTTTGGGATAAGCGCCGCTTTCATTTACTGCGTAAATGATGCCGGTGTTCTCTGCTTCAGCGGCTGTTTTGGCGAGTTGTTTATAAAAAGTAACCAGGCTTTTATCATCTCCGCATTTTTTTTCAGTTGCATTTGCCGTGCTTTTTGTGCCCCAGTTAACCCCGAAAAGCTTGAAGTCTTTGGTATTATCATTCGGGAAATAGCCGCCCTTTGTGTTGCCGCTGCCGATATCAATCAAAAAAGTATTGTAGCGGTTATTATCCGGCACAATGCCCAGGTGAGAAAGCCGTGCTTCATCCGCTACGCCTACTATTTCAACCTGCCGTTTGGATTCTTTTGTTCTTAATTTAAATGAATCAACAAGATTGGTGATCCATTCTTTTTTATTTTCTTTTTCTGCCTGCATTTTTACACCACTGCTTACAACTGTAAACACATGTTTGGGCGTAATTTTATATTCTTTAATGGCCAGGTTGTAAAATCCACACAAACTATTGAGCGTGGCCTGGAAATTTGGTTGCAAAAAGGAAATAAAATCCGTATTAAAAGAGGTGTCTTTTAAAATAGCAAAAGCCCCGCTTGTTTTTGCGTCTTTGCCAACTTCCAGTATGCTCATTTTTACCCCCTTTGAACCTACTTCTATGCCTGCATACACCGAAGAATTATTGTATTTTAATTTCACCTGTGTTTGTGCCGGCAGTGTATAAAAGCTGAAAAGCATGATACAGGTAAGTACCAGGAACTGGTTTAATTGAGTGTATTTCATGGCAGATAGTTGTTTAAATTTGGTCAGGTAAAGAAACGCAGGACAAACGGATCACTCTCTTTTTCAGGAGCCTAATGCGTCTTTTTTAGGATATATAAATATTGGGGAGGAAGACAAAAATAGATAAATAATGATTGCATTGCAACTACTTATCCTATTCTTTTTACATCAACAGAAACAGAAAGCTGGTGCGGGCCGCTATTAATAATAACGCCTTTTAACGGGGCTATGTCGGCATAATCTCTTCCCCAGCAGGCAGTAATGTGCTGGGCAGCGGGTATTTGGTTATTGGTGGGGTCAAAATCTACCCAGCCCATATAAGGTATATAAACGGAAAACCAGGCATGAGAAGCATCTCCCCCTGCCAGCTTTTCTTTGCCGTGCGGGGCGATTGTTTCCAGGTAACCGCTGATATAACGGGCAGGCAGGCCAACGGATCTTACACAGGCAATGGCCAGGTGAGCAAAATCCTGGCAAACACCTTTGCGGGCTTTCATTACCTCAGAAAGCGGGGTAGCGATGGTAGTAAAGCCGGGCTTAAATTCAAAATCATGGTATATCCGCTGCATCAAATCATGGGTAGCGTCAAACATGGGTTTACCCGGCGTATAGGATTGCAGCGAATAAGCAGTTATTTCCGCCGTGGCAGCCGTGAAAATCGTTTCTGGTATATACTGGTGCACGTCCAGCCAGGCTGTTGTTGACTGCCTTGCCAGATCTTTTACTTCCTGCCAGGGCACAGCAGCATATAAGTTCATTTCCGGGTTGTCCCTGCTGATTTTTTCTACTTCGGAAGATACAGTAACCGTCAGGTTTTTGTGTTCCTGCTGAATGGCAAAATACATCACTTTGTTTCCAAAAAAATCTTCGTACTCATTCATTACACCGGGCTGCGGACTGATACTTACAACCGACTTTTTACACAATTGTTTATCAAACGAACGCGGTACCAGTCTTGCTATATTATGGCAAATACTCACAGGTTCGCTATAAATGTAACTGGTGGTATGTATGATTTTGTACAGCAAAAGAAAAAGCTTTTATCAGGTAATAATATTAGCAGAAAACAATTGTTTCTGTGTTTCAGCATGTTTAAAATATGTTTTTGAAACAGCGCCCGGAATAGCAAGTAAAAGCGTATTCATGTTTGATAAAAATGCATGCAGGTTTTCGTACCGTGAAGTATCATTGTCTGGTTTGGCCAATGCATCTTTATCGGAGAGTTTCAGCAGGGTATAGGCTTCCAGTACCAGGCGTTCGTGCGCTGCCAGTGTATGGCCGGGCTGCGTTTTGGGAAGTTGTGAAAGATATGCTTTCAGCCTGTCTAACTGGTATACCAGTGATCGCGGATTATTAGGGTCAAGCAGCATAAGATCCAATACCAGCGGCAATTGTATATGCGCCCTGTATTTGTACCTGTAATTGACCAGGCTTTCGTTGCTTACCAGTACTGCTTCCTGCAGGTCGTATTCTGTTTGATCATCATGCTTTTTTACAAGGGTAGAAAGCAGCATGGTGATCAGCAAAAGGCTTTGCTCCATTTTACGGCCGGTATCCAGCATCACCCAACCCTGCTCCCGTGAAATGCTTTCGCGGTTCAAACCTATAAAAGCAACCATTGAAGTAATAAGATTATCCAGCACACTCAGCATGCGGTGATGCCCAGTATGTGAAGCAGCATCAATAGTAGCCCATTCTTCTTCAATACTGCGCAGCACCCGCCATGTATCGGTAGACCAGTGATCCCTTACTGCATAGACCGCTTTTTTAAATAAAGACAAATTATAACCCAGGCTTCCCGTTCTGTTTTCATTAAATAAAACATCCCGCAATTCTTTCCAGGGGTTTTCAAATTTTTCATCATCATCGTCTCCTGCAAAACCCGGGTAGGTAGTGGTAAAATGGGTAAGCGACATCAGCAGGTTTTGTTCAGACTGTGTATCATTGTCTGTAAGCAGGTTATTTCCTTCTGCTATAAACTGCATCACGGTACGCAGAAACCGTGCGTTGCCCAGTACACGTTCCGTATAACGGCCCACCCAAAAAAGATTTTCTGCAGTATGGCTGGGCAATGCACCACTGTGTGTGGTCATATAATTTCTTTCTAATTCTTTGCGCACATTTAAAATGCGTCCTGGTTCAGGAGAAATGATCCAGGTGTCTTTACTGATACCGCCCTGCTGGTTAGAGATAATAAAATTTCCAAGGTTAGCGGTTGTGCGCGTTAAGCCGCCTGTCATAGCAATGTATCCGCCATTGCTGCTGACTAAAAAACTTCTGAATAAAGCATTGCGTGGCTCTGCTTTTCCATTAACCAAAGATGGGGTAGAAGAGAAATTGATTTTTTCCTGTCCCACATATATGGATGGATGCGCTTTTATCTGTTCTTTTAACGCGGCTATTTGTTTTGCGCTGAGCGAAACACCGTCAACGGACGTACTGCGGGTACTGTCTTTATAAATTTTTTTGATTACCAGTGATTTTAGATTGTCAAGTACATAGGCCATTTCTTCCGGCTGACCGCACCACCAGGAAGCGATGGTAGGCATTATCAGTTCTTCACCTAGTAAGTGTTTGGCGATATTATTTAAAAAAGGCATCAACCCCGGATTTTCCAAAACACTGCTGCCAAGCGGGTTGGCAATACTCACATTGCCACAGCGCAAAACATGCAATAAACCGGGTACACCTAACTGTGAGTCTTCCCTTAATTCCAGTGGATCACAATACACATCGTCTACCCTGCGCAGTATCACATCTACTTTTTCAAGTCCGCTCAGTGTTTTCAGCCATACATAATTGTCCTTCACCATCAGGTCGTTTCCCTGCACCAGTGTATAGCCAAGAAAAGAAGCGAGGTAAGAATGTTCAAAATAAGTTTCATTGCTGGGGCCGGGTGTAAGTATTACAATGCGCGGATTGGGATTTTTGCCCGGTGCAATTTCTGTGAGTGCATTTCTTAATGCATTGAAATAAGTAGACAGCCTGCGTACTTTTAAGCCATTAAAAAGTTCAGGAAGAATACGTGCCATGGCCATCCTGTTTTCAAGGGCATAGCCTGCGCCGGAGGGAGCCTGGGTACGATCGTTTACAATCCATATTTTCCCATCTGCGCTGCGGGCTATATCAGCAGCATAAAAAATAAGGTTGTGTTTGCCAGGTTGTTTAATACCGTGGCATTGACGCAGGAAGCCGGCATGGTTATATACCAGTTCCATGGGTAGTAATCCCAGTTTAATTAATTCCTGGCTGCCATAAATGTCTTTGAGTATAAGGTCGAGCAGGCGGGCCCTTTGTATTAAACCAGATTCAATTTTCTGCCATTCTTCTTTATTGATAAGAAAGGGAATCAGGTCTAATTTCCAGGGGCGGTTAAGGCCTGCGGGATCATCGTAAATATTGTAAGTAACACCGTTTTCTTTCAGGAGGCGCAGCATGTCCTGGCTGCGGTTCATGATTTCATCGTTGCCAAGTTTGCTAAATGATTGAAAAAAAGTCTTCCAGTTGGGGCGGGGATTGCCATCGGCGTCTAACAATTCATCATAAAAATGCGGGATGCTGCTGTACTGTTCAAAAAGAGCATCCTGTTTGATGTCCGATATCATGCATATAGTTTGTGGCTACCGAAATCCGGTTGATCTGCGCCATAAAATTAGTAAATAAAAAGCAGTTGCGCCAACGGGCTTTCAACATCTAATCAACAGGTTTACAGGGCATGATTTGATTGATGATTTACCGTGCCACGGTTTTTTTAACCGTGGCACGGTAAATCATAGCAGGGTTGGCACAAGTAAAAAGAATCATATAAATTACGGTTATTATATTTATCATTGCTGGATCGTTTATTATGAAGCAATCATGTCATTTTAATTAATACATTGTAAAATGAAAAGCAAACCCTTTTTCATCTTTTTTATAAGCTTTTTTATTCAGGCAAAAATGGATGCACAACTGCGCCTGCCTGCTCTTATATCATCCGGTATGGTATTGCAACAGAATGATTCCGTAGCACTATGGGGATGGGCCGGTCCGGGTGAAAAAATATTTATAACAACAGGATGGGATAACAGGAAGGATTCTGCAATAACAAGCAATGGTGCCAAATGGAAATTAAAAGTAAAGACACCGGTAGCAGGCGGACCATTTAGAATCGATATTGCCAGTTACAGTAAAACCATGGTATTGCAAAATGTAATGATTGGGGAAGTATGGGTTTGTTCAGGGCAATCTAATATGGAATGGAGCTATAACAATGGTGAAAAAGATACGCGTACAGAACTAGCTACCTGTGCTACCAATAATATTCATTTCTTTCATATACCTAAAACTACGGCAGATGCCCCACAGGATGATACAAAAGGGGAATGGGTGGTTTGTGATTCAAATACAATTAAGGGTTTTAGTGCTGTTGGCTATTTTTTTGGCAAAAAATTGCAGCAGCAGCTGAATGTGCCCATTGGCCTTATCAATACCAGTTGGGGTGGTACACCGGCCGAGGTATGGACGCCGGAAGAGCTGGTAACAAATGATGAAATCTTAAAAACGGCCGCCGGCAAAATAAAACCAGCAGCATGGTGGCCAAACCTGCCAGGGCTTACCTATAATGCCATGATTGCGCCCCTAACGTCTTTTAATATTGCAGGGGCCATATGGTACCAGGGCGAAAGCAATACCAGCACCAATGATGCTTACAATAAATTATTCACTACAATGATTAATGCCTGGCGCGGGGCATGGAAAAAGGATCTGCCCTTTTATTATGTGCAGATTGCGCCATACAAATACGGTAATAACAATATTGGTGCTTTGTTGCAGGAAGCCCAGACAAAGACCATGGTTTACCCAAATGTTGGAATGGTTGTAATAACTGATTTAATTGATTCTGTCACCAATATACATCCTTCGCACAAACGCGTGGTGGGCAACCGCCTGGCCGATTGGGCGCTGGCCGAAACCTATCACCGGCCGGGTATCAATTATAAAAACCCTTCATATAAAAGCGCAGAAACCAAAGGTTCCCGCCTGGTTGTCAGCTTCAGCAATCTGCCGAATGGATTTCAAATGACAGATGGCGTAATAAAAGGCTTTTATATTTCAGGTGCCAATGAAAACTGGCTGCCTGCTGAGGGCAAAATAGAAAAAGATAAAATGGTGATTTGGAACAAACAGGTAAAGCAGCCTGTACACATACGCTATGGTTTTGGTAATACACTTGTTGGAAACCTATCCTCAAAAGAAGGGCTGCCATTAACGCCATTTCGGACAGATAGCTGGCCGGTAGACCAATCACCCGTACAACTAAGACACTAATGCACGCTAATAGGAGGAAACTAATGGACGCTAATACCGGGACACGAATAGGCGCGAATAAGAGGAACACTAATGAGCGCTAATAAAGGGGACACTAAGCGACGCGAATAAGCGGAAATTAATGAGCGTTAATAAGGGGAACACCAATGGATAGCCAAAAAATTAAAGCATACGGGGAATGACAACTTTTTAAAAGCTGTCACCTGCAATTGCATGATATTAAGCTGTTCTGAGCTCTTCTTCAATAACGTCGTTAAAAGTGGCCTCTTTTTTTGCCACCCATTCAGGAAGGGGCTGGGCTACTATTTTCCATGTACCATCTTCTTTTCTCATGCGGAACATGATGCGGTTACCGCGGTCATCGCTCACATCTACCGTAAACAACTCATCCTGGAAACCAGTAAGCTTTCTGAAATTAAATTCACGCAGGTGGCCATCTGCCTTTATGAGCCTGGTAAATTGTATATTTTTTATAAATTGAATTTGCATGATCTAAGATAAATTAATAGTTAAACAACCCGTTCTCCTGCATCAAATTTTATGCTAAAAAGACATTTACTTAACAGTATGCACTGTTAAAGTTGTACACATATAAAAGCTGTGAGCTGTTAGCCTTAAGCCAATGAGCATTCGCGGAATATATGCCAATTATGCAGGATTAGGAGTTGCTTATCATTTCAGCCGATTGTTCTTCTACTACTGACATACTTGCACGAAAGCGTATCATGCGGTTACCAATCATTACAATTAAAAAGCTAAGCACAGCGCAGCATGCCATTACCCCGGTCATGGGCAAAGCAGTATGATTGTGTAAAATGCTTACAATGGCAGAAGTGAATGCGCCAATGCTCATTTGTATACCCCCCAGTAATGCAGATGCACTGCCCGCGTTTTTGCTAAATGGGGCCAGCGACAGCGCAGATGAATTGGGGAATGTAAAACCCTGACAGCACAGGAAGATAAAAATAAAAAAAATGGTACTGAATAATTCCAGCATACCTGTTGCAGTGCCGGCAAATAAGAGTAAACCTGTAATGCTCTGGCAAAGCAATGCACATTTAATGATTTGCCTGCTCTCATAGTTTTTCAGAAGGACGCTGTTCAACTGGCTGGCGCCTATTAGACCCATGGCAATCAGGGCAAATATCCACCCGAATTGCTTTTCACTTACGTGGAATAATTCCATAAATACATAAGGCGAGCCGGCGATATAGGCATACAATCCGGCTGAAGCCACTGCGCCTGTAAAAGCATAGGTATAAAACTGCGGTTCCTTTAACACCGCTAAAAAATTCCTGACAATAGGTACAGGCTTAAGCGAAAGGGATGTGTCGGGTGGCCTGGTTTCGGATAGCGTAAAATGAACTGCCGCCAATATGCCTGCAACGATGAAGGCCAACA
>Ga0193753_10002223_pt1 | contig 15646 bp, 16 predicted proteins | sample H1c2metaG_FD_144925 | JGI IMG/M metagenome (GOLD analysis project Ga0193753, IMG submission 144925) | Soil microbial communities from a riparian zone of the East river system, Colorado, United States - H1c2 | ecosystem: Environmental > Terrestrial > Soil > Riparian zone | place: USA: East... | reverse complement strand
GTTGGAACGATATTCAGACGGCATACGGGAGCGCTAGCGATATTCCGCTGCTTCTCGGGAAGCTAAAAGATTTTCCAGTTTCCGTCTCGTATGAGGATGAGCCTTGGTTTTCGCTTTGGAGTGCACTTTGTCATCAAGGCGATGTCTTTAGCGCCTCGTTCGCAGCTGTACCACATATAATCGAAGCATTGAGTAGTGACCCATCACGCGCAGATTTCAATTATTTTCAACTCCCGACTTGCATCGAATTAGCTAGGTTCGATAAGGGTGTGCAGGTTCCCGATACGTTAGAGCCGGCATATGTCGAAGCTCTGGCTAGGCTGCCTGAGCTCGCAGCCAAGGCCGCGGTATCTGGCTGGAGTGCCGAGAAATGCGCGATGGCTCTTGCGGCGACTGCGGTGGCAAGTGGGAAGCACGAGACGGCAAGACTTTTAATCGAGATTGACCCCGATTCATATCGAAATGTGATGGATAGGTTTTTAAACGACTAAGAAGATGCATTGCCCCTTCTGCCAGCACGTAGACACCCGCGTCATCGATTCTCGCGTCAGCGACGACGGCGCCACGATCCGCCGCCGCCGCGAGTGCGAGGCCTGCGGCGAACGTTTCAGCACGCTGGAAACGGTCGAGCTGAAGCTGCCGGCGATCATCAAGTCGGACGGGCGTCGCGAGAACTTCGACGCGCGCAAGCTGCGCCACGGTTTCGACCGCGCGCTGCACAAGCGTCCGGTGTCCGAGGAACAGATCGAGTCGGCCGTGCGTTCGGTAGTGCACATGCTGCGCATGACCACCGAGCGCGAACTGGCGTCGCGCCGGGTCGGCGAATTCGTGATGTCGGAATTGCGCAAGCTCGACCACGTCGCCTTCGTGCGCTTCGCTTCCGTCTATCGTTCGTTCGAGGATGTGGCCGACTTCCGCGACGAACTAGACCGCCTCGAACGCGATTTGCCCGGCGAGGGGCAACTGCCGCTGCTCGCCGCCGACGTGGTGCCGATCGAAAAGGGACGCAAGAAATGATTCGCTCATCCCGGTGGTGGCTGTCAGCGTTGATGGTGATCGCCGGAATGGAACTGGCTCATGCGCAGTCGTCGCAAGCGGCATCGTCCGGACGCATCGACCCGGCACTGGTCGGTCATTACTACCTCAACGGCGTGATGGAAACCGGATCCGAGCTGCTGCTGAAGCCGGACGGCAGGTTCCAGTGGATGATGGCTTACGGCGCGCTCGACCAGTTCGTGCAGGGCCGCTGGCAGCGCGACGGCGAGCGCGTGCTGCTGCAGTCGGACCCGGTCGGGAAAACCCCGGAATTCCGGCCTTTCACCGACGCGGAAATGAACTCGCATCCGCCCTCGCCCGCCGACGCGTGGACCGTTGTGGTGGGCATCCCGGAGCAGGGGCCGATGTCCGGCATCGAAGTGATGTTCGAAGGCGACGACGGCAAGGGCCAGACCCGCCTCACCGCCGCCGACGGCACCGCCACGCTGCAGCCATTTCCGCCGGGCCGGCACTTGTCGCGCGTCGCATTGCGCCGCCAGGGACGCAACGAATCCTGGCAATGGTTCGTCCTGCCCAAGCCATGGCAGTCGGAACGTTTCGCCGCTTACTTCGTGAAGGATGCTTCCGCCTATCGGCAATCGGCCTTCGAAAAGCTGCAGTTGCGCGTCGACGGCAAGGACCTGGTGCCGTCGTGGCCCTGGGAAGATGGAAAAGAGCGGGGCCGTTATTCCCGTGAGTGATCCGGCGTTCACCGCGCTCGACCACGCGATGATGGCGCAGGCCCTGCGCCTGGCCGAACGCGCGGCCTACACCACCAAACCCAATCCGATGGTCGGCTGCGTGATCGCGCATGGCGAAGACGTGGTCGGCGAAGGCTGGCACCAGCGCCAGGGCGGCCCGCATGCCGAAGTGTTCGCGCTGCAGGCCGCCGGCGACCATGCACGCGGCGCGACGGCCTACGTCACGCTGGAACCTTGCGCGCACACCGGCAGGACCGGACCCTGCTCGGATGCGCTGATCGCTGCAGGCGTCGCGCGCGTCGTTGCGGCGATGCGCGATCCGTTTCCGCAGGTCGACGGCGCCGGGTTCGACAGGCTGCGCGCGGCCGGCATCGAAGTCGGGCATGGCCTGATGGAAGCGCAGGCGCGGCAGCTCAATCGCGGCTATCTGTCGCGAATCGAACGCGGCCGGCCGTGGCTGCGGATCAAGCTCGCCACCAGCATCGATGGCCGTACCGCGATGGCCAACGGCGATTCCAAATGGATCAGCGGCGACGCCGCCCGCGACGACGTGCATCGCTGGCGCGCACGCAGCGGCGCGATCCTGACCGGCTCCGGCACGGTGCTGGCGGACGATCCGCACCTGACCGTGCGCTTCGCCGAACCTGTCGAGTTCGTCGCGCCCTTGCGCGTGGTGCTGGACCCGGGACTGGCCACCGTCACCCGCGGCCATGTGCGCGAAGGCGACGCGCCGACGCTGTACCTGCACGCCGCGGACGTCAAGACGCCGCAAGGCCTGACCGCGCAACATGCGTCCATCCCGATGCGCGACGGCAGGCTCGACCTCGGCGCCGTATTGAAACTGCTCGCCGAGCGCGAGATCAACGAGGTGCAGGTCGAAGCCGGCGCCACGCTGGCCGGCGCTTTCCTGTGCGAAGGCCTGGTCGACGAACTATTGCTGTATGTAGCCCCGGTGCTGCTCGGCGACCGTGCGCGGCCGCTGTTCGAGGGCTTGTGCATCGATGACATGGCGCAGCGCCTGCGCCTGCGCATCGTCGAGACGCGCCGCATCGGCGACGACGTGCGCGTGCTGCTGCAGCCCGACGGCGGCGCATGAATTTCAAGGATCATTTTTCAGCGGTCGCCGCGGACTACGCGAACGCCCGGCCGGAATACCCACCGGCGCTGTTCGACTGGATCGCGACGATCGCGCCGGCGCGCGGCCAGGTATGGGAGGCGGGCTGCGGCAGTGGCCAGGCCAGCCGCGATCTGTCCAGGCATTTCGATGCGGTCTTCGCCACCGATCCGAGCGCGGCGCAGATCGCGCAAGCCACCGCGCCCGGCAACGTCACGTTCGCCGTCGAACCCGGTGAGCGCTGCAGCCTGATGGATGCCAGCGTCGACGCCGTCTGCGTGGCGCAGGCGCTGCACTGGTTCGATCGCGAGGCGTTCTTCGCCGAATGCGCGCGCGTGCTCAAACCGGACGGCGTGCTCGTGGCCTGGGGTTACCAGGACATCATCGTGCCGCCCGCGCTCGCCGCGGCCAATGCGCGGCTGCAGGACGAAATCCGCGATTACTGGCCGCCGGAGCGCGCGCTGGTCGACTCGGCCTACGCGGATTTCGACTGGCCGTTCGAGCGCATCGATCCGCCTGGGTTCACGCTGCAAGCGGACTGGCCGCTGCCGCGCCTGCTCGGTTACTTTTCCAGCTATTCGGCGGTCAAGCAGTACCGCCAGGCCCGCGCGACCGATCCCGTCGCCGCGTACGGCGGGGCCCTGGTTGCGGCCTGGGGCGACGCCGATGCAACGCAGCGTCTGCATTGGCCGCTGTTCGTGCACGCCCGCCGCAAGAAAGCCGGGTGATAGAATGCGCGGGCCGGCTCGCCGGCCATGGCTCTCCACAACTTATCGAAACGTCTTCAGGGCGGGGTGCGATTCCCCACCGGCGGTAGGTGCAGCGCTTCTCCGGAAGCCGCACGAGCCCGCGAGCGCTTCCGGCCCACGCCGGAAGGTCAGCAGACCCGGTCCAATGCCGGGGCCGACGGTCATAGTCCGGATGAAAGAAGACGGCAACGCGCGGCCTGGCGGCCGTGCGCCTGCCTCATGCCTTGAGGCGTTTTTCGCTCAGCTCAATGCGGGAAACGTTTCATGTTCACAGGTCTTGTCGAAGGTGTCGGATCGTTGGCGTCGCGCGAAACGCGCGGTGGCGATGCGCGGTTGCGCGTCGCGGTGGGCACGTTGCCGTTCTCGGATGTCGCGCTGGGCGAAAGCATTTCGGTCAATGGCGTCTGCCTGACCGTGGTGGCGTTCGACTCGGTGTCTTTCGACATCGATGCTTCCAACGAAACCCTATCGCTCACCACGCTCGGCCAGTTGCCGGTCGGCGCCGCCGTGAATCTCGAACGTGCAATGAAACCGAGCGACCGCCTCGGCGGCCATCTGGTCAGCGGACACGTCGATGGCGTCGGCCGCGTATTGCGGATCGAAGACGATGCGCGCGCGCAGCGCTGGTCATTCTCGGTGCCTGCGCCGCTGCTGAAGTACATCGCGCAGAAAGGATCGATCTGCGTCGATGGCGTCAGCCTGACGGTGAACGCGGTCGATGACGAAGGGTTCGAAGTCGCGTTGATTCCGCATACGGTGTCGCATACCGCGTTTTCGCGGACGAAAGTCGGCGATGCGGTGAATCTCGAGGTCGATCTGGTGGCTCGTTACGTAGAGCGGCTGCTACAGGCCCCTACGTAATCGTCATCCCAGCGAAAGCTGGGACCCATTTTGATCTTGATTTACCGAGCAGTACGAGCAACAACAACATGGGTCCCAGCTTTCGCTGGGATGACGGCAAAAAACAGAGCATCACGAAATGAATTTCGCACCCATCCCCGAACTCCTCGAAGAAATCCGCGCCGGCCGCATGGTCGTCATCGTCGACGACGAGGATCGCGAGAACGAAGGCGACCTGATCATGGCCGCCGAGCTGGTGCGGCCGGCCGACATCAATTTCATGGTCACGCATGCGCGCGGGCTCGTCTGCCTGTCGCTGACGCGCGAGCGCTGCCGGCAACTCGGCCTGCCGCCGATGGTGCGCGACAACACTTCGCCGCACGGCACCAATTTCACCGTCAGCATCGAAGCCGCCGAGGGCGTGACCACCGGCATCTCGGCCTACGACCGCGCGCATACCATCCGCACCGCGGTGCGGCCCGATGCGGGCGCCGCGGATCTGTCGCAGCCGGGCCACATCTTTCCGCTGATGATGCAGCCCGGCGGCGTGCTGAACCGCGCCGGCCACACCGAAGCCGCAAGCGATCTCGCGCTGCTCGCCGGCCTGGAACCGGCCGGCGTGCTGGTCGAGATCCTCAATGCCGACGGCACGATGGCGCGCCGGCCTCAGCTGGAGGCCTTCGCCCGCGAGCATGGCCTGAAGATCGGTTCGATCGAGGAACTGATCCGTTACCGCCTGCACAACGAGCACACCATCGAACGCGTCGACGAGCGCGAGATCGATACCGAACACGGCCCGTTCCGTCTGCACACTTATCGCGACCGGCTGAGTCACTCCCTGCATTTCGCGCTGCTGCGCGGCGGGGCCGATGCCGCGACGCCGACCCTGGTGCGCGTGCACATGCTCAATCCGCTGGCGGACGCGTTGCATTGGCGGCGCAGCGATTTCGGGCCGGCGGTCGGCGAAGTGCTGGCGACCATCGCCAGCGAGGGCACCGGTGCGCTGGTGCTGCTCGGCGAAGCGCAGGGCGCGGATGCGCTGCTGGCGCGCATCCGCGGGCAGCCCGAACAGGCGCGTGCGGAGCCGTCCGGCCGTGGCGGCGCGCTGGCCGAATGGCGCCGCAACGGCGCGGGCAGCCAGATCCTCGCCGACCTGGGCCTGGGCAAGCTGCGCGTGATGGGCACGCCGCGCAAGCAGGTGGGGCTGGCGGGGTTTGGATTGGAGGTTGTGGAGTATGTCGAGGCTTAGCCCGCTGGGATGACGGGAATCGGGGGTATCCGGTGCAGGTGAGCTACGCTTGCTAAACTGCGCAACCCAATAGAACGCCACCCACATGACCCTCCACGAAGGCGACCTGCGCGCACCGGAAGGCGCACGCTTCGCGATCATCGCCAGCCGGTGGAACCCGCGTATCACCGATACGCTGGTGGCCGGCGCGCGCAAGACGCTGGCCGAGCATGGCGTGACGGAACAGGCCATCGATGTGGTCCGCGTGCCGGGCGCATGGGAAATTGCGGTCGCTGCCGCACGATTGGCGGCGGCCCGGTCGCATAACGCCATCATCGCGCTCGGCTGCGTGATCCGCGGCGACACGCGGCATTACGAGCATGTCGCCGACAATTGCGCACAAGGTCTGATGCGGGTATCGCTGGACTTCAACCTGCCGGTCGCCAATGGCGTGCTGGCCGTGGACCAGGCCGAAGATGCCGAGGCGCGTGCCGGCGGCAGCCATGGCAACAAGGGCGAGGAGTGCGCGCTGGTGGCGATCGAGATGGCGAACCTGATGGAAAAGCTGCCGTGAGCCGGCAACGGTACAAGGGCGGCATCGATCCGGTAGCGCGTTCGCGCGCGCGCCGCCGCGCCATGCAGGCGGTGTACGCCTGGCAGATGTCCGGCGGCGACGTGCGCCAGGTGATCGCGCAGTTCGCCCACGAGCAGGCGCATGAAGTCGCCGACCTGGAATACTTCGAGGACCTGGTGCGCGGCGTGCTGCAGCACCGCAGCGAGCTGGACCAGGGCTTGCAGCCGCACCTGGACCGCGAAATCGAGCAGGTCGATCCGATCGAACGCGCGGTGCTGCGCATCGCCGCCTACGAGATGACGCATCGCATCGATGTGCCTTATCGCGTGATCATCAACGAAGCGCTGGAAACGGCCAAGCGTTTCGGCTCCGAACACGGCCATACCTACGTCAATGGCGTGCTGGACCATGCCGCGGTCGAATGGCGCTCGGTGGAAGTGAACGCCGCGCGGGCGAAGTGACCGCGGAGTTCGACCTGATCGAAAGCATCCGCGCCCGCGCGGGCTCGCGTCCCGACGTGATTCTCGGCATAGGCGACGATGCCGCCGTGCTGCAGGTGCCGGCCGGCAAGCAACTGGTCGTGGCGATGGACACGCTCAATGCCGGCGTGCATTTTCCGGAAGAAACCGCGGCCGCGGACATCGGTTGGAAGTCGTTGGCCGTGAACCTGTCCGACCTGGCGGCAATGGGCGCGCAGCCGGCCTGGTGCACGTTGTCGCTGTCACTGCCAAAGGCCGAACAAGGCTGGCTGGATGCGTTTCTCGACGGGTTTCTCGAACTGGCGGTTCGCCACAACGTGGCGCTGGTCGGTGGCGATACCACGCGCGGACCGTTGTCGATCTGCGTGACCGTGCATGGTTTTGTCGACCCGGGCCGGGCATTGCGTCGCGATGGCGCGAAGCCCGGCGACGACATATGGGTCAGCGGCACGCTCGGCGATGCGGCGGGCGCCTTGGCGCAGTGGCGTGGAAACAGCCGCATCGATCCTGCGCTGAAAACGCGCTTGGACCGGCCGACGCCACGCATCGGTCTGGGCCTTGCGCTTGCCGGCGTCGCGCACAGCTGCATCGATGTTTCCGACGGCCTGATGGCCGATCTTGGCCATGTCTGCGGGCGCAGCGATGTGGCTGCGGAAATCGACACCGCTGATTTGCCGGTCTCGGATGCGCTGCGGACGGCATTCCAAGAAGAAAGCATGCGCGCTTTGCAGGCTTCCGGTGGCGACGATTACGAGTTGTGCTTCACTGCGCCGCCGGATGCGCGTGCGGCGATTGAAAATCTAGCAAGACAAGCAGGAACGCCGGTTATTCGAGTCGGCCGCATCGTTGCGGGCAAGGGCGTGCGTGCGCTACTCGGCGATGGGCGGGCGTGGGCGCCTGCCGGCGACGGCTACGCGCATTTTTCCGACACTTAATTTTTAACCGCCCACCCGCGAAGACGAGATTCTTTCCGATCGTCATCCCGGCGAACGCCGGGATCCAGCGCCTTTAAAGCCGTCATTCCAGCTTGCGCTGGGATGACGTTTCTTGAGGGTTTTCGCCTTCGTGTAATCGCCGCTAAGAGCGGAAGGCGGTTAAGGCGCAGCGTTCGCCACTGCAAGCAAACCCGCAATCGATTTGCCCGGAATTCGCACCGGCTCGCCGCTGCGCGCCAGTTGCGGCTGCTGTTCGATCGGCGACTCCGGCTTGATCGCCGCATTGGCCGGCAACAAGACGAAATCGAGTTCAAGCTCGGCTGCCGACGGCGCGCGTCCTGCGATGCTGCGATACAGCCGCGCCGCGATGAGCAGGGCGCCTTCAAGGCTGGCATGGACGCCATCGGAAAACATCGGCGTCGATGGTTGGCGCTTGTCCTGTTCGCGCAGCATTTCGCCCAATTCAACCGTTTCGGCTCCCGTGTTGCGGGCGATAGCGGCCAGGCCGCGATCGAGATTCAGCTGCCACGCGGCATCCGGCCCCCAGGTACCGAACAGCAGCACGCGCGCGCCGCGCGATTCCGCCAGCTCGGCGAACTGCTTGTGCGCGCGCTGGCTGGCGCGGCATTCGGGTTGCTGGCGCTGTTCCGAGCTGGCCATGCAGGCCAGCAGTCCGCCGCGCTCCTGCAGCACGACCACGTCCCATTGGCCTTCGCGCAGCGCTTTCGCAGCGGCGCCGTCCTTCCAGCGTTCGGCGAGCGTGCCGCCGGGCGCGACGAAGCTGGCGGTTTCCAGGAGGGGACCTCCGGTTTGCGAGGCGGCCAAGGCGCGCAACAGCCCCGGCACGTTCTGGGCATAGATCAGGCTGTTGCCGACCAGCAGCACGCGTTGCGCGGGACGCGCGGCTGCCGTTGCATCCGCGATGCCGGCGAGGGCCAGCAGACAGCACAGGAGCATGTTGCGCAGGCGCATTCGCATGGCCGGATCCGCGCGCGCGGATAGCGCGAAGACTGCACGCTAAGGCAGGACCTTGCCCGGATTCAATAGGCCATCCGGATCGAAGGCGGCCTTGACCGCGCGCATCGCCGCCAGCGTGGCGGGATCGAAGGCCCGGGCCATGAAATCGCGCTTGGCGATGCCGATGCCGTGCTCGCCCGACAGCGTGCCGCCCAGCGCCAGCGTCAGCGCGAACAGGCGCGGCAACGCGGCCTGGGCGCGGGCGTCCTGGCCGGCATCGTCGGGGTCGTACAGGATGTTGGCGTGCAGGTTGCCGTTGCCGGCGTGGCCGAAGGCGACGATGGGCAGGTCGAACTCGCGCGCCAGCGCCTGGATGCCGTCGACCAGTTCCGGGATGCGCGATACCGGCACCACCACGTCCTCGTTGATCTTGCCGGGCGCGATGCTGCGCAGCGCCGGCGACAGCGCCTTGCGTGCGGCCCAGAGTTTTTCGCTGGCGATCTCGTCCGGGGCGGTGTCGAGCGACAGCAGGCCCGCGCCGCGCGCGGCTTGCGCCAGCACGGCGACCGCATGCGGCAGCGTGGCGGCGTCGCCATCGGCTTCGATCATCAGCAAGGCGCCGGCCTCCGGAATATCGGCGCCGCCGACGTCGCGCGCCAGCTTGATGCAGGCCGCATCCATGAATTCGAGCATCGCCGGCGTGGTCGGCTGCGCCATGATCCGCGATACCGCTGCCGCGGCGCTGGCGACATCGGCATACAAGGCGCGCAGGCTGGCGCGCTGCGGCGGCAGCGGCGCGAGTTTGAGCGTGGCATCGACGATCAGCGCCAAGGTGCCTTCGCTGCCGACGATCAGATGCGTCAGGTCGTAGCCGGTGGCGTCCTTGGTGGTCGCACTGCCGCAACGGATCAGTGCGCCGGTGCCGGTGACGGCGGTCAGGCCGAGCACGTTGTCGCGCGTGGCGCCGTACTTCACGGTGTGCGGTCCGCCGGCATTGCGCCTGTTCTTGCCGCCGACGGTGCACAGCTCGGCGCTGGCCGGATCCGGCGGCCAGAACAGGCCGTGCGCTGCCAGCGCACGCTGCAGGTCGCCGTTCAATACGCCCGGTTCGACGATCGCGCAGCGGTCGCCGGCGCGGATCTCGATGATGCGGTTCATGCGTTCGAACGACACCACCACGCCACCCGCCGTCGGCAGCACCGCGCCGGTGCTGCTGGTGCCGGCGCCGCGCGCGACGATCGGTACGCCGTGCGCGCGGCAGGCGCGTACGATCGCGACCACTTGTTCGCGCGTGCTCGGCAGGGCGACGGCATCGGGCAATGCGGTGCGGCGCGAATTGTCGTTGCCGCGCGCCTGGCGCTCGGTTTCGCCGGTCAGCCAGCCGTCGCCGAGCAGGGTGGCGAGTTCTTGGTCGAGGGGAACGGGTAGGGTGGCCATGCGCTTATTGTAGGTCGTGGCAATCGACTTTCAGCTGACGCGGTATTTGTTTCCCGTCATCCCAGCTTTCGCTGGGATGACGGAAACTGGAGTTCAGACGTCGTCGGCGCGGAATGCGTCCCGCAACCAGGTCAACGCTGGCGCTTCCGGATCGCCATCGGCCTGGATCACATCGAACCGGCACGGCGCATGCGAATACTCGCGATGCGCGAGCAGGAACATCTGCGCGGCATGCACCAGCTTGCGGCGCTTGCCGGCGTCGACGGAGGCCGCACCGCCGCCGAAACGCGGGTCGCTGCGATAACGGACCTCGATGAATACCAGCGTGTCCTTATCGCGCATCACCAGGTCGAGTTCGCCGCCGCGATAGTTCGCATTGGCGGCGACGTCGCAAAGCCCGGCTTTTTTCAGGTGCGCACGCGCTGCGGCCTCGACCGCCGCGCCGCGCGCGCGGCGGTCGATCAACCGCCACCGCGCGACAGCGGCACGACGATGCCGCCGCTGAAGGTCGACCAGGCCGGTGTCCGGATGATGTTGCCGAAACCGTCGATGCGCAGGTCGCCGGTGGCGCCCTTCACGTCGCCTTCGGCGCTGGTGGCGAGCCGCTCCAGATAAGCGGTGATCAACCAGGCGTCGAAGCCGAACGCGAACAGGCGCGCCGCGCCGCCGCGCGCGGTGGGCAGCGCCTGTCCGGTCGTGCCGGCCGCCGGCAGGCCGGGTGCGCCGTGCACGCTCCACGCGTCGCTGGGGAAGATGATGCCGTCGAGCGCGCGATCCTGTTCCGGCTTGCCGGTGCCCGTGATCAATTGCGAAGTCGCCACGCGCGGTTTGCCGCCGAGCCCGGCTGCCGACAGTTGCGGTGCGAGCGCGCGCGCCTGGCTGCCCTTGATCGCCAGGAAGATCGCGTCGACGCCGCCCTGTTTCGCGGCCGCCGCCTGTAGCGCGGGCGTGAAGCCTTCGGCGCTCTCGCCGACGGTCAGGGTCTCGGTGACGATGCCGCCGCGCTCGCCGAAGCGCTCGCGGAACGCTTCTGCCGCGCGACGCATGCCGGCGTCGCCGCTGCTCAGTACCAGCACATGGCGCACATTGCTCGATATCAGGTATTCGGCGGCGGAGATCGCCTCGTCCTCGGGCGTCAGCGAGAAGCTCGCGTTGCCGGCCGGCGGCGCCACATTGCCGCGATTCAGCGCCAGCATCGGCACGCCCAGGTTGCCCTGGTTGAACAGCGCGCTGACCTCATCGCGACCCAGCGGGCCAACCACGAAGTCGTTACCCTCTGCGGCCGCCTTGGCGTACGCAGCCACCGCACCGCCGGGCGTACCGGCGGTGTCGTAGAACTGGATGTCGGGACGCTGGCGGCGCTCGCCGTAATAGCCGGCCAGCAGCCCATCGCGCACCGGCGCGGCCGCGGTGGCCAGGCTGCCGGACAGGGGCAGCAGCACCGCAAGTTTCGTCGGCGGGCGATAACCGTCGCGATCGGCCGGCGGCCGGCGGCTGGTATCGAAGCCCCATTGCGTGCCACGGTCGAACGACCTCGGCAGCGGCAAGCCGCGCCGCAGCAGCGCACGCCCGGCGAAGTTGTAGAGCGGATCGTTGGCGACCAGTGCACCGGTTTCGCGGGCCAGCGTGGCATCGTCCAGTCCCGACAGCAGGCGATCGATCTGGCGGGCGTTGTCGACCTTGGCCTGTCCGCTCAGCGTGGCGTCGTTGCGCGCCAGCGCCCCGGCCGCCTGGATGGCCGTATTGTCGGAGGCGGCGGCCGGCTTGCCGTCGCTGCTGCTGACCTGCACTGTGGCGCAGCCGGCGAACAGCAACAGCAGCGCAAGCGCCAGCAGCAGTCTCGATCCGGCAGTCCGTGTCATCGCATTCCGCATCGTGCGGGTCTCGGTGGGAAGAACGGCTAGGATTCTACCCGCGCAGCCGCTGGAGTAACGATGTCAGCCCTTTCCCCTCCCACCGACGCGGTCCGTTCAGGCACCTTGTTCGTGGTCGCCACCCCGATCGGCAATCTCGGCGACCTGAGTCCGCGCGCGCTGGAGACGCTCAAGGCCGTCTCCGCGATCTGCGCCGAGGACACCCGGCATACCCGGCAGTTGCTGGCGCATTTCGGTGTCGAACGGCCGTTGCTCGCGCTGCATGAACACAACGAGGACGAGATCGCCGAGCGCCTGGTGGCGCGCCTGCGTGCTGGCGAGTCGCTGGCCCTGGTATCGGATGCCGGCACGCCGCTGATCAGCGATCCGGGCTTCCGGCTGGTACGCGCCGCCCGCGCCGCCGGCATCAAGGTCAGCCCGTTGCCGGGGCCGAGCGCCTTGATCGCCGCGCTCAGTGTGGCCGGCCTGCCCAGCGACCGTTTCGTATTCGAAGGCTTCCTGCCGGCCAAGGCGGCCGCGCGCCGCGAACGCCTGGCCGCACTGGCCGCGGAAACGCGAACGCTGGTGTTCTATGAATCCGCGCACCGCATCGAGGAAACGCTGGCCGATGCCGTCGCCGCTTTCGGCGCGCAACGCCTCGCCACGATCGCGCGCGAGTTGACCAAGCTGTTCGAGACGGTACTCGACGGCAGGCTCGAAGGTTTGGTCGCGCGCGTCGCCGCCGACCCCAATCAGCGCAAGGGCGAGTTCGTGCTGCTGATACAGGGCGCGGGCGAAGATGCCGATGCCAAGATCGCCGAAGGCCTGCGTCTGTACGCCAAGCTCAGCGAGCATTTGCCCCCGTCGACCGCGGCGAAATTGGCTGCGGAATTGAGTGGTGCGCCGCGCAAGGCCTTGTACGGCAGCTAGCCGAGTCGCAGCCACGAAGGCGCTTTTTTGTAGAGCGGAGCTTGCTCCGCTGCCTTTAACCCGAATCAAGAGCAGCGGAGCAAGCTCCGCTCTACAGACTGGCCCGCTGAACGGTCTTGCGGACCGAAAGGCATGGGGCGTGAGACAATGCTCGCGGCGGAGTCGGCCAGGCAGTCGCGTCACCCGCAAGGGTGCCGAGGAAAGTCCGGGCTCCACAGGGCACGGTGCCAGGTAACGCCTGGGCGGCGCGAGCCGACGGAAAGTGCAACAGAAAGATACCGCCGAACGGTTCTTCGGAATGCGTGGCAAGGGTGAAATGGTGCGGTAAGAGCGCACCGCGAGTCCGGTAACGGACCGGCACGGCAAACCCCACCGGGAGCAAGACCAAATAGGGAGACTATGCCGTGGCCCGCGGTGTCTCCGGGTAGGTTGCTTGAGCGTATCGGCGACGATGCGCCTAGAGGAATGACTGTCCAAGACAGAACCCGGCTTAACGGCCGGCTCCGCCTCGTTTTTCAGTACTGCGTACTGAAAACCCAAAATTTGGTGAAGCTAAATTTTGGGCCCCACTATGTGCTTCCAATTCCCCGCGCTGTCGCGCGCCCCCTTTACTAAAGGGGGCTATTTCTTTCCTTGCGGCTTCTCACTATCGGCTTTTTGCTGCAATCAGCTGCGTGGAATGATCGCTTCCACACGACGATTCTTCGCGCGCCCTTCGGGATCGTCCGTGCCATCGGGCCTCTGGTTGGGCGCTACCGGGTCGGCTTCGCCGAAACCGCTCGCTTGCAAACGCGCACCCGGCACGCCATTCGTGGTCAGCCAGATCTTGACCGCGTCGGCGCGACGTTTGGATAACGTCAGGTTGTAGGCGTCCTCGCCTTTGGCGTCGGTGTATCCCTTGAGTTGCACGGTGCCCTGGGTCTTGCCTATCAGCTCGGCGAGAGTGCGCAGACCGGCCTCAGCTCCGGGACGGATTTGGGCCTTGTCGAACTCGAACAGCGTATCGGCGGGCAATGCGACATAGATTTCGTTGTCGCGAATCTCGCCGCCGAGCGCGTCGACAAGGCCCTGCAATTGCGAGACGTCGCCGGTGAGTCCGCTGACGGTTCCGGTCAACGCCGAACCTTGCGCGGCAGACGGTTGCGCATTGCCTTGGGGTGCAGCCGATGGAGGGGTCGTTTCGGAAGGCGGTTGTCGCGCTTCCTGCTGCGACCCTGCCGGTGCGTCCGGCTGCGAGCAGCCGCAGGCAAGGCAGACCAGCGCAATCGGCAGCAGGGGCTTCATCGCTGGATCGCCACGCCGTCGAAGGGAGCGACTTCGGGAATGTTGATCGAGACGGTTTGCGATGTCGCCGGCGGTGCCGGGAATTTCACCCAGATCACGCCGCTCGAATTTTTCTGGATATCCAGCTTGAGCTTCTTGTCGTTCTGCGTATTCAACGGGGCCGCCATCGGTTTGCCCGAGCTGTCCTGCAGGGGGCTGTAGCGCTGCGAGGTAGCGTCGTCGACGACGCTGATGTCGCTCAACGGCAGCGACGGATTCCAGAGGTGTTCGTCGCCGGCGCGGACGTTGAACTGCACGGTCAACACGTTTCCGGTCACTGCGACCTTGGACAGATCCCACTGCGAGCCTTTCGGACCGGTCTGCGTAGCGATGGGCGCCGTGGCCGCAGGGGGCGTTGTCCGCTCCGGTGCGACGGTTGGATTCGGTGGTGTTGCAGCCTCGGCAGCAGCGTTAGGCGTATCAGCCGGCGACTGCGCAGTATCAGTATCGGGCGATGGCTGCTTGCAAGCGGCAAGCAGGCAAAGGGCGAGCAGCGACAGCATCCGGCGTGTGGTCATCTTCCAAGACTCCGTTGGCAAGGCGATCATTCGTAGCAACCGGCACATTAATCATTTGTGCAGCCTCATACGGCATCGGTCAGATTGATCTGGTGCGCACTGTTCTGGCAGCAATGGCAAAGATCGTGCTCGACTGTTCCGATTCGGTGCTAAAGCCGTTGACTGCAGAAGACGATGCTTGAAAACAGGACTATTCCTCTTGGCGACACCTTAAGAGGTGTCGTATGAGGAGTGACGAGCGATAGCATTGTCCTGAATACGCTATTGAGATCTGTAATAGTCAGCGATAAGGCTACGCGGCTGGAACAATCGGCGCTTTCGCGCATTTGTTGCGCTGCACAACGTAACGGAACGCCCATCCCAATTCCTCCGTCTCGTTCATAGTGAGATTGGCCAAATCTCAAAATTTGAGACTAAACAGCAGCTTGTGGATAAAGCTTGAACAAGTCTCTGAAGTTCGCTGCAAGTCATTGACACGCCTAGCGAAATTCACCCTTGAAAGTTGTTGACAACCCTGTGGGGCAATCCTAAGGTGGCGTCTCGTGGGGAAACAGGGATATTTGTGGTTTTCCGACGCTGAAGCCCGCCGAAGACGGGCAAGAACCGGACGGATGTGTGTTCCAGGGCGAGACCGCCATCACGATCGATGACAAGGGCCGGCTGGCGATCCCCACCAGCTATCGGGACCTTGTCGCCCGCGAATGCGGCAACCGGCTGGTCATTACCTACAACCCGTTCGAGTCCGGCAGCCTCTACCTCTATCCGCAGCCGGTCTGGGAGCGCGTGCGCGACCAGATCAACGCGTTGCCGCGCACCAAGAGCGTCAGCCGCAACCTGCAACTGAAACTGGTCGGCGCGGCGAGTTTCGTCGAGCCCGACGGCAGCGGCCGCATCAGCGTGCCGGCCAGCCACCGCAGCGCGGTCGGCATCGACAAGAAAGCCGTGCTGCTGGGCAGGGGCGACAAATTCGAAC
>Ga0193753_10002222_pt1 | contig 15648 bp, 11 predicted proteins | sample H1c2metaG_FD_144925 | JGI IMG/M metagenome (GOLD analysis project Ga0193753, IMG submission 144925) | Soil microbial communities from a riparian zone of the East river system, Colorado, United States - H1c2 | ecosystem: Environmental > Terrestrial > Soil > Riparian zone | place: USA: East... | reverse complement strand
TCGAGTAAGGTCCTGTCCTGGTCGATTCGAATATTCTCATTATAGAGTGTTGTATTCACGACCGCGCCCGCCGGAGCCTTAGCGTAGGAGGGTTGACGACTCACGATTCACGTCATCGATTCACATTATCAAATAATTTGTGGAATTCCTGTTTCCCCTCATAATGCAGCCGAAAACGCCTGTACAGCCCGCCCTTCCCGGCCCTGGCATCTCCTTCGAGGCGGATCGTTACTTCATTCTTCATGAAAAGAGAAAGGGAATTCTTCAGTAGATTTTTCATTTTCACCGTTAGCTTCACGGGTACGATAAAATCGGCATTGGCCGGAATATCGACGGTGGAATCGACGGTGAAATGCCCGAGGTAAATGCTGTCCATCCAGGCTTCACCCTGGGCCTCCTTTAACTTGCAGTGCGAGTTATTGGGATTGAAATAATTCATATCGAGCACAAGATTGGACTGCCCGAGGCCGATCCCCTTTACCTGCACATTGCTGATGCCTTTAAAGACCGGATCCTTTAGTGCGCGGCAGGAACCTAACGCAAGACTGCTGACCAATGCCAGTATCAATAATTTGTGCATGAATGCAAAGTAGAGGGGAAAGATGAAAGCTAAAGTTAAAGTTCGTGATGTGAGCTGTAGTCGTGAATCGTGAGTGGACGAGGAATTGGGAATTAGGGATTGGGCTTCAGCAGACGAGATCTATTGGACAGTTACACTCCTCGAATGAGGTTTTTGAATTTTTACTTTTTACTTAATTACCGACGACTCGCGATTCACGACTCTTATAATGGTTTGATTTTTGAAGCATAATGAAGCATAAAACCGCCATTTTTACGTTATCATAGTTCAATGCGTCGTATTATGAAAATTCTTGTTTTTGCCGCTCTCCTTTTATCGCTGGAATCCACGGCTCAATGGAAGAGCTTTATCATCAGCGTGAGGGGCGATACCCTGGACCGTGTTGATCAGAAAGACAGGAAACAAGGCCCATGGGTGGTCCATGAAGAGGCGCTTCGGGGCGAGCCTGGCTTCGATGAGCAGGGTTATTTCACCGACGATAAGAAGGACGGCCTGTGGACACGTTTCTCGCTGATGGGTGACAAGATCGCGGAAGAAAACTATCGCTGGGGCGTTCTCGACGGCAAATCGAGGTATTATACCCGTACAGGCGGTCTCCTGAGAGAAGAGACCTGGCGCGCCGTGGATCCGAACAAGACAATGGATACCGTGGATGTACTCGATATCAAGGATCCGTCAAAGGTGATCGACCGGGTAATCGTGAAACTGGAAGGGCAGACCATGCGGCACGGCGTATGGACCTACTATGACCCCGAATGGGGAACAATAGCGAAGACGGAGAATTATTTCATGGACAAACTTCGCACCGGCGAGGGCATACCCGGCGAAGATGACGATATCAAACCTTTAGATACCAGCGATACCGGCAAGGCCAAGACCGCAGCGGGAGCAAAGAAGGAACTTGCGAAACCACAGGCGATCATGGATTATGAGAAGAAGAATTCAGGGAAGAAGAAGATAAAGGTGAAAGATGGGTCGACTGGGTACTGAATGTGGGGCGCGTAGGAATACAAATATTCTCCGAAGGAGTCCGGAGTCCTTCGGACAATATTCAATACGCAATATTCAATGCTCAAGTTGATCCTCGCGCTGATTGATTAATCATTTCGTGCAGAAATTGTACTGGATGAGATGAGGTTTCGGCAAGCAGACTGCCACTTGAGCATTGAATATTGCGTATTGAATATTGAATATTTCTACGCCCTTCGACAATCATAACATAACAATCATTTGTTCTCTCTCCCGGAAAAATACTCTTTAAAAAACAAAAGCTGGTACTCCACCGCATTTCCCCAGTACATCCAGTCATGTTTTCCCGGTCTTTCGATATAGTCATGCGGGATCTTGAGCCGCAGCATTTTCTCATGCAATGCATGATTGTCGGGGTAGAAGAAGTCTTCCGTGCCGCAATCGAAAATGATCGACAATGAATCCTTTGGATATTTCTCCACTATATTGATCACCGAGTATAGTTTCCAGTTATCTACATACCGTATCGTATCGCCGATGCGCTTGCTGATATCGAATTTCGTCCGGGCAGAATTGAGATCCACCCCACCGCTCATGCTGCCGCAGGCGCCGAAGGTCTCCGCATGCCTGAACGCGAGGAACAACCCACCATGGCCACCCATACTCAGCCCGGTAATGGCCCGCGCACGGCGATCCTTTATCGTGGAGTAATGAGCATCGATCCACGCCGGTACTTCCTTCGCAATATATGTCTCGTACCGCATAGAACTGTCAACGGGACTATCGAAGTACCAACTGCCATAGTCGCCATCGGGACATACGATCAGCAAGCGATATTCATCCGCATATTGTTTCAGTCTAGGAACCTTCATGATCCAGTTGCTGAAGTTCCCGCTATATCCGTGCAGCAGGTAAACAACAGGCAATGCCTCTTTTGAATCGGGATGAATCACGACGCAGCGGATGGATTTATGCATGGCATTACTATAGATCGATACCGTATCTACCGTTGCGGCTCTCAGCCCGGGAGCCGAGAAGAGAATACAAAGCCAGAGGACATACTTTTTCATATCTATAAAGTTAAGTAGCGGGTGGTATCATACAGACGATTTTTTCCATGAAAAAGGCCGCTCCCAAACGGGGCGGCCTTTTTTTTAACAGGGATATATCTTTAAAATCCTTTCTTTTCATTTGCCTTCTGCATAGGATTAGGTCCTGCAGGTCCCTGTCCTCTCACATTGCCCTGGCGCTGTTTGAAGATCGTGAACCTGGACGGCTCCGGTACCGTATTCCAGCTGTTATTGCTGGGGTTGATATCGGCCGTTTCACGATTCGGATCCAGCTTGATGGACGCCACTTCCTTTGTCTTCACAAATGTCTTCACCACCTTCGTTTCATTCAGGCGCCACACTTGAGCGGGGATCCTGTCTATTTCCTTCGTGCCGTCCTTATAGGTCCATTCGATGATGATCGGCATCACCAGTCCGCCTTTGTTGCTAAATGTCAGCTCGTACAAATTGCTGTTCTCGTACTTGGCCTTGGTTGCCGCATCCAGCGCCTCCGGTCCACCGGCAGGTATCCTGATCTCGTACTGCGTGGAATCGTATGGCTCCAGCCCGCGTGAATATCTCCAGTAGAAATCATGGAGACTCGTATCTGCATCCGTTGCGAAGGTGATATTCTTGTCCTCGCGGTTGCGGATCTTCGACACATCATCGAAGGCGCTAGTCATCGGCTTATCGAGGCTACGCTTGATCACTCTTTCCTTCATTTCCGGTGGAGTAGCCGCCAGGTCAGGTTTGGAGAACTTGACCGAGTCGAGAGAGATATCGCAGGCGTCCGTCCCATAGAACCAGCCTCTCCAGAACCAATCCAGGTCCTCGCCGCTTGCATCTTCCAGTGTACGGAAGAAATCGGCGGGCTCGGGGTGCTTGAACGCCCATCTCTTCGCATACTCCTTGAAGGCATAGTCGAAGAGTTCGCGTCCCATTATCGTCTCGCGCAGGATATTCAACCCGGTTGCGGGTTTCGTATAGGCATTGGGCCCGAATCCTACAATGTTTTCAGAATTACTCATGATGGGCTCGAGTTGATCCTTCGGCAATTTCATATAATCGACGATGGCCCAGGCGGGTCCTTTGCCGCGCACCGGGAACTTGGGATCCCACAATTCTTCGGTGAGATATTCAACGAATGAGTTCAGTCCTTCATCCATCCAGCTCCATTGACGTTCGTCGCTGTTGATGATCATCGGGAAGAAATTATGACCTACTTCGTGTATCACTACACCGAGCATTCCATATTTCACGGCTTCGCCATAGGTTCCATCCTTTTCGGTGCGTCCGTAGTTGAAACAGATCATCGGGTATTCCATTCCATTGGAAGCCTCTACGCTTTGTGCAACAGGGTAGGGGTAAGGAATAGTGAATTTCGAGTAGGTCCTGATGGTATGTGCAACGGCTTTTGTCGAGAATTTCCTGTAGAGATTATAGGCTTCCTTTCCATAGAAACTCATGCACATGATCTTCTTTCCTTCAATGGTAACCGGCATTGCATCCCAAACGAATTTGCGGCTGCTCGTCCATGCAAAGTCACGTACATTGTCTGCCTTGTATATCCAGGTCTTCGTCTTCGTGCTCTTTTCCTTTTCGGCAGTCTTCGCTTCTGCCAGTGTAACGATCTCTACGGGTTCCTTGCTGGTTTGCGCCTTCTGCCAGCGCGCCTGCTGTGCGGGCGACATGTTCGCCGCATAGTTGAGGCATTCGCCGGTTGATCCAACAACATGGTCTGCGGGCACTGTCATCTGCACCTTGAAATTTCCGAAGGTGAGTGCGAACTCGCCCCGGCCGGTGAACTGGTGATTCTGCCAGCCCTGGAAGTCGCTGTAGACGCAGAGGCGTGGGTACCATTGAGTCATTGTGAACAGGTAGTTGCCGTCTTCCGGGAAGAATTCATATCCGCCACGTCCGCCGCGTGTGACGCGATCCGTGATCTTGTAATTCCAGTCGATCTTGAAAATGAAGCGTTGTCCAGCCTTCAGCTCTGCCGGCAGTTCGAGACGCATCATCGTCTTATTGATCGTGTACTTCAGGGGTTTGCCAGTTGCATCTGTGATCTTGAGGATCTTCACTCCGTTTCCATTGTCGGACTGTGCTTCGGTCATGCGGTCGAGTACATTGGGACTCGTCTGTGCCGGCAGGTTATTGCTGTTTTGATAATTCGCATTGTTGACGCTGCTCTGCTGGTTCTCGTCGAGCTGCAGCCAGAGATAGGTCAGTGTATTGGGCGAATTGTTGAAATAGGTCAGTGTCTCGCTGCCGTTCAGTCTCAGGGCCTTCTCGTCGAGATCGCACTTGATGTCATAATCGCAGCGCTGTTGCCAGTATTTCGGTCCGGGCGCGCCGCTTGCAGTCCGGTATTCATTGGGTGTCGGCATGATGCTTCCCAACTGTTCAAACTTGTTACCGTGATTGCTGCCGGGATTGTTTTGTATGTTCTGCGCATACAATGCAGGCATACATCCGAACAGAATCAGTAATAAATAAAACGCTTTTCTCATGTTGTTATATTTGGATTGTTTAAAAAGACGGAATTCGTTCCAGCACCATTTTCAATGCGAGGCTGAACACGGCTGCGGATAAAAAGATCACCCACTCGCGGCGATTTACCTTAAACACATTGACAACTATATAGGCAAGCAGCAACAGGAGCAGGACGACGATTATCTGACCGGCCTCGAGCCCGAGATTAAAGCCGAAGAGTCCCCAACCCAGTTGCTGATCCTGCGCCAGCATGAAGCGGATGGTATTAGCGAAGCCCATGCCGTGAATGAGGCCGAAGAAAAGGGCTAGAAAATAATTTATCCGGATCGATCTAGGTGTGAAATTGTGCTGAAAGAAATTGAGAAAGGCTGTTATGACGATCGTGAGGGGGATAAGGAATTCGACCCATTTGCTGCTGACGCGGATGATGTCATAAACGCTCAGGGCGAGTGTCAGGGAGTGGCCGATGGTGAAGGCCGTCACCAGGATGAGCACCTGCCGCCAGTCCTTCAACAGGTAGATTGCGGCAATAGCCGCAATGAAGAGCTGGTGGTCCAGCGCGTCCCTGCTAATAATGTGTTCCCAGCCTAACCTGAAGTAAAAACCAAATTCTCCCATGATGTGTCGCGGGCGGCGAGCCAACCGCCCCTGTAATTTTATCGTCCGTATTTGCGAAGGTTCAAAATAAGACAGACTTTTGTAACCAGAAAAAATATTACATCAATGGGACGATATTTAAATGAATGGCTTGCGATTTCTCTTTTTCCGGCGTACTATTTCCTGCTTGGGGCATCGCTTCCAGCGGGGAAACACCTAGAGGTCATTGGGGTTGCTGTCCCACACCCCATGCATGTGAGTGTGGTGGAGGTGAATCACAATAGTGCTGAAAAGACGCTGGAAGTGAGCTGTAAGGTATTTACCGACGACTTTGAGAAGGTGCTGGCCCAGAATTATAAGGCGAAGGTTGACCTTATTAACCCGGCCGACCGGCCGGCGATGGAGAAACTGGTCTCGGACTATGTGCATAAGCATCTAAGTCTGAAGGCGGATGGAAAGCCAGTCAATCTTTCCTATATGGGGTACGAGAAGGATAATGATGCTATCTATAGTTACTTCCAGGTGGAGAATGTGCCGTCGGTGAAGAAGATAGAGATCAGCAATACCACGATGTTCGATATGTTTACCGACCAGATCAATCTCATGCACGTGATAGTAGGAGGAAACCGAAAGAGCCAGAAGTTGGATTACCCCGAAAAAAACGCGTCGTTTAGCTTTTAGATTTTAGCCTGGCGTAAGAATACAAATATTCAATAATCAACAATCAATGCTCAAGTATCCTCAACCTGTTAACCCCTGCGTTTCAAACTTGATTGTTAAACATTGAAAATTGGAATATTGAATATTGGCTGTTCCTGTCAATGGAACACCTCGAATATCACGCCACTTGAGCATTGATTGTTGATTATTGAATATTTGTATTCTTACGCAATACTAAACTCACACTGATCATTCGTCCATTTCTTCTCGTATCTGCTCGCTTATCTTCACCAGCACCTTATCAATCCGGTGTCCGTCCATGTCGACGATCTCTATTTTGAAGCCGCGCCATTCCAGTTTATCGCCGGGGCGCGGGATCCTTTCCAGTTTGTGAAGAATGAATCCCGCCAGCGTGTCGAATTCCTGTTCGCCCTCGTTCATCCACGCCGTTTTTTCGAAACGGGTTAATACATCATAGAACGGGATCTGGCCATCGATCAGGTAGGAGCCGTCCTCGCGCTCGATGATCTCGTAGTCCGGCACATCCGGCTGCGGCATTTCACCGATGATCGCCTCCAGGATATCATTTAGCGTGATCAGTCCGAGAATGGTACCGTATTCATCGACGATGAAGCAGGAGTGAAGCTGCGACTCCTTGAATTTCTCCATCACCTGGAATGCCGAATTATTTTCCGGTACGAACAACGCGGGTTGCATCAGGTCCTTGAACAATACATGATCGGGGCTGACATAGAGATCCTTTATGGAAATGACGCCTTTTACATTGTCGATCTCGCCATCGCAGATGGGATAGATGGAATGTGGCTCGGAAACGATCTTCTCCTTTATCTTGTCCTCGTTGTCATCGAGGTTGAACCAGATGATGTCGCTGCGATGTGTCATCAGCGACGTGATGTTCCGGTCGCCCAAATGAAATACCCGTTCGATGATCTCCTGCTCCGCCTCGTCGATCGTGCCGGCTTCGGTGCCCTCCGTGATCATCGTCTTTATCTCTTCTTCCGTTACGGCATCGTCCTTCATTTTTTTGATCTTGAAAATGCTGAAGAAGAGATTGCTTACTTTATTCAATAGCCATACGATCGGATGCGTAATGCGTGCGAACACGATCACCGGCACGGCTACCGCCTTCGATATCTTTTCGGCGCGCAACAGGCCGATGCGTTTCGGGATCAATTCCCCGAAAATGATCGACAGGAAAGTGATGATGATGACCACGATGGTAGTTGCAATAGTGGGAGCATAGGGTCGAAATATTTCGATCCGCGAGATAGAAGGCTCCAGTATTTTACTGAAACGCTCGCCGGAGTACACACCCGTCAGGATGGCGATCAGCGTGATGCCGATCTGTGCGGCCGATAAAAAGACTTCGGGGTTATTGGAAAGCTCCAGGGCCCTGCGCGCTCTGAGGTCGCCGTTCTCTGCCTGGGATTCGAGCCGTGCCTTCCGGGCTGACACCAGCGCTATTTCAGCCATTGTGAATAAACCATTGATAAAAATCAAACAGCCCAGTATGATTAATTCCATTAAGAAGACAACGTTGGTTGGTTATCGAAGGTAACGAATCCGAAGCGCTTATTAAACACGGTACCGGTGAATGCCCCAAAAATCAGGCCCAGGGCGGTGCCGCCGACTACGTCGAGGGGATAATGCACGCCAACGTACACTTGCGCGAATGCAACGAGGAGTGCCCAGGCGAAGGCAAGCATTGCCCATTTCTTCAATTGAAACCGGGTAGTTACATAGAAAAAGGTGGCCAGTCCAAAATGATTGGCAGCGTGGTTTGACGTGAAGCTATAGCCGGTCGAGCAGTGATCTACGAGGAGCCTGACATTGAAGAAGAAGCCGGGATCGTTGCAGGGCCGAAGCCGGTGGAAGATATGCTTGAAGAGGTAGGTGCCCGTCATGTCAGTCAGCGCTACCGTGGCCAGGAAGAAGACGATCCAATAGGCGCCTTGTTTTTTGTAGTTGACGAGGGCGACAGTACCAACGAAGAGATACAATGGCGCCCAGTTCGGGCCATTCCGGATGAATGGCATGACCAGGTCGAAGAAGGGATTGGCAAGGCCGTGGTTTACCCGGAGAAAGAGCCACTGGTCCGCTTTTTCCACCTGCTGCCAGAGAGAAAGGATCCACAAGAAAAGCATGGGCAAATGTATGGATTAGAGGAGAAGAATAGATTGGGAATAAGTAATTGGGAATAAGGAATTGGGAATTGGGCCTCAGCAGTCGAGACCTACTGGACTGTTACATTCCTCGAATGAGGTTTTTGAATTTTGAATTTTTACTTTTGACTTGATTACGACTTACTGCTGCAAAAAACCAAAGATTAACGCAGACGGCTTGTTGAAACCAGTTAAATTGTATTTTTTTGCAGTCTTTCCGGAACATCCACTAACCACCCGACCGTTTAATGCTGAGGAGGTATAAAATACCAAAGACGATACTTTGGGTCGTCAACCTGTTTCTTATTTTCTTCCTGATCTTTACGCTTTTCAGGTTGGCAACCTATTTTGCCTTCAAGCCAAAGAATTTTACCTTTTCCGACCTGCTCCCTTCTTTCCTGATGGGAGTACAATACGATCTCAGATGGATCTCTATCATCCTGCTGCCGATCGTCGTCATCAGTATGTTCCCCCGGTTCTCTCCTTTCTTTTCCGCCCGCAATAAGAAATGGTGGACCTGGTACCTCGCGGCCATCACCTTTGTGGTATTCTTCTTCTTTGCCGCCGACTTCGGCAGCTTTTCCTATAATCATACCCGGCTCGACGCCGGCGCCATGAACTTTGTGGAAGACCCGGGCATTTCCCTGAGAATGATGTGGCAGACCTACCCCTTATTCTGGATGGTGCTTGGATTATTGGTCGCCGTCGTCCTGTTCAGGTGGATGTATCGCAAGAGCCATTGGCGGGTGATCACGCAGACCGATGGACTGAAGATACCTTACCGGCGAAAGTTCTTCATCATCACGGCATTGATTTTTGCCGTGTTCATTTACGGAAGGCTTGCACTTACGCCGCTCACCTGGAAGCAGTGTTTCGTATTCCAGGATAATTTCAAGTCCTACCTGGCATTGAACCCTCTTCAAAATTTCTTTACCACGCTTAAACTGCGCCGGCCCGAGTTCAATGAGAAAAAGGCCAGGGAGGCCTTCCCCCTCATGGCGAGCTGGATGCAATTGCCCGATTCAAATACATTTTCCTATCGCCGTGTCGTTGCCCCGGGCAGCAGCGCTCTCGAGAGCAGGCCGAATATCGTTCTCGTGATGTGCGAATCGTTCAGCATGTACAAGAGCAGCATGAGTCACAACCCGCTCAACACGACGCCCTATTTCGATTCGCTGACCAGCAAGGGTATATTCTTCGAGCGCTGTTTCTCCCCGCATTTTTCAACGGCACGCGGCCTGTTTGCTATTATCACGGGCACACCCGATGCACAACTGTTCAAGTTCTCTACCCGCAACCCGCTTGCAAGCACACAACATACGATCATCGATAATTTCGAAGGATACAATAAGCATTACTTCCTCGGGGGCAACCCGGAGTTCAACAACTTTGCCGGGCTATTGAAGAATATCAATGGACTGCAGATGCACACCGAGAAGAGCTTTTCATCGCCGAAGGTGAACGTCTGGGGCATTAGCGATAAAGATCTCTTCCTGGAAGCCAATAATGTTTTCCGCAAACAGGATAAGCCTTTCTTCGCCATCATACAGACCTCCGATAATCACCGCCCGTATATGATCCCGCAGAAGGACACCGACTTCGTCCGTTCGACCGTCACCCAGGAGGAATTGGAAAAGTATGGCTTCGATAGCCCGGAAGAATACAATTCATTCCGCTATTCGGATTATTGTTTCCGGAAATTCCTGGAAACGGCACAAAGAGAAGATTACTTTCATAACACGATCTTCGTATTCATCGGCGATCATGGCGTGGCTGGAAATGCAGAAGCCATGTATCCCTCCGCGTGGACGGATCAACGACTGACGGATGAGCATGTGCCCTTATTATTTTATGCGCCCTATCTCATAAAGCCACAGCGAAGGACGGAAGTAGTCTCGCAGATAGATGTCCTGCCGACTATTGCAGGCATGTTGCAACAACCTTATGTGAATACCACGCTTGGCCGCGACCTGCTCGACCCCGCGAAGAAAAACAACTATGCCTTCGTTACTAATACGGCGGGCCGGATAGGCATGGTGACGGACGACTTTTACTTCATTACCAATCTGAACTTCCCCGACGAACAGATGGTGCCTGTGCGGTACAACGGTGTGGCCTATACCCGCGCCCAACGCGATTCGATACAGCAAGGACTATCTACTTTTACTTCGGCATTTTTTGAAACGGCGAAATACATGCTGATGAATAACCAGAAGGACTAAGGGCGTCAAACGTCGAAAGCAGAAATTCAAAATTCAAAAGTAAAAATGCAAAAGGGAGTCCTATCGCAGAAGCTTCCGATTCGATTAATGAAGTTCCTATCCAGTAGGCAATAATCAATGTTCCGATACCCTGGGGTTTATTGGACTGTCAGACCCCTCGAATGAAGTTTTTGAATTTTTACTTTTGAATTTTGACTTGATCTTTGACTTGATTACCGAGCCTCAGCGCTTCTGCCCGGAAACCCGTATTTTTGCTTCCCGGTCGTCTCTCACCAAAGCCGAGATCCGCGGACATTAAATCTTAATTGCATAAAGTGGCATTGATCAAAAGTATTTCGGGAATCAGAGGAACGATAGGTGGACATCCAGGCGACAATCTTACCCCTGTGGATGTGGTTAAATTTACAGCGGCCTACGGTACTATCATCGCAGAAAAGAAGAAGTCGGTAAAGGTGGTGCTTGGCAGAGACGGTCGCATCAGCGGCGGTATGATCCGCGACCTGGTGGTGAGCACACTCACCGGCCTCGGCATCGAGGTCATCGATCTCGGCCTCTCGACCACTCCAACAGTGGAGGTAGCCGTCAAAATGGAAAATGCAGATGGCGGCATCATCCTCACAGCCAGTCACAACCCAAGGGAATGGAATGCACTGAAACTGCTCAATCACGAGGGCGAATTCATTTCCGCAGAAACGGGTGCAAGAGTATTGGAACTCGCCGCCAGGGATGATTTTGCTTTCGCCACCATCGATCATCTCGGTTCGGTTCGCAACGATGATACCTATCTCCAAAAACATATAGATGCGATACTTGCCTATCCGCTTGTAGATGCAGCGGCTATCGCGCTGAAGAATTTCAAGATCGTGGTGGATGCCGTTAATTCCACTGGCGCTATCTATGTTCCCGCACTGCTTAATGCTCTGGGTGTAAAGAATGTGGTGGTGCTGAATGGAGAAGTAAATGGAAAATTTGCCCATAACCCCGAACCTCTTCCCGAGCACCTGAATCAACTCAGCAATGAGGTGGTCAAGCAGAAGGCCGATCTGGGGATAGCTGTCGATCCCGATGTGGACAGGCTGGCCTTCGTCTGTGAAGACGGAAGCATGTTCGGCGAAGAATACACACTCGTTGCTGTGGCGGATTACGTATTGAAACATCGAAAGGGAAATACCGTCAGCAATATGAGCAGTACGAAGGCGCTGAAGGAGATCACACTGAAGCATGGTGGCGAATATTTCCCATCTGCTGTCGGCGAAGTGAATGTGGTGACGAAGATGAAGGAACAGAATGCGGTGATAGGAGGGGAAGGTAACGGTGGCATCATCGTTCCTGATTTTCATTATGGCCGTGATGCATTGATCGGCATTGCTTTATTCCTTAGTCACCTGGCTAAACACAAGAGCGGCATAAAATCGTTGCGCAGCGACTATCCCGATTACTTCATCTCCAAGAATAAGATCGAATTGAGTAAGGGGATCGATGTGAAGAGCATCTTCGAAAAGATCAGGAATAAATACCAGAAGAACCCTGTGAATACGGAAGATGGACTTAAGATTGAATTCGATAACGATTGGGTTCACCTGCGCACTTCCAATACAGAACCCATCATCCGCATCTACGCGGAAAGCGACTTCGAGTCAAAGGCAAATAATATTGCGACGAGGTTGATGCAGGATATAAAAGAATTAGCCAATTAGATAATTAGCCAATGTGCCAATGATCCTCATTCGTAAAGTCATTTCAAATCGTAGCACGCCGTAATTTTCACATTGGCTAATTTGCACATTGAGGAATTAGCCAATATGCCAATGATCCTCATTTGTAAAGTCATTTCAAATCGTAGCACGCCATAATTTGCACATTTTCACATTGGCTAATTGGCACATTTAAATAGTTTTTTCCGGCGTAATCGGCAACTCCCTCACCCTCTTCCCCGTAGCATGATACACCGCATTGGCGACGGCGGCTGCGAAGCCGATGAGGGCGATCTCGCCCATGCCTTTAGCGCCCATTGGATTTAGTATCGGATCGGGTTTATTGATGAAATAGGTCTCGATGGGAGGCACATCCGCATTGACCGGCACATGATAGTCGGCCAGGTTATTATTCACATACCGTCCATAACGGTGATCGATGATTGCCTCTTCAGTCAGCGCCATCCCAATACCACCCACTACACCGCCGATCATCTGGCTGCGTGCCGTTTTTTCACTCACGATCTTTCCCGCATCGGCAACGGTAACGACTCTCTTCACCCGCACCACACCGGTGAGGGGATGCACTTCCACTTTGACGAAATGAACGGAGAACGAATACATCGAATACTTCTTCAGCTCCTCCGTGGCCTTCGATTCCTTCGTGATCTCGATCGCCGGCAGGGCATTGTCCTGCAACACCTGTGAAAAAGTTCTTTTGACAGTGCGGTCACCTGTTGATGCGATCTCGCCATCCGTTATTTCAAGATCGCCTGGTTTTTTATTTTCGAAGGCAGCGCCTGGTTGTGTGACGAGTGCAGACAATTTCTCCCTGATCTCCCTGCATACCTCGAACACGGCAGAGCCGAGCGTGGACGTAGTGGCTGAACCGCCTTGGGTAGGCCCCGGGGGCAGGGATGAATGGCCCAATTCGAACCTGATCTTATCCTGTGATAGTCCGAGCGTATCGGAAGCGATCTTCACCATGGCGGTGGCGGTTCCGGGGCCCATATCGCTCACGGCACTCTGCAGCACGAGAGTGCCATCCTGTTTCAATATCCCTTTTGCCGTGGCTTCAAAGCGCAGGGCGCCAAAGACTCCGCATCCGATACCATAGCCAACGAGCATTCCATTCTCCTTCATCGAGCGCGGCGCCTGCGTTCTCTTGCTCCAGCCGATCTTTTCGGCGCCCAATTCATAACATTCCCGCAGAAATTTACTTGACCAGGGCAGGCCGCTCGCGGGATCCGTTTCTGCATAGTTCACCAAACGAAGAGCTATGGGATCCATGTTGAGCTTATAGGAAAGCTCATCGAGTGCAGACTCCAGTGCAAAACAACCGGTCGCCTCCCCCGGACCGCGCATCCAGATAGGTGTGTTGACGTCGAGGGGTAATAGTTTGTATTCGGTATTTACATTAGGGCAGGCATAGAGGAACTTGGAAACACCGGTAATGCCTTCATTGAAATCTTCATAGGCTGAAGTAAGACCAATAGCTGTATGCGTGATGCCGGTGAGCCTGCCATCAGCCGTGGCGCCAAGCCCGATACGCTGGTATGCGTAAGGCCGATAGCCGACCATGGTAAACATCTGCGCACGCGTGAGCATCAGCTTCACCGGGCGGTTGATCTTTTTTGCGGCGAGGATGGCGGCGATCTCATGTGGCCACACGCGCAGGGCGCTGCCAAAGGCTCCTCCGACATATTCGGCGATCACTGTCACGTTAGACTCTGGCAATGCGAAGGCCTGCATGATGCTGGCTTGCGTATCCTTTGGTCCCTGCGTCTTGTCATAGACGGTTATCTTGTCGCCTTCCCACTTCGCCGTGATGGCATGCAGCTCCATCGGGTTGTGTGTTTCGATGGGCAGGATGTATTCCGCTTCTATATTGACCGGCGATGTCTTGTAAGCATTCTCCTTCCCGCGGGAATAGATGGATGGACTCCATCCGCCTTTCGCTATCACGGCGTGCGACATGTTCTTGATGAAATCAGTCTCGCCCGGAGCCTTTTCATACCGGGCCTTTACCAATGAGGCTGCGAAGGTGGCACGTTCGAATGTGTCGGCTACAACAACGGCGATCGGCTGCCCGTTGGAATGGATCACGTTGTCGTAGAATATCTTCAGGCCTTCCCATTCTTTTGCATCGGGATTTTTTTTCTTGTCGATAGGTTGAAAGCCAGGGACTTTGGGAGAATTGAGATACGATAATACGGTGAGCACACCCGGCGCCCTTTCCGCGGCACGCGTATCGAGTGCCAACAACTTGCCCCTGGTGATGGTGCTGGCTACCATCACGCCATAGGTCATGCCGGGCAGTGAATGTTCCGCGGCATATCTCGCCTTACCTGTTACCTTGTCCTTTGCGTCCACGCGATCCGCTGGGGTATAGAAATTTGTATCCATAGAAGAAGAATGAGAGCGTATTATAAATATCGAGTGATCTGAAATCTTCAAACTTGTCTGCGCCTTTACACAGTGAGACCCGAAGCGGTAGTCAATGCCTGGACGATGGCCGCGGGCGCCAATTTAAGTTTGAAATTATTTTCGCCATATGATCTTGCACCTTTCATCGCCACCTGTGAAGCCTGCCGGAAAGTATCAATAGCAACGGTTTTTCCTTTCAGAAAATTCTCCGCTTCGGTGAGCCGCCATGGCTTATGTGCAACACCGCCCATGGCTAGTCGCGCGGACCGGATAGTGTTACCGGAAATATCCAATGCACAGGCGACCGATACAAGGGCGAATGCATAGGATGCGCGGTCCCTGATCTTCAAATAATGGGAATGATCCTTGAAATTATTCGGAGGAATAGTGATGCCGATGATCAGTTCACCCTTCTGGAGTGTGTTGTCTTTCTCCGGCGTTTCACCCGGGAGACGATGGAATTCAGTGAAAGGAATCTGGCGGTCGCGTTGCGGGCCACTTACATTAATGACGGCATCGAGCGCCGCTAAGGCAACGCACATATCGCTTGGATGAACGGCGATGCATTTATCTGAAGCACCGAAGATGGCATGCATGCGGTTGTATCCTTTGAGCGCACCGCAACCGCTGCCGGGCTGACGCTTGTTGCAGGGCATGACCGTATCGTAGAAATAGGTACAACGCGTGCGTTGCATCATGTTGCCGCCTACCGTGGCCATGTTCCTGAGTTGTGCGGAGGCGCCGGCGTTGAGGGCCTGGGAAAGCAACGGGTAA
>Ga0193753_10002221_pt1 | contig 15650 bp, 13 predicted proteins | sample H1c2metaG_FD_144925 | JGI IMG/M metagenome (GOLD analysis project Ga0193753, IMG submission 144925) | Soil microbial communities from a riparian zone of the East river system, Colorado, United States - H1c2 | ecosystem: Environmental > Terrestrial > Soil > Riparian zone | place: USA: East... | reverse complement strand
ATCTAAAGGGTATTTACCAGTTTGATATCATAGAAAAAGAAAAAGGATGGACGGCTGTTGCTGAGAAGGCGGAAGGACGCGGTGAGATTGATCAGAAGCTGGCCAATTATGCTTTTAAATGGGTGACGACACCTGCTGCGTCAGCGCTTGTTCACGAAGAACAAACAGCACCACAACGAACGGTTGACAAACCCGTAGAGTTCCTACTGGATTTCGAATTTAAAGGATCGCCCATGGTTGCTTTTGGTTTGCTGCAGGATACCCGTCCATGGCAACAGTGCACCATTGGGGTTAAAACAGGCGATGCCCAATCTTCGCCGGAATTCTATGAATTTTACAAAGTGGACAACAGGGGCCAGCTTTTTTCCTGGATACCTTATAGCGGAACAAAGGAAAAAATGGCCAAAGCGATTGCCGGTGCGCTGGAACAGCATTTTTCAACCAACAAAGTATTTTCAATTAACTGATACTGATCTATGACAATTGAATCAACAGATATTTCGCAGGCAATTGCCACCATCGGTGAATTCTATCCTATCGATTATGATAACGGGGACACCGTTGCAATTGGTAAAGAATTATTATTCAAAGCCATAATGAATACAGGTGCTGACTGGCGCACATTGCCACAATCCGTATTAATAGAATATGCCCGTCTCTGTCAGGATGATCAAACTATAGATGAAATCAGGGTCTGGTTGGTCAGCAAAAAAATTCTTTTTGAAGATTAAAATACTAAAGCGGGTTTTTTTTATAGCTGAATAGTCTCGTATTAAACCAAATCTTGTTCCGGCACGAAAAATATCACCCATACTTCGGGTGTCGGGTCATCTGGTTCTTTGTTTAGTTCTGGGCCACTGTACATAATTCCCTTTCTGGTGCCATCCCAAAAAATAACAAAGGTGCCTGTTTCACCGGACACCTGGTGCCGGCTGATTCTTTTTTCATCTCCCTGCACCAGTTCGCTGCCTGCAATACAAGCTGCGATCTCCATCATAACCTCCATTTCCTGGTGGCTGAGAAATTCAACGTCCTCATATTGAGCCCGCTCCAGAATACGATTGATATTGTTCATGATGCAATGTCTGTTTATGCGGACTTAAGATAAACCTTAAAGCTGGCACCTTTGTCAGGTTCACTTTCAACTGTAATTTTGCCGCCCCCCATCTTGACGATTTCCCTGACCAGGTATAAACCGATGCCGGAACCCTGGATACCATTTTCAAGCCGGTGGTATTTGGAAAATATCAATTCCTGTTTATCGGGGGCGATCCCGACGCCATTGTCTTTGATGGCGATAACTGTGTATTCATCTTTTGCATAAGTGGTTACCAGTATATGCGGCGCACGGCCAGGCGCACAATACTTGATTGCGTTGCTAATTAGATTGTATAACACACTTCGCAGTTTGCGGCGGGAAAAATATACTTCTATAACCTGTATATCTGTTTTAATGGCGGCTCCTGACGAATTGATTTCATCTGACAGCGAAAGCCGTACATCTTCCACAATATTTTCAATACTTAGTCTTTCGCCTGCTGCGCTGTAGCTATGCGTTTTTTTCCTTGATTCAAAGAGCTCATTGAGGATTACCTTCATTTTATTCAGGGACCGGTCCACCATGGCCAGCGTGGAGGGGAACCCAGCCAGGTGCTCCGGCGGTATGCTTTTAAGTTGTTCCATGCCGAGCAATACCGTTGTCAGCGCGTTGTTTACATCATGCGAAATGGTATCCAGCAGGATCTCATGGTCCGCTATCAATTTTTCCTGTTCTTTAAGGTCGGTAATACGCGCACTGATCTCCACAAAAGTAATGATGACACCATCGGACTTACCGGTCGTAAAGTTGATATACGGCAGGATGTTCATCTGGTACCACCGGTAATCAGTTGTCTGAATTTCCTTCTCCAGGATTTCATGGCTGTCCATCACTTCCCGGATATTGGCAAGCAGGTTCGGGAACCGGAAATTGTCTTGCACCTCCTCGACGGGTTTACCAAGGTCCGCGGCGGAAAGATTAAATTGCTTCATTGCCGGTGGCGTGAATTTCTTCAGAACCAAATTGCCATCCACGAACAACTGCGGGATGATGGTATTGCGGAAATAATTCTCCAGCTCATCATTTTTGCTGATGAGGACGTCTATGTGGTTTCTGTCATCGGCTGCTGCCATATGATTGTTTTTAGAACTATGAAAGTTAAGCCTTTGTAACGGTAAAAACCCGGCATTTTACTTGAGATACATGATTAAAATTATTGTTATGCCCTGGTACAACGGAGACTTCCCACCTTCTTATAAAAATCAACCCATAAGGTTGCGGAATAAAGCAGTTGAAATTGCGAAGTAATTATTAATAAACGGCGCAGAAGAGGGTATCGCCACTGTCACAGTTTTAAAAAAAGCCCGGGAGTTTTTCGCGAAGGAGAAAAAGCAGGCAGAGAATAGCTCCACTATGATCAACAAGCCAACATTCCGGCAATAGGGAATAAAGGTTTGGTATTTCTATACCAATTCAAAGTCCACGTGCAGTTCATCATTGGTGTTGGCCCGAAAGGAAATCATGGGTAGCCGGATCTTGCGGACGAGTTCATCATCTGCATTGATGGTATGGCTCCTTTCATGAATTATCCCTTCCAACGACTTCCTTTCGCCATGTAAATCTTATAGGCAAAATTTCCGTGGGAAGATTTGCTGCTGATATCACGGTTGGATGCCATAGGCAGGATGGATAAAACAATTGTGCCAATTGGGGCGAAACCCCGGCACAACTATTGGATTACTTTGCAAAACGATTACCATGGAACCAGCAGCGAAAAAAATAGAAAGTCCGGCCTGGCAAAACCCGGCTCCTGGCAATGAGCAGAACGACAGCGTGAAAGGGCCGGCGAATGAAACCATTAAAACCGGGGGTAATTCGCGTTCTGCCGAAGATGACCTGGATCTTGAACAGCATCCTTACCGGGATATGGCGTCCAATGAGGAAGAATCGCCTCAGGATTTCAGTGAAGATACCGACCAGCAATCCGGCCGGTAAATTGTTTACACGTTAAAACACTTGTTATGCCATGGTATAACGGGGATTTCCCGCCTTCCTACAAAAATCAACCGATCAAACTTCGCAACAAGGCAGTTGAAATGGCCAATGAATTATTATTAAACGGAACCAGTGAAGGCATAGCCATTGCAACGGGTTTAAAAAAAGCAAGGGCGTTTTTTACCAAAAAGAAACCAGGCAAAGCCAATCAGGTGAAAGAATAAGTGCGTTTATTCATTCAGCTTTTTTTCGTGGGGCTTTGCTGACTGCTTTTGGTATTTCACGTACAACATCCTTCGCCTTTTTATCTTTCCTGAATCCCAAAAAAGTAGCCGGCTTACGGATGCGTCCTGATTTTGTCCACGCGGCAAATTCAAAATTGGCAACAAGCTGCGGCTTAACCCAATGCATGACAGCACCCTTTGAATCCAACACAACATTTTCAAACGGTGATTCTTTTATTTCTAATTTTTTTAATTGCTGTAATATGCCTGGCATGTCCTTTTCCTTATAGCCACCGCCTGATCTTCCAATCCATTCAAATTTATTTTTATTGTAAGCGCCAAATAACAATGAACGGAAAGAACGTGACTTATCAGATTCGGCCCAGCCTCCAATAACAAACTCCTGGCGTTTGCGTGTTGGGGTCTTTAACCAGTTATTGCCGCGCTCATCTTCCACATACTCACTGTCTCTTCTTTTGGCAACGATACCCTCAAGGTTTAAATCCAGCATCTGTTTGTACAGTGCCGGCCCGTCATCAAATGATTCACTGAAACGAATCACTTTATTTCCTTTCAGTAATTTTTTAAAAGTCTCTTTGCGTTCCGTTAACGGCAATTCCATCAGGTTATAACCATCCAGCCACAGAATATCAAATACGCAATAGGAAATAGCCGTGGTATGACCGTTGAATGTTTGCAGCGCATCAAAGTCAGGATGGCCATCCTCGTTGAAAACAACGACCTCACCATCGAGCACCACATCATGTTTTAATTTTTGCAAAGCTTGGGCAACTGGTGGGTATTTACTGGTGTAGTTCAACGCGCTCCTGGAATCCATCCGCACCTTGCCTTTGCTGACATAGGAAATAATGCGATAACCGTCCCATTTGATCTCGAATAAATACTCCGGATCATCCAGCGGTTCTTTTGTCAATGTGCAAAGCATGGGTGCAATGCCTGTGGGCATCGGGGATTTTTTTCCTCGCGGCGGCATAGATTGATAATTTATTTACCGCCTTTCAGGTAAGCTTCAATGTCTTTGCGCAAGGGCCCTTTGGCTGCGATGGCTTCCTTTATTTCCTGGTGCGTCTTATTTGGAAACTGGCTGTGCAAATATTCCACTTCTGAAGGGTCATTGGAATCCACTCGTATCCTGTCCTGTTGCCCTGTATTGCCTTTATTGTCGCTCATAATAATAAGTTTACTGATATAAGAATCAAAAAGACTGCCAACCGCAGGTGTATCATATTATTACTGCCGGAAAAACGTAAAGATTGCGATGCCGCAATCATTACGCCGGAGGTCCCTGTAGTATTACAGGAATTATTTTTTTATTTTTTCCCTCGATTTACTGGAATGTCAAACCATCAACCGGATGGACGATTGTACAAAAGATGGTTTTTCTCAGGTAATGAAGGATGTATGGTTACTACAAAAAAAAAAGGGACATGTAAAAACAAGTCCCGGAAATGCTGATCACTTTGTAACATTGACCAATCAGAAATGACTGACACCTAATCCGGCAGGCATGTATGTGCAAATGCAAATGCAAATGATAACCGGAGGTGAATAGTTACCATGTCATTGAAACGCCTGTTCTCCCACCCATTTAAAATCCCCCCGCCGTTCCCAATTGTGCAAGAGGGCGCCGTTGGTGCCAATATAAAAAAGTTCCAGTCGTCCGTCGTGGTTGTTGGCGGTTACCATGCTGGTGGCGGTACCGTTCAGGGGCACCGGTGAACCCCAACGGCCTTCATCATTTTGGGTAATGGTAAAAATGCGGGAATCGGTCAGCGCGGTGAAAAATACGACCAGGTGTTGCTGGGCATTGATACCTGCTGCCACTGACCGGGCGGATACGCCAAACGATGTCTCCGGCGCCCAGCCGCTCGTGCCGTTGAATTGCAGCTGCCATTGGTGATACAGGCGATTGTCAGTTCCCACATAAAACAGGTGGATCGCCCCGTCATTTTTGTTAGCGGTGACGATTTGTTTTGCCAGCCCGTTGAACTTTGTTTCCCCGACCCAGCTGCTATTGACGCCTGCTTTGTTCTGCCAGTTATGATACATCCTGTTATCTGTGCCGATATAGCACAACTCAAGGCGGTTGTCAAAATTTCTGGCAAGGCTTACTTGCTTCGCAAATCCGGTGAGTTTTTGTTCACCCGCCCAGGAACCATTTTCTTTCTGTTGATAATTATAATAAATCTGGTTATTGGTACCAATATAAAAAATCTGCTGCCTGGCAATGGTCAGTTTTCCGGTGCTGATTTGCTTTGCAAAATCATTGTTACCCATCGGGGATTCGCCTGTCCAGTGCTGGATGATGTCTTTCTGTGCAGTGTGATAGAGCTTGTCATTTTCGCCGGCGTAGAACAGCTCCAGCGTGGAGTTGTTGTTGCGTCCCACCGCCAGCGTTTTTGCTTTGTCGGCCGGAGACAATAACCTCAAGGAATTCCAGGCGCCGTCCTGACCCTGTTGCCAGGCATGGAAAATCCGGTTATCCGGTGCGGTGCAAAATATTTCCAGCTGGGCATTGGGCCCCATGCCGACATAAAGCTGTTTAGCCGTAAACAGTTGCGGCGAGGTGGACGGTTTTTCCGGGATGAGCAGCAATGCGAAAAAAGTCAGCAGACTGTAACATGCGGTGTTCATAAAAAATAATTTAAATGATAAATGCTTTGTATGATTGGACGCAGTATTGATACAAATGGTAAACAATTAAAAAAAATTTAATCAATACACACCAGAGCGACTCAAAATGACTGACAGGCCGCACACAGCACCCGGTTTCCAATTTACTGATCGCTGGCTTCTTTCACCGGACGATCACTGAGGAAGAACATGCCGGTTAATGTCAATTTCGGCAAAATATGATTTCCTGCAATTGTGGATGCCGGTGCTTTGCACAGTATTTGGAAATCGCCGGTGCCAGGATAGTTCAACGGCTGAGTCAACAGTGATCCATTCAAGACCCTGTGCAAGACAATATCGTTTTTCGGCACCTTCTTGCGTGAAGAAAAAATGAAGGCCCGTATGGATTCAGATAGTACATAAAATGGTTGGTGGTCGTTTGATATGGCATGCTTAGATACCAATGAGGAATAAACGTCGTTGCGGCAGAATTCTGAATCTGTTTTTAATTTTTCAGCACAAGCTTTAATTGGCGCTTCAGTGTATTTCCGGGGACAACATGGTTGTGCGGCATTCAGGGTCTTCGCCATTATTATATCAGGGACTTCCGGGATTGCCTTAACAGGCTGATTAATAAACCAGGGAGGTCAACGCAAAATTTTCAGCTAAAGCGGGTATTAAAGCCCTCCCGCCGGTGGGATGGATCATTTACAAATATAAATTACCGTATAAATACCCATCACAATATTTTATAATTGATATACATTGTTATATCAATCTCAAAACTTGCTTTAATGAAGATGTCATTTACGCACACTGGTTGAATAGTGGAAGTGCAGATTTGAACAGCGCAGACACTCTTTTTGGTCTATCTGCATTTTAATTAATATCTTGATCACTTCAGCCACAACCAGCTAAACTTTCCATATGAACCCTTTACGACCGCTTCGGGATTATTATCATAAACACAAAGAAGTGTTTGATATTGGCGAAAAGGTAAGTTACAATCTTGCTTTCATACTTTCGGCAATAGTTGTATTCTTCGGCATTTGGGACCCTCCAAAGAGTTGGGATATTGGACACTCCTTCGAAACTTTAAAGTTTGCTATGGAATTTATGATTTTTGTGTATTTCCTTCTGATGAATTTGATTACATGGTCCAATGCTATCTTCCTGGATCCTTTGTGGGGATATTTTAGAATTGCAAAAAAAATGGTTTTGAGCGTTCCACCGGATGGCTTTACAATTGTGGTTCCGGAAAGTCTTGTTGAGATTGATAGTATCAGACAATTCGCTACAAAATTGTGGGGAGCTGACTACAAAGAAAATGAATGGGATACGAGACACGCTGTTTATGAAAGCTGGCACCAGACATTACCAGACATATTTTCCATTGTCTATGATGATGGAAAACCGGTTGGATTTATATCTGTCATTCCACTCTCCAACAAATTACATTTTGAAAATCACATAGAAATTCTAAATATTGAACCAACATCCATTAAAACGGCCCCGCATTCTTCCCAATACGTGCTGATCCATGGCATTTATTTAGCCGAAGGTTACAGAACGAATGATCAATTGATCCAGGCAATGCAAGCTGAACTTATAAAGAAAATAAGAGTTTTTATGAGTCCTAAATTTTCCTTCCTCTATTCTCCCGGCCAGTATCTTTCAAGCCGACATTTTTTTAGTCAAAATGGTTTTGGCAAAATGCCATCGAAAACAAGGCAACCTCCTTTTTACTGTCTTCCTTTCGAAAATTATACTGCACCTGATCCAAACAACCCGGCATTTCGGGATTTCTCTTTTATGAAAAAATATTCTGCCCGGAAGCGCAGGGGAATAACAGCTTTGGTTTCGGGTTATAATGACGATTACCTGGTTCGGAATAATTCTGATGAACAATCATTTAAGTTTTGGGACAAACCGTTATTAGGAATGTTCTTTGACGAAAATTTTTCGTCGCTGGCAGATCAGGGACATATAATGAGGCACTTTTTAGGTAAGACTTTGCATTTGTATACTCATTCCGTTTATTCGAATGATGATTATGGTGATAAAATTAAAGAGCATTCGCTGGGTATCTCAGTCATTACTTTTAATACAAAGGTACAGGACAACTATATTTCCTGCAATTTCAGGACGGCTTCAAGATCTATTGAGAGCCGACGTCAATCCCAATATCTATATTCCGGTGCCTGCTTTTTCACAAAAAAAAGCAAAGACATTGTAATGATATTTCATCCCAAATTTGTGAAGGGATCTGATGGGAACTGGAACCCGGATCCTTTAATTGATGGTGATCCACCCACAATCATTACCGGAAGGATTATAAAAGTTAATAATGATACGATTGATGATCAGGACGAAGGCTTGCTTTCATTGAATTTCGTGACATTCAGCCGTCATACTAAAACAACACTTTCGAAAATTGCTTTGCTTTCTTTGAAAGACGAGAAAGCAAATGCGATCGACTTTGAGAGGATGTTTGTTCCAATGCAGATAGAAGAGAATGATCCGATGAAGACAATTAAGTCATTTCTGATGAGAACCAATAAGGTATTCATCAAAGGGCTTGAGGGTGTCGTAATCAATAACAAAAAGGACATCGACAATTGGTTTGCTGAGAGGTTTAAACTGTTACGTGGCAAAGTGGATATAGACTACGAGCTCTATTATTATCGTTCACAGCATGAGCAAAAAGTGGAACTTGGTGTTGCCTCAATGCGGTTCCTCAATAACGGTATAGCAATTCTAAAGAGACGTTGTAAGACGAAAAAATCCCAGGGAACAGAAGTGAACGAAACCTATTATGGAGAAATAAATATCAGACATTTTGAGAACCGGAGAAAGTTATTATATATAAAATTCCTTGAAATTGATCCGGATATAGCCCCGCCCGCTGTTACCGCCTTACCTCAGAATTACCGGGAACTGTTATTTATCTTTTTTTGGCCGGACAAAAATCCAACAGTCGACTTCACGCGCGGCATGCTTTTGGGAGATAGGGATATTAATGACACCAATGAGGACGTTATAATTAATGCAAATGATTGTGTGCTATGTACACCGACACCTGAATGGAAAGCAAGATTTGATTCGAATGAAGCGGAAAATGCAGGATATGATGTTTCGAGGGCCAGGCTGGAAAAAGTATATAGAGATTTTATTACAATAATATTCGATGATATCAACCTGGATAAGCCTATTCATGATAATTTGCATACGATAGACTCGTTGGAGAAAATTCTGAGAACTATTCAGCTTCGGTATACAGAGAAATGGTGCACGTACAAGCAGGTTTTTAAAGATTCCTGATAAGCATGAAAAAAATACAGGCGATAATACTGCTGAGATTCATGTCAATATCCGGTCACTGCTCATTGACAGGTCATATTATCCGCGGGTATTGTAATAATACAAGAGAGCTAAGCCACATGTTGTGAGACATTCCATTGCTTTTTGTGCCTGTTGGTAATAGCCTGAAACTGAACAATTGTTTAAGACAGCCCGCTTCCCGGGAAACCCACCCGTCAACAGCAATTCGCAAATCTGAAATAATAATTTTTTAATAGATGCAGCGCCGGGCTGTGGTGCAAATGCCTTTACTTTGACTGGCCCGTTTTACCAACCCCCGTTTTTTTTTCAGTCAACTGCTTAAACATTTACCATGCAATTGTCCCGGCATTTCCTGTTGCTTGTTTCTACCATTTTAGTATGCAATTTTTCCGCCTTTTCACAAACAACCAGCCTGCATTACTGGGATTTTAATACAGGGCTCAGCGGTGTGCCCTGGGCAACACCCATTGCGGCTACACAAACAACAGGAGGGGGATCACTCTCGCATCCATTTGGCGGGAACACCGATGCATTTGCCGGCACCACCCAGGATGCGCCTGGCTTCACCACCGCAACGGCCGGCGCTTCATTCAGTGTAGTCAGTTCCGCCAGCAATGGGCTGGCTTTTATCCTCTCGGTACCGACAACCGGTTACAGCGGCATCAAATACACCTATTCAACCAGGGGCACTGCCACCGGTTTTACGACCCATACCATTGACTACTCAACCGATGGCATTGGTTATACCAATATTGCGACGATTACCGGCCGGACAGCAACGGCTTTTTCTTTGCAAACAGTCGACTTCTCGGGCATTACTGCTGCAGACAACAATCCCGATTTCAAAATAAGGGTGACCGTTTCCGGGGCGACCAATACGACGGGCAATAACCGTTTTGACAATATGCGTGTGACCGGTACCGTGATAAGCGTTCCCAATTCAATAGCAGTGGCCGCGGGTGCCAGTACAGCGGAAGGGGGAGCCAATGGCAGTTTTGCTATCAGCCTCACACCGGTTACAACGGGAGCGGTAACCGTTGATTATTCATTTGCCGGAACAGCGGGTTTTGGTCCGGACTATGCCGTGTCTTTTTCAGGTGCGACCTCAAATTCTTCTACCGCAACCGGCACCCTGACCATTCCTGCCGGGACAACGGCTGTTACTGCCACGATTACTCCAGCTGATGATGCGCTCGTGGAAACAACAGAAACCATCAGCTTAACATTATCCAACCCCACCGGTGGTTATAGCCTTGGTATTGCGAATGCTTCTATCAATCTCAGTGATAATGATCTCGCTGCAATCGATTTTACCGGTGCCTATACCCAGGATTTCAGCACGCTTGGTAACAGCGGGCTTTCAACCGTGATGCCAGCGGGCTGGTTATTCAGTGAATCGGGTACCAATTCAAATACAAGTTATACAGCAGGCGATGGCAGCGGCAATGCAGGGGATACCTATAGTTTCGGGACCGGCACCAGCACAGACCGGGCTTTGGGTGGCCTCCGGTCTTCCAGCCTGGTTCCCACTGTCGGTGCTATTATAAATAACAATACAGGCGCCACACTGGCTTCCTTCCAAATCACTTATACAGGTGAACAATGGCGCTTAGGCGCTGCCGGTAGAAGCGATAAACTGGATTTCCAGTACAGTACCAATGCAACCAGTCTGAGCAACGGGACCTGGATAGATGTCGACGGTCTGGATTTTATCGCCCCTGTTTCTTCCGGGACCGTTGGCGGCATCGACGGCAACGCCACTGGCAACAGGACCACGATCAATTATACCATCAACGGTCTTTCTATCCCCGCAGGTAATAATTTTCTTATCCGCTGGGTGGATGTGGATGCAGCTGGTTCCGATGACGGGCTGGGGATTGATGATATCAGTTTTTCACCTGGCTGCATTCCACCGACTAATCAGCCAACTGCGCTTAACCTGGTGCCCGCCCTGCAATCAATCAATGGTTCATATACCACAGCTGTTGCCGGTACTGTCGCGGCAGATGCTTATCTTGTTCTTATCAGCGAGGCCGCTTCACTTACTGACCTGCCAGTTAGCGGTACGGTGTACAATGCCGATGATATTATAGGCAATGCGCGGGTGATCAGCACCGGTACAGGCACTTCATTTAGCGCCAGCGGGCTAAACCCTTCGGTCACGTATTATTTTTATGTGTTTTCTACCCTTGCCGCAAGCAACTGTTATAATACAACCAGTCCCTTAACAGGCAGTATCGCTACCACGACACCGCCGGTATGTACCCCACCAACCACGCAGGCAACAAATATTGGTGCTGCGAATATTACGGGAACATCTATTGATATCAGTTATACGCGGGGGAACGGCGATAATATCCTGGTGCTCGCAAGGGCCACCGATCCCATCAATGCAGCGCCCATCAACAGTGTCAATTATCCGCCTGGTACAGAAATCGGCACAGGCAATTTTGTTGTGTTTAACGGGACAGCGGCTGGTTTTACCCATAGCGGGCTTTTGCAAAATATATCCTACCAGTATGCGCTGTACGAATACAATAGCATTGATTTTTGTTATACGGCCGCACCGTTAACGGGCAGCTTTGCAACCGCGTGTACCAACCCGGTCAACATCAGTGCTTTTGGTGCGGGCATCGGTAACGCGCAAATTACCTTAGGCTGGACCCTGCCATCAGCCAGTTGTTTTGATGAGATCATTATTGTGGCTTCCACTGCTACCATCACGTCTACCGGCGATGTCTACACGGGAACAGCCAACCCGGTCTACGGCGGCGGCGAACAGATAGTTTACAGGGGGACCGGCACCAGTATCGTCGTTACAGGCCTGGCCAACGGGACCAATTATTTTTTCAAGGCATTTACCCGCAAAGGCGCCGTGTATTCAAACGGGATACAGACCAGCGGCGCACCGTTTGATCCGGCGACGGGCTATCTCTACCTCTACGGGAATATTCACAGCCATTCATCCTATTCAGACGGCAACAAGGACAATACTGCTAAAATACCTGCTGACGATTACGCATTTGCGCGGGATGCACTGTGCATGGATTTCTTAGGGATATCAGAACACAACCATGCAGGAGCCGGCATGAACTATCCGGATTTTACACTTGGGTTTAACCAATCCAATGCCATCAATGGCGTAACAGGCCCCAATGGCAATTCGATTGTGACTTTGTTTGGGATGGAATGGGGTGTTATATCCGGTGGCGGCCATGTGCTGGTCTATGGGTTCGATAACCAGCTGATAGGATGGGAGCCCGGCAATTATGATATTTTTGTCGGTAAGAGTGTGTACAATGATCTCTGGCCGGTGATCAACGGCAGGGCAGGGGCTTTTGCCAGCCTTGCCCACCCGAATTCCGGCGATTATACAAATCTTGCTTCCGGTTACAATGAAGTAGCGGATGCTGCGATTGCCGGCGTTGCGGTAGAAAGCGGCCCCGCATTTTCAACTTCTGTTACCTATAATGATTTTCCTTCATCCTTAAGTTACCTGTCCTATTATAAAACACTATTGGCAAGGGGTTACCGTGTTTCGCCTTCGATGGACCAGGATAACCATAACATGACATTCGGGACCGCCAATTCAAACAGGCTGGTAGTGCTCAGCAGCGGCCGTACACGTGCAGCATTGATGGAGGCACTGGCCAATGGCCGGTTTTATGCATCACAGGATTGCAACGTGAAAGTGGATTTTAAATCAGGTGCCGCGGTAATGGGTGCCGGTATTGCGCAGGCCGGCGTTCCTGCCTTAAGCATGACCGTTACAGACCCCGATGGAGAAACTTCCGCCAGCATCGAATTATGGGGTGGACTGCGCGGTGGTTCAACGCCATCCGCTCCGCTGAAGGTCTATACGGCGGTTGATAATTTTAGTTTTGGTGTGGCCGATCCTGAGAATACGCAAGGGGACAATACAAGCTGGTATTATTTTGCCATCATTACCCAGGCAGATGGCAATAAGATTGTTACTGCACCCATTTATTATACCCGCACCGATGCCGCCCTGCCGCTGCATTTACTGGCGTTCACGGCGAAGTATAACCGCAATAGTGCGGGCGTTGATCTGAGCTGGACCACAGCCGCAGAAGTCAATACAAAATCATTTGGCATTGAACGCGCCGGCACTGATGGGCGGAGCTGGACTGCAATCGGATCAGCAGCAGCCGCAGGCAACAGCACGGGAACGGCAGTGTATAAGTATACCGACAGCAAACCCAATCCGGGGACCAATTATTACCGCCTGAAAATGTCGGATATTGATGGCAGGTATACCTATTCACCGGTGCGCAGTGCAGGTGTAAATGAAACGAACGGCTTTTTCTATAGTATCTATCCAAACCCTGCCAGCGGGTATACCTGGCTGAACAGTTCGGCTGCACCCCTTGAGCCTGTTACCGTGAGTATACTCGATAACAATGGACGCGAAACCAACCGGAAAAATTATACCATCAGCAGTTCAGCACCGGTAAGAATTAATTTGGGCAATCTTGCCGCCGGTATGTATTTTATCAAAATAGTAAACAGCAAAGGCGCCAGCATGCAAAAACTGGTGCTGAGATAATTAAATGGTTCAGGCAAAATAAATATTAAATTGACCGGTATAAAACCAATCAGAGATGAAAAAATATTGTTCAGCTTTTCTCTTTGCTTTTGTTAGCCTGCATGGCTTTTCACAAACAGGCATCCCGGCTGCAGAATGACCGGAAAAAATTTAAGTATAAACCCGAGGAATTTTTAATCAACAAACAAGTCTGTGTTACCGGCGAGATCAAGACATTCCGTGATAAACCGCAGATAGTGGTGTCGGATACAGCGCAGGTGGTTGTAAAATAGGAAAGCAAAAAAGAAGGGCCGTATGAAAATGTGTCCCGTTTATTGCTTGTACAAACGAGTACCCATTATTGCGTCGTTTCTTTCCTTCATTACCTCCTGAACAGCAGCACAAAGTTCATAGATTTCATTTGCAAGTCTGCATTCCAACTTCTCAATCGTTGTTCAGATTCAATTAACTTCTCATGTTCTAATCGAAGCTGCCGTATGTTACGTGTTACCTGCAAAGCAAATAACAATAAAAATCCAATATTGGTTATTGAGGCTTCGACCGCCTGTCCCATATCAAAATAGGTGATTATCGGCAATCCGATCCAGGGTGTTATGCTGAATATTAGAACAACTATCTCCTGCTTTGCTTCTTTGCTAACAAAAAATCCTCCATACTTATACTTTATAGCCTTAACCATTGATACGTTTACCCATACAGCGTATACAACCGGAATTATCAAAAGATTTTGGAGGTGCTTCAAATCATCCGTACGCCAGAATATAAAAACGAAAAGGATGTAAGGGATTATTAAAAATATATAGACTCCTACGTAAGCATGAAACTTCAATTTACTAAGCCCGAATGCCTTATATACGTAATAAGGGAAATAGCATGGCGTTATAAATCCGGTCGCATAGGCAATGCTCTCCTGAAGAAAAAAAGAACCCGGCAGTTTTTGATCTGGGAGTAAACCTCCCGTCACATTGTAAATAATCAGCAGGAAAATAAGAATGAGATTAAGAAGTGTTGTCTTGCTGTCTGGTCTTGCAAGACGAAATATGGTCAGGAAGAAAAGGATCGCTATTTCTATGCTCACAAAGATGAATGTGACAATGTGCATTTGCGTGTCAAATACAAGCATAATGCGCCATTACGTTAATAACGTTTCCGCAAGAAATAGAGATGATAACTTAAATCTTCTTCATGATAAATTTGGAAGTCATATTTTTGATACCAAGGTAAATTTTTTAGTGTGGAGGTTTCCAAGTAAACAGGGCGATTATTTTGATCACTTAATTCAACAATATGCTTTAGTAAACTACTTCCTATGCCATTACCTTGATATTGTGGATCTACACCTATGAACCATAAATAGGCCATTAACTCTTCAGGGTGAGCTTTCTTAATTAATGCCTCTTTATCGATTACCTTCTTAATATTCTTTAACCCCACGCATTGAAGTATAGATTTTACATCTAACAAAATGGATTTGAGTGTATTTTTTTATCTGGGTATAAAACAAGGCCACAAGCACTTTCATTTTCAGCTATAAAAACATCGCCGAATAGAGTGCACATTTCGTATGAGTAATCCATCAAAGAGCGAATCCCCGAAGCTTGATGCCTGTCTTGTTTGATGATATAGTTAACACTCTGATTTGTACTAAATGACTTGGCCAGAATGTTAATTACTACTTCCTTTTGTGATGTTTTTTTGTTTTTCATGTGCATTGCTCTATAATCATTTGCATGACTAATTAATTTCCTGTTACAGGAAGCGGTCCAATGTTGGAGGCAATTTGAATCCATTTATTCTTTTCCTTACCATATACATCAACAGACCGAAGTTTATAAGATCCTTTCGCATT
>Ga0193753_10002220_pt1 | contig 15655 bp, 15 predicted proteins | sample H1c2metaG_FD_144925 | JGI IMG/M metagenome (GOLD analysis project Ga0193753, IMG submission 144925) | Soil microbial communities from a riparian zone of the East river system, Colorado, United States - H1c2 | ecosystem: Environmental > Terrestrial > Soil > Riparian zone | place: USA: East... | reverse complement strand
GGATGTGCGCGAGCAACTGGCGCACCTTCCGCACGCGCCGGTGGCCGGGGTGCGCCATGTGCCGGTGGAGGGGATCGTCCTCACCGACGCGGAGCTCGATCACACGCTCGGGATTGCACTGCTGCGAGAGGGGCGTCTGCTGCAGCTCATCGCGACGCCGGCGGTGCTGCGAACGATCGCCGAAGATTCGCGCATCCTGCCGGTGACGCAGGCGTTCGCGACGGTGCAGACGAGCGAGGTCGGACTCGGCGAGCCCACACCAGTCGACTATCGCGATGGATCGCCGAGTGGTCTCACGATCGAGATGAAGGCCGTGCGCGGCGATGCACCGCGGTTCGCGCGCAAGGAAGAGGTGGGTCACACCGTCGCAGCGTTCATCACGGAGAGCGCGAGCGGCAAATCCGTTGCATTCGTTCCCGGATGCGGCGGGCTCGGCCCGAAGCTGCTGTCGCGGCTCGACCAAGTAGATCTTTTGCTCTTCGACGGCACCTTCTGGACGGAGGACGAGCTCATTCGTCTGGACATCTCGACCCGTCCGGCATCATCGATGGGGCACGTGCCGATCTCGAGCCCCGAGGGGAGTCTCGCGGTGCTATCTCAACTGTCGTGCGGGCAAAGGGTTTACACGCACATCAACAACACGAATCCGATGTTGGTCGAGTCGTCGCCGGAGCGCGCTGCCGTGGAGGCCGCAGGGATGATCGTGGGGATGGACGGAATGCACTTCGAGCTCTGAGGCGCGCGTTTTGCGCGAAGATGGGACATTACCCCCACTGTGCGGTATGCTTTGACAATGTCTTCCTCGCTTCTTTCCGCGCCTACCGTCGCCGCGCCGCCCGCGCCACCGATCCCCGCGCTCGAGCATCCGCTCGCACCCGAGGCGCTCGTCGCGGCGCTGCGCGGCTTTCACGGCTCATACTACGTGGAGCATCCCTTCCATCAGCTCATGCACGAGGGAAGACTCTCGCAGCGGCAGATGCAGGGGTGGGTCGCGAACAGGCTTGCGTACCAGCGCGCGATTCCGCGAAAAGATGGCGCGATCATCTCGAACTGTCCGGTGCCCGAGGTGCGGCGCAAGTGGATTCAGCGCATCGTCGATCACGATGGGCTGAAAGAAGGCGAAGGCGGTATCGAGAAATGGATTCAACTCGGCATCGCGTTCGGCGTTCCGCGCGAGGAGATGGAGGATGAGCGACACGTGCTTCCCGGGGTGCGCTTCGCGGCCGAGATGTACGTCACGTTCTGCAAGACGAAGCCGTGGGTGGAAGCGGCGGCATCGTCGCTGACGGAGTTGTTTGCGCCCGACATCATGCGGCGCAGACTCGAGTCGCTCCCGAAGCACTACCCGTGGATTCGCGCGGACGCGTACGACTATTTCAACAGCCGTCTCACGCAGGCGCCGCGCGACAGCAATCACGGGCTCGAGATCGTGACGACCTATTGCACGACGGTCGAAACGCAGCAACGCGCGTTCGAGGCGCTCGCGTTCAAGATCGAGATGTTGTGGGTGATGATCGACACGATCCACAACGCGTACCGAGAGGAGTGACGCGCATGACACTCGCGGCAACATCGCGTCCCAAGCTCTGGAAGTTCGCGCGCGTGCAGTTCGACGACGCGCGGCAGCGGAACGTGCTGCAGTATCCCGAGGGAGCTGTGCTGCTGAACGACACGGCGGCGGAGATTCTCTCGCTGTGTGACGGCGCGCGCACGCTCGCGGAGATCGCTGCGGAACTGAAGGAGCGCTACGGCGCGGAAGTGTTCGACGACGTGCAGACGTATCTCACGCAGCTCGCGGATCGGGAGCTCGTGCGTGATGAAGCGGCGGCGATTGGGGCGGGATGATGGACGTGTTTTGAAGTTGAGCTCGCTGCGCGATATGCCCCCGCGTTGGGTCATCTCGCAGGGGGCTGGGTGAAAAACCCGAGCAGCCGCACGAGCGACGTCAGCTACGTAATGATTTATAAATCAACAAGTTAGCTGCTTCTCGAGACTCGCTATTTCTTTCGGCATGGTCAGTGCCTTAGTCACGGTAGTCGCGAGCCCATAAGCAGTCCCGATGAGCGAACTGTTTCGCCTCCCGGATATCGGCCGCGAGCATACACCTACCGCCAACAGGAGTAGACGATGTCCTGGACCAAGCCGGAATTCGAAGTGGTGGAAGTCACGATGGAAGTGACAGCCTACGTCGCCCGTCGCTAAGTAGCGCGCAGCGAAGCACAGGGGGCCCGCTTCGGCGGGTCCCTTCTCTTTTCCACTGGTGACGGCGCGCGATGGAACGTAGACCCACGACGCTGCTCGCGGAGCTCACGCACCGCTGTCCGCTCCACTGCCCGTACTGCTCCAACCCGATCGATCTCGCGCGCTCGCAGTCCGAGCTCTCGACCGACGATTGGAAGCGCGTCTTCACGCAGGCGCGCGAGCTCGGCGCGCTGCAGCTCGGGCTCTCCGGCGGCGAGCCGCTCATCCGCCGCGATCTCGAGGAGCTCGTCGCCCACGCACACTCGCTCGGCTTCTACCAAACGCTCGTCACCTCTGCGCTCGGTCTCACGCGTGAGCGCGCGGTGCGCATCAAGGAAGCGGGGCTCGAGCACGTGCAGATCTCAATTCAGGATTCGGAAAAGGAGATCGCCGAGAAGATCGCGGGCACGCGCAGCTGGGACGCGAAGTTGCAGGCGGCCGAGTGGGTGAAGGAGCTCGATTTCGCATTCAGCGTGAACGTCGTGCTCCATCGCGCCAACCTCGATCATCTCGCCGAGATCATCGACATGGCAGCGGCGCTCGGTGCGGATCGCATCGAGCTCGCGAACACGCAGTACTATGGCTGGGCCGTGCTCAATCGCGAGTCCCTCATGCCGACGCGCGATCAGATCGAGCGTTCGGAAGCGATCGTGGATCGCGCGGTCGAGAGGTATCGCGGGAAGATGCAGATCATCTACGTGCTCCCCGACTACTACAGCGAATTTCCGAAGCCCTGTCAGGGCGGCTGGGGAAATTTCTATCTCGTCGTCGCACCTGACGGGCGCACGATGCCCTGCCACGCCGCGTCACAGATCACGACGCTCACCTTCGACAACGTGCGCGACCACAGCATGCGTCACATCTGGGAGGAGTCGAGCGCGTTCAAGGCGTTTCGCGGCGACGACTGGATGAAGGAGCCGTGCCGCAGCTGTCCGCGCAAGCACGTGGACTTCGGGGGCTGTCGCTGCCAGGCGTTCGCGCTCACCGGCGATGCGACGCGCACGGATCCCGTGTGTACGCTGACAGCGGATCGCGCGATCATCGATGCGATGCTCGACGGCACACCGCCGCCGATCACGTACACCTATCGCGAGATGGGCCGCGCGCGTGAGACGGCGACTGCGCTGATCGAGTAGCCCTGCCGCATCACGCGCGCTCGAGCACCTCGCGCACCTTCTCCGCGAGATCGTAGGGCAGAAAGGGCTTCTGCAGAAAGTCGACCTTCGCCATCGCGAGGCTCTGCAGCATCACGTCGTCGTCGTGATAGCCGGACATGTACAGCACGCGCACCGCTGGCCACGTCGTGCGGATGCGCGCCGTCATCGCGCGCGCATTCATTCCCGGCATGACCACATCCGTGATCACCATCTGAATGGGGCGCACCGAGCTCTCGGCGACACGAACGGCCTGCTCGCCATTCGGCGCCTCGAGAACGCGGTATCCCTTCTGCTCGAGCACCCGCCGCACGAGATCGCGAAGCGATGGCTGATCCTCGACCACGAGAATTGTTTCCGAACCCGTCGAGCTGCGCGTTGCGACGGGCGCAGACACCGCCTCACCTTCCGTCGTCACCTGCGGAAAATAGATGAAGAACGACGTTCCCTCGCCAAGCGCAGTGGACACGTGCAGCTCGCCGCCCGACTGCTTCACGATTCCATGCACCGTCGACAATCCTAGCCCGGTGCCGTATCCGATGGGCTTTGTCGTGAAAAACGGCTCGAATATCCGCTCTCGCGTCGCGGCGTCCATGCCGACTCCGTTGTCCGACACCATCAATCGCTCGCAGACATTCGACCCAACGCCCTTCATCTGATGCCGGACCGTCGCCGTCGATATCGTGATGCGCCCACCATCCGGCATCGCATCACGCGCATTGACGACGAGATTGATGATCACCTGCTCGATCTGTCCAGGGTCGGCGAGTACGCATCCGGCTGGCTCGTCGAGCTCGAGGTTTAGCTCGATATTGTCGCCGATCAGGCGGCTCAACATGCCCTGCACGTCGAGCGTGACCGTGCGCATGGCGATCGGCCGGGGCTGCAGCACTTGGCGGCGCCCGAACGCGAGCAGCTGCTTGGTGAGCGCAGCCGCCGACATTGCCGCGCGCTTGATCTCGCAGATATCCGCGTGCGAAGGCGACGATGGATCGAGTCCATCGAGCGCCAGATCGCTGTTGCCCTGAATCACCGTCAGCAAATTATTGAAGTCGTGCGCAATGCCGCCGGCAAGCTGACCGATCCCCTCCATCTTCTGCGACTGCCGCAACTCGAGCTCGAGTTGCGTCCGCTCGGTGATGTCGCGAACGAGTCCGCTCATGTGCGCGCTTCCGTCGGCTGCGTCGAACACGGTGGTGCCAGCATTCACGACCAGGCGCACCGATCCATCAGAGTGTATGACGCGGAACTCTTCCTCGAAGCGCGGTGAACGACCATCGGCGCACGCGTCCCACGCGCCGCGCACGCGAAGCCGGTCCTCGGGATCGATGCCGTTCCACCAGGCGTCCGGATCCGTGTAGAACTCCTGAGCCGTGCGCCCCCAAATCGCTTCGACGGCGGGGCTGACGTACAACACGAGCTGAGGCTGCAGGCCCACGAACCAAAAGCCATCGCGACTGTGATGAGCAAGAAGGCGGAATCGCTCCTCACTCGCGCGCAGCTCGGCCTCCATTCTCCGCCGTTTGCGCAGCTCCTCCGCCGCGAGTATCGCGCGCCGTACCGCGTTCGGCAGTCTCTCGAGACGCTGCTTGAGGAGATAGTCGGTCGCGCCGAGGTGCAGGCACCGGACCGCTTCTTCTTCGTTGAGCGAGCCCGAGATGACGATCACAGGCACGTCGGGCTGCTTCTCGCGCGCGAGGCTCAGCGCCGAGATGCCGTCGTAGTCGGGAAGGTTGAAGTCACAGAGAATGACTTCGTAGCTCGATCGTGCGAGTGCTTCCTCGAACTTGCGGCGATTGTTCACCCAGACGATATCGCTCGCGAGCCCGGCAACCTCGAGCCTGTCATGAATCAGCTCGGCGTCGTTCGGATTGTCTTCCAGGTGCAGGAGTCGCACGGGAGTAGATGGTACTCCGTCTTCGACGCTCGCGGACTCAGGCGGCGCAGAAGGGGCTGCGAAGTCTTGGTCGCGCGTTAGTCGCCGAGTCATCGCCATTCCTGTAATGGGGTCATGATTCGCGCGCGGGGAGCAGCGTGACGAAGAAAGTCGCGCCGTGATCCACCTCTCCCTTCGCCCACGTGCGGCCGCCATGCCGGTCTATGATTCGACGCACCGATGCGAGTCCGATACCGGTGCCCTCGAATTCGTCTGCGGCATGCAACCGTTGGAAGACACCGAATAGTCTGTCGTAGTTATGCATGTCGAAGCCCGCGCCGTTGTCATGCACGAAGACGATGCACCGGCCGTCTTCCTCGCCGGCGATGCCGATCTCGATCTGGGCGTGCTCGCGATACTTGGAGTACTTCACCGCGTTGCCGAGCAGATTCGTGAACACCTGACGAAGCATCGCCGGGTCGCCGATGACCGGGGGCAGCGGAGCGATCGACCATGCGATGGTGCGATCGCCAGCCGCCGTCTGCAGCCGAAGTTGCACGTCTTCCACCAGTGCCGCGAGATCGACGCGATCCTCGTGTATCGTCTCGAAGCTCGTGCGCGAGAAGGCGAGGAGGTCGTCGATCAGCGTTCCCATCTCGACGGTCGCCGTGCTGATCGTCGTCAGGTAGTGCTCGGCCTTTGGCGGCAGGGTGCCCGTGGTCGCGCGCCTCAACATGTCGACGTATCCCTCGATGTGCCGAAGGGGCGTGCGCAGATCGTGCGAGACCGAATACGAGAATGCCTCGAGCTCCTTGTTCGCCCGAACAAGCTGTTCCGTGCGCTCCGTGACTCGGCGCTCGAGATCGCGATTGAGGGTCCTGATCTCCTCATCGGCGTGCTTGCGCTCCATCGCATAGCGAATGGCGCGCTTCAGCAGAAAGCTGTTGATGTGCCCCTTCACCAGATAGTCCTGGGCACCGCTCGAGACGGCGATCGATGCGAGCTCCTCGTCCTCGGCACCGCTGAAGATCACGATCGGCAGCCCGGGCGCGCGACTGTTGATTCGATGGAACGTGTCCATCCCCTGACTGTCGGGAAGCCCGAGGTCGAGCAGCAGAATCTCGATCGGCTCGCGTTCGAGTCGCTCGAGAAGCTCATCCATGCTTCTGGAGTGCGTGAGGCGATACTGCGTGATCGGAGGCTCGCGCAGCATCTCCTGAATCAACCGCGCGTCACCGGCGTTGTCCTCGACAAGTCCGATTTGCAGAATCGCCGGGTTCACGTTCACTGCCGCGGTGGAAGTTTGACGATCGTGAACCAGAAGTTCTCGATCGCCTGCACGACATTGATGAACTGCTCGATCGCCAGCGGCTTCGTGACGTAGCAGTTCGCGTGGAGCGAGTACGACTTCACGATGTCCTCCTCGGCCTTCGACGTCGTGAGGATCACGACGGGTATGCTCTTGAGCGACTCGTCCTCCTTGATCTCCTTCAGGACCTCGCGGCCATCTTTTTTTGGCAAATTGAGGTCGAGCATGATGAGGTCGGGGCGTGGCGCGTTGGCATACACCCCCTCTCTGCGGAGAAACGACAATGCCTTCACTCCGTCTTCCGCCACACTGAGATTGTTCAGCAGCTTGCACTCACGCAGCCCTTCGCGCGCGAGTCGCACGTCACCCGCATTGTCTTCGACGAGAAGGATCTCGACGGGGCGTCCTTCAGTTGCACTGATCATGTCGTTCCCGTGTAGGCGATTTTTGGAATGGTGAAGGAGAACGTCGAGCCTTCGTTCGGGGTCGATTCGACCCAGATTCGTCCACCATGTCGCTCGATGATGCGTTTGCAGAGCGCGAGACCGATTCCGGTCCCCTGATAGTCGCCCGCCGTATGCAGCCGCTGGAAGATCACGAAGATCCTCTCGAAGTACTGCGCCTCGATTCCGATTCCTTTGTCACTCACGGAAAATTCCCAGTGCTCCGGCGTCTCGACGGCGCGCACGTGCACGTGCGGGCGCGTCCCGTTCCGGAACTTGATGCCGTTCCCGACGAGATTCTGCAGCACCTGACTGAGCTGCCCGGGGTCTACCGTCACGATCGGCATGAAGTCGTTGGTGACGAGCGCACCACTCTCTTCGATTGCAACGCTGAGATTTGCCCGAACGTTGCCGAGGATTTCGGCGACATTTGTTTTCGCGAGGGGCTTCCCGCGGGTACTCACCCGCGAGAACTCGAGTAGATCGTTGATGAGCCGCTGCATGCGGTTCGCGCCATCTACAGCATACGCTATGAACTCCCGCGCGTCATCGTCCAGCTTTTCCGAATAGCGGCGCTCGAGCAGCTGCGTGTAGCTGGACACCATTCGCAGTGGCTCCTGCAAATCGTGCGACGCAACGTAAGCGAAGAGCTCCAACTCCTTGTTGCTTCGCTCGAGCTCCTTGAGGAGGCGAGCCAGGCGTTCCTCGGCGCGTTTGCGTTCGGTGACATCCCAGATCACCCCCGTCATCCGCGTCTGCCCGTCGTCAGCGCCGCGTACTACTTTGCCGCGCGCCGAGAGATCGTGCATCGAATCATCGGGCCACCGCACGCGGAAGCTGGTCTCGTAACCGCCACTCGCGGCTGTGGCTTCCCGCATCTCCTGCGCCACACGCTGGCGGTCGTCGTGATGAATCATCTGGAGAAACAGGTCGTAGGCAGCATCGTACGCCCCTGCAGGATACCCGAACAGCGGATTCGCGAACTCGTCGAGGCTGATGCGATTCTCCTCGATGTCGAGATTCCAGGTGCCCACGCCAGACGCCTTGAGCGCGAGATTCAAACGCTCGTGATTCTCGCGGATGGCATGATCCTGAGACTCGATCTGCTCGAGCATGTGATTGAAGGCGTCGGTGAGCATGCCGATTTCGTCCGTCCCACCCTTCGCCGCACGCACGGAGTAGTCGCCGCGCTGCGAGATCGCCTTGGCTGTTTCTGACATCGCCAGCACGGGACGCGAGATATGTCCCTGGAGGAGGGTGGCGAGCAGGTAGGCGACGATGAGTGACACGATCATGACCGCCAAAGCGAGCGACGCATATCGCCAGAGCCGGTCGTAAATGGCCTGCTTGTTGGAGGCCATATACAGGGTGCCCAGACGGGTATTGTCGCCCTGCACCACTGGCAAATACTCAATGAGCAGCGAATTCTCATCACGGAAGCCGTCGCTGTCCGGTAACGTGCTGAAGGACTGCACTGACGCACTCGCAGGATACCGGGCGAAGAGCCTTCCATGTCGATCGTAGAGCGCCGCGCCAACGATCTGCGGGCGAGACTTCAAGGCGGAGAGGACCTCGGTTGCGTCAGCTTCATTGTCGAAGGCGAGAGACGCCGTGCTGTTCGAGGCAATGACTTCGCCGAGAGTCTTCAGCCCTTGAAACGCCTTGTCCTTGAACGTGAAGAGCTCGTTCGCGACGAATGCGCCGCACGTGAGCAGCACGACGACGCTGCTGATGAGCATGAAGCTCAACATCAGCTTTCGTTGAATGGGCGTATCGCGGAAGGGCATAGATCAGTCTCCCTTGCTCGCTACGATCGTCGCGGATCGCAGAAGCTTCGAACTGATGACGAGATTCGATGCTTTGGCAGCCAGTACGTTGATCCTCAATCGTATCTTCCCGCTCTCGGTAGCGAGCTGAATGATTCCCCCGCGTTCCGCGAAGCCATCCACGTCGCTCACCGTGAGCGCATCCATTTCCTTTCCGGTTGCGAGCGCCTTACCGAGGTTCTTGCTCTCTGATCGGCTGACGTAGAGCACTTGGCATCCCTTGACGTCTTCCGCCGCGTGGAAGCGCTGGACCGTCAGTCGCCTGTTGTTCACTTGTTCGCCGCGCACGAGATCATCGAGATAGGCGCCGAACGGATCATCGCCGAGCACGCAGATCACCAATGGCGTGTCACCCTCGGCGAACGCGTTGGACGGCCAGTCGACGAACTGCGCGAAGTTGAAGAGAAAGGCCGCCTTCACCTGATACTCCCGCGATGGCGCCGACGCCTGCGCGGATGCGCCTGCGCCGAGCGCGGCGAGCAGCCCGAGCACGCGAAGCGCATGCGCACCGACCGTCCACACGGGAGGCAGCGCCAGGCGGTATGGTGCTAGAACTGCCACGACACCTTTCCATACACTGCACGACGAATCGCTTCTCGCGTCGAGTCTGGAACACCGAATTCCGGGTGATGAGCATGAAGGAGATTCTGCCCGACGATGGACAGCTCCATCCGCTTCGTCGCGTGCCAGCCAAGCCGGACATCCATGTCCATGTAGCTCGGGACGGTCGCGAGTACGCCGCCGTTGTTGTTGTAGACGGTGTCCACCCACCGAAGACCCGCGTCCAGCTCGATGCGCTTCGGCAGATTGAATGAGGAATGCAGGGAGAACTGCCGCTCGGGATCCGCAGTTTCGTTGAGCGCGTGATTGATATCCGATTCGCCCGGCTTGACGTGCAGGCTTTCCTTGAGCACGTCGAAACCCGCACGCAAACTCCACCAGGGCAGCAGTTGATAGGTCGCGCTGAATTCGATGCCGTGCGTCTCCCCCTCGAGATTGTTGGCAAAGAACAGAGGAATGATCGTCGCAGGGGTGAAGCTCACGCTACGTAGATCGCCGTAGTCGTTGTAGAACGCGGAGACCGACGCAGACACCTTCGTGCCGATCTCGGCGCGATAGCCCAACTCGTACGCGACGAGCGTCTCCGATTCGAAGTCGCTGCTTCCTTGGAGGATAACCGGAAATTGCGCCGGCTCCTTGACATCGCGCTCGATGCGCGAGGGAGTACGAACAGCGCGCGAGACCGCCGCCCACACCATCTGCTTCGGCGTAAAGCTCCACCGAAGGCGCGCTGTCGGCTCTACCTCGTATCCGGTGTAGTCGTTGTGCTCGAGCTTCGTCCCGAGAGTGAAAAACACGTCCGGGGCGAGCGTGATCTCGTCCTGCACGAAGCCGCTCACCAGGCTGTGGTCGAGATGCGCCGGGAAGAAACCGAGCGGGCGCGAGTTGACGACCATGTCCTTCGTGAATCTGTAGCCGAGTCCCCACACGAGATGATTACGATCCCCCGCAGCGAAGCGATGCTCGAAATCCAGATCGTAGGTGTCGAGACCATCCTTCAACGTACCGCCAGGCGAGAACGGGCCTGCGGGCTCCGGATTCGACAACTGTGTGCGATCGTAGTAGAACTGCAGGCTCATGTCCGACGTGGCCGATACCGTGTGCGACCAGCGACTGGTGAGGTTGCCGCCGCTCGCGAGTGACGTACCGCCCACGGGCGAGTTCATGTTCCCGCCGTACGCGTCAGCCGACACCGTCAGGTTGTCGCGCTTCGAGGTCTGGGCATCGATGCGGATGCCGCCGCGGCCCATGCGCCATGAATCGGTAACGTCGTCGCCGTTGGAATAGAGCTCGTTGTCACCATCGAAGTACTTGCCGTACGCTTTGTACGTCGTGTGCGAGCCGAACTTGCCGCCGTAACGAGCGCCCGCAAAATCGTTCAACGTCGAACCGCCCCCAGCCTCGGCGTAGAGTCCCTGCGTGTCCTTCGAGCTCTTCGTGATGATGTTGATGACGCCGTTCACCGCGTTCGCGCCCCACACGGCGCCGCCCGGTCCGCTGATGACTTCGATGCGGTCGACGTCCTCGAGCAGCACGTCCTGAATCTCCCAGAATACGCCGGAGAAGAGCGGTGTGTAGATGCTGCGTCCATCGATCAATACGAGCAGCTTGTTCGCGGTAGTGCTGTTGAAGCCGCGCGCGGTGATGGCCCACTGGTGCGCGCCGACTTGTGCGACCTGAAGATTCGGCGCGAGCCTCAGCGCCTCCGGAATATTCGTCGCACCCGAGCGATGGATTTCCTCATTCGTGATGACTTGAATCGCGGACGCGACCTGCGAGAGCTTCTCGGGTTTTCTGGAGACCGACGTCACGTTGATCTCGAGCAACTCTTCGAGACTCATGCGTTTGAGATCACCCGGTGTCGCGATCGTGTCCTGCGACTGCGCGGCGGCGCGGCCTGGCGAAAGAAGTAGACCGGTGGCAACGCTCGTCAGGCAGACTTGCCGAAGCATGCGCGATAGTACCGCACCAATACGGAGAAGCGAATTCTCTCTACCTCGTTGCGAGGCCGAGGCAGAGTGCCCGAGTGCCATTTGTATTCCTCGTTCATCGAGCTCACCTCGTCAAGTCGTGCGCGAAAGGAAACGTAGACGCGCAGACGCGGCAACGCTCGATGAGCGTCCCGCAGCAGAGATGATCATTGTCATCTCCGTGTGCAGCAACTCGCGGATGTCTAAGGAGACGAGGCGCGCACGCGACAGCAACAGCGTAACGCGTATACGATTTAATGAGATTTTGCTAATTGAAACGCGTGTGTCTTATCAGTCGCACGCGTGCGCAAAAAATGAGATGTTCCTAATGCTTTGCGTAGTACTCGTCGATGCACAGCGTGATGACGTGATTGAGCAGTCCATCGGGGCCGGCGGCGCGCGGCCGTGGGTGCTCGCTGTGCAGTGACGACCATCCCTGTTTGATCGCGATCACGAGCTGCTCGACGCGAACGTCGTGCGCGCGCGCGTCGTCGCAGAGTGCGCGCAGCGCGCGACGAACTTCATCGCCGGCGCGCGCGCGACCTTCACTGTCGGATTTCGGCTCGTCGCGCACCATGTGCACGAAGAGCTCACGCAGTGCGGCGATCGTGCTCTCGGGAATCGTTCGCGGCGTCACTGGCGTCCCTCGGCGGCGCGCGTCAGGGTTGCATGCGAAGAGAACAACGAAAGGCGATGTGAGAGAGTGAGTGCGGAGGGATCGTTCGTGCGGGACTGGCGACGCGTCGCAGTGCCGACGATCGTCGCTCCTTCGATTGCTAGACTATCGGAGAGGCGTCCGACGTGCAAGCGAATTTCTGACAGGCTTGCACCGAGCGCTACCGGGGACACCTGCCCTCGACGGCATCGTCGTTCGCGTCCCCCACCCCGAAATTCGCACCGTTCGCCACCAAGTCGAAGACGTGTCGCGGAGCAAGCGCTAAGCTCAAAGCCGTCATCTCGATCGAGGGAATCCATGAAATGCTCGTTTGTCGGTAAACGCGCGCACATCGTGATCGCGTTCCTGTTGTCGGCGTCGGCGTTCGCGTGTGGCGGCGGCTCTTCGTCCTCTGATGGAGTGACGGGACCTGGAAACGCTCCTTCACCGCCACCTGCCAGCGGGTCGACGATGGCGCTGACGGTGTCGAACAACAAATACACTCCGGCACGCGACAGCGTCGCGCCCGGATCGACGCTCACGTGGACGTGGAACTCGTGCACGGGGGATGGCTACGGCGGGTCCACCTGCACGTCGCACAGTGTGCAGTTCGACGATGGCGGTGAGAGCTCCGACATTCAGGATGCGGGCACGTTCAGCCGGACGTTCGCGAACGCCGGCACCTACACGTACCACTGTGCGGTGCACGGCGCGGCCATGGCGGGAACGGTAATCGTGAAGTGATGCTGCTGCGGGCTAGGGCGCGCGTCCCTTGTGTCCAGCCCGCGTTGCCGCGTCCTGAATGCGCTTGATGTACAATGCGACGCTCTCGGATGGCTTGCGCGTCGGGAGAACGAAGTCGGGCTCGTCGGGCGCGATCGGCGAGCTTCCGGAGACTGGCTCGTCGACCATGAGATCACCACCGCCGCGTTCGACCATGCGCTCGAACTGCTCGACGGCCTCCTCGAGATCCGCGAGCTCGTCGGACATCTCCTTGCCCGTGAGCTGAACTCCGTTTCGACGAAGGCGCTGGGCGATCTCCTCGCCGATTCGCCGCCGTTCTTCGTCCGCCTCGTCCGACGAGCGTGGAGATGGAGCGGTCGTCACTTGTTGCCCTTCTTCGACGCGTCGTCGTCCGGAAGCGTCTCCCACGTCGACGAGCCCGTGAGGTTGCTGTTCTTCGCGGCGTCGCCGACGGAGCCCTTTCCTTCCGACGCTTCACGACGCAGCTCGTCCTGCAGCGCCTTCTCGCTGTCTTCCTTCGCGCTCGACTTCTTGCCGGCTTCGTTCTTGTTGTCGCTCATGATCGTGGCTCCGTCTGTGAAGGATCGCGACGTGGCGTGGCGCCTGAAGTCGCGGAGTGAAAGGTGATGCATGGAGTGGGCCCCTGCTCTGCCGCAACTGAATTGATACATAGGTAACATGCGTGCGGGACATACGTTAGGCACCCTACGCCGCTCGTCGACCGGCAAGCGATGCCGGCAGTGCGAGGGATTTACACCCCGAGCATTGCAGGCGTTTCGACACGCGCGTTAATTCCCGCAATCGGGCAGTTCTCGCGCTCACACATTCCCCATCGAACTATGAAAATGGCGTACGCAACGGAAGTCGTCGGAACGTACTTCCTGGTGCTGACGGTCGGTCTGACGTCGCTGTCGCAATCGCCCTTCGCGCCGCTGGCGATTGGCTCCTCGCTGATGATCATGGTGTACATGGGCGGGCACGTCTCGGGTGCGCACTACAATCCCGCGGTCACGTTGGCGGTGTGGATGCGCGGGAAGCTGCCGGCGGGCGATGTGGTTCCGTACTGGATCGCGCAGCTGCTCGGGGCCGTGCTCGCGGCACTCACCGTTCTGTATCTCACGGGAAAGACATTCGCGGCGGCGCCCGGTGCCGACGTGACGTTGGGACGCGCGCTCGCAGTCGAAGCGATCTTCACCTTCGCGCTCGCACTAGTCGTACTCAACTCCGCCACCGCGCGGCAGACGGAGAAGAATTCCTTCTATGGATTGGCGATCGGCTTCACGATCGTGGTGGCGGCGTTCGCGGGTGGCGGCATCTCCGGCGGCGCGTTCAATCCTGCGGTGGGCATTGGTCCGATGCTGATCGACACCTTCATGGGCCACGGCAGCCTCGGCAACGCGTGGCTCTATATAGTAGGGCCGCTCGCCGGTGGGGCGTCGGCGGCGCTGTTCTTCCGCGCGCAGAATCCCGAGCCGGAGCCTGGCTCCGCGATTCCGAGCGCGCCTCCGGGGGAAGAGCGAGTGCAGAAGGGCGAGTTCACGGCGCCGCGTCCTGGGGGAGCGGCGCGGTAGCTGTGAAGAAGAAGGAAGCGAGGAGGAAGTAGTGTACCGCTAACTGCTCACTGCGGGCGCGAAAGAGCCTAAAAAAAAGCGCGAATCGAACCTTGTATGAGCGAGATTATTTCGCCGGGTAAGGTTCGATTCGTGCTTTTTTGTTTTTTTCACGTTCAGCAGTTGCAGGGCTAATCGCTACTCACTCAGCCTTGCCGAATTCGCCCGACCGACTGGCCGACACTTGTACCATCGATGATACTGGGGCGGGTGGAGTCGAACCACCGATCTCCGGATTAACAGTCCGGCGCTTTGCCAGCTCAGCTACGCCCCAAAAAGGATGCGCAAGTTAAGATTTTACAGCGACATACGCAACTTTGTATACGATGTCGCGCCCACCTCGCACCCACTCCTCCGCCGGGATTGATGACACGCTCTCTTCGCTCGTTCCTGGGACTCACGACCGCATCGCTCGCCCTCGCCGCCTGCGCCGGAAGCGCTCACACGGGGACAACGTCGCCCGATGGCACATACGACGTCGTGATCAGCGGCGGCAAAATCGTCGACGGGACGGGGAATCCGTGGTACTACGGTGACGTCGGTCTGAAGGGAGATCGCATCGCGGCGATCACTCCTGCGGGCGCGCTCGCGAACGCGCATGCGAGCAGGCGCATCGACGCGAAGGGGATGGTGATCGCACCGGGGTTCATCGACATCCAGGGGCAGTCGTCCGAGCAGCTGACGACGGGCGATGGCCGCGTCATCAGCAAGGTGACGCAGGGCGTCACCACGGAGATCCTCGGCGAAGGAGACACGCCGGCGCCGGTGAACGACAAGATTCTCGCGACGTTCGAGGCAACCGACACCGCGGACATTCGTGTCGCGAAGCAGTTCATGGGCGTGCACGGCTTCGGCGCGTGGCTCGACGCGATGGAGAAACACGGCAACTCGATCAACGTCGGCTCGTTCATCGGCGCGGAGACGATCCGTGTGTACGCGAACGGCGAGGCGCAGGGAGCGCCGAGCGAGGCGCAGCTCGACACGATGCGCCGCGTGGCGCGCGATGCGATGCGCGACGGCGCGTTCGGCGTCGCGAGCGCGCTGATCTATCCGCCAGGGACCTACGCAGGGACGCACGAGCTGAGCGAGATCGCGAAGGCGATGGCGCCGTATCACGGCGTCTACATCTCGCACATCCGTTCGGAGGGCGATTCACTGCTCGAAGCGATCGACGAAGCGCTCGCGATCGGGCGCGCGGGTGGCGTTCCGGTAGAGATCTACCATCTCAAGGCCGCGGGCGGTCACTCGTGGGCGAAGGCCGCCGAG
>Ga0193753_10002219_pt1 | contig 15659 bp, 10 predicted proteins | sample H1c2metaG_FD_144925 | JGI IMG/M metagenome (GOLD analysis project Ga0193753, IMG submission 144925) | Soil microbial communities from a riparian zone of the East river system, Colorado, United States - H1c2 | ecosystem: Environmental > Terrestrial > Soil > Riparian zone | place: USA: East... | reverse complement strand
CCCGGCACAAGTGATGGTCCCAGCGGTGGCCGGCGCGGCATGGTCGAAAAGGCATTCACAATCGCTGGGTCTTGTGGGTGAAAGTATTTCTGAGTGACCGTGACGGAGCTGTGGCCCATGATCCGCATGATTGCGAACGATTCCCCGCCACCCTCCGCGAGCATGATCCCTGCCGTGTGACGCCGAGTGTAGGGCACGAATTTATCGAGCTGATCGGAATGACCCGGCAGCTACTCCGCTTTTTGGGGGATCCAAACTCTCCGTCCGATACATGGAAGTCTATTCCATTTTGCGGGTGGCCGGGCCCACGGCGGTCGCCTGCTTGGTCTTTGGGTCGATGCCGATCAGCGCCACCCCGCCCACTCCGCCGCGACTTGCGGAAACCACGTGGCCGCGAGTCCTCAGGTCAGCCTGCACTCCTTCGGGCAGAGTGTTGGGGACAGAGAGGCTGCCCAGGCTGGCGCGGTCCTGGCCGAAGGAGCTGATGAAATGCGTGGTGGAGAAACGCGGTGCCTTAAACGCTTCCTCGGGACTCATGCCGAATTCCACATAGTTCAGGATGACCTGAAGCGCTGCCTGATCCTGTTGGTCGCCGCCTGCTACCGAGATCGCCATCACGGGATCGTTGTCATGGAAAAGGAGCGTAGGGCTCAACGTGATCCGTGGCCGCTTGCCCGACTGTATGACGTTGGGAGTGCCCGCAAACGTGTTCAGGCTGCTTAGCCGACTTCCGTGAATAATGCCCGTGTGTCCGGCCACGCCGGCTGTACTCGAAAGGCCACTGGGAGTTGCCGCAATGACGTTGCCGAATTTATCAGTCACGCACATGACGGTGGTCCCGCCATGCCAAGGGCCAGTGATGGTAGGCGGCTTTGTCGGTTTCATTTTGTAAGGATCGCCTGGCCGGAGCTCGAGAGAAGCCTTTTTCGGATCGATCAGCTCGCGCCGCATTTTGGTGTACTGGTCAGATAGCAACTGCTGCATTGGCACTTTCACGAAGTTCGGATCGCCGTAGTACTCGTCGCGATCCGCCAGTGCCAGTTTCTCCGCTTCAATCACGGTATGGATGTAGTCCGCCGAATTGAAACCCATCTTTCTCAGGTCGAAGCCTTCAAGTAGGCGCAGCGTCTGTGATAGATAAGGACCCTGCGTCAGCGGACCAGCCTTATAGACTCTGTAGTCACGGTACGTCGTTTTGAGCGGATCCACCACGGAAGTTTTATGCGCGGCCAAATCCGCCTTGCGAAGGAAACCGCCCTTTTCGATATACCAAGCTTCCAAGGCATCGGCGATGTCGCCGCGATAGAAGCGGTCGGAGACGGCTTGTAGTTTCCGCTGACGCGTACCTCCCGCAGCCCTTTCAGACTCCACCAATTTGCGAAAGGTCACAGCCAGATCAGCCTGCCAGTTCACGCCGGTGTCGATCCTCTTCCTGCTGCCGGTATCGACATACCAACTGGGGCCGCCGGCATCCAGAATCTCCAGCGTTGGCTGCACGACCTCCTCGAAGCTTTTGGTTCCATAAAGTTTCAGCAGGGTGACGACGGCATCTATGGTGCCAGGCACGGCGGCTGCCTTGACGTCACCGTCAGGGATTCCGTTTTTCATGTACCAGGCGATCGCTTTGGGGTCGCGAGGGGCCTCGCCTTGTCCCTCGAGCAGCTTCACGGTTTTCTGGTCGGCACTGTAAACCAGAATGGGGATCTCTCCTCCCACGCAGAACGCGCCTACATAGGTTACGGAAAGTGCCAGCAGAGTGGCGGCGCCTGCATCAGCGGCGTTTCCGCCCTGATCCAGAATCTTGATGCCGGCCGCAGTGGCGGCGGGCTTACCGGAAACAATCACTCCTTGGCTGCCGGTGGCGACACTCGGTCCCTGCGACCAAGCGAAGGGCGCGAAAAAAAAGACGAAAGCGGCCGATGTCGAAATGATCTTGCGCATAAGAGTTCAACTCCGTTGCAGCGGCTGGCATCCGTTGCCAGCATACATCAAGGGTATATCAACTCTGTAGCAACTGCCCGAGGATTCAAGGGGATAACGCGACCCGTTCCCGCCGCCGTTTTCGACTTACCTACAATAAGAGACTTGGCGCGAAAATCGACTTGCTTCCAGGTCAAGAGTCGAATCTCGTTTGCTCTCATTCCCGTGTTAACGCCGCAGTTTCCGCGACGACCATTCCACTCGGTCTCTTGCTTCCTGCCGCGTTGCTAACCGAAGCGATTCAGAAGTGATCAGCGCAGAGCAGCGTGTGGGGTGCAACTCTCGAGACCGATTTATTGGAATCCGCCTGACAGCTCTTCCGGAATGAAAAGCCCGAGTTCAACTCTAAGGATATTCCTTTAGTACTGGGGTTTGCGCCTGGATAACGAAAGCTCTATGGCTTCAGACCGCCCCGCTCCTTAAAGTGCCAGTGTGAGCCGATATTTCCGGTTGAGAGGGTGAATTCTGTTTAGCATAGGGAAATATCCAGGCAGTCCCGCTCGGTTGCGCCGACCTTCGGCCAAAGAGACGGTGTGAATGGCACTTGGCTTGACCCATTTCGCAAGTGCAAAAGTGAACCGTAACCACGGATGACCGACGAAATCAAACCGAACGCACCGAAACCGAGCGATCACGAAATATTTCTGCAGGGGATCGCGGAGTTCGAACGAGTCTCCGTCAAGCAACGGCGGGCCACGACCGTCGAAATCGCAATGGTTCTGGCGGCACTCATAGCTCCTTTTTCGTTGGCACCAATGTTCGCAAACAACCATGTGGCAAAAGATATAGTTCTCGATGGTTGCTTGATTCTTATATTGATCAGTCTTAGCTGCGACGTTGTGCGTCAGAGACAAACTAAGGTAGTACTCGCCAGTCAGATGAAGATCTCCGCCAGACAGCACAGACGGGCAGACAAACTATACGGCCTCTCGATCCTCGATCCACTGACGGCGCTACACAATCGCCGTTTCGGCGAGCAACGTCTGCAAGAGGAAATAGACCGAGCCGAAAAAGAAAGGGAACCTCTGGCTGTTGTACTGTTCGATTTGGATTACTTCAAGGATATCAACGATAAATTTGGCCACGCGGCCGGTGACTTAGCCTTGAAAGAATTTTCCAGAAGGTTGCAACGGGCTATCCGCGCATGCGATGTGCCGGTGAGAATGGGAGGTGACGAATTCCTCGTCCTGCTTCCGGACTGCCATCGAACCAAAGTCGACGCAATTCTTTCCCGTATTGGAATGCCGGAGATCGAGGTAAATGGTCAAAGGATTGCTATCGGCTATTCGACAGGTCGCGCTCATTACCAATTTACGGACACCAGAGAGATCCTCCTCGGTAGGGCCGACGAAAGTTTATATTTAGAAAAAGTTCGAAGGCACCGGGCTTCAACCCGGCTACCAAACTCACTTCAATCAGCGTCGGGCCAAGAAACTGCCCCCGCAGAGAATGTTGAGGGTGACAGCGACTTTACTACTGACTCCCAGGCACTGTAACGGCACGGCTGGAATACCAGGAAAACAATTCAAAAGAATATTAAGAAACGCATTGCGTAAACCGTTTTCAGTTCGATCCATGATTTTTATGTCTAGGTTTGCGGACACAGCTTGGTTAATCGACGGCTTTACTTTAAGCAGTTCCTCTACGGAAATTACTTTCGGGTCGATTCCATGTGTGTCCAAATAATGTACTTTTATTTTGTGTAGCAATCTGGCCAATCCTGTTCACTGTCCGGCAAAAGCAAGCGAAGGCCGAATACGCCCATTTGAGGCCATCGTCGTAAACATACAACGAAAGAGCCAGCATGCCCCTAATCGCGCTGGGGTTCGTCGCGAACTTAGGTCTACCTTCCAGAAACGTTCCACTCGACGGCATTTGTAGTGCAGGAAGGAACTTAAATAGGCTTGGCGGCGCGGAACGAGAGTGCTCTTGCGATCTCCCGCCGTCAGATCGCACCGAACGCGGTAGTCGTTTCTGACCATCGCGTTCCGCCGCAGGAGACCTTGAGGCTTGGTGATATTAAACCGATAAAGCTAAGAATAGTGTTTTTGGATCTTTATTTTTAGTCCGCGGGATTTGCCGAATACATGTGGCTTTTGATGGCGTTCTGTTTGCGCGCGACGCTGGCGGTCCAGACTTCCTGTAGCCCGGCGATGCGGGCCAGATCACTGGCCACTCGCTTGGCATCCGGCGAACCTGGTGTCACTAGATTCGCGCCCGAGAAGTGCGGTTTGGTGTTTTCAAAGACCGAGCCATCCATGCGCTTGAGCATGGCAAATTCTCCGTGCGAGTAGTAGCCATCTGAACCGAACATGTTAAAAGCCATGAGGTACACGGTGCGATCCTGGAGTCCGGGGTTCCAGAAGGGCAGACCCTGCTCAAAGTTCCGGTCGGCGGAAATACCCTCAAGATCAAGCAGGGTCGGTGAGATATCGATATGCGAAGTGATCCACGGAAAGGTTTTTTCCCTGCTTAGAACCTGGGGAGCATAAAGAAACAGGGGCACGTGAAAGCTGTATTCATCAATCATGCCGCCTGCGAATGTTTCATCCTCCTGGCGGCTGCGAATGCCATGATCGCCGGTGACCAGGATGAGCGTTTTGTCCAATTGGTGATGTTTTTCCAGGACCACCAGCAATTCACCCAGCCAACGATCCTGCAATGCGAGTATGGCTCGGGCGCGTTTTTTGGGGTCCGATTCATTGGCATTTTCGTCGTTATCAGGCCACGGATGATGGCCGCTTTGCGGCAGATACATGGCCACGAATTTCTGATCCGTCGAAAGCCAGGTTTCCATGTCCTGCTTCATCAAATCAAGAGCCAGCTCATCGCGGTAAATGCGTTCCTTCATCCAAGCTGGATGGTTCGGCTGCAGGTAGACCTGGGGAGGGTCAACGACCTTCGGCGGCGCGAGAACTTGTTGGAAGCCGGCTTGCAGAAAGGTGTTTTCGTCATTGCCGCCGCTCCACGGCCGGGGAATGTAGACGCGGGCCTGATGGCCGGTTTGTCGCAACTGATGAACGATTCCCGGAAGAGCCAGGTCGTGATGCCGTTCGACGGCGTCCAGAACGGAATCCGGCGAATACCAGGAGGTCAGAACAGAAAAAAGCGCTCGGGTGGTGAACGGGTAGGTGGAGTAGTGCTCGAGAGGTACAAATGATTTTGCGCGCAACTTGCGGAGGTTGGGCAGATCGGTCATCGGATCATCGGGAGCCAGGATGGCTTCGGGAGCGGTTTCCAGAACGAAAAGAATTACGTTGCTGCCTTGGGCCTTTCCCCAATAGGCAGGGTCCCGCCGGTAGGCAGGAGAACTGGACATCTGCTCGTAGCGCTCGACCAGTTGCTGACGGGTAAGCCCGGCAAATTCATCGCTGTTCACGGCACCCGTATTCCACAGCGACTTAAGAGAGGTGACGAGAATACTTTCGTGATAGATGGATCGCGGCAGCCGAGACAACCACGGGAACGGAACGATGATGCAGATCAGGCACGCAGCGACAAATGGAACGAATCCTACCGGAGGATTTGTCCATTTCGACTCGCGTCGCAATTGCCAGCGACGAACAGCCGGGGCGAGCCAAAAGTAGGCCACCGGAAAAACAACCAGGCCGACAACGAGCAGCAGGAGATGCTTGAGTTTTAAATATTGAGTAATTGTTTCAGGATGCGCCCACCCCCAGCTCACGGCTGTTTGGATCATCTGCCAGGAGAGCCAGCGCCCCATCACGTGCATGGAGCGCATCTGGATGTACAGCAGGAGGAAGGTCGCGGCGCTCAAGAACCCTACAGTCCATGTTCGCAACGCGGCAGGCAGGTAGCGGCACAAAACCCACAAAGCCAGCGGAACCAAAACGAACATCACGAGAGCGTCCATCCGGAAAAAAGACAGTTGTTCCCAAAAACTGAGTCCAAAATCGTAAGACCCGATAGCACCCGGCAACGATTTTTCCAGGCGGCCCATCGCTCGCGCTGCCAGGCGAAAGCCGCGTCCATCGTCGAGCAGGGAGTATTTGACGTGCAGGGCAAACAGCGCCGGGACCAACCAGAAGAGTACGGCTGCCGCGGCCTCCCGCCACCCTCGACCTTCATTATATTTTGTGTTATTTTTATTGTCAGTAAACATACCTCTGCCTTTGGCGCGGCGAAAATTCAGACAAAATCCGCCACGCGAGATGGTGGAAATAGTGAACGGAATGTTATGGAGCGATTAAAATTTTGTTAGAGAAGCCCGAAAAATGCAAGAGAGTTCTCGTGGCAGGTTGTCGAGAAAAACCTGCGCTGGCAGTTTTTTGGTTGACATTTTCGTACTCTAGCTTGTAGAGGCCTGCTCACCCTCGCCCTCTCGGGCCAAGGCGTCTCATCGCCTGTTCGGCGCACTTACTCCTGGGTGGCCTTCAATCGAGCATCCAGCTCCGGATGCCTGGCTGTCGTCGAACAATGGTTGCTCTCGGGTGAGTTCGCAGTACTGGAAATCTCGGCCGCACCATGCGTCTAGGTCCCAACTTCGAGCGTAATTCTTGTCTCTTTCTTCTGCCCATTCTGCGGATCGATTCTAATAAGAACCGAAGTTGAATTCCAATCAGGCTTACTGCTCCGCAATTCGTAATATCCAGAGGGAAGATCAAATGAGTACAGGCCTGAAGCGCCTGTGACGCATGCAAACAGCCGAGTTTCAGACACACGAGAACTGTCTTGCTGGACAGGAGATGGATCTTTGGCTTGGCGCGCGTAAACTTCGACGAGCACACCTTCAACAGGCTTATCTTGAATGTCTTGGATACTGCCTTTTAGGCTTCTGACAGGGCGAGACTGGAAATCAAACACCTGATGCTGATGCCCCCAATGCGTCCGCTGGCTGCCGCCCGCAACGGTGCAAGTAGCCGGTTGGGAATGCATTCGAGAAGTTGGCAGTCCCAAAATAAGTGCCAGAATCAGTATTTGCATCACGGTTAGACAGCACTCCAGCCTTTAGGCGCAAGCGTTCGACACCAAGCGGTCAACGCTGGAACTTTGCTCTCCTTTGGGATTAGAATCCTTTAGTGTTTGACGCCCGTCCTTTAGTATAACGATGAACATGCAATTGGTTAGCAAGTTAACGGCAGCGGATTTGAATGACGTGCGCAAAGACGCTCGTTCAAAGACATATTGGCGTGCCATCCCGCAACTCCTGGTTCGGTGCTTGGCAGTGCCCGCCGCTCTGGCAAGCATTGTTGCCGCATCGCTCGTGGGACTGCTTTCTTTCGGTTGCTATGGTGCGGCCGCGCTTCTTGAAAGGGTTCGTCCTCTACGCGACGGTTATCAATTTCTCTCCCGCGCCTACGACCGGTTCCTCGACCGCATCGGGCAACGGGTTCTCCGGGACTCCCGAGATACTCCCGCGTTACGCGTCATGGTCTCCGTCAGTCTTACCGCGGTTCCCATTTTCGTGATCCAACTCCTTTTACTGAAGCCTCGCCTTCTGCTGGTGATCGCTTTCTATCTTTCCCTGTTCGGTCCCAAGTTTCAGCGGTCGGTCCGGATGTTCAGCGCCAAACACATGGAGGCGCACCGCCCTCAAGGGTACTTCTCAGAGAAATACGATAAGGTCCTTGGCCGCTACGTCGAATTCTTTCTCGGATATTTGTATGGGGACCTTCCAGAACTTGGTCGAACCGTTCACGTCCGTCTCCACCACAAAGAGAACGGCGGACCCGAGGACACTGTCGCTACCAGTGGCTATGATCGAACCAGTCGACTGCATTTCCTTTGGTACCTTTCAGACAACATCTGGACGACACTGGGGCTCGTTCCATATGCCTACTTTAAGGCTAGAGGCGATGTAAGGAACCAAAGACGAATGTTCTGGGGAATCATGCGGTACTTCGCCTATTTCGGAGCTATCTTTCTCTACGATTGGAGAATTGGAATCCTGTACGTGCTCATTCCTCTTCTCTCCATGAACTTCATCATGGCCATCACCTCATGGGTCCAGCACGCTTTCTGTGACCCACAACGCCCCGAGGATTATTTTGCAAATACTGTGACCGTCTTTGACGACGTGAACTTCATGAACGAAGGCTACCATCTCTGTCATCACCATCGCTCTGGCCTGCACTGGACCGAGATGCCGGCCCATCTCGAGCGCATTCGCGACAAGATGAGAAAATCCGGCTCCTTGGTCTTTCGGGACATGGATTTTATGCGGCTTTTCATTGAGTTGACTCTCCTTCGCAGAATGGATGTGCTTGCCGACAAACTTGTCCCCTGGGAGCCCATGAATCACGAACAGAGGCTGGCTTTGCTGGCGAACAGAACTAAGTCGCCGAGTGAATAACGAACCCTGTACCCAACTGAAAACGGCCAGCCATCCGATTGCGACAGATTCGCTGGCGATGGCCTGCTCGTTCGGCAGACGCCTCAAGTCACTCGCGATGGTCGAGCTAGCTATCCGTCCCCCGTGCGAGCACATCGGCGACCTGTTGACTCCTCACCAAACCATGATTCTTCACCTCGATGCCAAGAAATCAGATCTCCTTGCGGAGAGGTCGCAGCGACGATAATGTCCTAAATGAAATGGCAGGGAACAAATAACCAGCTGGAGAATTGGGCCACGGTGTTCCCTATTTCAAAAGTCGAACTTCGCAGGCTCGCCAGCAGGCGAGCAGCTAGGGAATTACTTCAAAACTTGATGGCGGGCAAGGCCGACGCATATGAGGCGTACCGTAGCCTTTACGGACTATGGTGCAGCAACAATGCGGCCGTTCAAGAACTTCGATCACTTTTTAGGATGGACGGAATCGAACCCGATGGACGCCTAAGTGTCACGGAAGAATTTCGCGGGCAGGTCCTGTCTTTAGCAATGCAAAGCCTGGCGCAGCTTTTAGATTGATGCTTTCTGCTTCTCGGATGTGTGCCAAGTCCAGATTAACGTAATCATCGGAAATCAGCTCCGCCCGGAAAGTTGGGCGGCGACCGCTCAAAAAAGTCTGCGACCTCCTGCCGAACACCCAATTTTACCGTATGGAATCAACACGGCAGTTGGAGGAGCGAACGATTTGGGTGTAGACCGAAAAACTTTCTCTAGATTGAACCAACATCATGCACAACGGGCTTTGCCGGCAAGTTGGATTCCCCCAACGCCTGCTTGATTACGGCCAAGAGTTCGGCATTGTCTACTGGCTTTTGGAGAAAGGCTTTGGCTCCTGCTTTGGTCGCACGAACTTGATTTGTGTGTCCGTCCCGGCCAGATACAATAATGACGGGGATGACCGCCAGAGAGGGAACGGTCTTGAGACGTTCCATTACCACAAAGCCGTCGCCTGCGGGAAGACCAAGATCCAGAATAATCAAATCTGGCTCGTGTTTCCTGGCCTGGGCGAGACTGGTTATCGCATCCGCCGCGAAGTAAATATCGTAGTTATTCGCTTTGAGGCGAATGTACATACCCTGACGTACGTCCGGGTCGTCTTCCACAATTAGGATTTTCTTATTGCTCATTAGCTGCCATCCTCTCTGAAATTTCCTGGTTCACTAGCTCTCGAATATCGGTAGCCGTATTTTCCAAAAAGTCTTTCACCGTTTCGTTCGTTTTTCGCCTGGCTGCGACGAGCGTTTTGTGAGAAATTGCAAGAAGCAAGCCTGCCTCCTGAATTTGTTCACAAGAGTTCAATTGTTCACGGATTCGATTTGAAATCGCTTCTCCACCAATCGCATCAGTAACGGCGACAATGAAAAAAAGCTCTACCGCCCCTGCGGATCCCATCTTTGGCAAAAGCACGTCGAAATCGGAATGAAGACAGCGTTGCAAGAGTGTGCGAACAACGTGAGATTGTTCCGAGCGCACTTCATCGGACAGCCAGCCAGTTAATGAACCAATTTCCGTAGTTACCACGGTAATCGAACGATTTGGGAGGCCTTTTTTCCCAAGCGCAGGGGCAATCAAACTTGATAAAGAAAAAACAGGCAGGGTCAGTGTAAAAATTGAGCCTTGTCCCAATTCACTTTTGGCCCAAATCTCCCCGCCTTGCCGTACGAGCAGTTCCTTGCATATATACAAGCCTAAGCCGAGCCCCTTGCGGCCAGCCACAGAAGGGTCGGAAGTCTGGAACAGGCGTTCGAATATTCTTTCCGTCATGTCCGGGCTTATTCCGCAGCCGGAGTCTATGATTTTCAGTTCCAGAAGATTCGGATTGCCCTCTTGGATCCGGGCCATGATCTGAACAAGTCCGTGTGCCGGAGTGAACTTGATAGCGTTGTCAATCAGGATAATAAGAATTTGCCGAAGGCGCATAGGATCAGCACATAGTGCAGGAAGGAGTCCTTCCAAGTCGGACGAAAGGGTAATTTCCTTCGCTGCGGCCGCGCCTTGTAAGGTATTTATGGCATAAGCAATCGCCTCGGAAGCCGAAGTGCATTGCAACTCAATGGTGAGTTTTCCGGCTTGAACGCCAGTGACTTCCAGCAAATCATTAATCATGGATTGAAGCTGCTTAACGTTTTTATGAATGATTCCCAGGTATTCCAACTGTTCTGAATTCAACTCTCCCGCTAACCTGTCGCTGAGAATGGTTACAAACTGGTAGATTGCGGTCAGCGGGGACCGCAGTTCGTGGGAGACATGAGACAGGAACTCATCTTTGAACTGCATTTGGTGAGCCAGAAGTGCATCTGTCTCGGTTTGCATTCGGTGGCGTTCTATAGCATGCCGAAGCACTCGGGGCAGTGCGCGATTTTCGATTTGCCCTTTGATCAGATAATCCTGCGCGCCCTCTTTCATTGCATTGGCAGCAAGCGCTTCGTCATCTAAGCCCGTCAAAATTATTAGCGGGACGGTGGGAGCTGCGGCGCGCGCGCGCCTGACGGTCTCGAGACCATGCCCGTCCGGCAATCCCATGTCGAGGAGGACGATATCTACGCCGCCCTTCTCCAGGTGCACGACGGCTTCACTCATTCGCAGGAGATGCGTCAATTCAAAACTATCCACTTTTTCTTTGCTGAACATTTCCCGGAGCAGGCGAGCATCTCCCGCGTTATCTTCAACCAGCAGGACTTGGAGGGTCTTTTCTTTCAAGAGCGTTCTTCGCGCGGCAACTTGACCACGGATAACCAAAAACTGTCGATGCTTTTTATCACTTCCAGGAAGCCACCGAGCCCCACCGGCTTTGTGATGTAACAGTTCGCATGGAGACGGTAACTGTGCAGAATATCCGCGTCAGAGGCAGAGGTAGTCAAGATAACGACGGGAATGCTCATCAGTGTCGGACTCGCCTTTATTTCTCCCAGAACTTCTCGGCCGTCTTTCTTGGGAAGATTCAGATCAAGCAAGATCAGATCCGGACGAGGAACGTGGGCGAAATTGCCTTGGCGTCCCAGAAAAGACATGGCTTCTGCCCCATCCGCCGCGACGTGCAAGTTGATATGCACCTTGGCGTCCTTGAACGCTTCGCGGGTGAGCCGGACGTCGCCAGGATTATCCTCTACCAACAGAACTTCAATCGGTGCTGCGCCATTTCCAATCGATTGCATCAGCTCCCATTTCTTTCTGGGACGGTAAAGTAGAAGGTTGAACCCTTTTGGGGTTGCGACTCGACCCAGATCTTGCCGCCAAGCCCATCCAGCATCTTCTTGCAAATGGCCAATCCGATGCCGGTGCCCTTGAACTCTGTTGGCCCATGCAACCTCTGGAAGAGGACAAAGATCCTGTCAAAGTACTGCGGCTCTATTCCCATGCCATTGTCGCGCACAGAAAAGATCCATTCCCCGCCACCGTCTTTCGCGGCAGAGACGTGGACCTGAGGCGCTTGTGCACCGTGATATTTGATTGCGTTCCCTACCAGGTTCTGAAATACCTGTGTCAATTGCGTACCTTCCGTGGTGATCGTCGGTAACGAATCGTGCGTTACAACCGCTCCACTCTCCGCAATCGTTGCTCGCAAGCTTGCGAGGGCCTCTTTCAAGGCGGTTTCACTGGAAATCTCCCGAAGCGCCTTTCCATTTGTCCCTGCCCGTGAATAGGTCAATAGATCCTGGATCAACCCCTGCATGCGAGTGGACCCGTCTACTGCATAAGTGATGAACTCATCTGCGTCGGAGTCCAAACGCCCTTTGTAGCGCTGGGCTAGGAGCTGGGTATAGCTGGCCACCATACGCAGCGGCTCCTGAAGATCGTGTGATGCGACATAAGCAAATTGCTGTAGTTCGTCATTGGAACGCTTCAGTTCCCCCACCGTCTTCACCAGACGTTCTTCGGATTGCTTGCGCTCGGTGATATTGCGGATCGCTGCCGTCACCAGGATGCCGTCGGCATTTTCCAGCGGGCTCAGCATGATCTCGATGGGAAACTCGCTTCCATCCTTCTGCCGCCCGGTAAGCTCGATTCCGGTACCGATCTGTTGTGCCAGCGCTTCGGCAGCGCTGCGGGTGCCATCTGCGATCAGTCGTTCTGCGAAACCATTCGGAATGATGTTCGTTACCCGTTGGCCGAGGAGTTCATCGCGGCTGTATCCAAACTGTTTTTCTGCCTGAACGTTCAGCAAAACGATCTCGCCGCCCTGGTTCACGACGACCATCGCGTCCGGAGCTGCTTCCAGCAGGCCGCGATACCTGCCTTCCATCTGTGCCAGATGTAGTTCCGCGTCCTTGCGCACGCTGATATTGCGGATCGCTGCTGTCACCAGGATGCCGTCGGCATTTTCCAGCGGGCTCAGCATGATCTCGATGGGAAACTCGCTTCCATCCTTCTGCCGCCCGGTAAGCTCGATTCCGGTACCGATCTGTTGTGCCAGCGCGTTGGCCGACGAGCTCATCGCGGCTGTATCCAAACTGTTTTTCTGCCTGAACGTTCAGCAAAACGATCTCGCCGCCCTGGTTCACGACGACCATCGCGTCCGGAGCTGCTTCCAGCAGGCCGCGGTACCTCGCCTCCGACGCCGTTCCCTCACTGAGATCGTGGCTGAACTCAGAAAATCCCCGTAGACGCTCGTTCCGGTCGTATAACGCTGTAAAGGTCACATTCGCCAGAAACCGCGAGCCATCTTTCCGCAGTCGCATGCCTCGTTCCTCGTGACGGCCGGATGCGGCAGCCAGCCTGAGTACTTCCTCCGGCCTGCCCCGCTCGACGTCTTGCTGAGGAAAAAAACAGGAAAAGTTACGACCGATAATCTCTTCGGCTTTGTATCCCTTGATTCGTTCGGCACCGGCATTCCAACTGAGAATCTGGCCATGCGGATCGATCATGAAGACAGCGTAATCCTTGATTCCGTCAAGGAGCTTCCGATATTTTTCTTCACTGTCCCAGAGCGCGTCTTCTGCCGAGTTAGCTGTGCTGGCACGCGGCGCAGAGACAGGAGCGGATTCGCGTTCTAGGTCGCAAGGGGGTTCGCGAGTCATCCCTCCACCCTAGCCCCTGCGCTAGATCGGAAGATGTCCTGTTCTAGACACCCCTGCGTCTCGTTCCGTTCTGGTACACCCCTGTTGCCCGCGCAAGACGCGGCAACAGGCCCGTTGGGATCGCTGATTTTGGTCGGACGCAAGGAGCCGACGAATTGTTCATCAATGTCGTTCATATGCTCCGCGCTTACCGTCTTCTCGGGCTAGATCTGATCAGATATGAGGAATTCTCGGCCGGATTTGTAGTGCGGTTGCGCCCACCAGAATCGAATTGTTCTCGAGGTTTATGTCGAAAAAAAATTGCGTCCGGAAGCGGACCTTACATATCAACCGTTCACAAGCTTGTCCTATTCCTTCGTGCGGCGGTTGATTTGTTTCATCGTGTTTCTTTCCCTGGGGAGTGGCCGGCCGAATCCCCCCGCCCGACCTATCAAGACCGTTCTTCGACACATCGCGGAAATTCCCTCCTCAAACGGGGCAGACCGCTTGTTTGGCTAAGGGCTTTTGGCACGCGAAACGGTTTTGATAAAAAATGCCTACGGACTAGTTTTTTTGCGAGCGACACCGGCACCGACTGAGTCCTGAGCGCAAAAACGGAAGAACTTCGTGCCGCAATTGTCACAATGATAAGGACGGAGTTTTAAAAGCTTGGAAATAGTGAATTCAAGGAACCCACGCCGCCGTCGCCTTTCAACATCGTGGTTACCACAATGGGGGCATGCCCGTTGCAAAGCTAAAAAACGCATAGCATTCTTTCGACATCATTTACCGCGCAGCTTGAAATCAGCAATAGTCACACACAGCAGCTGACCCAACTGGACAAGAATAGCTTCTTGCATCCGAGCGAGGCTACGCTTTTTTTTTGGATTGGCATTACCCCGAGCAGGCGGCTCCCTTCTCTCGCGAGACTTGTGCCGGGGCGTGACTGTCCCGCTCGGATGGATTGGAAATGACAGTTCGCGCAGACCTCGACAACTGGAGTCGAGTCGAAACTATGCGAGCGCAGAGAGGGCTTGAAACTCACTCTCCATAGAGTGCGCGGATAACGGCACCATCCGCCGATCGCAAGCAAACCCACTGTGACTGCTCGTTTGCTGACCCGATTCATGGTTGAGAATCTTCTGAAAAGCGATTGTCCCCAAACACGCCGCAGTTATCCAAATGGCAGACTCGCAAGCGCAGCGCGGTCGAGCTCCCCAAAACGACGAAAACAGAGCGCAAAAAAGGTCTGGGATTTCACCACCCCGTTGCGGACGCTCAGCGGTCACTTTCGCATATCCCATGACGGACTTTACCCGGACGAGGAGTCAGTTCTCCAGGGGTTCGCATGGCCGCACTTCTGTCTCGTGTGGCTATTTCGATTTTTCTTCTTGAAACGACACTCAGGACAATTTGCTCGTGGTTCGGAGGGTTATTTGTGAAAGAAATGAGAATCGTTCGATTGAATTCTGCTGTTAGGTCAACATGTTCATTGCAGGCAATCTACTTTACATCGCCCAATTCAATCAGTTGCGCGCAAACCTTGGAATAGCCCAGTATCTCGCCGGAAAGGCGGAAATACCTCTCAGTGTCCTTCCCGCAGCATTCACGTTCTTCAAAAGCCTTCTCATTTAGGCGCAAGACCACATCCAATAAACGGTTTACCGTCGTTTCACACACACTCATGGTTGGCCTCCTCGTAAAGAAGGGTGCCGTCTCCCTCAAAAAATTGTCAAAATCACGAGGTTTTTCATAATTGCGCGGTATTGTTCACCTCTCGTTTTGCCTCTCTTGTGAAGCCTTACAATTACAGCCGCTTACAGCGTGATGCTTTTTTTTGCTTTTGATTGACACTCCTTTCCATGACATATACTCTCGCCGGGCTCCCAATTACTGTTTTGGTGGTTCGGTTCTCAAATGATTTCTCGAGCCAAGAAAAATGCGCTTCCTGTTTTTCTCGCGGTGGTATTCCCGTTTTGCCTCGTGGCGGGACGCACGGCCGCTCCCTCCCCCGCTTCCAGATCGCCAGCCCACAGCGATGCACGAAAACCAAACCCGGCGGCTGGTCAGCGCCTCTTTGAACGCAATTGCGCTGTTTGTCATGGCATTGGCGGCACTGGCGGCCGCGGCCCAACGCTGACCCGTCCGCGGCTTGCCCGCGCGCCCGACGCCGCCGCGCTCAAAGCGGTCATCACCAATGGCATTCCGCCTGAAATGCCGGTGGGCTATTTTTATTCTGAACAGGATGTGGCGGACATTGCCGCCTATGTGCGGGCACTCGGCAGCTTGCCATCTGAGAAGCTGCCGGGAGATCAGGGGCGCGGAGCCATGGT
>Ga0193753_10002218_pt1 | contig 15670 bp, 10 predicted proteins | sample H1c2metaG_FD_144925 | JGI IMG/M metagenome (GOLD analysis project Ga0193753, IMG submission 144925) | Soil microbial communities from a riparian zone of the East river system, Colorado, United States - H1c2 | ecosystem: Environmental > Terrestrial > Soil > Riparian zone | place: USA: East... | reverse complement strand
GTGGAAAATCAGGCCGCACCTGCCGCCCGCCTTGTTTGCGTTGCTGACCCGTGACGGCACCCGCTGGGATGCGCCGATGATAGGGCAACCCCGTGGCGATGCGATATTGCCGACCGCAGAGCAAGTCGACCTGCGAAAACTGCCGGTGCCGGCCAGCGACGAACCGGTCGCGTTGCCGGAAAGCGAAATGCCCGGCAGCAATAATTTCGCAGTGTCTGGCGCGTTGACCAAGGACGGCCGCGCCATCGTCGCCGACGATATGCATCTTGGCCTGCGCGCGCCCAACATCTGGTTCCGCGCCCGGTTGCGTTATGCCGATGCCGCTGCAGCGGGCGGCAAGGTCGATGTTTCCGGATTCACCCTTCCCGGACTGCAGACGATCGTAGTAGGCAGCAATGGATACGTCGCCTGGGCATTCACCAATGGCTACGTCGATACCGCGGACTGGATGCGTTCGCGGCATTGCGCACCGGCGGAAAAGAGCCGTTCGGATTTTTGCGTGACGCCCACCGCGATCAAGGAACGGATCGATGTCGCCGGCTCGTCGCCTGTCGAGTACGAAGTCCTGGAAACGAAATGGGGTCCCGTACTTCATCGCGACGATAAAACCGGGACGCTCTATTCGCTCAGATGGGTCGCGCAGCTTCCGGGCGGATTGAACATGAACCTGTCGGACCTGACGAAGGCCTCGTCGCTGGATGCGGCATTGAGCGCCGCAGACCGGACGGCGATCCCGGCGCAGAACCTGCTGATCGGCGATCGCACAGGCCGGATCGCGTGGCGGCTGCTGGGTGCCCTGCCCGCCAACAATGGATCGTGCCCGGCCTCGACCGGTGTTGCCGACGGCACCGACGCCGTACCGTCCGATTCCGCCGAACTACCAGGCGCCGGCGGCAGCTGCGATATCTGGCCGGTGTCTTTTGAAGGATCGCCGCAAATCAAGGATCCGCCTTCAGGACGGGCATGGAGCGCGAACAACCGCGTGCTCGATGGCGTTGCGTTGGCCGATGCCGGCGATAGCGGCTACGCAATGGGCGCCCGCGCGAGACAAATACGGGACGGCTTGTTCGCGAAGCAAAGGCTTTCCGAACGCGATATGCTCGCGATCCAACTCGACGACCGCGCGCTGCTGCTCGCGCCTTGGTGGACCTTGATGCGCGCCCAGGCTGCAGAGGGCAAGACGCCGGCCATGCGCGAACTCGCCGAAGCCGCCAAAACCTGGGAAGGTCGAGCGGTGCCTGGATCGGTGAGTTACCGCATTGTGCGCACGTGGCGCCTGGCCGTGCATGCGCGCATCGCGCAAGGCCTGATGGCGCCCGCACGCGCCGCACTGGGCGACGAGTTCGAGATGCCCGATCTGACCCAGTTCGAAGGCGTGGTCTGGCCTTTGATCACGCAGCGTCCCGCTCACTTGCTGCCGCGCCGCTACGCCGATTGGAATGCGCTATTCGAAGACGCCGCGAAAGAAGTGCGCGACGAACTGGCCAAAGACGGTCCACTGGCGCAGCGCACTTGGGGCGAACGCAATACCGCGGCCATCTGCCATCCGTTGGCGAAGGCGATCCCGTTCGGCAAACGCCTGCTCTGCATGCCGCCCGATCCACTGCCCGGCGACGGTGCGATGCCACGCGTGCAAGGGCCTGCGTTTGGCGCGTCCGAACGCATGGTGGTGTCGCCTGGCCATGAGGCCGAGGGCATCGTGCACATGCCCGGCGGACAGAGCGGCAACCCCTTGTCGCCGTTCTGGGGTGCCGGCCACGACGATTGGGTCCATGGCCGTCCGACTCCGTTCTTGCCGGGCAAAGCCGAGTACACCCTGAAAATGGTGCCGGCTCTGTAGAGCGGAGCTTGCTCCGCTGCTCTTAAGCCCATCGGCAAAGCGACAGCGGAGCAAGCTCCGCTCTACAAAGACCTAAAGTGCGGCGTTGTGCACGCCCGCAATGGCGCGACCTGACGGATCCGCAGCCGCGGCAAAACTCGCGTCCCACGCGATCGCCGCCGGCGACGAGCAGGCGATCGACTTGCCGCCCGGCACCGTTTCCGCACAAGCCGTGCCGGGAAACGCCTGTTCGAACAAGCTGCGGTAGTAATACGCCTCCTTGGTCTGCGGCGGATTGATCGGAAAACGTTTGTCGGCAGCCGCAAGCTCGCGATCGCTGACCTGTTTCTCGGCGTGCGCCTTCAAGCCGTCGATCCAGCCGTAGCCGACGCCGTCGCTGAACTGCTCCTTCTGCCGCCACAGGATCGACTCGGGCAGATAACCTTCGAATGCCTCGCGCAGCACGGCTTTCTCGATGCGGCGCTTGCCGGTCCCGCTCTTGTCGACCATCTTGGCCTGCGCATCCATCCTCATCGCGACATCGAGGAATTCCACGTCCAGGAACGGCACGCGCGGCTCCACGCCCCAGGCCATCATCGACTTGTTGGCGCGCAGGCAGTCGTAGTTGTAGAGCGCATCGAGCTTGCGCACCAGTTCTTCGTGGAATTCGCGCGCGTTCGGCGCCTTGTGGAAATAGAGATAGCCGCCGAAGATCTCGTCGGAGCCCTCGCCCGACAGCACCATCTTCACGCCCATCGCCTTGATGCGCCGCGCCAGCAGGTACATCGGCGTGGAGGCGCGGATGGTGGTCACGTCGTAGGTTTCGATATGACGGATCACTTCCGGCAATGCGTCCAGGCCTTCGTCGAAGGTGTATTTGAAACCGTGGTGAACGGTGCCCAGGGCCTCGGCCGCGATTTCGGCCGCGGCCAGATCCGGCGAGCCTTCAAGACCGATGGCGAACGAATGCAGGCGTGGCCACCAGGCTTCGGACGTGTCGTCCTCCTCCACGCGGTTGCGCGCAAAGCGTGCGGCGCAGGCCGCGACCAGCGACGAATCCAGCCCACCCGACAGCAGCACCCCGTAGGGCACGTCGGTCATCAGCTGCCGATGCACGGCGCGCTCGAAAGCCTCGCGCAGCTCCTGCGGCGTCACCTGCACGCCCTGAGTGGCGTCGTAATCGCGCCATGCCTTGATGTAGTACTTCTGCAGCTGGCCGCTGGCGCTGTCGTACCAATGCCCGGGCGGGAATTGCGCCACGTCGGCGCAGATGCCGGCCAGCGCTTTCATCTCCGACGCCACGCAGAGCCGGCCTTCGCGGTCATGGCCCCAGTACAACGGGCACACGCCCATCGGATCGCGGGCGATGATCACGCGCTGCCGCGACTTGTCCCACAGCGCGAAGGCGAAGATGCCGTTGAGGCGGTTGAGCAGCGATGCCGGCTCGTCTTCCCGGTACAGCGCGTTGATGACTTCGCAGTCCGACCCGGTCTGGAAGGCATAAGGCTGCGCCAGCTCCTTCTTCAGTTCGCGGTGGTTGTAGATCTCGCCGTTGACCGCCAGCACCAGTTCGCCGTCCGACGAGCGCAGCGGCTGCGAGCCGCCGGCCGGGTCGACGATGGCCAGCCGCTCGTGGACCAGGATCGCGCCTTCGTCCAGGTACACGCCGCTCCAGTCCGGCCCGCGATGGCGTTGCTTCTGCGACAGGTCGAGCGCCTGCCTTCGCAACGCGCCGATGTCGTCGCCGGTCTGCAAGCCGAAAATACCCAGGATGGAACACATGTTGGACTCCTAATTTTCAGATAGTGCGGCGATATCGGCCGTGCTGCTGGGAAACGATCCGCATAACGCAAAAACCCGCGCTTGCGGCGCGGGTTTTGGACGTTGGGCTTGGTGTTGCCTTGCCTAGTCGCAGACCCGCGTTGGCCGCGCGCGATTATTCGCGCGCAGGTTATTGCGGTTCGAATTGCGGTTGGCGTTGGCGGACTGGCGATGCATGGCTGCAACCTAACCTGTTTCCCCGCGGGCTGGCAAGCCCTGTTTTCTGATTAACGGGCGCCGCCGCCAAACCCGGCCAAGGGGCTTTTCTTCCCCCTTTGAAAAAGGGGGATCGAGGGGGATTTGCTTTTGACTTTCCTGCCAAAAGCAAGATCAAGAGCAAATCCCCCGTGGCCCCCTTTTCCAAAGGGGGCGACAGCAAGGGCAAAGCTATCAGGGCAGAAGCCGCTCGATCAGAGCCAGGTAAAGGCCGGGCAACGCTTCCAGATCGGCCACCGCCACATGCTCGTCGACCTTGTGGATGCTGGCATTGATCGGCCCGATCTCGACGCACTGCGCGCCCAACGGTGCGATGAAGCGCGCATCGGAAGTGCCGCCGCCCGTACTCTCTTGCGGCGCCGCGCCCGCGAACCGGGTCAACACGTCCCGTGCCGCCGTACGCAACGGACCTTCGGGCGTGTAGAACGGCTCGCCGCCGCGATGCCAATGGATCGAATATTCGAGACCGTGCGCGCGCAATACGGATTCGCATCGCTGTTCGAGCTGCTCGGCGCGCCAGTGCGGGTTGTAGCGCAGGTTGAACAACACCTGCAGTTCGCCCGGGATCACGTTGTTGGCGCCGGTGCCGGCATGCACGTTACTGATCTGCAGGCTGGTCGGCGGGAACGATTCGTAACCCTCGTCCCAGCGATGCGCGGCCAGTTCGGCCAGCGCCGGCATCGCCTGGTGGATCGGATTGCGCGCTTTTTCCGGATAAGCGACATGGCCTTGCACGCCTTTCACCGTCAGCGTCGCCGACAACGTGCCGCGGCGGCCGATGCGCAACAGGTCGCCGAGTTTTTCCTGCGACGAGGGCTCGCCCGTAATGCACCAGTCGATCCTCTGTCCGCGTCCGCGAAAGGTTTCGGCGACGCGGCGCACGCCGTCGATGGCGTCGCCCTCCTCGTCGGAAGTCAACAGCAGCGCGAGGGTGCCGGGATGGCCCGGATGCGCGGCGACGAAACGCTCCAGCGCGACTACGAACGCGGCGACGCTGCCCTTCATGTCCGCCGCGCCGCGTCCGTACAGCACACCGTCGCGGATCTCGGGCACGAACGGATCGCTGGACCAGTCGTTCCGCGGTCCGGGCGGCACGACATCGGTATGGCCGAGCAGCGCCAGCACTGGACTACCGCTGCCATGCGTAGCCCAGAGATTGTCGACTTCGCCGAAGCGCAGCGATTCGCAGGCGAAACCGGCGCGTTGCAAACGTTCGACGATCAGCGACTGGCAGCCGGCATCATCGGGCGTGACCGACGGGCGCAGCAGCAGTTCCTTGGCGAGCTCGACGACCTCTTTCACTTGCCGACTCCGAAGCGCTGCTTGAAACCGTTATCGGTGAAGCCTTGCGTGACCACGCCATCGTCGGTGACGACCACGGGACGGCGGATCAGCTGCGGATACTCCTTCAGCAACAACTTCCATTCCGCATCGGAACCCGGCGTTTTGCGGTTCGGCGGCAGGTTGCGCCAGGTAGTCGAGGATTTGTTGATGAGGCTATCCCAACCGCCCGCCTGTCCAGCCCATGCGGTCAGCGTCTCCGCCGATTGCCGGTCGTCGCGGTAATCGACGAACGTGTGCGCGACGCCGAAGCGGTCGAGCCACTTGCGCGCTTTCTTGCAGGTGTCGCAGTTCGAGAGGCCGTAAAGGGTTGTCATGTCCGTCTTCGTTTTTAGCCGTCATTCCCGCGAAGGCGGGGAATCCAGCGACTTACGCTCTGTAGAGCGGAGCTTGCTCCGCTGCTTGTGCACAAAACGGCAAGAACAGCGGAGCAAGCTCCGCTCTACAGAGAAGGAATTCAATCGGCCATGCCGCGCAGCAGATCGTTGATCGAGGTCTTGGCGCGCGTCTTGGCATCGACCTGCTTCACGATCACCGCGCAGTACAGCGAGTGCGATCCGTCCTTCGCCGGCAGCGAGCCCGACACCACCACGCTGCCCGGCGGCACCGCGCCATAACTGATTTCGCCGGTGGCGCGGTTGTAGATGCGCGTCGACTGGCCGATGAACACGCCCATGCCGATCACGCTGTGGTGGCCGACCACCACGCCCTCCACCACTTCCGAACGCGCGCCGATGAAGCAGTGGTCCTCGATGATGGTCGGGCTGGCCTGCAGCGGCTCCAGCACGCCGCCGATGCCGGCGCCGCCGGAGATATGGCAGTGCTTGCCGACCTGCGCGCAGGAACCGACCGTGGCCCAGGTGTCGACCATGGTGCCGGCGCCGACATAGGCGCCGATGTTGACGAAGCTGGGCGTCAGCACCACGTCCTTGCCGATGAAGGTGCCGCGGCGCACGACCGCGCCGGGCACCACGCGCGCGCCGAGCTTTCGGAAGGCTGCCTCGTCGAAGTCGGCGAAACGCATCGGGATCTTGTCCCAATACGGCGACGGATACGATTCGATCAGCTCCATGTCCTGCACGCGGAAATACAGCAGCACCGCCTTCTTCAACCACTCGTTGACGCTCCAGCCGCCCTTGCCGTCCGGTTCGGCGACGCGGAACTCGCCGCTCTCCAGGCCTTCGATCACGCGTTCGACCGCCGGCCGCGTCGAGCCTTCCATTTCCTCGGGCGTCAGCATCGTGCGCCGTTCCCAGGCGCTGTCGATCATGAACTTGATCTCTTCGATGCCAGGTCCCTGCGGAACCTTCTTCTTCGCGGCCTTGCGTGGGGTCATGCTTCGTTTTCTCCGTCGATGCGGGCCAGCAGCGCGTCGCGCAGGGCCTGTTGTTGGGTATCGTCGAGCGCCTGGTCGCTGGCGTCGCCGATCAGGAACACGTCCTCGGCGCGTTCGCCGAAGGTGGCGATGCGCGCATCGTGCACGCGCAGGTGTTGCGCGCGGAGCACGTGCGCAAGGTCGGCGAGCAGGCCCGGGCGGTCGGTGCAGACCACGCTGAGCACGCTGCGCCGCCCGTCGGGGCTGCGATCGAACGCGACCTGCGGCGCGATCCGGAAATGACGCAGGTGCCGCGGCTGCGTGCGGCGCGAAGGCCGGATGCTTTCCAGCGGACCGGACAGCGCCGCCGCCAGGCTGCGCTCGATCTGCGCCGCGCCGGGCGCGTAACGAGGATCCGCGTTGACGACCTCGAAACTGTCGAAGATGGTGTCGTTGGGACCATCCAGCGCGCGCGCCTGCTGGATCGCCAGGCCCAGCAGCCGGTCCAGCGTGATCACGATCGAGGCGAACAGGCCGTCGCGATCGGGCGAATGCACGAACACTTCGAACGCGCCCGTATGCCCGGCCAGCTCGCGCACGCGCACCACCGTGTCGCCGGGCGCCTTGTCCTGCAGCGCGGCCGCCTGCCAAGCCAACTGCTCGGGGCGTTCGCGCAGGAAACTCTCGGCCGGCATGCGCGCGAACAGCGCATCGCTTTCGGCGGCATCGATGCCTTGCGCGATCAGCAGGTCCGTAGCCGCATCGCGGTTCTCGGCGATGCGTTCGGCCGCGGCGACCGGATGCTCGAGGCCGCGGCGCAAGGCCAGGCGTGTAGCCGTGTACAGGTCCGCAAGCAGGCGATCCTTCCACGCGTTCCACAATTTCGGCGAAGTGCCTGCGATGTCGGCGCAGGTCAGCAGATACAGGTAATCCAGGCGCACGCGATCGGCCACGGTCGCGGCGAAACGGTGGATCACCTCGGGATCGGCGATGTCCTGTTTCTGCGCGGTGACCGACATCAGCAGGTGTTTTTCGACCAGCCAGGCGACCAGTTCGGTGTCGGCTTCGCTCAATTCGTGCGCGGCGCAGAATTCGCGCGCGTCGCCGGCGCCCAGTTCGGAGTGGTCGCCGCCGCGGCCCTTGGCGATGTCGTGGAACAGGCCGGCCAGCAACAGCAACTCCGGCTTACGCAGGCGCGGCCAGACCTCGTGCGCCATCGCGAAGCGCTCGTCGGGCGTGTCCGCGGCGAAGGCCGCCAGGTTGCGCAGCACCGCCAGCGTATGCTGATCGACGGTATAGACATGGAACAGGTCGAACTGCATGCGCCCGGACACCTGCGCGAAAGCCGGCAGCCAGCGCCCGAGCACGCCCAGGCGGGCCATGCGTTCCAGCGTCTTGACCGGCTGCAGGCCGCGCAGCAAGGCCATGAAATTCTCGCGCAGCGCCGGCGTGGCCGCGTCGTAAGCCGGCAATGCCGGCAAGGCCTCGGCGAGCGCGCGCGCGGTGTGCGAATGCAGGCCGCGCACCTGCGGCTGCGCGGCCCACATGGCGAACAGGGCGAACACTTCGGCGATATCGTCGCGCGGCCAGTCGCCGCTACGCGCGGCCAGGTAGCCGCGGCGCAATTCGAAACGCTCGTCGAGCGGCTCCGGCACCGCCGCCCCATCGAACTGTTCCTCGAAGCGCTGCAGCAGACGATCGTTGATGCGGCGCACGATCGCAGCGCTGCGATAGAAGCCCTGCATCATCTGCTCGACGCCGAGGTTCTGCGCGTCGTCGGCAAAGCCCAGCCGCTGCGCCAGCGCTTTCTGGTGATCGAAGCGCAGCCGCTCCTCGCCGCGCCCGGCGACCAGGTGCAGGCCGTAACGCAATTTCATCAGCACGCGGCGCTCGCGCTCCAGCGCGGCGCCCTCGTCGGCACCCAGATGGCCCAGCCCGATCAGCGGTTGCAGCTCGCGCACGCCGAAACTGCGCAAGGCCATCCACGCCAGCGTGTGCAGGTCGCGCAGGCCGCCCGGGCCTTCCTTCAGATTGGGTTCGAGGTTGTCCGAAGTGTCGCCGAAACGCGCATGGCGCACGCGCTGTTCCTCGCTCTTGGCGATGAAGTAATCGCGTGCCGGCCAGACCTTGCCGGTGGCGACCGCATCGGCGAGCACGGCCTGCGCACGCTCGTCGGCGGCCAGCGGCCGCGCTTCCAGCATCGCCGTCAGCACGGTCAGGTCGGCAGCCGCGGCCTCGGTGCATTGCGCGGGCGAGCGCACCGCGTGACTGGCACGCAGGCCGGCGTCCCATAGCATCGCGAACAAACGCGCCAGCGCATCGTGGCAGGCCTGCTGCGCGTCGGGCTCGGCCAGCACCAGCAGGTCGATGTCCGAATGCGGAAACATTTCGCCGCGGCCGTAACCGCCCACCGCGAACAGCGCCAGCGGCGCATCGTCCGGGATACAACGCGTCCAGGCCGACTTCAACAGGTGATCGACCGACCGCGCGCGCAACGCCAGCAGGCGGTCGACGTCGTCGCCCTGGTCGAAGCGTTTGGTCAGGCGTGCATCCGACTGGGCCAGCGCGGCGCGTGCGGCAGCGGACCAGGCCGCGTCGTCCGCCGCGTCGTTCAGCGGCGCCGCGATCGGATCAGCGGCGGCCGGGTTGCTCACGGGCGCGGGGCTTCGCCCGGCGGTAGCGTCAGCACCTCATAGCCATCGTCGGTAACGGCGATGGTGTGCTCCCACTGCGCCGACAGCTTGCGGTCCTTGGTGACCACGGTCCAACCGTCCGGCAGCACCTTGGTGTGGCGCGTGCCTTCGTTGATCATCGGCTCGATGGTGAAGGTCATGCCTTTCTGCAGTACCAGGCCCTCGCCGGTACGGCCGTAATGCAGCACCTGCGGGTCCTCGTGGTAGACGCGGCCGATGCCATGGCCGCAGTACTCGCGCACGACGGTGAAGCGCTCGGATTCGGCCAGGCTCTGGATCGCGGCGCCGATGTCGCCCAGCGTCGCGCCCGGGCGGACCGTGCGAATGCCGCGCCACATCGCCTCGTGCGTGATGTCCACCAGCCGCTTGGCCATCACCGACGGCGTACCGGCGTAATACATGCGGCTGGTGTCGCCGTGCCAGCCGTCCTTGATCACGGTGACGTCGATGTTGACGATGTCGCCATCCTTCAACACCTTGGATTCGCTCGGTATTCCGTGGCAGATCACGTTGTTGACCGAGGTGCACACCGTCTTGGGGAAGCCGCGGTAGCCGACATTGGCCGGCACTGCTTGCTGCACGTTGACGATGTGGTCGTGAGCGATGCGGTCGAGCTGCTCGGTGCTCACGCCCGGTTTTACGTGCGGGACCAGGATTTCGAGCACTTCGGCGGCCAGACGGCCGGCGATGCGCATCTTTTCGATGTCTTCGGGGGTTTTGATGGTCATGCCCATGGCGCGATTATCGCCGATTCCGGGGCTGGGCTGCCTCGGATGACGCCACCGGCGCCCGGGTGAACCCGTGGCGGGAGCGGCCACGCCGGCCTCTCGTCACGACGCGAGCCGGCCCAGCGAAGCCGGCTTTTCCCCTGCCGGCCCGCCACAAATGACGCACTGCGTCACAAATGGATAAGGCCGGTGGTTTCGGATGCGCCGCAATACCCGAGCCACCCGGCTACCTGAAGAATTCACACTTATTTAACACCCCCAGGCCCGTTTCGGGACTGTGGTCACGCCTTTTTTGTGAGTTGGCACGCGTTCTGCTTATACCCCCATGAACCGGCACTCCCGCCGGCCAAGCGCCCCGGCGCCGGAGACCCTGCCATGAACGTCCTCAAAAACACCCTGCTTGTCGCTGCCCTGCTTAGTGCCGGTGCGGCCCCCGCGTTCGCCGCGGATACCACCACCTTCAACGTCAAGATCATCATCCTCAAGGCCTGCGACGTGGCCGCGGGCGCCGCGACCGACGTCGATTTCGGCAGCGTCGCCTCGACCGCCGTGAACACCGACAACGCCGGTGCCTTGAACGTGCGCTGCACACCACTCACCCCTTACAACATCGCTCTGAACAACGGCCAGAACGGCGCCACCCTCGCCGACCGCAAGATGGCTAACGGCGCCAACCTCGTGCCTTACCAGCTGTATCGTGCCGTCGCGCGCGGTGCGGGCGACGTCTGGGGCGCGACCGTGGGCACCGACACGCTTGCCGGCACCGGCACCGGCCTGATCCAGAATGTGCCCGTCTACGGGCGGGTGCCCAGCGCCAACTTTCCGGCTGGTAGTTATAACGACGTGGTAACGGCTACGATCATCTACTGAAACGGCAACGGGGCGGCCAGATGAGGCAGGGATGGCGCATGAGGGCATGGGCGGCAGCATTCGTGCTGTCGCTGGCGCCGTGCGCCGTCGTCAACGCCGCCAGCCTCCAGGTGTCGCCCACCTCGGTGACCCTGCAGGCCCGCCAGAATGCTGACGGCCTCACGCTGACCAATACCGGAACCGCGCCCTTGCAAGCACAGGTGCGGGTGTTCCGCTGGACTCAGGAGGGCGACGAGGACAAGCTCGAGCCCACCAAGGACATCACCATCAGTCCACCGATGCTGAAGCTCGCGCCCGGCGCACAACAACTGGTTCGGGTCATACGGCTCGGTGCGCCGCCGGCGGATGTCGAAACCAGCTATCGATTGATCGTCGACGAGCTACCGGTCGAATCGGGTGAAACCAAGCCGGGTCTGCAATTCGTGCTGCAGTATTCGGTGCCGGTGTTCCTGATGCCGCAAGGCGATCCGGCGATTGCACCGCAACTGCACGCACGCCTGGTGCGCGACGGCGACCGGTCGCTCATCGAAATAAGCAATACCGGCAAAGCGCACGCCCAGGTCGCCGAGTTAGCTTACACCTCGGCCGACGGCAACTCCCACGTGATCGCGGCCGGTCTGTCTGGTTATGTGTTACCGGGGAAAACCAAGCGCTGGCCACTGCCAGCGGCTCTCACCGTGTCGGCTTCCGGCACTTTCAAGGCGAGGATCAACGGTGAACCGGTCGTGCAGACGCTATCGCTGGATCAGGCCGCTCCGTGACGCGCTGCTGCTGACGGTGGTCGTGGCCGCGGCAGGCTTACCGGCCTTCGCCGCGGAAATACCGACCCGAGCCGCAACCGCCCCGGATGGCGACGGCGAAGAACTGTATCTGGAAGTCGTGCTCAACCAGACCCGCAATGGGCAGCTATCGCGCTTCATCCACCGCGGTGAACGTTTTTTCGCAAGCGCGGATACGCTGCGCCAGCTGGGCTTCAATCTTGCCGACAGCAATCCGGACGCGATGCATGCGCTCGACGAGTTTCCCGGCGTGGCTGTGAATTACGACGCGGGGCTGCAGAGAATCTCGATCGACGCGCCGCTGTCGCAACTGTCGCTGTCCACGACGGTATTGAATCCGCAACAAGGCGGCGCGCCGCAAACCGCCGACGCTGCACCGGGCGCATTGTTCAATTACGATCTCTACGCCAGCCAGCAGGACGGCGCCAGCAACCTGACCGCCACTGCGGAACTGCGCGTGTTCGGGATCGGCGATGGCGTGTTCAGCAACACTGCTGTTACCCGCACCTACCGCACTCGCGGTGAGGACTGGCGCGGCGAAACCGTGCGCCTGGACAGCAACTGGCAATGGTCGTTCCCCGAATCGGCCGTCACCGTCGTCGTCGGCGACACGTTCAGCGGCTTCCTCAACTGGACGCGCGCGGTACGCGTGGGCGGCGTGCAGATCGGCCGTAATTTCGCCCTGCAGCCGTACCGCATCACCGCGCCGCTGCCCGCCTTTCTCGGCGAAGTGGCCGTGCCGTCTTCGGTGGATCTGTACATCAACGGCATGAGGCAATATAGCGGGCAGGTGCCGACCGGCCCGTTCCAGCTGGCCACGGTGCCCGGGATAACGGGTGCGGGCAACGCGCAGATCGTCATCACCGATGCCTTCGGCCGCACGCGCACGCTGGATTTTCCGTTCTATGCCACGCAGCAGTTGCTCGCGAAGGGATTATCGGACTGGTCGGTAACCGCGGGCGTGGTGCGGGAGGACTATGGCTTGCGTTCGTTCTCGTATGCCAGCGACCCGGTCGCCACCGGAAATTGGCGTTATGGCGTCAGCGATCGTTTTACCGTCGAAGCGCATGCCGAGGCCGGCGGCGACCTGGCCAACGCGGGTGCCGGCGCGCTCTGGCTGCTCGGACGCGTGGGCGTGCTGAGCGCCTCGTATGCGCACAGCGATCTGGATGGCGAAAGCGGTTCGCAGAGCGCGCTCGCCTATACTTGGAACAACGGCCGCTTCAATTTTTCCGCCGACACCCAGCGTACGCATGGCGACTATCGCGATATCGCCTCGCTGTACGGGCCGCTGCCGCCGCAGGTCAGCGAGCGGGTGCTGGCCGGCTTTACCACGACTTCGGTCGGCAATTTCAGCGCGAGTTATGTGCGGCTCGGCTACCCGGATAGCGAAACCTCGCGTTACGCTGGCGCCTACTGGTCGCAGACTTTTTCGCGCGGTTGGTCGGCCAACCTTTCGGTCAACCAGAATCTCGACGACGACAGCGACCGCAGCGTGTATCTGGGCATTTCCGTTGCGCTGGGCACGACCCGCCAGGCCAGCGTGTCGTTGCAGCGCAACGGCGACAACACCAACGGCGTTCTCGATGTTTCGCAGCCGGTGCCCGGCGACGGCGGCTACGGCTGGCGCGTGCAGGCACGTGGCGGCGACGATGGCGGCGGCGGGCTGGCAGAAGGCGGTTTGATCAACGATGTCGGCCGTTATGGTCTGGGCATCGCCAGTTTCGGCGGCGACAGCTACGGCTATGCCAATGCCAGCGGCGCGCTGGTGATGATGGGCGGCCACGTCTTCCCCTCACGCAACATCAGCGACGCATTCGCGGTGATTTCCACCGACGGCGTCGCCGGCGTGCCGGTGAAGTTGGAGAACCGCTTGATCGGCCATACCGATTCCAACGGCATGCTGCTGGTGACGCCGCTCAATGCCTGGCAGCGCAACAAGCTGTCGATCGACCCGATGGACTTGCCGGCGAATGTGCGCATCGCCGACGTGGATCTGTTAGCGACGCCGCGCGACCGCTCCGGCGCGCGTGTGCGATTTGCGATCACGCCGGTGCGAGCTGCGATAGTCGTATTGCAGGACGCATCCGGCCAGCCCTTGCCAATGGGCAGCACGGTCAAAATCAATGGCATCACCGGCTCGGAAGCGATGGTCGGTTACGACGGTGAAACCTATATCGACACGCTCGACATGCATAACCGCCTGCGCGTGCGAACGCCGGCCGGCGCCTGCACTACCAATTTCGATTACCCGGCCGCGGCCGATGCCATTCCGCGCATCGGCCCGCTGTCCTGCATCAGGGAGTCTGCGCCATGAAACGGCACTGGTTACGCTTTGCGATGCTTGCGTTGTTGCTGGCGGGTTACGGTTTGCACGCGCCGATCGCGCAGGCCAACACCACCTGCAGCGCTACGGCGCCCACGCTGAATTTCGGAACGGTGGCGGTCACGGGCGTTGTGACCGATGCCACGGGGACGTTCAGCATTACGTGCACGACCGGAGCCGTTGCGCTGTTGGCCCGCGCAAGAGTCAGGATGTGCCTGAGCATCGGCGACGGCGTGTCCGGCGGGGGCAATTTCAATCCCCGTCGCATGCTCAACAGCTTCAATGATCCGCTGCAGTTCTACATATACCAGGATGCTGGAAGAAGCTTGATCTGGGGTGCACGAGGCAACCCCACGGTTCCCAATCCGCTGATGGTCGACTTCGACTATGCGGTTCCTCTTCTCGGCGGAAGCCAAACCATCAATTTCACGATGTACGGCCGCGTCCCAGTGCAAACATTGACCGCCGGCACTTACAGCAACCCCTTCACCGGCATCCATACGGCTATCGAGTTTCGTTTCGCGGAACAATTGCTCGGTACTCCGCCTTTTCCCGCGTCCTGCACTTCGGGCGGAAATGCGGGCGTCGGCAGCACATTTCCCTTCACGGCCAGCGCGACGGTCCCCGTCAACTGCCGCGCCTACGCCACCACCGAACTGAACTTCGGCAGCATTTCCGGCCTGATCACCGCCAACAACGACCAGACCTCGACCATCGGCATGACCTGTACCGGTCGCACCGCCTGGACTGTGGGCCTGAACAACGGCCTGAATCCAAGCGGCATCGTCCGGCGAATGCGCTTGGGCGCCACCACCAGCTACGTGAATTACGAACTCTTCCGGGAAACGGGCCGGACCAATCGCTGGGGCAATACGATCGGCACGAATACGGTCCCCGGTACGGGTACGGGAATTGCGCAGAGTCTGACGGTCTTCGGCCGGGTACCGGCCCCTCAGGCCGCAGCGGCAGGCAGCTATAGCGACACCATCACCGTGACGATCACCTACTAGCTTGTTTGCGGAACGACCCAGCCCCGGGCTATAATTCCGGGGCTTTATTGGCCCCAGGCCCGTAAAACCGCCCACGACGGGCGACACCGTCGAATCCACACCTGCTGCAACCACCCGTGCCGGGGTGCCTCCGCTTCGAAAGAAGCATGGGGTTCGGCCACGGAGGCAGCAGGGAGGCCCAACCCCGGAACCTTTCGTCCCTCACCGGACGATCCGCCATCCCTACCCCCGGCGGCCGGTTCCCTATTCGGAGTTTTAGCTAATGTCCCAGATCACCATGCGCCAGATGCTGGAAGCCGGCGTTCACTTCGGCCACCAGACCCGCTACTGGAATCCCAAGATGGGCCCGTACATCTTCGGCGCCCGCGGCAAGATCCACATCATCAACCTCGAGAAGACGCTGCCGCTGTTCGTCGATGCGATGAACTTCATCTCGGCGATCGCGCAGAAGCGCGGCACCGTGCTGTTCGTCGGCACCAAGCGCAGCGCCCGCGACTCCATCAAGGAAGAAGCCGCCCGCTGCGGCATGCCGTACATGACCCAGCGCTGGCTGGGCGGCACGCTGACCAACTTCCGCACCGTGAAGCAGTCGGTCTCGCGCCTGAAGGAACTGGAAGCCGGCGAAACCGACGGCACCTTCCAGAAGCTGGTCAAGCACGAAGTGCTGGGCCTGCGCCGCGAGCGCGACAAGCTGGAAGCCTCGCTCGGCGGCATCAAGGAAATGAACCGCCTGCCCGACGCGCTGTTCGTCA
>Ga0193753_10002217_pt1 | contig 15674 bp, 12 predicted proteins | sample H1c2metaG_FD_144925 | JGI IMG/M metagenome (GOLD analysis project Ga0193753, IMG submission 144925) | Soil microbial communities from a riparian zone of the East river system, Colorado, United States - H1c2 | ecosystem: Environmental > Terrestrial > Soil > Riparian zone | place: USA: East... | reverse complement strand
GGCAGAGCATCGCCATCGGCTTCAGCGTGCCCGTCGCGGCGGGCAGCTCCTTCGACCACGTGCAGAACCTGCACGAGCAGGTCAGCTCCACGACGCTCTCGCGCCTGCTGCTGCCCGTCTCGTGGCTCGATGCGAGCAACAAGTCCTTCTGCCACCTGCACGTCAAGTCCGGCCACAACTCCGGGCACCCCTCCGGCACGGCGAAGCTGAACATCGAGCTCTACGAGGCGCGCGTGCCCGGCGACGGCCGTCCGCTCGGCGCGCGGATCGGAGCCACGAGCATCGGCGCGGGCAGCCTGCCCTCCGCCAGCTACCAGTGGTGGGACTCGGTCGCGAACAAGGTCTCCAATCCGCCCAATGGCATCGCCTGGGGCTGGTGGAACGGGCACCCGGAAGTGGTGCTCAAGCTGAGCGCCGCGCCCGTGCAGACGGCCATCGACCTCAGCGCGATGCACGCGACGGTGCAGCCGGGCCGCGCGTACACGCTGGTGCTGGCGCTCGACGGCTGGGACGAGGTCAGCGTGCAGGCCCGGCCGCTCGCCACCGCGACGCTCTCGGGCGTGGCGCTGCGCACGGTCGCCGGCGGCAGCTGGACGCCGCAGGCCAGCACGGTCACTGCCACGCTGGAAGGCCAGCAGCGCATCACGCAGACCACCGCCTCGGCCGCGGCCACGGGCGTCACCGTGACCGTGCAGATGCAGGACGGGCGCACGCTCACGGGCGCGGCCAACGTGGCCGGCCAGATGGCCGTGGGCGACCCGTGGCTCGGCGCCGTGCCGAGCGAGCTGCCCGCGCTGCAGCTGGCGGGCTCATGAAGCGCCGCAGCGCAGGCTTCACGCTCGCGGAGGTGCTCCTCGCGGGGACGATCTGCGCCGTCGCGCTCGTGGCCGTCACGAGCGCGATGTCCTCCGTCACCACGAGCAAGGCCGAGCTCGCCGACCAGCCGGTGCAGGCCGCGCGCCTCGCGCAGGACATCACCGTGCTGGCCGAGACGCTGCCGCGCACGCCCAGCGGCACGACCGGCGCGACGAGCGGCAGCGCCGTGACGGCGCTCGACTCGCTGCACAACGCGGTCTTCTCGCCCCCCATCCGCTCCGACCGCACCGCCGACAGCTCGCTGTCCGGCTGGAAGCAGGCCGTCACCGTGGAGATCTTCAAGTTGGACAACCTGAACACGCCCACCACCGAGAGCGTCAGCACGGCGCTCTCGGCGCAGGCGCCGCGCCTCTACCGCCTCAGCGTCACCATCTGGCACGGCAGCCAGAAGCTGGAGACCTTCCGCTCCTGGTGCCGGCCATGAAACATCCGGCCGGCTACGCGCTGCTGGTGGTGCTCTTCTTCGTGGGGCTCATCGGCATGCTGAGCGCCACCTACCTGCGCCACGTGATGAGCGAGAGCCGCAACTCGGCGGCCAGCGTCTCCTCGCAGGACGCGGCGCACGCGGTGGACGCCGCGCTCGCGTGGGGCCAGCAGGCGGCGCTCACGGGCAGCAACCTCAGCAACGCCAGCCTCGGCAACGGGCGCAGCACGGCCTTCGTGCAGACGGCGGACCTCGGCAACGGGCACCGCAAGCTGCTCGCCAGTGCCGTGGACGGCGAGGGCCTCGGGAGCACCGTGCTCGCCGAGGGCGTGCTCATGCCGGTGGCCCAGGCCGGCAGCGACGACGACCTGCCGCAGATCGATCCCGACATCGCGGACGAGATCGTGCCGCACAACACGAACAACTCCCACTGCGGCAACCATGGCTCCAGCTCCGTGACCACGACGTACTACTCCGGCACGCAGCGCATCGCGAACACGGACCTCACGGGCCTGGTGGTCATCCGCAACAGCGCGCGCATCACCTTCGACAACGTGACCGTCGCCGGCGCCATCGTGTCCGAGGACAGCCTCGGCGACGCGGGCCTCGGCGCGTTCAACGCGAACACCGCCCCCACCGTCATCGTGGACGGCGGGCTGCGCGTGAGCGGCGCGAGCTTCCTGCCGGGCGTCGCGGTCATGCTCCCCGACGGCGTGCTGAAGTGCTCCACCAACCCGTGCAGCATCCAGCTCGTCGGCGACGTGGTCGCGCACACGATCACGCTCACCGGCCGCGGCTGCATCACCGGCAACCTCGCCTCCGTGCAGACGGCCTCGCTCGCGACGGGCATCGAGCGTCCGGGCGCGGGCCGATCGCCGCGCGCGTGGTCCACGGCGCTCCAGCTCGGCAACGCGAACTCCTTCCGCTACCTGGCCTTCATCCCGCGCCTCAGCACGGTGGGCTCGCTGAAGGCCATCACCGGATTCAAGTTCAAGTGAACGCCACGCGCTCCGCGTCCTCGCCCGCACGCCCCGACCCGCGCGACGTGCGCGACATGCGCGGCGTGCGCGACTCGCGCGACTCGCGCGACTCGCGCGGCGTGCGCCGCGTGCGCCGCGTGCGCGGCACCACGCTCTTCGAGCTGCTCGTCGTGCTCGTCATCATGGGCATCATGGTCGGGATGATGGCCGTGTCGGCGGACCAGAACGGGACCATCGCGCTGGACCAGGCCACCGTCGTGGTGCAGGACACCTGCGCGCGCGCGCAGGCGCTGGCGCGCTCGGGCCGCGCGCCGGTCGGCGTCGTGTTCGACGTCGCCGGCAACCGCCTCGCGATCGTGCGCGAGGACGGCACGCTCACGAAGGATCCGCTGACGCACGCCGACGCCGTCGTGAACTTCAAGGCGCCCAACATGCCCAGCCACGTGGCGCTCAAGACGGCGGCCTTCGGCGCCGCGGGCGTGGCCGCGATCTTCGACGCGCAGGGCGTCCCGCTCCTCGGCGGCACGGTCACGATGCAGCGCAAGGGCCTGACCCGCACGCTCACGCTGAACGCCGCCACCGGCGAGCTCACCGGGAGCTGAGGCCCGCCGGTCACGCGCCGCCAGCTGCGCGCGGCGCGCGCAGCCGCGCGGCTGCCGGGGAGCGGCTCAGCCCTTGAGCTGCGCGCGCGACGACAGGATGCTGCTCGCGATGCCGTAGTCCACGGACTCCTGGGCGGTGAGCCAGAAGTCGCGCGTGACGTCCTTGAGGATCTGCTTGTCGGCGCGGCCGGTCTCTTCCGCGAGGATCTGGTTGTAGAGATCGCGCGTCTTGATGATCTCGTTGGCCGTGATCTCGATGTCGCTGGCCTGGCCCTGGCTCTGGCTGCTGGGCTGGTGGATGAGGAAGCGGCTGTGCGGCAGCGTGAAGCGCCGGCCCTTGGCGCCGCCGACGAAGATGATGACCGCGGCCGAGGCCGCGAGCCCCAGGCACACCGTGGTGATGGGCGCGGTCACGAAGCGCATGGCGTCGTAGATGCCGAAGCCGCTGTCCGCGTCGCCGCCCGGGCAGTTGATGTACATCGTGATGGGCGCCTTGCCGTCCTTGGCGTCCAGCACGAGCAGCTGGCCGACGATGGCCGCGGCCATGTCGCGGTCCACCGGCTTGGACACCATGATCACGCGCTGCTCGAGCAGGCTCTTGCCCAGGAACTCCGGGACCTCCTTGGCCTTCTCCTTGTGCACCTTCTTCCCGTCGTCGCCGTCATCGTCGTCGTCGTCGTCATCATCGTCGTCGCCGAGGATCGGGCGCGTCGTGTAGGGCGAGTTCATGGGGGTCTCGTGGCTCCGTGGGACAGCGGCCCAGAAAGCTAGCTCATCGCCACGCCGGTTCAAAGGGTCAGCGGCGCTCAGCGGGCGGATTCCGCGAGCGCGAGCGAGCCGGACGCGACGCGGAGCTGCGCGCCGAGGGCGTTCATGATCGCGGCCTGGATGTCGGGCCGGTACAGGTTCCCGAGGTGGCCGCCGTACTCGAAGAACTGCAGCCGCTCGGCGCCGAAGGTGGCGCGCAGCCAGTCGATGTCCTCCGGCGCGAGCAGGAAGTCGTTGCTGTTCGTGAACACGTGCACGGACGAGCAGGCCGACAGCTGCGCCGCCATGGCGTGCAGGTCGCAGCGCGCCCACAGCACGGCCGGGTCCGCCAACGCCGGATCCTGCTCCGCGAGGTACGGCAGCGCGAAGGCGTGGAAGTACTCCATCCACGAGTAGCGCTCGATCTCCGCGTACGCCGGCTGGCGCTCGCGCTCGTCGAGCGGCGTGAGCAGCACGCCGCGGTCGTGCCGGTTCTGGCTGTCGAACAGGATGTCGCGCAGCGCGAGCCGGAAGGTGAGCCCGATGAGGTAGCGCGCCTCGATGCGCTCGAAGGGCAGCTCCATGCCGGGCGCGAGCTTGCCGCGCGCCAGCTCGAAGACCTTCAGCAGGATGTTGCGCGTGCGCTCCGTGCGGCCCTCGGCCGGCCACTCGAGCGGCGCGCGGTACAGCGCGTCGAGCTGCTGCACGCCGTAGTTCAGGCGCACCGGCGGGTTGATCGGGATGTACGCGTCGAAGTCCAGCAGGGCCGAGTCCTCGCTGTCCGGCAGCGGGCGCGGCGCCTGGTTCTCGGCCGCGATGAAGAGGATGTGGAAGGCGCCCAGCGAGAGCCCGAGCAGCGCGCGCTGCGTGACCCGGCCCGGGTGCACGTCGTGCACGTCGCGGTCGATCGCGGTGAGCACCCGGTGCAGGTCGTGCGCGTCCGCCGGCGCGTAGCCCGGAAGCTCCATGCTGGAGGCGGCGCGCATGAACTCGCGGTTGAGCGCGTTGCTCACCGTGACGGCGGAGTAGCCGTGGCCGTACGCCATCTCCGCCAGCGCCTCGGTGGAGTCCGACTCGCGGTGCGACGCGAGCCCCGGCACGATGAAGACCAGCGGCGCGGGCTGCGGCTGCAGCCACAGGTCGTACGGGAAGTCGCGGCCCGTGGTCGGAGCGATCACGTGGCGGCGCTCGGCGCGGCTGGGGAAGTCCGGGTCGCGGTAGCTGAGGAACACCGCCTCCAGCGTGTCGATGGACGGGCCGGCCTCCGGCGCGAAGGACATGTCCGCATCCGCCTGGCTGCGGTACAGGGTCCACACCTGGCGCACGATGGAGTAGCTGTCGTCGAGGATCGCGTCCAGCCGCAGGTAGGTGTCCACGCGGTCGCTGAGCATGTTGAACTTCAGCGCGAGAGAGAGCGGGAAGAGATACGTGGCGGGGTCCAGCGCCGTGTCGCCGGCGAAGCCCACCGTGTCGCGGTCGCTGCTCGGGCCCACGACCGGCAGCATGACGTAGGCCTGCGGCTGCCAGCCCCACGCGCCGAAGGTGCGCCCCACGTCCTGCGGCCGCGGCGCGGGCAGCCCCCACGTGGAGGCCGGGTCGAAGATGCCGAGCAGCCCCACGGTGGAGTTCACGACGAAGCGCGCGGTCTCGACGCCGGCATCCCGGAAGCGCGCCTGGAAGAGCGTGCCGAACAGCCGCACCGGCCACTGCAGATTGGTGCCGAATTGCACGATGTGCTCGCGCACCGTGTCCGGCGTGATCGCGCGCCAGCCGCGCGCCAGCGGCGAGACGACGAGGCGCAGCATGTCCGTGTTGAAGGCGTGGAAGGCGCGGTTGGCCGGCTCGCCCGGGTCGGCGAGCGTGTCGATGGGCGCCGGGTCCTCCATGCGGAAGTACTCCGCGCCGGGCCCGGTGTAGGCGCTCCAGTCACGGTGCCGCGTGTCGATGGTGGTGCACGCCGGCAGCAGCGCCAGCGCGACGAGCAGCGCCCACGCCGCCCCCTGCCGGGAGCGGGTCCGGCGCCATCGTTCCCCGAGCTGGTGCATGAGCGGCTCAAGCTAACTTGGCCCGCGGCGCGGATCCATCGCGCAGGCTCCGGGGAGCGACCGCGCGGTTCCATCGCGCGCGCTCCGGTGCCGGCCGGCGCGTGTTGATGCTCTCGATGTTCCGACCCGCCGGACTGCTCGCCGCCCTCCTCGTCGTGGTCGCGCCGCTCGCGCTCGGCGCCCCGGCGTCCGCGCAGGCCAATGACCCGCGGATCCCGGGCGGGCCGACGCCCGACCAGGTCAAGGCCACCGTCGACGAGGTGCGCGCCGCCGAGCGGAGCAGCAAGGTCGACGAGCGCGTCGCGGTCATCGGCCGCGCGGGCAGCGTCGAGGACCCGGACGTGGTCCGGGCGCTGGAGGACGGCCTGTACGACAAGGACGCCGGCGTGCAGCTCGCCACCATCGCGGCCTTCAGCCGCATGCAGACGCCCGAGGCGCTGGTGGCGCTGCACGGCCTGGCCAGGACCCGCCGCATGGTGCGCGACGGCCTGCCGCTCGCGGCGCTGTACCGCGCCATCGGCCGCCACGGCGACCGCTCCTCCGTGGAGGTCCTGCTGGCCGGCGTGCCCGGCGTCACGGATCCCGAGGTGGTCCGCGCGCGCATCTACGCGCTGGGGAACATCCGCGCGCGCGAGGCGGTGCAGGCGCTGGTCTCCGACCTGGATCTCGGCACGCCGCCCGCGGGCCAGGAGCTCCCGCTCATGGAGGACGTGCGCGTCGCGCTCGCGCGCCTCACCGGCACGGACCAGTCCGCCGACCGCAAGCACTGGCAGGACTGGTGGGACCGCGCCAAGGGCGACTTCCAGATCTCGCCGGTGCCGCCCGCGCTGCCGCCCGAGCTCCAAGGCAAGTGGGACGCCTTCTGGGGCAGCGACCTCGCCGGCATGCGCCCCAAGTCCGACGTCGACCTGCCCACGGGCCGCAAGGACGGCGAGGGCGCGCCCGGCGGCAAGCCGCCCGGCACGGGCGACATGCACCCGCCGGGGCCGGTCAGCCCTTCGGCTTGAGGCGGAACTGCAGCGGCGCGGTGGCCGTGCTCGACGGGACGATGTGCTCCTTCGTCTCGGACTCGTAGCCGGCCGCATCGATGGTGACGGCGCAGGGCGCGTCGTCGCTCATGTCGCTCGCGAAGCGCCCGGCGGGGTGCTCGCCCTCGCCGCGCTGCACGCTGCCGTTCGACCCCGCGAGGGTGAGAGAGAAGCGCGGCACGGGCCTGCCGGTGACGGCGTCCACCACGACGCCCTGCACGCTGTGCGAGGACGTGGCGGCGGGCGGCACGACGATGCGCGGCTCGGCCGATTGACCGCCGTTGCCGTCCAGGTAGCCGAGCTCCCCGAAGCGCTGCTTGAAGCTCTCGCCCATCTCGGCCGGCAGGGCCTGCGCGACCGGCGCGCGGAAGCCGTTGTCGTGGCTGTCCACGAGCGGGAGCGCGGCGTTGTCGCGCGCGGGGCCGGGCGCGAGCAGCGGCGCCACCGCGCGCCCCACCATGTCGTGCGCGGCGGGGATGCCGAGCAGCGCGAGCAGCGTCGGCGCGATGTCCGCGACGGTGGCCAGCTTGGCGAGCGCGCCGGACTGCACGAAGCCGTCGACGTCGCACTGCGGCAGCTTCACGAAGTCCGGGCCCGCGGCGATGAGCACGCCGGGCGGCGCGCCGTCGTGATGGCCGGTCATGCCGCGGTCCTTCCTGCCGGGCGGCTTGTCGGTGTGGATCGCGTGGAAGCCGTGGTCGGACATCACCAGCACGTTGGCGGCCGGCCCGGCGGCCTCCACCAGCCCGCCGATGAGCTCGTCGATCCACTCGTAGTAATTGGGCACGACGTGCGCGAGCGCCGCGTCCACCGCCTCGTTGCCGTGCCAGGCGTACTTGTCCGGTTCGTACTGGCGCCAGTAGCGGTGGCTGGTCACGTCCGTGCCGCCGAAATACACCATGTTGAGCTGCGCCGGGTGCTCCTTGAACACGCGCCGCGCGATCGAGTCGAAGGTGAGATCCGACTGGATCGACCACAGCGTGGACTGCTCCAGCTCCTTCTGCTCCGCGTCGAGCAGGTCGGCCGGCACCGCGCCGAAGATGCGCTCGCGCGCGAGCGACCTCACCTTGTCCTCCCCACCGGCGTCCTTCGCGACGGCCATGATGTCGTCGGTGAGCGCCACCGGCCAGACCTGCTCGGTGCCCTCCGGCAGCAGCGACGGCTTCCAGCTCACCGACGCGAGCGCGCCCGAGGACGTGCCCGAGACCATCACGCCGCGGATGTGCTCCACGGGCCACGTGATCCACCAGCCGATGACGTCGCTCGCCAGGCCGTAGTGGTCCGCGATGTTCCACACGGCGGGCACGCCGCGCCGGCCGCTCGTGTACTCCTTGCCCTGCTCGTCCAGGAAGTTGTGGATGAGGTGCGCCTTGGGCATGCGCCCCGTCGCGATGGTGGTCCAGATGATGGGCGAGAGCGTCGGGTCGATGGTGAGGATCTGGCCGAAGCTGCCGCGCTCCATGAGCGCGCGCAGGTTGGGGCACTTGCCCGCCGCGAGCAGCGGCCTCAGCACCTTCCACTCCATCCCGTCCACGCCGATGACGAAGACCTTGCCCGCCGGCTTGCCGGGCGGCGCGAGCGGCGCCTCCGACCAGCCCGAGTCGGTGCTGTCCGACGAGCAGCCCGGAAGGAAGCCCTGCAGCAGGAGCAGGCCGAGCAGGAGGCCGGCCAGCGCCGGCAGGCGATCGGACGGGCGGTGCATGCGCGGAGTCTACTGGCGGGCCGCCCCATTCCGATGGCCGGCCACGGCGGACGAGACAGCCGCCTCGCAGCGCACGCGGGCCCTCCGCGCGGCGACGTCCGGCGAGCCCTCGCCACTCGCGGGGAGCCGGGGGCGCGGGGATAGAATGCCGCCCCTTCTGTCGAACCCGCGGCCGGTGCCCCGCGCCAGCCCCTCTCCCACGCACGACTGGGCACCATGGCCACGATCTGGATGGACGGCAAGCTGCTCCCCGCCGAGCAGGCGCGGGTCTCGATCCTCGCGCACACGCTGCACTACGGCGTCGGCGTCTTCGAGGGCATCCGCTCCTACGACTGCGGCGACGGCTCGGCCTCCGTGTTCCGGCTCGACGACCACCTCCAGCGCCTCGAGGACTCCGCGCGCATTTGCGGCCTCAAGCTGCCCTTCTTGCTGCCGGTCCTGCGCGACGCGTGCGTGGAGGTGCTCGCCGCCAACGGCCTGCTCGACGGCTACCTGCGACCCATCGTCTACCAGGACGACGCGCGGCTCGGGGGCCTGGGGTCCTCGCCGCCGGTGCACGTGGGCATCGCGGCGCAGGCCTGGGGCGCGTACCTCGGCGAGGACGGCCTGAAGAACGGCATCCGCACGCACATCTCCGCGTACCGGCGCTCGGGGCTGGGGAGCTCGCTGCCGAAGGCCAAGATCACCGGCCAGTACGTGCTCTCCACGCTGGCCAAGCGCGAGGCCATCGCGCTGGGCTTCCACGAGGCGCTGCTCATGGACGACGACGGCTGCATCGCCGAGGGCAGCGGCGAGAACCTGTTCATCGTGCGCGACGGCGTGCTCAAGACGCCGCCCACCTCATCGCCGATCCTGCCGGGCATCACGCGCGCCACCACGCTGCACCTCGCGCGCCGCGGCGCGGAGACCTTCGGCGTGTCGGAGATCCGCGAGGAGCCCATCACGCGCGGCGAACTCGTCACCGCGGACGAGGCCTTCTTCACCGGCACCGCCGCGGAGATCACGCCCATCCGCGAGGTGGACCTGCAGCCCATCGGCAAGGGCGGCGCGGGGCCGATGACGCTCGCGCTGCAGAAGGCCTATTTCGAGCTGGTGCGCGGCCGGTCGGCGGCGCCGGCGCACTGGCGCACGCCGTTCGGAGCGCTCGTGCGTTGACGGGCGGGGCGCTCTACGTCCTGGCCGTCGTCGTCGTCGCCCTGATCCTGTGGGTCGTGGAGGTCCTGCCCGTCGACCTCGTGTCGATGCTGGCGGTGCTCGCCCTCACCGTGGCCGGCATCATCACGCCCGACGAGGCGCTGAAGGGCTTCGGCAACCCGGCGCTGATCACCGTCGCGTGCATGTTCGTGCTGTCGGCCGGGCTCATCCGCACCGGCGCGCTGGACTTCGTGACCGGCGTCATGCTGGACATCGGCAAGGGCAGCAAGGCGCGCTCGATCGGCGCGCTCATGCTCACCGTGGCGTTCATCTCGGCCTTCATGAACAACACGCCCGTGGCGGTGATCTTCCTGCCCATCGTGCTCGGCGTGGCGTGGAAGCTGGAGGTCGCGCCGTCGCGGCTGCTCATCCCGCTCTCCTACGCGACGATCCTCGGCGGCACGTGCACGCTCATCGGCACCAGCACCAACCTGCTCGTGAGCCAGGCGGTGGAGAAGGCCGGCCGCCCGCCGCTGGGGATGTTCGAGTTCGCGGGCGCCGGCGTGATCTACGCCGTCACCGGCCTGGCCTTCCTGGCGCTCGCGGGGCCGCTGCTGCTCCCGCGGCGCGCGTCGGTGACGTCCTCGAGCCCCGGCGGCCGCGTGCGCGAGTACGTCACCGAGATCCTGTTCGCGCCGGGCAGCCCGCTCGTGGGCAAGAGCTTCCAGGAGGTCATCGGCCGCGCGCCGGGCCTCGTGCCGCTCATGGTGATCCGCGGCGAGGAGACCTACACCGCACCGCTCATCAGCAACCCGCGCACGCAGTTCATCCGCCCGGACGACGTGCTGCTGCTCAAGGGCCAGCCCGCCAGCCTCAACGAGCTGCTGTCGCGCGGCGGCGTGAGCCTGCCGCCGGAGCTCGGCGCGGTCCTCGCGGGCCAGGGCAAGGGCAAGACCATGACCATGGTCGAGCTCGTCGTGAACCCCAACTCGCCGCTCATCGGGCGCACGCTGGGCGGCGCCGAGTTCTCGCGCCACCACGGCAACGCCTCGGTCATCGCCATCCTGCGCCGCGACGAGCACATGCGCGACCGCGTCGCCGGCATCCGCATGCGCATGGGCGACACGCTGCTGGCGCTGTGCGACGAGGAGCGGCTCGACGAACTGCGCCACACGGACGAGTTCATCATGCTCGAGGGCGTCGAGCGCCAGCTCGTGCGCCGGCGCAAGGCGCCGCTCGCGGCCGCGATCCTGGTGGCCGTGGTCGCGCTCGCGGCGCTCGAGGTCATGCCGATGTCCTTCCTCGCGCTGGCCGGCGCGGTGGCGATGGTGCTCAGCGGCTGCCTCACGCTGCGCCAGTGCTACGCGGCCATCGACGCGAGCGTGCTCGTGCTCATCGCCGGCACGCTGGCCATGGGCCTCGCGATGGAGAAGTCCGGCGCCATCGACGCCATCAGCGGCGGCATGCTCGGCGTGCTGCGCGGCTGGGGCCCGCGCGCGGTGCTGGCCGGCGTGTTCCTGCTGGCCACGGTGATCAACGCGCTCATCTCCAACAACGCGGTGGCCGTGCTCTTCACGCCCATCGCGCTCTCCGTCGCGCGCACGCTGGGCCTCCAGCCGGAGCCCTTCATCTTCGCCGTGCTCTTCGGCGCGAGCTGCGACTACTCCACGCCCATCGGCTACCAGACCAACCTCTTCGTCTACGGCCCGGGCGGCTACCGCTTCTCCGACTACGTGCGCATCGGCGTGCCGCTCACGATCGTGCTCTTCGCCGTCTCGATGGTGGTGATCCCGTGGATCTGGCCCTTCACGCCGGTGGCGCCGTGACGAGGCCGGAGCACGGGGCGGAGACGGGCGCATGAGCGGCGAGGCACTGATCGTGATCGCGGTCCTGGTGGCCGCCTTCGCGCTGTTCGTGCGCGAGACCATCCCTCCCGAGATCACGGCGCTGTGCGCGATCGCCGCGCTGGCGCTGTCCGGCGTGCTGAGCACCCGGGAGGCGCTGGCCGGCTTCGGCAACGACGCGATCGTCACGGTCGCGTGCATGTACGTGCTCTCGGCAGGTCTCGTGCGCACCGGCGCGCTGGACACGGTCACGCACCTGCTCTCGCGGATGGGCGGCGGCAAGCGGCAGATCCTCGTGGTGTTCGCGGTGGTGCCGCTGCTCTCGGCCTTCATGAACAACACGCCGGTCACGCTCATGTTCCTGCCGGTCGTCCTCGGGCTCGCGCACCGGCTGAACGTCGCGCCGTCGCGCCTGCTCATCCCGCTGTCCTTCGCGACGATCCTCGGCGGCATGGGCACGCTCGTCGGCACGAGCACCAACATCCTCGTCAACCAGGCGGCCGTGGGCGCGGGCCTGCCGCCCATGGGCCTGTTCGACATCTCCGTCCCGGGCATGCTCTACGCGGGCACGGGACTGCTGTTCCTGCTGCTCTTCGGGCGGCTGCTGCTGCCGCAGCGCGCTGCGGTCACGCCGGTGCGCCATGCCGACGCCGCGGCCAGCGAGTTCGTGACCGAGATCACCGTGCCCGACGGCAGCCCGATGATCGGCAGGACCTGGGACGCCTGGCTCGCTTCCGCTCCCGCGATGACTCCGCTCATGCTCGTGCGCGCGGGCCGCGCCCGCCCCGTGGCCAGCGGCCGCGCGAGCCGCAGCCGCGCCGCCGAGCAGGCGCGCCGCGCGGCCCGCGCGCTGGGCGCCGGCCACGCGCTGGACCTGCTCGAGGAGCGCAGCGGCACCCACACCAATGCACAGGCCGGCGACCGGCTGCTGCTGCGGAGCACGGCGGGCACCATCGACGCGCTCATCGCCCGCGGCGACGTCGCCCTGGCGCCGGAGTTCGGCGCGGGCCCGGCAACGACGGGCCGCTCGCGCACCGCCACGCTGGTGGAGCTGGTGGTCACCCCGCAGTCCGCGCTCGTGGACCACACGCTGCAGGAGGCCGCCTTCCTGCGCGACCACCCCAAGGTGTCCGTCGTCGCCGTGCTGCGCGGCGCCGGCCACCTGAGCGCCAGCGTCATGAAGACCCGCCTCTCGCTCGGCGACCGGCTGCTCGCGCTCGTGGACGAGACCGCCATCGATTCGCTGGCCGAGAGCGACGACTTCCTGCTGGTCGAAGGCATCGAGCGCCGCGTGCGCCGGCGCGACAAGACGTTGCCCGCGGCGCTCATCATGGCCGCGGTCATCGGCGTCGCGGCCCTGGACTGGGCCGACATCTCCGTGAGCGCGCTGGCCGGCGCCCTCGCGATGGTGCTCACCGGCTGCCTGCCGCTGCGGCGCGCCTGGGATGCGGTCAACCTGCCGCTGCTCGTGCTCATCGCGGGCATGGTGGCGCTGGCCACCGCCTGCGAGAAGACCGGCCTCATCCAGATGCTGGCCGGCCACCTCGTCGCCTGGCTGCAGTCCTACGGCCCACGCGCGCTGCTCGCGGGCATCTTCGTGCTCTCCGCCGTCGCCACGGCCTTCCTGAGCAACAGCGCCGTCGCGCTGCTCATCACGCCGCTCGCGGTGCAGGTCGCGCGGCAGCTCGGCTACGAGCCGATGCCCTTCGTCATCGGGGTGATGTTCGGCGCCTCGTGCGACTTCTGCACGCCCTTCGGCTACCAGACCAACCTCTTCGTGTACGGCCCGGGCGGCTACCGCTTCATGGACTATCCGCGCATCGGCGTGCCGCTGACCGCGGCCCTCTTCGGGGTGTCGATGGTCATCATCCCCTGGTGGTTTCCCTTCAGGAGCCTGGCGCCATGAGCGCATCCGGACTGCGCGAGCTGCTGGCGCGCACGCCGCTGCGCGTGCGGCGGGCGCCTCACGCGCTGGCGAGCTGGCCGCCGGCGCTCGCGCCGCTGCTCGCCGCGCAGCTCGTGACGCTGGCCGCGCGGGAGGCCGGCCCCGGAGGCGGCGGCCTGGTGTTCTGGTGCGTGGACGAGCGCGAGCTGAGCGCGCTGCTCCCGCAGTCGGCGCTGCCCGCGCTGCCCGCGCCGACCCGCTGCGAGCGCGACTGGGCCGCGATCACGCTCGACGCCGACATGGCCTGGGACGTCAGCGGCGTGCTCGCGGCCGTCTCCGGCGCGCTGGCCGCCGCCGGCATCCCGATCGGCGCCGTCACGGCCTTCTCGCGCGACCACGTCCTCGTGCCGCGCGCGCGCCTGCCCGACGCGCTGGCCGCACTCGCGGGCCTGTGCGGCGAGGTGCGCGCCGATGGCTGAGCACGGCCGTGCCGCTCCCGCGACGTCCGCGTCGCACGCCGCCCTGTCGCCGGCGTCGAGCCCCGCGTCGCGCGCCGCGCCGCCGGCGCCACACCTCTTCTTCAGCGCGGGCGACACCTCCGGCGACCAGCACGCCGCGCGCCTGCTGCGGCGGCTGGCGGAGCTGTGTCCCGGCCTGACGGCGCAGGGCCTCGGCGGCCCGGAGCTGGCCGCCGCGGGCTGCGTGCTGCACGAGGACCTGGTGCGGCACGCGATCGTCGGCATCGGCGGCGCGGCGGCGGCCATCCCGCACATGCTCGGCGTGCTGCGGCGCACGGCGGCGGCCCTCGACGCGCGCCGTCCGGACGCGCTCATCCTCGTGGACTACCCGGGCCTCAACCTGCACGTGGCGCGGCTCGCGCACCGGCGCGGCATCCCGGTGATCTACTTCGTCGCGCCGCAGCTCTGGGCGTGGGCGCCGTGGCGCGTGGCGCGCTTCGCCCGCGTCGTGGACGAGGCGCTGGTGATCTTTCCCTTCGAGGTGCCCTTCTTCGAACGCGCCGGGTTGAAGGCCACGTACATCGGCCACCCGCTGCTGGACGGGCTGCCCGCGCCGGACGCGCCGCCGTCGGCCGCGTGCGCGGCGATCCGCGCGCTCCCGCGCCCCGTCGCGCTGCTGCCGGGCAGCCGGCCGCGCGAGGTGCGCGAGCACATGCCGCTGCTGCTCGCCGCCGCGCGCGAGCTGGCCGGCCGCTTCCCCGACGCGAGCTTCCACGCCGCGCACGTCTCGCCGCTCGAGCTGTCGAACATGGAGCGCGCCGCGCGCGCGGCCGGCGTGCCGCTCGCGCTCCACGGCGCCGACATCCACGCGGTGATGGCCGGCTGCCGCGCCGCCGCGGTGGCCTCCGGCACGGCGACGCTCGAGACCGGCCTCTTCGGGACCCCTCTCGTCGTGGTCTACCGGATCACGCGCACCGAGCGCGCGCTGGCGCGCGTGCTGCTCGTCACCGACATGGTCGGGCAGGTGAACCTCGTCGCCGGCCGCAAGCTCTGCCCCGAGCTGCTGCTCGTGGAGGACGACGCGCACGCCGTCGCGCAGGCGCTGGCCCCGCTGCTGACCGACACGCCGGAGTGGCGCGAGCAGCGCGAGGCGCTCTCGCGCCTGCGCCGCCACGTGACGAGCAGCCGCGGCGCGATCGAGAAGGCGGCGCAGCACCTGGCGCAGCGGCTGCGCGCTGCCGGCCACCCGGGGCGCGCCTCCGCGTCCTGACGTCCGCGGCGGCGCCCGCGTCGCGCAGCAGCCACGGCGAGCACCGGTCGCGACACGACCGGGTCGCCGGAACATCCCCTGCCGCCCGGCGTCAGCGGGGTGCAGCCCACTGCAGGATGTTCTGCAGCACCGTGCGGGGAACGTCGCTCGCGCCCGGCGGGCCATTGAGGGTGTGCACCACGTCCAGGGTGTTCAGCAGGATGCGGCCCTTGCCGTACGGCAGCGTGACCAGTGCCGCCGCCGGCATGAAGTCATGGCCGGCGACGCAGCCGATGATCGTGTCGATCGGCCCGCCCGCGAGGCGATCCGTGGGCGCTGCGTCCGCCGCGTGCAGCCGCAGGCCGTAGCGGCGCAGGTCGTAGTTGACGAGCGACTGATACTCGCGGCCCAGCGCGGCGTTCACCGGCAGGCCCTGCAGCAGCGGGTGCTCGCGCGCGAAGAAGCCGCCGCCGAGCCAGTAGCGCTCGTGCTCGAGCACGCCGTCGAAGCCGAGCACGCCGCGTTCGGCGAGCAGCGCAGCCCAGTGGTCGGCGTGGTGCAGGAAGAGCAGCGTCGTGCCGTCGTCGCGCGCGCGCCGCAGCAGGTCGTCGAGGAGCTGCGCGTTCTTCGCCTGGCTGGCGGGCGTCGTCCAGAAGAGCTTGAGCACGGCCTCGCCGTCGTCCTGGCGGTAGTCGAGCTT
>Ga0193753_10002216_pt1 | contig 15677 bp, 12 predicted proteins | sample H1c2metaG_FD_144925 | JGI IMG/M metagenome (GOLD analysis project Ga0193753, IMG submission 144925) | Soil microbial communities from a riparian zone of the East river system, Colorado, United States - H1c2 | ecosystem: Environmental > Terrestrial > Soil > Riparian zone | place: USA: East... | reverse complement strand
GCAGGCAAATTATTCATTGATTACATACCGCTTCAGCTCAACGAATTAATAGAAGAAGCCATCGATCTGCTGAATGTAAAAGCGCATGAGAAAAAATTAGAAGTGCTTTTCTGGTCGGATCCCGGGTTACCTTCCATAATCAATGGAGATGCGGTGCGCATCCGTCAGATACTGGTTAATCTTCTTGGCAATGCTATTAAGTTTACAGAGAAGGGAGAAATTTTTATTGAATTGAAACAAACGGCTGGTCAATATGAAAAAGACGGCAAAAAATATGTGGGTACCAGCATTACAGTAAAAGATTCCGGTATTGGTATAGCACCGGAAAAAGTAAATAAAATTTTTGAAGGATTTACACAGGCAGATTCATCCACTACAAGGAAATACGGCGGCACTGGCCTGGGATTAACCATTTCAAAAAGCCTGGCTGAATTAATGGGCGGCACGCTGACTGTTGCCAGTGAAATTGACCGCGGAAGTGTGTTTACATTACAGCTTACGCTGGAAGTTATTGATGATCAGCCGCTGATAAAACCAGCTAATAAACCTTTGCTGCAGCATGTACTGGTGGTAGACGATAATGAAACCAACCGTCATCTCATGAAAGGCATCTTTGAATACCTGCAGATAAAATGTACAGTCGCCTCCAGCGGAGCGGAAGCCCTTCAATATTTATCCGGCACAGAAAAAAATTACCCGGTTTTTGATCTTGTTATTACAGATTATCAAATGCCCGGAATGGATGGGCTTATGCTGGCCCGGCAGATAGCTGCCAAACCAACAAATACATGCAATCCTGTTGTGCTCATGCTGTCTTCATTGGAGAAAAACATGGAAGGGTACCAGGCGGAGAGAAGAGGTATTATTAAACTTTTATCAAAGCCGGTAAAATTGCAGGAACTTGATAAAATGCTTTCTGCTTTGTTCAGTAAACAGGTTATGCAGGAACCCGTACAGGTAAAAAACCCAACAATAGAAAAAATGAAGCAATCAGCCACTATCCTTGTAGCAGAGGATGAACCGGTTAATATGCTGCTGATATCTGAGGTATTGGGAAAAATGGGTCTTCATGTTTTACAGGCCACCAATGGTAAAGAGGCAATAGCAATGCTGGCTGATAATGTGCCCGATTTAATTTTTATGGATGTAAATATGCCTGAAATGGATGGCTTTTCAGCTACCGCGCAATTGCGTCTTTTGCCAGCGCCCATTTGTAATATACCTGTTATCGCCCTTACCGCAGATGCCATGAAAGAAGATCGCGACAGGTGTATAGAGTCCGGTATGAATGATTATATTTCAAAACCTTTCAGGCTGGAAGAACTGGAAAATATATTGAAAACATATTTAGTGGGCTCCACCGGTGGAGAAGAGCCCAATGCACGTGGCCGGCTTTCCGATGTCTCTTAATAAAACAATCTTTCTTTACATCAGGTTAAACAACCAGAGTTTTAAAAACTCCGGTTGTTTGTTCAGGACGAACTCAATAATGGCAATCAAGTATTCATTAATTGAGTTATAAAACTGTACTGTTTATCCATTCTGTGATAATAAAATCTGTCTACCTTTATCCGGGTCAACAATTGCTTACTTGCCTAAAAACTAACGAATGCAAAACTGGAGAATTAAATTATCCCTGTTTATTAATTATTATGTATTTGCCATTCTGCTGAACAGTTCCGGGGTAGCTATTTTAAATGTTCAAAATAGTTTCGGGGTAACTAAAAGCGCTGCTTCATGGATTGATCCCTGCAAAGACTTAAGCATTGCCGTTGTCTCATTCCTGGTATCTTCCTACATTACAAGATTTGGATACAAACGGGCCATGATGGCAGCCCTTGGTGTTATTGCCATTGTGTGTTTTGTTATTCCCAATACGCCGGGTTTCTTTGCAGTAAAATTGTTATTTGTAGCCATTGGCTCCTGCTTTGCATTAATAAAAATGTCGGTATACAGCGTCATTGGTATCATAACAAAAGATGCAAAAGAACATATCAGCCTGATGAATTTCATAGAATCATTCTTTATGATTGGCAACCTTACCTTATATTTTTATTTCAGTTCATTTGTAGACAATGCAAACCCACAATCAACTTCATGGCTAAACGCCTTTTATTTACTGGGTGGTCTTTCATTACTGGCTGTAATTTTATTGGCAGGGGCCAAACTGGATGAATCTTCAACTAAATCTGAAAGCAAACCGCTGGCCGCTGAATTTGGAGAAATGTTTGCATTAATGTTTAAACCAATTGTGCTGGCATTTATTGCGTCCGCTTTTTTTTATGTATTGATTGAACAAAGCATCCAGAATTTTTTACCCACTTTTAACAATAAGGTTTTAATGCTGCCTGCAGCATTAAGTATCCAGATGAGCAGTATCTTAGCTGGTTCCACCGCCGTGGGCCGCTTTCTTGCTGGCATCGTTTTAAAAAGATTCAACTGGTTTTATGTACTGGCAGGCTGCCTTTTACTATCTGCGGTTTTAATATGTATAGCATTGCCATTGGCAAAAGATGCTGTTGGTAAAACCTATACCGGCTGGGGGGATGCGCCACTGGCTGCGTTTATGTTTCCGCTGATCGGTATATTCCTGGCACCGGTTTATCCTTCTATTAATTCTGCTATTTTAACATCTTTACCTAAACCCAAACACGGATTGATGTCCGGTTTAATAATTATTTTTTCAGCATTGGGAGGAACCACGGGTTCGCTGGTTATGGGACGGGTTTTTGATGCAGATAAAACTGGTGGGCAGCATGCTTTCTATTTTTCTTTAATCCCGATAACGGTGCTCATTGTATGCCTGTTTATGTTCAGGCGGCTGCAATCAAGAGCCATAGCAACAACCTGATATGTAAACACACAATTATTTATTTTTATGCCTGAGCACGAAGTTTTTTTTATTAATAGCCTCGCATCGCTTTACCTGGGTGTTCAGCTGCAGGAGGTCTTTCCTGATTCAAAATATTTTGTGGATTGTGTACCCAAGGGTGATCCCACTTCAATTGTAAAGGCTTATGAAGAAGAAAAAGAGAATCCTGGTTTCGATTTGAAAAAATTCGTAACATCACATTTTACTTTCCCTGCTCAAACAGTTACTGATTACCAGTCCTCCGGCAAACCAATTATTCAGCACCTGAACGATTTATGGAATGTACTTTCAAGAAAATCAGATATAGCAGCAGGAACACTTATCCCGCTCCCCAATCCATATGTTGTACCAGGTGGCCGGTTCAGGGAAGTGTATTACTGGGACAGTTATTTTACCATGCTGGGCCTGCAGGTAAGCAGGCGTGTTGATTTAATTGAAAACATGGTTGCCAACTTTGCTTACCTGGTAGATGAATTTGGTTTTATCCCAAATGGAAACAGGACCTATTATCTTGGCCGCTCACAACCGCCTTTTTTTAGTATGATGATAGCACTGCTGGCTGAAGAACATGGCGAAATGGTATTTTTAAAGTACCGTTCCCAACTTGAAAAGGAATACGCGTATTGGATGGAAGGAGAAAAAAACCTTACTGCTACTGATAATGCGCACCGGCACGTAGTTCAATTGCCGGACGGCAGTATATTAAACCGTTATTGGGATGATAATGACAGCCCAAGACCTGAAGCTTATGCGGAGGATATACAGATGGCCCAAAAAGCCAGCGGCAAAGCCGGAATTGTTTATAGCCATATACGCGCTGCGGCGGAATCAGGATGGGATTTCAGCAGCCGCTGGTTTAAAGACGGCCAGCAGATGGAAACCATACAAACAACACATTTAATTCCTGTTGATTTAAATTGCCTGCTGCTGCACACTGAAGAAACATTGCTGAAAATATATACCCTGTCTGGTGAACCGCAACAATCAGCATCGTTTAACAAAAAAATAAATAGCAGGAAAAAGGCCATACAGGAATATTGCTGGAGCAAAAGTTTGTGTTTTTTTGTTGATTATAATTTTGCCGGGCACATACAAAGCAACCTTCCTACACTGGCTGCTGCTTACCCCTTGTTTTTTTCTATAGCAGACAAAAAACAGGCTGAAAAGGTAGCGGAAATAATAGCGGAGAAATTTTTACAGCCAGGCGGTTTGCTAACAACACTTTCAAATACCGGTCAGCAATGGGATGCGCCCAATGGCTGGGCTCCGCTGCAATGGATAACTTACAAAGGGTTAAAAAATTATGGTCATGATAAATTGGCCACTGAAATTAAAAACAGCTGGATGGGGCTTAATGAAAAAGTATATGCAGCTACCGGCAAAATGATGGAAAAATACAATGTTACAGATACCACTACCAATGCAGGCGGCGGCGAATATCCCAACCAGGATGGTTTTGGCTGGACGAATGGGGTGTATTTAAAATTTAGCCAGGAAAAATAAGCCCAACTGGTAAATCATGCAACGCAGGAAGATAAATTACCGTCATTATTACAGCCATAAAATCTGGTGCGTAGTTTGATCAACTATTTATAAATTTCAGTAAAACATGAACAAACAACAGCCTTCTTTAGTTCTTTGCATCATTATGGATGTTTTGGGCTATGCCACTTATGCCATTCCGGGCCTGGGTGAATTGGGAGATATTGTATTTGCACCTGTTTCCGCTATTATTTTTTATGCCATGTTTGGCAACTGGAAGGGCGCCCTGTTCAATTTTACAGAAGAAATGCTGCCCGGTACAGATTTCATTCCCACGTTTACCATTATGTGGGTTTGGAAATATTTTACCAGCAAGAAAACAAGCACAACGGAAATAAGAACGATATAAATTATTTATGGGTAGTCAGGAAGTTTAGTACACCCTTACCTGTCATGCTGCAAGCATCCCCTGAAGATTTTTATTGAAGCTTATCGCAAATATTCATCATCTTGCTATGGGCATGCCTCCGGGATGCTTGCAGCATGACAGGGAGTGGTTGATCACTTGCCTGCAGTCCTTCTCCGGAAATTTCTTCTCCGGACATTCAAGAGATTCAATCTTCCTGCTATTAATTACGCAGTTACTGTCATGCTGCAAGCATCCTGTGAAGATTTTAATTAAAGCGGTTTACAAATACTCATCATCTTGCTATGCTGAGCCTCCGGGTTGCTTGCAGCATGACAGGGAGTGGTTGATCACTTGCCTGCATTCTTTCTCCGGAAATTCCTTCTCCGGACATTCAAGAAATTCAATCCTGCTATTAATTAAGCAGTTACTGTCATCCTGCAAGCATCCTGTGAAGATTTTAATTAAAGCGGTTTACAAATACTCGTCATCTTGCTATGCTGAGCCTCCGGGTTGCTTGCAGCATGACAGGGAGTGGTTGATCACTTGCCTGCATTCTTTCTCCGGAAATTCCTTCTCCGGACATTCAAGAGATTCGATCTGCCTGCCATTAATTACGCGCTTACTGTCATGCTGCAAGCATCCTGTGAAGGTTTTATTTGAAGCGGCTTACAAATATTCGGGCCGCCTGCAATACTGTATCTACGGGTTTCTTGGGTTTCTACTCAATCACAAACCGATACCCAATTCCCTTTATCGTTAAAATTTCAAGGTTATCATCTTCTTTAAGATAGCTGCGTATTTTATTAATATATACATCAAGATTGCGGCTGTTAAAAAAAGAATCATTTCCCCAGAGAAGATTAAGAATATTTTTCCGATCTATGATTCCCTCGCGGTTTTCATATAAAATTTTCAGTAATTCACTTTCGCGGTAGGATAATTTTTTTTCTGCTGCATCTTTTACAAGCAATTGCCTGTTGGTATAAAACTGGTATTTACCCAATTGCACTGTATCTGCAGAAACAGCAATTGGCTTGCCTTCCTTTTTGCGTAACACATTTTCAATACGCACAATCAGTTCTTCCATGCTAAAAGGCTTGCGTATATAATCATTGCCGCCCAGTGTAAATCCTTTTACTACATCACCCGTTTGTGTTTTGGCCGTAAGAAATAAAATAGGTACCTGCGTATTTACAGTGCGTATTTCTTCTGCAATCTCAAACCCATCTTTATTGGGCAGCATCACATCCAGCACACAAACCTGGGGTTGTATTTTTTTAAACGCATCAAAAGCTTTTGCGCCATCGGTTTCCATATATACAGAAAAGCCACGGCTTTGCAGGCTTTCTTTTACAATCTTACCCAGGAAAACTTCGTCTTCCACATATAAAATTGTAATGCTCATGATTCGTCCATTTTAAATACTTTTTTTATGAGTTTTCGTCCGTTACCATAATCTATCAAAGCCGCTTCTTTAAAAGGAAGATTAATTGAAAAAGCACTGCCCTCACCCAATTTACTCTTAAGTTCTATAAAGCCCTGGTGCCGCCGTACAATATGGTTTACATAACTTAAGCCAAGTCCATACCCTTTGATATTGTGTCTGTCGCCGCCAGGTACACGAAAGAATTGCTCAAACACTTTATACCGGTATTCACTGGCAATGCCAATACCATTATCAGTTACAGTCAGTTCTATGTATTTTGTATGATCAGTAATATGAACATTAATCTGGGGGTCTTCTTTACTATATTTCAGCGCATTGTCCAGCAGGTTATAAAGAACACTTGTCATATGCAGCCTGTCTGCCTCTATTATAAAATTTTCACCCGTTGTTGTTACTGTTGTTATTGCATGCTGTTTGTCAAATTGCAATTTCATAGAAGCGATTACTTCTTTTGCCAGTTCTGCCAGGTTAAATTGTTCTTTCTGCAATGAAATTTCCCTGTTTTCATACAAAGACAGTTTTAGCACTTTATCTACCAGCAAACCCAGTCGCTGCATTTCGTTGCCTGATATATCCAGGTACTCTTTTGTACGCTGCGGATCCTGTAATGCATTAAAATTTTTTAATGCTTCAATGGCAACACTAACAGTTGCAATGGGTGTCTTTAGTTCATGGGTAATATTGCTGATAAAATCATTTTTAAGCTGCGTGAGTTTTTGCTGTCTTATTAAATTACGGTACAGCAAAAGAAAAGATGCAATGGTTACGCCTACCAGCAAAAGAGAAATCAGTACAGGCTGCCACATTTGTTTCAGCACATACCAGTTACTATTAATAAAATTTAGCTGATAAGTGCGTGGCTTTATAAAACCCACTTCCACTTTATTGCCTTCCATATCCGGCAGCTGCTGTGTTCTGACCGCAGTAGTATCAGAAATAATTACTGTAAAAGGCAATTGAATTTTTTGTTTTACGAGCGCGTGCTGATAATGGTCTGTGACTTCTTTAAGTGTGATAGAATCGTGCAGGGAATCTATGCCCCTTAAAAAATCAAAAACAGGCCCCCCGCCAGGCTGTGTTCCGCGGAATTGGTATGGCATATTTGAATCAGGCTGCGAAGGCAGGTTTGAACGATTTACCGTAATAAACATAGCCGTCTGACCCTTCTTATTATGCAGTGAAGAATCCCTTATCTTTTCCTGCAATATATTGGTCATACTTATAATACCCTGTTTATCTTCCACACGGATATTTATATTGGAATCAAGATTAAGTTTGGAAGCCTGCAAGCGGAATATAGTCTCCCGGAAAAGCAGGTTGGTACGCACACTGAAGAGATGTTTCTCTTCAAGATAATTTTTGCGCAGCCAATATACCTGGAAGCTACTGATCACAAGTATTGTAATCACCATTAAAAACAGGGGTGTCCTAAGTTTACTTGTCATTGAACAGGCCGGCTATTCCATTGGCCGGCAGTACAAATGTATTTATTTCTTTCCCCTTTGCACGGCCGTATTAACCTTAATTAACATTAAACCAAGTCATATTAACCTGCTTTGAAAGCGTTGCTTAATACTTTCGGTAAAATAATTAATTATGAAAAGAATATTTATTACGCTGGTTGCCGGGCTTTGCTTTCAACTGGCAATTGCCCAGGTAAAAGAAGGGAAAGTTATATATGAACGTAAAACCAATATGTATAAAAGATTGCCCCCCGAAAATGAAAACATGAAAAACATGATACCAGAATTTAGTACAGGCAAACAGCAGTTATTATTTTCAGGAGATGAATCCATTTTTTCATCGGTACCGGACGACCAGGATATACGCGACCAGGCCGGGCAGGAAGGTGGCCGTATTAATATTCGTATGGGCGGCGGCAATAATGAAACCTATAAAAATTATATTACAGAAAAGATAATAGAACTGAGAGAACTGGGTCCTAAAAAATATATTATTGAGGATACCCTTAAGAACCTAGGCTGGAAACTAAATGATGATACCATGCTTATTAAAGGATATCATTGCAAAAAAGCCATTACTAAAAACAAACAGGGGGATAATATAGTGGCATGGTACACAGAAGAAATTGCCACACCCAGCGGGCCGGAACAATTTGGCGGCCTGCCCGGCTTGATTCTTCAATTGGATATTGGTGAAAGCTGGATAGTATTTACAGCGCTTGATATTCAAACAAACGCCGGCAAACAATTGGTAAAAGTGCCCTCTGGTGCTAAAAAAGTTACGCGCCAGGAATTCCAGAAAATGATGGATGAGGCTTTTGGGCCAAGCACCGGTGGTGGACCACAGATTAGGATTATTACGAGGCAGAATTAAATCTTACCTGGTTAATTTTATAGCACAAAGCCCCTCTATGGGGCTTTGGGTTTTAAATACTATCAGTTTTGTATTAATCAACCCGGTATTTTCCGTAAGGGGCGATTAATTAATATCAGCAAGTTCCGGGTTTTATAATTACAGGATATCTTATACATTCGCAAACTACAAGTGAACCTGATAATTAAATGAAAATAGAAAATTGTACAACCAAAGATATTCCTGAAATATTCCGGCTATACAGAATAGCATCAGCATATCAAAAATCGAAGCAAACAGTAGTAGTATGGCCAGATTTTGAAAAGCAGCTTGTTGAAACTGAAATTGCTGAAAACAGGCAATGGAAATTAATCATTGATGAGTCAATAGCCTGCGTTTGGGCAACACATTTCAGTGATGAACAAATTTGGGAAGAACGAAATGCCGATGCTGCCATTTATATACACCGGATTGCAACCCATCCCAATTTCAGGGGCAACAATTTTGTATCGTTGATTACAGAATGGGCTAAAGTATACGCAATAAGCAACGGTAAAGATTTTGTACGATTGGATACGCTTGGTAATAACATAAAGTTAATAGAACATTATACCAATGCAGGTTTCCGTTTCCTTGGAATATTCGATTTGAAAAATACGAGCGGGCTGCCGGTGCACTACCATAGTACTCCCGCCTGTTTGTTTGAAATAAAATTATAAAATTGCCCTTCAGACCAATTTGGTGCACGGGGTAATTTTTTATATCAAAGTAAGTGTCTTCACTGATTTCTTCCCTGGTTAATCACCTGTATATTACTCCCCTTACTGCCCGGTGCTGCAATGTTTTTACCGGCAAAACGGCTGATATTATAAGTAAAGCTTAATTGCCAGAAACGTTTAAGCACATTATAGGACAGGTCTTCAATATAATTCTGGTTGCTGCTACGGCTAACCCCAATGTTTTGATTTAATATATCGTAGACCTGGAACCGTAATTCACCCTTCTTATTTTTAAATACCTGTTTGGCAATGCCTGCATTCCATAAAACAGCAGTAAGATTATATCCCTGTGCAAGACCGCTCCGGGTTGTATAATCCACATCGCTGGCAAAACTAAAGCCTTTGGGCAGGTATAGATTTATTTCAAATGTATAATGCTGGTTCCAGTATTGTACATTCTGCTGCTTTTGCAATGAATATTTTACATCATTGTATATAAGTTCGGCCCCGGCGCTCAAATCCAGCAGTTCTTTATAAGTATAGTTCCAGGTAAGCTCCTGCGATGCATTCCACGCATTAATATTATTTTTCCCGGCATTTACAAACCCTATATTGTGCGTTTTAGCCAAGGAGCTGTTTAGGTTTAATTTGCTCTTTATCTTTTTTACAGGGAAACCCCATGATGTGTTCACATTTACATTATAGGCTCCATTTACATTTACTGGCTGTGTAATACGCTGCCCCTGTGCACCCACTTGATCTGCATTTACAATTTTATTACCCGTAAGGCCAGCGGTCAACGCAGCAAAAAAACTGGTATGACGATAGGGATCAAATGAGATATACTCAGTCTGCAGGCGGTGATAATATTCCTGTTTTAGATCGGGATTGCCAACTTTTATATTCAGGGGATCAGTATTATCAGTTAACGGCTGCAACTGGGTTACGGAAGGCTGGCGTGTAAATGTGTTGTAAAGAACCCGTATATTTTTAAACTGGTTAACATTGTATTGCAAATGGGCATTAGGCAAGAAATTTACAAAGGAGCGTTCAATAGCGCTGTCTTTTGCCATAATATGAAACTTGCTATCCAGTGATGCCTGTTGTACTGCGGCCCCTACTGTGAAATTATATTTCTTTTGCTGGAAGCGCCAGTTGATACCAGGCCTGTGATACATATAATCGTTTAAAAAACCATTTGACAACGCATCATTTAATGAAGTATGTTTCCCGCTTAATTTATCAAAATCAAATGTGGTTTTATCAGAAACACTGTGTACGGCGTTAAAATTATAATTAAATTCAAGCAGGGATTTTTTTGATAAAGGCTCAGTATATGATAGTACCGCTCCGTAATTCCTGCTGCTATTGTCCTGGCTGTTTACCTGGTTAATGGTATCAGCTTGCTGCAGACCGCCATTTGGCAGGTAATAATTATTCAGCGATTGCAAGCCGCCATTGCTGTTGCTGTTGTTCAGGTTTAAAGACAGGTTGGCCGAAAAAGTTCTGCCTTTTTTAGGGAAGCGGTGACGAAACAACGCATTGCTATTCCAGCTATACCCATCACCTTCTATAAAAGAGTTTGTATGACCGTCATTCAACAGGTTGCCCGCAGTTGCTATAGCATTGTAGTTGCTGTTTATATTGTATTGAGACTGCTGCCGGTTAACAGATGAACTAAGCTTTATTGAATTGGCTGAATCAATTTTATAATCGCCGGTAATATTAACCCGGTGACTTTCATTTGTGTTGTTTGAATTATTATCTTTTGTTGTATTGAAATTATTTCCGGGTAGCAACCATTGCTGCAACACTTTTTCTGTTTTACCGGTTTGAAGGCGGTTATAAAAATAACTGCTGGTTAGATCCAGGTTTTTCTGAAAAGTATTGTTGTAGTTGAGTCCGCCTGCTTTTGTAGTAGTAATGCCCTGGTTATTGGCAGCGCCCTGTATGGGCAAACCCATACTGTTCAAATCAATCTGCATACCAGCACCAGCACCGCGACCGCCTGCACCGGGCAGGCCACCGGTAAAATTTAAAATATCCATAAAAGAAAAGCCCTGCTTGTTGGTATTATTGAGCATACCAATAGCCGATAATTGCCGTGCCCCACTAAAACTATTTACATTCAAATTGCCCTGGTACAAGCCTTTGTCGCCTGCGCCGGCTGTGGCTTTTCCAAATACACCATTTTTCTTATCCGGTTTTATGGTGAGGTTAATGGTTTTCTCGCTGTTGCCATCATCAAAGCCGGTAAATCTTGATTGATCAGACTTCCTGTCAAATACCTGCACCTTATCAATGGCATCAGCCGGCAAATTTTTTGTAGCCATTTTGGGATCATTGCCAAAAAACTCTTTTCCATCTACCAATACTCTTTTTACTTCTTCGCCATTGGATTTTACTTTTCCGTCTTTATCTACCTGTATACCCGGCAGTTTTTTAAGCAGGTCTTCCACCACGGCATTGGGTTTGGTCTTAAATGAGCCGGCATTGTACTCAAGCGTATCATTCCGTATAACAACAGGTGGCTTTTCCTGTATAACGGTAACTTCCTGCAATAAGGTGCTTTTGTTGCTGATGATAAGTGTTCCGAAATCAATATCAGTTAATGCGGCACTGATTACAAAGGGCTTGCTGATATTGATATAGCCAACATGGGTAACCAGCAGCCGGTACCCGCCATTTTCCAAATTGTGGATGCTGAAATACCCGTTGCTGTTGGTTCTTGAAAAATTTACCAGTGAAGAGTCTTTGGCAAGCAGAACAGTTACCGTAGCACCATTCAATAGCAGGCCGGAAGCTGTATCTTTTATTGCGCCTTTGATACTACCTTCTTTCTGGCCTTGTACTGTTAACAGCGAAGCAGTAAGAATAATTATTACAAGCAGGTATATTTTCATAGCCAGTTTTTTTCAGCTACGAAACTATTCTGCCGGCTTTATAAAGCAGGTTAAGGGTGGTTGCTTTAACGTTAAAGAAGGTTAATACCCAACTCTAAGCTACCGTGTACCCACATCTTTTTTGCTTCGATATAGCACACGCCTGCCTGCCGGACAGGCAGGGATGACACAGATTAAACGGATTAGCACGGATTTTTTTCGTCCGCCCTACTGCGGGCGCCAAAGCAATCCGTGTTTATCCGATCCGACCGCATGCAAAAGGATTTTCACGGATTTTTCTGTTTCGCAGAAATAAAAAACCCCCGCCTCCCGGACGGGCAGGCATCTAATCCGTGTCATCCGTGTTCCCCATTGAGCTTTTGGGTACACAGTAGGCACCTAAAGAGGAGTTGATGATCACAGTTATATGATTTGGATTAAAATGATACACCTGTTTTTATAGGCGAAGGACAAAACAGCCTTATACATTCAACTAATAAGCCCGAAAAACGAGAGCTATGGTTGGCGCTCTTACTTCAAGGGAAGCGGGATGAGATTGCGGGTACTGTATTTATTTTACAACTATCGCTTCTGTTTCTTTACGGTCTTTGTCATATACACTTAAAACAATTTTCCATTGGCCGTTGGTATTTTTCAGCACCAGGTCAATGTTTAATTTTTGCATGGCCCCGCTGGCAGGCAGCAGGTCAAATTGTATAGTTGTGTACGTTTTATCTTCTGAGGGATCTATATACATGCCATTTACAATAACCGCTTTTTCACCTTCAGGCTTTATAATGGTATTTTTTATCTGGTTGAAAAGCTCTTCAAAACGATTCCTGGCCAGGTTAAATTCATTGACCGAATAAACAACAGACTGCCAGCATACTTCCTGTTTATGTGCTGCAGCAGATTGTATTATCTTAGTTGAAACAGCCCCGGGGATGGTTATTGTTGATTTGTATTCTGCCGAGCCCTGCCCGGATGAAAGCAATTCACCCTTGATATTTTTAAACTGGCTGGGATAATCCTGTACCACTTTTTCCAGCGTATTGTTTGTCTGGTTACGGAAAACGCCCTGTGCTATACAGTTGAAACCAAAAAATAGTATGAGTAACAACGTGAGGGTGTTTTTCATATAGGATGGATTTGGTGATAACAAGATACTTACTAAAAACTTGTTAAGAAATAGAAAAACTACGGGGTATAAATACAATTATGCAATAATATTAGCTGTTCTGCGTTAAAAACCTGATCTTTAATTACTAAACCAAGCCAATATCAAATGGAAAGAAGCAATATGTACTATGATGTACACCAAACAATGATACACAAAAATGTGTATCGCCCCTCTTCAAACCTGAGTCGTTTCGCAAAATTCCTGTTTACTATTATCCTGATCGGGCAATCGCCTATCCAGCACCGTACAAATTATACCCGCAAGCCCAAATAATGTCATAACTGGTCAATTACCATACTAGCACTTACCTCTGAAACCACAAAAAGTATGTGCTACGGCCCCACTTTTGTGGGGTCTTTGTTTATTCAGTAAAAAAAGGAAGTCTTTGAAGACTTCCTTTTTTTCTTTGCGCCCGCTATTTTACCAGCAAAGGCGCCATCACTTTTTGCCAGATAGCATAGCCTTTTGCGTTCATATGCAGGTTGTCTGCAAGAAAAATGTCCTTCATGGGTTCGCCATCTTTATCCAGCATTTTGAAATACACATCTGCAAAAACTGCTTTTTTATTTTTATCAAGGAACGATTTAACCTGCGCATTTACGGCTTTCATTTTTGGAAAAAGGCGGCTGCGGCTTGGGCTTGGCTTAAGCGAAACAAACAGTACCGGCACGTCCCCCAGCTTTTTCCTTATCATACCAAATAAAGTCTTAACGCGCTGTACAACTGTTTCAACGGTAACCGTATCGGATGCCGCCAAATCATTCTCCCCGCAATAAATTACAATTTGTTTGGGCAGGTACGGAAAAATAATATCATCGGCATAATGTATTACATCGGGCAAAGAAGAGCCGCCAAAACCCCGGTTAATAATAGGATACCCAGGAAAATATTCCTGCACATCGGTCCATTTTGTGAAAGAAGAACTGCCTACAAATAAGATAGAATGCTTTGCCGGAAACTGTATTTCATCCTTCTTTTTAAAAGCCTGTATATCATTATAGAAAGCTGCCTGCTGGGCATGAATACCGGTAAAGCCCAGTATTAATACAAGCAGCATACATAACAATTTACCCGGATTTTTCATATCAATTATTTTAATAGTAAGTTTTGTAAAAATAGATTTCCCTATCCTTACCCGTTTTGAAGATACTGCATTCAACTTGTCAATCCATCAACCAGGGGCAGACACCGGGTCAACCATTGGTTGAGGATTTGACGCCAACCCAACCGTTGGTTGAGAGTTGGGGCAAGCGCAACCCCTACTCTGTCTTTACCAGCTTTGTCTTTTCAGATACACCATTTTCATTGACAGCTTCAATAGTAAAAAAATACGGTTTCTGGTTGTCCATCGCTTTAAACCAGTACTCATTGGCACTATGAACCATAATACAATTGTACAATTTATCCGGCGCAATGCCGTAATAAATATTGTAGGCGAATGCATTGTTAGCCGGGCTCCATTTTATATAAGCGCTGCGTTTGTCTTTTTCAGTTCTTAACACGATGAATTGTTTTACCATATCCGGTTTAGCACCATTGCCGTTGCCAAATATCCGCAATCCACTGATGGCAAACTTGCCTGTTGGCATATGAATGTTTTCGAGCCGGATATAACGGGCCTGAACAGCTGCTGCAAGCTCCGCATATTCATGCGGTATGTCTGTTTTATTATTGCTTTTGTCAACAAGCAAATTCCATTTTTTACCATCTGTTGAGTAATACAATTTATACTGATGGTATTGACCAGGCCATTTGCCCAGGCGGTTACTATCTACATCCTGATCAGCATAATTGATCTGTACAGCATGAACGGTAGAAATATTTCCCAGGTCTGATTGTATCCACTCGCCCTTACCGGCAGTGGCAGCACTCCAGTAAGTTTTTATATTTTCATCAACAGCGTAATTGGCATAATAATCTGTCAGCGTAGAAGACACCTGCACCGGCTTGTTATAGTTGAGCAACATCCAGTTGGTGAAGGAACCGGCGCGGCCTACGGCCCCCTCCGGCTCCCCCAGTGGGGGAGAGTCCAACGCACCTGGCCCGCTTTTCGAAGTTGCCTTATTTATCTTTTGGCTTTCATCAAGCGCTTGCTTTCTGTCTCCAACTTTTGAAGTGCTTCTATTTTTATCAGCATCTTGCAAAAGCGAGGGCTGTGAAAAGGTCACTCCCCCACCGGGGGAGTTGGAGGGGGCCGGAAGATAATGCGGGTAGTCCCCAAATGATGTATTGCAATACATTACATCATCTTTATCAAACCCGGCAGGCCATATACCCAGCCTCCTTTCAAAAGTATTTTTTACGGTCACTATCATACTGCTGATATGCCAGTAATTATTTTGATTGTCAGTAAAAGTAGCACCATGGCCT
>Ga0193753_10002215_pt1 | contig 15683 bp, 12 predicted proteins | sample H1c2metaG_FD_144925 | JGI IMG/M metagenome (GOLD analysis project Ga0193753, IMG submission 144925) | Soil microbial communities from a riparian zone of the East river system, Colorado, United States - H1c2 | ecosystem: Environmental > Terrestrial > Soil > Riparian zone | place: USA: East... | reverse complement strand
GGTTTCGGCGATGCGGACGCCGACTTCGACGTGGCCGTTGAAGCGGATGCGGTCGCGTGGGTCGTTGGGATCGGGGGCACGGTAGGTGGCGGGTTTGCCGATGTCGTGGAGGAGCGCTCCCCAGGCAAGGGTGGGGGTTGCGTTGGGTGGGAGCTTTTCGAGGAGCAGCATCGTGTGGACCCAGACGTCGCCTTCGGGGTGGTACTCGGGCGGCTGCTGGACGCCGTGCATGCGGACGGCCTCCGGGAGGACTTGCTGGAGGAGGCCGGTGGCATCGAGGAGCTCGAAGGCTCGGAGGGCGCGGCCTTCGGTGAGCATGCGGGTTAGCTCGTCGCGGATGCGCTCGCTGCTGACCTGATCGATTTGAGTGGCGGCGCTGCGGATGGCGGCGAAGGTTTTCAGCTCGATTTCTAGGTCGAGGCGGGCTGCGAAACGAACGGCGCGGAGCATGCGGAGCTTGTCTTCGGCGAAACGAAGGGCGGGGTCGCCGATGGCGCGGAGGATTTTGGCGACTAGGTCGGTGCGGCCGTTTACGTAGTCGAGTGTGGCGGCTGCGGGGTCGCCGGTCTCTTCGAGGATGGCGGGGTCGAGGAGCATGCCGTTGATGGTGAAGTCTCGGCGGAGGACGTCTTCGCGTGGATCGGTGGAAAAGCGAACGGCGTCGGGGCGGCGGCCGTCGGAGTAGGCTCCGTCGTGGCGGAAGGTGGCGACCTCGGTTGAGATGGCTTTGCCCTCTCCGTCGTTTGGTTCGCAGACGAGGACTACGCCGAAGTGGGCGCCTACGGTGAGGGTTTTCTTATTGGGGAAGAGGTCGAGGATGATGTCGGGTGTGGCGCTGGTGGCTACGTCGAAGTCTTGCGGTTCGAGGTTGAGGAGGATGTCGCGTACACAGCCTCCGGCGAAGTAGGCTTGATGGCCTGCGGCGCGCAGGGTCTCGACGATGCGGCTTGCGGCGATGTAGTGCGGGTTTTGGGTGAGGTGGGCGGCCATGCGTGTCTTCTATGATAAAGAGATGCGTGATGGTGGCGGTCTTATTCTTGGGATTGAAAGCTCGTGCGATGAGACGGCGGCGGCGGTGGTGCGCGGTGGGAGCGATGCGCTGTCGAATGTGGTGGCTTCGCAGATGTCGCTGCATGCGAACTATGGTGGTGTGGTGCCGGAGCTGGCTTCGCGGGAGCATCTTCGGAATGTTGTGCCGGTGGTGCGGGAGGCGATGGCTCGGGCTGGCGTGAAGTTTGAGGATTTGGATGCCGTTGCTGTGACTGAAGGGCCGGGGCTGGCGGGGGCGTTGCTCGTGGGGATTACTTATGCGAAGGCGCTTAGCTTTGGGTTGGGGAAGCCGTTGGTTGGAGTGAATCATCTGGAGGGGCATATCCATGCGGTGTTGATGGAGGCTCGGCAGCGGGCGGAGGCTCCGATGGAGTTGCCGTTGCTTGCGCTGGTGGTTTCGGGTGGGCATACGCATCTGTATTTGGCACAACAAAAACCGGATTTGGCTCGGCAGAGTGATGGGGCTACTTGGAGTTACAAAAATGTTGGCCGGACCGTGGATGATGCGGCGGGTGAGGCGTTTGATAAGGTAGCGAAGCTGTTGGGATTGGGGTATCCGGGTGGGCCCTGGATCGATGCGCTGGCGAAGCGGGGGAATCCACGGGCGGTGCCGTTTACCTTTGGGCAGATTAAGGCGCGCGCGCTGCCGGCGGGGGCTCTAGTTGTGAATAAGAAGGCTCGTGGTGTGGGGGATGGGCTTGTCTTTGATTTTTCGTTTAGCGGGATTAAGACGGCAGTTCTGCGGTATGTGGAGACGCATGGGATGAAACAGAGGATTGAGGCTCGGAGAGCTGCGTTGGCTGCGGATGATGCGTTGAAGCCGAGTTCTGAGGCTATGGCCGCGCTGTGCGATGGCGAGACGCTGGATCTGATTGCTTCGTTTCAATATGCGGTTGTGGGGAATCTGCTTCGCCAGACCTTCGCTGCGGCGGAGTCGTTTGGGGCGCGGGGGATTGTGGTTTCGGGCGGGGTTGCGGCGAATAGCGAGTTGAGGCGGCGTTTTCAGGCGGAGGCTGATCAGCGGGGGCTGCCGATCGCATTTCCTTCGCTGGCGCTTTCTACGGACAATGCGGCGATGATCGCGGCGGCGGCTTGGCCGAAGTTTGTGGCGGGGGAGTTTGCTTCGGATGATTTGGGGGCTACGCCTCAGTTGCGGTTGGGATAGGCATAAACGGCGCTGTGATCGCAAGAAGGCGCGTATCAGCTAAAATCAACAGGGATTTCAAGGGAGAGATGTCGGCGCCGTGCCTTGTGCCGGTTGCGACAGGATTAGTGCACTTGGCAACGATGGAACTGTTCAACACCCTGGGCGGGAAGATCGAGATGCTGGCTCCCGTCGGCAGCCCCGCTTTGAGAATGTACTGCTGCGGCCCTACCGTCTATGACTATGGGCACATTGGCAACTTCCGCACGTTTCTGCATGTGGATGTGCTGCGGCGGTTTGTGCGCCAGCAGGGCATGGCTGTGCAGCATGTGATGAATGTGACGGATGTGGATGACAAGATCATCCGCAATGCTGCTGCTGCGGGTGTGCCGATTGCGGAGTACACGGCTAAGTTTGAGCGGGCGTTCTTTGAGGACTCGGATGCGCTGGGGATTCAGCGCGCCGAGCATGTTGCTTACGCCACAGCAGCTATTCCGGACATGGTCGATCTGATCCAGAAGCTGGCGGCCAAAGACATTGCGTATCAGGCTGAAGATGGCTCGTGGTATTTCAGGATCCATCGGTTTCCGGAGTATGGGAAGCTTTCGCGGAAAGATTTTGAGGGCATTGAAGACGGCGCGCGTGTGGATGTGGACGAGTATGAGAAAGACGCAGCGCGGGATTTTGCTTTGTGGAAGGCTGTGAAGCCAGGCGAGCAGAACTGGGATACGGCGCTCGGTTCGGGGCGTCCGGGATGGCATATCGAGTGCTCGGCCATGGCGATGAAGTTTTTGGGTGAGTCGTTCGATCTGCATGCGGGCGGCGAAGACCTGATGTTTCCGCACCATGAGAATGAGATTGCGCAGTCGGAGTCAGCAACGGGACATACGTTTGCGCGGCACTGGATGCATGTGCGCTTTCTGCTGGTGGAAGGGCGGAAGATGTCGAAGTCGGAGGGGAATTTTTATACCCTTCGCGACCTTCTGCTGAAGGGGCATCGTGCTTCAGCGATTCGGTTTTTGCTGATCTCGGTGCCTTACCGGAACCAGATGAACTTTACGTTTGAGAGTTTGACAGAGTCGACTAATGCGGTTGACCGGCTTCGGACTTTTCATCAGAGGATGTTGAAGGGCGGATTTGCTGAGGGGCTGAATCCGGAGATCAGCGCGGCTACGGCGAAGGCCAGTGCAGACTATACGGCTGCGCTTTCCAATGATCTGAATACGGCTGAGGCTCGGGCTGCGATCTTTGATTTGGTGCGGGCTGCGAACTCTGCGGCGGACGCTGGTACGTTGCGGGCAAAGAATGTCGAAGAGATTCTGAAGGTGATGGCGCTGTTCGATGGTGTGTTCGCGGTGCTGGAAGATAACGATGCCGCGATTACGCGCGCTGCGCTGGCGTGGGCCGAGGCGGAGGGAAGGATCAATGAAGCTGATCCTACGCTTGTGGCTACGCTTGCGTTGAGTGATGCCGATATCGATGCGCTTGTAGCAGAGCGGACGCAGGCGAAGAAGACGAGGAATTTTGCACGTGCTGACGCCATTAGGAATGACCTGTTGGCGAAGGGCATTCTGATTGAGGACTCGAAGGATGGAGTTCGGTGGAAGCGTAAGTAACGCCTGCTGCTGAGATCAGCAGGCGTCGCAGGGTTCTGACTCGGGCTCGGTAACCTTTTTCGAACGAAGAACGAAGAAGGCTGTGACCTTGTCGAACGAGGTCATGTTCAGCAGGACTAGGCCGAGGATGACGATGGTTACGCCGATGTAGGCGGTCCAGAGGATGGGCTCGTGTGCAATGTATCCCCAAAAGAGTCCCCAGATGGGTAGCAGGTAGGTGACTGCGACGACGTGGGTCGATGGTATGCGGGTGAGCAGGTCGTAGTAGAGCAGGTACGCAAGGCCGCTGCCCGCGACTCCCAACAGGATGACGGCGAAGACCGAGCTGAGATGAATGACTGCCGGGTGCGATCCGAAGACCGCCACCGGCAGAAGCATCAGCCAGGCAAGGGAGAGCTGTGTGGTTGCAAGGCCGATGGGGTCGAGGCCCTGGAGCTTGGTCTTTGCGATGACTGTGGCGATGGCGTAGCCAAGGCTGGCTAGAGCGATGAACATTACTCCACGGAAGAAGGCTGTTCGGTCGCCGTAGCGGGCAGTTTCTTGTCCGTGGCTTAGGACGACGATAAGGACGCCGGAGAAGCCGAGCAGGACGCCTGCGGTGGTGAAGCGACTGGGGCGTGCGCTTTGGACAGCGAGGGTCAACAGCAACGCCCAGATGGGTGTGGTGGCGTTGAGGATGGCGGCGATACTGCTGGGAACTGTTTGCTCGCCTAATGCGAAGAAGGTGAACGGGATCGCATTGTTGAAGAGGGCCACGAGGAGCAGTGGAACGATGAGGCGGCGCGGTGGGAGGGTCCGGCCTTTGAGTTTGAGGACGCTCCAAAGGAAGATGGCTCCGAAGGAAAGGCGCAGTATGGCGACCCATGCGGGTGGGAAGCTGCGGCCTGAGAGCTCGATGAGGATGAAAGACGCTCCCCATACAGCGGAGAGCAATAACAGTTGCAAAACGTCGCGGCGACTCATTCAATTCTCCGGTTGTGTTGTTTCATTTAGAGTGAGTTGCTGCGGCCTGGATTCTCTTTTTTCGCGGCGCAAGATGGCGTCTACGCTGAACAGTGATGCATCCACGGTGGAGAGCCCCAGCGTTCCGGCGGACATGAGGTAGACGCCGTAGGAGAACTGCGAGAAGCCTGAGATCGTCATCGCGGTTCCGAAGAGGAAGAGCAGTACTGCGCCTCCGGTTGCTGCGATGCGAAGACGAATGCCGAGAAGAAGGCAGATGCCGAATGTGATTTCGCCGATAGTCGCCAAAACAGCCAGGGACGGTATGGTGGCGCGAGGCATGAATGGATTAATCGTCGCGGTGTAGGCAATGAAGTGGGTGAAGTCGCCCCAGGCTACACCTGGTGTCCCGTGGGGACCGAGGAAGCCGAGACGGTCGGCTACAGCGTCAAGAAAAGCTGCTGCGACTGGGAGTCGCAGCAGTGAGGCGATCCAACGGGTGCGTCCGTTGGTGACCGCGAGGAAGAGGAAGGGTGCAGCGTATGTCAACGGATAAGACATGCTGGACCATGACTGATGCAGGCTGAAGTGGTTGAGGAGCATCCAGACGGCCTGCGCGATAAGGGCCAGCCAGAGCAGCGCGAATGCGTAGGGTTTGTAGGGTGCGGGAGTCTGGATTGGAGCGTCGGCGCTCGGTTTCATCGGATCTCCTAAGAATCTGCGGGGAGGGCTGAAGCTCGATCAGGCGGTGCCGGTTGTGCTGTCTGGTTTGGCGAAGACTAATGCGAGGAATCGGGCCGGATGTTCGGTGCTGGCGTTTGCAGAGACCTGATGCACGCTGCCGGGTGGCTCGTAGAAGACCTGACCCGCGCGGTAGGTTTTCTCAGAAGATCCTTGGAGCTGAAAGCGGACTTCGCCTTCGAGAACGTAGCCAATGACGAAGCCGGGATGACGGTGAGGCCGGGAGTATCCGCCTGCAGGATAATTTACTTCGGTTACAGTGACCGTCCAGTGATCGAGCGGGATTGGCGGTAGTTCGTGTTCGAATATAGCGTTTGCTTGCGTCGACTGGCCTTTGGAGCTACCGAGAACGCTGGAGCCGAGTACCGCCATCCCTGTTTTGAAGAGCCCTTCTATAACGTCACGTCGGGGAATCATCATGCGTTGACTTTAGGCCAATAACGGACTTGCTGGAAGGTCCATTTTCTACATTTTCTATGTGCCACTTTGCCTAAAACGAAGTAGTCACGATCGTCGTGTAAACGAATCTCTGTCAATACCTTCCAGAATGGAAGCGAATGCTTGCATACCCTGATCGATGACACGCGGCTCGAAGGCAGCGAATCCGAGAAGGACTCCGTTGATCTTTTGCTGCCGCATGGTGTAACGGTCAAGTCCTGAGGCGTCGATGCCGTTGCGTGCGGCCTCGCGTTCTAGGTCGATTGAGTCGATGGGCGCTTTGTAAAAAGCGGCGGTGTTGAGGCCAGCATGAATGCCGGAGAGACGCAGGGCATCTCCCAGATATCTTTTGGCGCTGTTGTGCAGTGCGTCGCGGCGTTCGGCGTAGATCTCACGCATGCGCCGGATGTGACGTCCGAGATGGCCTTCGGTGATGAACTCGGTGAGGACGGCCTGATTGATGGTGTTGGCCCAGAGGTCGGTCTCGAAACGAAGTCGGAGAACCTTGTCCATGAGGCGATCGGGGACGACCATGTAGCCGAGGCGGAGGGAGGGGAAGAGAACCTTGTTGAAGCCGCCGATGAAGATGACGGAGCCGGCTTCGTCTAGACCCTGCAGGGCGGGGATGGGCACGCCTGTAAAGCGGAATTCGCTGTCGTAGTCGTCCTCGATGATGGTTGATTTTGCAGAACTGGCCCAGCGTAGCAAAGCGATGCGGCGTTCGAGGGTCATGGTGGTACCCAAGGGAAACTGATGCGCCGGAGTGACGTAGGCGAGTTTTGCGTGAGGAGAGAGTTGTCGTCCTTTGGCGACGTCCATGCCGTCGGCGTCGACTGGGACCGGGATGATCTTTGCGCCGGCGTTTCGCAGGGCGCGTGTGGCTCCGAAGTATCCGGGGTCCTCCATCCATGCATCGTCGCCGGGTTTGATGAGGATGCGCGCGATCAAGTCGAGCGCCTGCTGGGTGCCGGTGACGACGACCACTTGGCTGGCGGAACAGTGGACGCCTCTCGAAGTCCCGACGTATTCGGCGATGGCGTTTCTGAGGGGAGCGTAGCCTGCGATTTCACCACTGCTCAGGAGCGATTTGGTTGCGTTTCTCCATTGCCGCGAAGTGAGGCGCGACCAGACATCGATAGGGAAGAGGCCGACTTCGGGGTCTGAGGCCTGGAAGGGACGCAGGCCTTCTCGCGTGATCGGCAACGGAGCGTAGTGGTTGGTCTGCTTCAGCGTGCAGACGTCTTCTGAGAGGGCTAGATCATCGGGGAGCTTTTCGTTGACCCAGGTGCCGGCGCCGGTTTTGCTGGTCAGGTAGCCTTCGTCGCGCAGTTGCTCGACGACAAGCATGGCGATGCCGCGGGAGACGCCGTGCTGGAGGGAGAAGTCGCGTGTGGAGGGCAGGCGGACGCCGCGTTTGAGGCGGCCGTCGAGGATGGCGGCACGTAGTTCGGCGTAGAGCCAGTCGGTGAGGGTGGTGTCGGCCGACCTGGAACGGAGAGGCAACTCCAGTGAACTGATGGACTTCGCCATGGGATTAGCGTACCTGATTGGCTGGCGGGAACTCAGGACGTTTGGGGGGAGGATGAATCTTTACTTGATTTGAAGCATCTTTATATCAAGGTAAATGCAATATGGCGAGTAAACAGAAAACAGAGGCGGATACAAGCGGCGTACACGTCTTCCTCGTCATGTGGAAGGCTACTCGCGTGTTGGAAGCGCATGGCCACCGCAGTATCGCAGGACTGGATATGGGTCTGAGTGACTTTGGGGTTCTGGAGGCTTTACTACATAAGGGGCCTTTGGCGATCAAAGACTTAGGCGCGAAGGTTCTATTGACCAGCGGCTCGATTACGACTGCGATTGATCGACTGGAGCGGCGAGGTTTGGTGGAACGCGGAAATGATGAGAATGATCGCCGCAGCCGCATTGTTCGGCTTACACCGATGGGGCGGCAGACGATTCGCAAAGCCTTTGCCGAACACAAGATTGCGATGGAAGAGGCTGTTTCGGGATTGTCCGCAGAGGACCGCGGCAAGTTGATTGATCTTCTTCGCCAGTTGGGACAAACGGCGGAAGAGCAGTTGAAGGTGCAGAAGAAAGTCGGCGCGATGAAGCGCCGAAAGGAGAAGTAAATGACGACGAAGAATGTGCTTGGAGTGTATGGACCGGGGTCGGATCACTGGGTTGGTGATGGCTTTCCCGTGCGGAACATGTTTCCGTCGAATGGGGTGAACAAGGAGATTAGTCCGTTCCTTATGCTGGATTATGCGGGGCCGAGCCACTTTGAACCTTCAAAGAGGGCGCATGGTGTAGGACAGCATCCGCATCGTGGTTTCGAGACAGTGACGATTGCTTATCAGGGGTCGGTTTCGCACCGCGACTCTGCGGGGAACTCGGGCACGATCTATCCGGGTGACGTGCAGTGGATGACGGCGGCTTCAGGCGTCGTGCATGAGGAGATGCATGCGCAGGAGTTTGCCGAAAAAGGCGGCACGTTCGAGATGGTTCAACTTTGGGTGAATCTGCCTAAAGCGGTGAAGATGTCTGCGCCACGCTATCAGGGGATTACGAAAGAACAGATTCCTTCTGTGCCGCTTGGTAAGAGTGGACAGGCTCGGATTATCGCAGGTGAGCTGGATGGCGTGAAAGGACCGGCGACGACGTTTACCGCGATCAATGTCTTCGACGTGCGACTGAAGGCGGGCGATGCAGTGAAACTGTCGCTGCCTGATGGGCATAATGCGGCGGTGATTCTGTTGCAGGGAGATGTTACGGTGAATGGCTCTCAGGCGCTGAGGGGAGCTGCTCAGATTGCGACATTGAGCGCTGATGGAGAGAGCATTACGCTGGAGCCCAAGGCGGATTCAACACTGTTAGTGTTGAGTGGCGAGCCAATTGATGAGCCGGTTGCCAGCTATGGGCCGTTTGTTATGAATACACAGGAGGAACTGGTTCAGGCCTTTGCGGATTACAAGGCAGGGCACATGGGCCAGTTGAGCTAATGGTTTGTTGAAATTAGGGCACGAACGCTTCATTTGCGTTCGTGCCCTCTTTATTGAGGGACGCTGTTTTGCCTTGGCTGGGTTGCCGGGCTAGGATTAAGGCTATGGTGTCTCGGTTTGCTTTGTTCGCTTTGTTTATTTCCTCTATCCATGCTGTTTCCCAGACTGCTGCGCCAACGGATCCGCATACGCCGAAGATCTTTCGTGATTCGGTGCTGGCTGTTACCTACTCTTATCCCGGTGAATTCGTTGCGGAAAAGGTAGTTGCGCCTCCGCAGGTTGATTCTGCTAAGCCGAGATGCGTTCAGTCGATGTTGTCTGGGGGATCGACAAGCAAGCTCGGCAACTCAGTTTTCGTACTGTCTACGATGGACGATGCATGCCCGGGAGTACTGCTGAATGCATCGCGTCAGCTTGGTCCGTTTACGAAAGAGCAGATTCTGCGGCAGCTCAAGAGTTATGGCACGCCGGCGTTGACGCAGGAACCGGTTCGCTACTCCATCGACGGACATCCTGCGGCAATTTCGATGGGTTCAGCTCAGCCGGATGAAACAAAGCCGGGTAAGATGCCAACGACGACATATGCTGCCAAGGCATGCGTGCTGGGAAACGTAGCGGTGAAGGCGACGAAGTCCGTGCCTGCGCAGCCGACGAAGCATATTCTCTGCTTTGATTTCACGACTCAACAGAAAGACTTACTGCCTCTGATGCTTAGCTTTACGATTCAGTTCGATGAGGGCAAGGCCCAGTCGCTGGTACCCGGAAATATCCTGCGGTAGGTTGATTTAGGTATACTTTCGGCACGGTGGAGTTTCCCTATGAAACCTCTGTGTTTGATCGAAGCCGACCGTCTTACCAGAACCGCAGGCGAGATGGGCCACTTTAAGAGCCATCCGATGCCGCGGCGCTATCTCTGCGTGTTACCAAGTCTTTCCAGACCAAATCTCTTCTCCGGCGACTAGGCCACTCCCAATTCTCTATTAGCGAATGCCATTTCTTCTGTGCTTGATCCCAGAAGGACAGCCGTCTCGTTTCTGAGACGTCTCCAAAATCGCACGTAGTGCCGCTACCCAAGGAGAGACACCTATGAACACTTTGATTCAAGAGAATCATCGCATCGCCACCGATGCTACTTATGCTGAGTTCGGTCCGAAGCTGAAGGCCATAATTCCAGGAGCGAATGCGCAAAGGATTGTTGCCGACGACGATCGGCTTATGTCGCCGAGCTATACCCGTAGTTATCCTCTGGTCGTAAAACGTGCGTGCGGATTGCGGGTTGAGGACGTTGATGGAAATGAGTTTTTGGATTTCGCCGCAGGCATCGCTGTTAACTCGACGGGCCATTGTCATCCTGAGGTCGTGAAGGCGATTCAGGATCAGGCGGGCGAGTTTCTGCATATGTCTGGTACGGATTTTTATTACGAGCATATGGTGCAGCTCGCGGAGAGGTTGAGTGCTGTTGCTCCGATGGGGGGGCCGCATAAGTTTTATTACGGTAACTCGGGTGCGGAGGCGGTGGAGTGCGCGATGAAGTTGGCGCGCTATCACACGGGTCGTCAGAACATCATCAGCTTCTTCGGCGCTTTTCATGGGCGGACGATGGGTGCGTTGTCGCTGACGGGTTCGAAGCCACAACAGAAGAGGCGGTTCGCTCCGTTCGTTCCTGGGGTACATCATGTGCGTTATCCATATGCTTATCGCGGGTGTAGTGGAGGGCCGCAGGAGGAAGAAGCGTTCGCCTTGGGCTGTGCGCGGTACATCGAAGAGAAATTGTTCAAGACAATTCTGCCTCCTGAGGAAGTGGCGGCGATTATTCTTGAGCCGATTCAGGGTGAGGGCGGTTATGTTGTTGCGCCAGATAATTTTCTCCATGAGATTCGGAGCATCTGCGATCGTCACGGCATCATGATGATTGCCGATGAGGTGCAGTCGGGCGCAGGCAGGACAGGGAAGTGGTGGGCGATTGAGCACTCGGGTGTGCAGCCCGACATTGTGTGCATGGCGAAGGGCATTGCCAGTGGCATGCCACTTGGTATCTGCATGGCGAAGGCTGAGGTGATGGACTGGGTGCCCGGTTCGCACGCAAGTACGTTTGGCGGAAATCCGGTGTGCATCGCTGCGGCCCTTGCGACGATGAATGTGATTGAGCGAGAGGGATTGCAGAATGCTACGGCAGTCGGTTCGAAGATGATTGAACGCCTACGCGGTTGGGTCGCGAAACATCCGACAGTTGGGGATGTTCGCGGGCGTGGCTTGATGATTGGGGTCGAACTGGTCAAGGATCAGCAATCGCGTCAGCCAGTCGGATCGATGCGCGATCGCGTTGTTGAGCTGGCATTCGAACGGGGACTGCTTATTCTGGGTTGCGGGGAGACCACGATTCGTCTGTGTCCTCCGCTGATCTTGAAGCAGCAGGAAGCCGACGTTGCGCTGGATATTTTGGAAGAGTGCGTGATACTGGCGGCGAAGAGCTAAACATAATCAGGACATAACAAAGGGGCGGCACCCATCCTCGGAGTGCCGCCCCTTTGTTGTTTCTGGTTGATTGATTAGAAGTTGAAGCTCACCTGCGCGGTGAGGGCGCGAGGCGAGACGTAGTGCGTTCCAGAGAAGGTGGACAGGAAGTTGTAGAGAGCATACTTGTTCGTAATGTTGGTTCCGGTGAGGCGAAGCCCAACCTTGTATCTATCGCCGTGGAAGAGATTGTCTTCTCCAACCGCAAGGTCAAAGAGATTTCTTGGAGCGATTCGCTGCGGATTGTGGTCGTCATCCTCGGTGTTGGGCTTGGGGATGTTGATGAGGCTGGATGTGAGGCCGTTCGCGTCGCACTGCGTAAAGCCCGAAGTTGGTGTGGCCCTTACGCCGTCGCAGGCCAGTCCTGCCTGGGACTGCTGATCGTACGTAAGGCCACTCAGGTCGATTCCCGGTTGGCCATTGGGCAGCGTGATGGAGGTTGCTCCGCATCCGGTGTTGAGACCGATGGTGTTATAGCAGGGCACAGCGCCTGCTACGAGACCACCGTCGTAACGCCAGTTGAAGCCAAACCATGTGCTCTTGCGGAAGGGCAGAGTGTACTGCACGTGCGTAGTCTGGTTGAATTTCTCGTCGTGATCAATGCGGAAAGGCAGGCCGCCCGGAGTGCTGACGGTTGCACCTACACCGCCGATCTGAGGATTGAAGAAGCGCGCGGCCACCGACGACATAACGACGAAGGCGCTGACGCCGTGCGTCTCTGGAACGCTTACACGCAATGCAAAGCCCGGGATCTTCGAGTTGTGCCATTCGATGGGGAAGGTGATCGGGGTTGCGCCCAGCACACTGAAGTCATAGGCGTTATGTGTGTACTTCCAGATGTAGTCTCCGCTGAAGACGAGATGCCTGCCGAAGGCCTGTTGCAGGCCGGCATGGAATTCGTTGCGGAAGCCCGGATTGAACGGTGCGGGAGTGCATGGTCCGAGTGTTTCGAAGATCGCCTGCAGGACAGGATCGGCGCAGCCGTTGACGGCGAGGACCAGGTTCTCATTGAAGGGAGTCTCCATGGATCTTGCGTAGGAGGCGCGTAGCACGGTGTTTGTTTGTTTGATGGTGTAGGAGGCGCCGACGCGGGGCTGAGCCTGACGATCGACGGAGAGGCCGTTGTAAAGATCGCCGCGAATACCTACGTTGAAGAGCCAGTTGCCAGCCGTGATCTGATCCTGAACGTACATTGCGAGCTGCTTAACGACCGTCTGGCCGTGCCAGTTGTAGATGCTTCCGTCACGGGTGAGATCGTACGGCAGAAGGATCGGATTGAAGTTTGCGTTTGACTGATAGCCGAGTGTGGAAGGACACATGTTAGGGTCGGTGAAACCGTTGACCGGGTTTCCGTTTGCGTCGACGCAGGGCGAATTAAGCACAGGATCGACGACGCCGATGTGATTGTTCTCACGTAGGAAGGTCTGTTCGTAGACGGCGCCGATCTTCACATTGTTGATGCCTTTGATGTAGGACAAATCGGTGTGCACGCCTGCGTTGGTTAATGTGCGGTTCTGTGCGACGGTCTCCTGCTGGATGGGGCCGAGATCGGCAAGCGGATTGTTACTGGCGAAGTAGTTGAAGGCATCCTTGCGGACGAAGGCGCCGAAGTTGAAGATTGTGTTCTTGCTGGGAAGCAGTGTGTAGGTTGGGGCTATGTTGAAGGTTTCGATCTTGGAGCGCTGGTCCGTAGGGCCAACTGGATTGCCAAACTGATCGAAGACTGCAGACGTATCAAAGGAATTCGGCGTCTGGAACCAGGAGCGAGTGTACTGCAGGTTGGTGTGGATGGAACTCGTTGCTGAGAACGCGTAATCGACGCGATCGAAGATGTTTTGTTCGTTACCTTTACTGTGTATGACTGTGAACTCAGGACCATCGAGGAAGCGGCCGGTATTCAATCCGCTGACCGCGAGGAAGTTGCCCCATTTCTCGCCGCCGTAGGAGAGATCGCCGCCGCCGTTCACACTGCCAAAGGTTCCGTAAGAGCTGTAGATGCTGCCGTGCGGAGTCGTAAAGCCCTGGCCGGAGCGGGTGGTTGCGACAATAACAAGACTGGTTTTGTCACCAAACTCAGCGGTAGGCGCGCCGCTAATGACAGTGAGCGACTGGACGGCTTCGGTTGGGATCTGGTTGGAAAACACCTTGCTTTGCTGGTCTGTGATTGGCTGGCCGTCGAGCGAGAAGGAGTTTTGGGCGTGATCTCCAAGACCGTGGAAGAGGCCATTGGAATCGGCGGCTACACCGGGAGAGGCCAACGTCACGAGCGAACTGAGTGAAGACGACTGGCTCTCGAGGGGCATTCGATCGATGACGTTACGGTCAACGTCGGTGTGGGCTGTTGGATCATTTTCGACCAGGTCGGAACCGGTCTCTACCGTCACACTGGTGGAATTTGTCTCGATTTCGAGCTGAAACGAGACTTTGACAGGCACAGCGACGGTAATTTCTATCGACCGGGAGGAGGTATTGAAGCCGGATTTTTTGAGAACGACGCGATATCCATTGTATGGAATGTTGTAGAAGTGAAACACTCCGGTCGCATCGGTCTTCGTTGTACGCTCGTAGCCGCTGACAGGATTTAAAAGTTGAATGACGGCATCGGGTATAACCGCTCCGGTGGGATCGGTGACGGTGCCGGTCAAACTGCCAGAGGTGCCTTGGGCAAGTGATCCGGTGACAAGGAGAGCTAATGAAAAGAGGAGCAATGAAAGTCGATTAAGGATGGGCCTGCACATAGTGGAAATAACTCCTATCGAGCTCAAATGAGCGTCGTGCTGAAAAGCGCTATAGCGTGCCAGAAGCACGAAATCGCAGGCTAGGCAGGTTTTTTAAATTGTTCTAGAGAGTCCTGACGCCTGCAAGGGACTAAGCGACGTTCCGATCAGCAGGGGGAGGACGGCTTGCCAACTCAAATCGCCACCGGAAGATTCGTTCGGCGTCCGCAGCGACGGAATCCAGGGCCTGGAAATGCAGTATGGGTTCAGGAGCGACGTGCAACGGTACCGGCAACGTCGAATGCATCGCTACGCAAAGCGGGCAGTGATCGTCCGGTGCAGGACCGTTATTATGGGAGTTCTGCTTCAAGAAAGAGAACTCGGCATGCGTGTGGCAGGCCTGTACCGTGCTCATCACGCAGACCACGAGGACGCATGTAATCGCAATCAAGCGCAGCCACTGGGGCCGCTGCCGATCGCTTCGTCCGAGTTGGAACAAATTCCGCATTGATTTCCGGTACTGTTACTTATTTAGCATACTCTGATTGACGCGCCCAAAACAGCGGCTGCCATCCAGACGGCCGCAGGTGCGTCTAATTGTCGGGGCGGTAAACTGTCGAAACTGGTCTATGAAGAAGACGAACCGTCAACCTGTTAAGTTTATGGCCGCCCGGTTTTTTCTCGCCGTCGGGCTGGCGCTCTCTGCCGCGGCCCAGAGCCACAAGCCATTGCCTCCGCTCGATCCTGCCACGAATCCGCATCGAACCCGTCTGATTCTCAAGGACGGTAGCTATCAGGTAGTTATGAGCTATCGCATCGTCGGCAGCGTAGTCCACTACATCAGCGCAGAACGGGGCGGCGCGGAGGAGGAGATACCCGCTTCACTGGTGGACTTCGATGCAACCCATCGATGGGAGAAGGAGCACGAGACTCCCGAGACTAAAAAAGACGGTGCTGGTGAGTCACAGGCACCTGCAATCGATCCGGAGCTGCGCAAAGAAGAGGCCGACAGAGCTGCGTATACTCCGGAGGTCGCAAAGGATCTTCATCTGCCCGAGCAGGACAGCGTTCTTGTTCTGGACACCTTTCGTGGTACGCCGGAACTTATTCCCATGCCACAGTCGAATGGCGATCTGAACCGCAATACAGGACACAACATCATTCGTGCCGCGATCAACCCGCTATCCAGCTCTCACCAGGTCGTTCAACTCAAGGGGGAGAAGTCCCTTGTCCAGCTCCACGTCGATGCGCCTGTCCTCTACTTGCGGATCGGTGATGCTGCGGTTATTCCCACGGGCGGAGCTCCATTGACGGTGGACACGCACGGAGCCAGCGACAGGATGCACGACAAAATCAGCGATGGCTCAAGCAACAGCCGGTACGTTATCGTGCGGGCCGATGTCCGCACCGGCGCTCGCGTCATCGCTAGCTTCAAGATCAGCCAGCTCGGTGTTCATCAGCAGGAGGATATCGTCGAAACCACCGCGGAGGTGCTGCCTGGTGGCCACTGGATAAAGCT
>Ga0193753_10002214_pt1 | contig 15690 bp, 13 predicted proteins | sample H1c2metaG_FD_144925 | JGI IMG/M metagenome (GOLD analysis project Ga0193753, IMG submission 144925) | Soil microbial communities from a riparian zone of the East river system, Colorado, United States - H1c2 | ecosystem: Environmental > Terrestrial > Soil > Riparian zone | place: USA: East... | reverse complement strand
TATCGGAACTGGCGCGGCCGGCCTCAGAGCACGCCGCCAGCGACTCCCAGGCCAGCCGCATCGATGGCGCATAGTCCCGCGCGCCTCACCGCCGCGCTGATCTTCCTGTGGGCACTGGCCAGCGCGTCACCGGCCGCGAAGCATGCAGCCGCGCCCATCTATGTGCCGCAGGTCATCAATCCCGAGCTGACCGGCGGCTTGCTCGTGGGCGGCTCGCGCGTTCTGCTCGTCTGGGGCAGCGATGGCACCATCCTTCGCTCGGACGATGGCGTGCATTGGGTGCACGCGGTAACGCCCGGATCCGCGGATCTCGCGCGCGCCGCTGGCAACGAACGCGGCGACGTACTCATCGCGGTCGGTGCCTCCGGCACCATCCTGCGATCGACGGACGCCGGCCGCACGTGGGTGGCGGCTCGCAATTCGACGGTGGACACCGATCTGCGCGCGGTCGTGAATCAGCCCGGCAGCCGCACCTGGGTGTCCGTGGGAACGAACGGGCGCGTACTGCGCTCGATCGACGACGGCAGGAACTGGAGCCAGATCGACTCGCAACTCACGGTCGCGTTCCAGACATTGTTCGTCGATCCACAGACCCAGGCCATCCTGATCGGTGGCGACGAAGGCATGGTGGGCTACTCGAAGAACGCGGGTGAATCCTGGCAGATCACCGCGCTCACGATGCCGGATCCGGCCACGCCGATCACCGCATTTCATCGCTTCGGCAAACTACTGCTCGCCACCAGCGCGCTCGGCCGATTCCTGACGTCCGAAGACGATGCGCAGAGCTGGGACCTCATGCAGGCCAGCACCAAGGCATTTTTCACCGATTGCGCATTCGATCCGGTGCACAACGCGATCGTGATGACGGGGCACAACGGCGACGTGTTGCGCTCGCCGGACGGCGGACGAAGTTGGGAAGGCGGCGAGATCGTTCTCGACGGGCGCAAGAACTTCCTGGCCTCGATCCGCTTCGACACGCGCAGTGCCTCGTTGCTTGCCATTGGCCAGGGCGGCGCACTGGCTCGCTCCACCGACGGCGGCGTGTCCTGGGTTCGCGCATCGAACGACGTGCAGGGCGACGTGCGCGGCTTGATCAACGACCCGACGCGAAATCGCCTCATCGCATTCGGCACCGGCGGCATGGTATTGAGCTCCACGGACTCGGGCGCGCGGTGGAACGCCGACCGCAACGCGCTCGATCTCTCGCTGCGCGAAATCGCGGCGGCTCCGCGCGGCAACGCATTGATCGCCACCAGCAAGCTCGGCGACATCATCCGCTCGGCGGATGGCGGCGCGAGCTGGCAGTTGCTGCCCATCACATATCCCAATCCGAACACGCCGCCCGATCTTCGCGGGCTGATCGTTGCTCCTTCGGGAGAAGCGCTGGTCGCGGTGGGGCCGCCAGGCGCAATTCTTCGATCGAACGCCGATGGCAGCGCCTGGGATGTGCGCCATTTCACGCCCATCGAATCCGAACGCGCTTTTCCCTGGGTGCTTGCCGATCAGGGCCGCAAGGTTCTCGTCGCGGTCGAAGCGCGTGGCGCCATGCAGGTGTCGAACGACGACGGAGTGAACTGGCAGGTCAGCAGCATTCCCAATCCGCAGCAGCGATGGGCGTTCTGGCAAGGCACGGTGTCCGAGCGCGGCGGCGTGATGCTGGCCGCCGGCGAAGCCGGAAAAGCCGCACGCAGCACCGATGGCGCGCGCCAGTGGAGCCTCATCGACACGGGCACCGAACAGGATCTGTTCGGAAGCTTCGCCAATGATTCGACCGGAACCATTTTTCTCATGGGCGCGAAAGGCACGCTGCTGCGTTCGACCGATCTCGGCGTTTCGTGGCGGGCCGTGACATCGGGCAGCACCCAGGAACTGCGGCGGATACTGCGTGAGCCGCGCAGCGGTGCGCTGCTGTGTTTCGGCACACACGGCGCCATCCTGCGTTCGCAGGACGATGGCCTGACCTGGCGAGTCGTCCCGGCGGTCACCGACGGCGTGTTGCGCAAAGGAATGCTGGAGCCACGCACCGGCAATCTGCTGCTCGTGGGTAGTCAGGGCTCGCTACTGCGTTCACGCAACGGCGGGCACGACTGGGAAGCGCTCCCGAGCCACACGGTGCGTCACTTTCAAAGCATGGCGGTCGACGAACGCAGTGGCGATCTCGTGCTGGTGGGCGAGAGAATCGTGCGACTCGTGCGACGATAAAATGGCAAGATTGATGCGCTAACGAAAAACCATGACATGCCCTCCACCATCTTCAACCGGCGATTCGCCGCAAACTATTTCTCGACGCTCGGCTTCATAGGCCTTTCGTACTGGATCATCTCCGACCTCAGCGGCTTTCACCGCGGCATGCTGCAGGGCCAATGGCAGTTCGGCATGTTCGAGATCGACGCGGTCGTCACCATCCACACGCTGTTCCTGACACTGATCGCGCTGTATGCGGTGGTGCTCATTCCTTTTTATGCACGCTACCCATGGTTGCATTCCAAGGCATTCGTGTTCCTGCTCGGCCTGCGATTCAGCGTGGCTCGCCTGCGCAGGCCGCAATCGCGCGCCCGCCGCGCACTGCAGGCGGGGCAGCCCTGGCGCCTGCCGTTGCGCGCCGGACTCTCGCCGGCCGCCAAACAGGCCGGGCTTGCACTGCTGCTCAAGTTCTTCTTCGCACCGCTCATGATCAACTGGTGCCTCAACCACTGCGGCGACGCGGCGAACTCCGTGGTGCAGTTCTTCGACGGCGTCCGTGAGGGCATGACCGGGCGGCAATTGTTCGACTCCTCGCTGTTCTGGGCCTGCTTCCAGCTCATCCTGTTCGTCGACACGCTGTTGTTCACTGTCGGTTACATCGTGGAAGTGCCGGCGCTCGGTAACCGCATCCGCACGGTGGACCCTACCTTCTTCGGCTGGGCCATCTGCCTCGCGTGCTATCCGCCTTTCAACGACTTCACCGGCCGTTTCCTCGAATGGCAGAGCAGCGATTTCCCGCAGTACGAAAATACCGCCGTGCATTTCGTCGCCAACATCTCGCTGCTGGCCGCGCTGTCCATCTACTCCTGGGCGTCCGTGGCGCTGGGCTTCAAGGCCAGCAATCTCACCAACCGTGGCATCATCAGTCGGGGCCCCTATGCCTTCGTGCGGCACCCCGCCTACGCGGCCAAGAATCTCGCGTGGTGGATCGGCGCGCTGCCCAACCTGTACCTGGTGTTCATCAGCGGCAACGTGCGCAACGCCGCCTACGCGCTGCTGGCGCTGTGCGGATGGACCACCATCTACGCGCTGCGCGCCATCACCGAAGAACGACACCTGCTGCTCTCGAACAACGGCTACGCCGAGTACGCGGCCCGTGTGAAGTGGCGCTTCATCCCGGGCGTCATCTGACACATGCTCATTCGCCGTTGGCAATGCCGCGCAGTTTCTCGAGCTCGGCGGCATATTCGGTGTTCTCGTAGTTGCTCAGCAGCGTGAACTGCTCGTCGTTGTAGAGATACTGGCGGACTTCCTGGAGGTAGCTGTCGCGCGATTCCCGCAGCGCGCGGCTTACTTCCGCGAACGCGTACTGACGCTCGCCGGCATCGAGCCCGCCGCGCATCAGGCCGGAATCCGCCAGCACCTGGCGGAAGCGCTGGCGGTGCACCAGCTTCGTATAGAGAACCGCCCTGCGATCGGCGTCGCTGAGCGGCGCGATGGCGCTCACGCCGCCGGCGTAGTCATCGAGCTGGAACTGCTCGATGTCGGAATCCTTGAGCACTTCGTAGGTGGCGAGATCGCCCGACCGCAACAGCGTGCCTATCTTCTGATCCAGTGCGGCAAGCGTGGCGAGCTGCGCCGGGATGGCTTCCTTCGCAACCGGATCGCTGGACTGTCGCGCGGTGTTGATCTCCACCGCGATTTTCTCGCGCGCCAGCAAGGCGGCGCGCAGCCTTTTCGCAGCCTCCGGCGACTGCCCTGACTCGTCCAACAGAAAGCGGTATTTGCCGTCGACGTACGCACCGAAGCTGGCTTCCGGGCCGACTTCGATGGCGTTCTGCGCAGACTGCACCCGTTCGTCGCTCTCGTCGTTCCCGGTGGCGAATTGCGGCCACTCGGATTGCGTCGCTGACGCAGGCGCCGGTTTCGTGGAGGCGGCATCAGTCGCCGGCTCGCTTCCATTGCGGCTCGCCCACCAGACTATGGCGACGAATACGGCCAGCGCCGGAAGGCTCACGCCGCGCAGACTCACTGAATGCAAAGTCCTCGTTTCCGCCATCACGACACCCTCCAAACGGAGAATGCCGGGGGTGTTACCACCCCCGGCCAAGCCTCAAGTTTTCATCCTAAAAACAGGCAGCTTGTCCTGATCAATAGTTCGTGTTCCCCGAACCCGTGCAGCTCGACCAGGAGCCGATGCACAGCGATCCGCTGTTGTGCAGACGGCTGTTGGTCAGCTTGGCCACGCTGCTCGAGCTGTCGCTGCGGAACACGCCTTCCTTCAGATTGGAAAGCTGGCAACGATCGGCGTTGATCGTGATCTTGAAGGTCGTGCCACCGTTCTGACGCACGAACTTCGCCACGTTGTCGACGATGCAGTTCGAGATGTTGACCGTCGAAGCGGCATTGATCTGGCCGAATTTGTCTTCGCCGTTGTAGCCGCTGATGCCCGAGATATTCACCGTGCCCGAGGACTTCACCGTGTATGCGTCTTCGCCGACGTTGGTCCAGCGGAAGTTCTGCAGGTTGCCGCCGTTGTAGAAATGCACCCCGTCGACACCGTTGTTGCCGAGGATGGCATTGCGCAACGTGGCGCCGTTCTCCACGCGGAAGGCCGGATCCTGGCCCTCTTCCTGGTCACCGGAGCCCAGATCGCCGCTGGGGTTGAAGGTCTTGCAGCCGCCATCGTACGTGCCGCTCGTGACCCGGATGGTCGCCGAGATCGCCTGGCTGCCCGACGACGAGCAGGTCGCGCCGGTGATGCTGCCACCACCGCTGCTGCTGCTCGAAGACGAACTGCTGGAGCTGGTGCTGCTGCTGCTCGAGGTTGAGCTGCTCGACGTGGAGCTGCTGCTGGAGCTCGACCCGGTGCCGCTATAGGAGCAATAGCGCGGGCTGCCCACGCTGGTCGACGGGAACAGTGAAGCCGAACAGGTAATTGGGCCGGTCAGGGTCGCGTACACGAAGCTGCCGGACTTTCCGTAGGCCACCGAACGTGAGCCGCTGAAGGAACAGGTTTCCCCGTCCTTGGCGCACTTGGTGTAACCGGACGGATAGTCGGTTGCTGCATTTGCCGCGGTCGCTGCCACCAGCAATGCCGAACCGATCATGAGATTTCGAATCGTAGTCATCACGCCTCCATTGGTCTGAGTTGTTCTCTACCTTCCATGCAACCCGGACCTGTCGGCGTCCGAGCCTCGCGCGATATGACAAATTGCGCACCGCAATGAGGCGACTCGCAACTCATCCCCCTGCTGCTGCATCGATGACGTGCACCGATGCGCCGATACCGATTCGCTTGTTGAACATTGACCTGTGATGAGGTCGGCATCGACGGCGCCGGACGGTACGCCCGTAAAAAAACTCTTGTCAAACAATTTCGTTGTCCGAAGACATGTCCCACCATGGGGTACGAATGTCCCGAAACATGCGATTTCCTGTCTACCGGTAGACAAGAGTCTTTCAGGCGAAAACCTGCACAACGCCACGGAAAATTGACCGCCCTTGCGGGAAAACATGACACCGGTGTCTCAAAATGGCGATGCGCGCCGTGGAGTATTTCTATGTCTCGCGACGAAGACCCTAGTTTTTCCCGTTGTTTCATCGCGCGGACGCAATCCGGTAACGCGCGTGCCTCACTCGTGCAACGAGAATTCACTCGTACATTTCGCGCCCTTCAACGGTGCCCAAATGCAAGTAACGAAATGGAATTGCATTGTCTCAGTGCGGCCAATCCATTCCGCTTCTGCCTGATCCGCGTCGGGTCGTGCGACTTAAGTGGCAAAAAGTTTTTTTTCGAAACCGGTCCCGCGCGGACTCGAAATCGAGGGCGACGGCGTCCTGACCATGATCGTTGATGCAGTCCTTGCTGCGAATGACGGGTTCGGCGACTGAAAATAGCTCGCACCGCACGTAGGATCCCTCCCTCAAACGGCCTCGATGCTTCGCATAAACTACGGCCGGTTTCGGAGGGTGGGGATGAGACTCGACAAGCCGCTGACCTGTCTTTTGGCGTGGGTGCTCCTGCTCGCAGACGTACACGGTGGCCCCCAGAAGGCTTCTTTCGCGAGCGACGTCTCGACCACGCAATGGCCGCTGGCCGATCTCGATCCATCGCTACCTCTCGACTGGACCGATGCCCAATTCCTGGTCGTTGAGTTCCGCTCTTCGACCAGCCAGCGTTTCGAACTGGGCCTCGTCAGCGACGAAGGCAACGTGTCCAAGCGCATCCACCCTTTCGCTAACGTCTGGGTGCGGGCCTCGATTCCCCTGCGCTTCTTTCGCCAGGGCCTGGGGGATGCCGACGAACTGGCATCCACGGTGAACCAGCCGCGCAACAGCTACTGGATCAACATCGAGGCCGGGGGTCACGCACCGGTGCTCCATGTGCGCGCGCTCAGCGTCACCATGCGGTATCCGGCGCACGTCTCGACGGTTGAAATTCGCAAGGTGACACTCGCGAAAACCGACCCGGGCGACGCGGTGCTCGAGGGCGGCGTTCCGCTCATCGACGGCTTCGGGCAATACGTGCATGCCGACTGGCCGGGCAAGGCTCGCACTTACCCGGACCTCATTCGCGAATGGGCCGCGGAAAATCGAATGCTGGTTCCGAAGGCAGCGATTCAGGAGTGCCGCTACGGCGGGTACGCGGCGGGCCGTCGCCAGGCCACCGGTTTCTTCCGCGTGGAGAAGGTCAAGGATCGATGGTGGTTCATCGATCCCGAGGGATGTCGTTTCTATTCCGCCGGCGTGAACGGCGCGGGCGCGGAGCCGCCGCGAACGCAGATCGTCGGCCGATCGAAGTTGTTTGCCAGCATCCCGACGTCCGCGCAGGTTCCGGCGTTGAACGCCGCGGCGGATCCGCTGCGCGACCCGGTGTCGTTCTACGCGGCCAACCTGGAGAAACGCTTCGGCAGCGATTGGGGAGGCCCCAGCGCGCAACTGACGTCGCGGCGCATGCGCGCCTGGGGACTGAACACGGCCTACGGGGCCGCGCTCAATGAGTCGCTGCCGGCGGGCTCGTCGTTGCGCCAACCCTATGTCTTTCCGCTGCGCGGCTGGCAACAAAGCGAAGGCGCGATCATGGGATTGCCCGACGTGTATTCCGAAGCCTTCGCCCGACGAGTGGACTCTGAGTCCGTGCAGCAGCTGGGCCCTCGCAAGACGGACCCGTGGATGATCGGCTACTTCATCGGCAACGAGCCTCCGTGGCCGGCGCGTGAGAGCCAGCTCGTCGATCTCGTGCTGGCCGGTCCCGCCAGTTCGATCCAGCAGCGATTCAAGAGCGAGCTCGCCAGGGGCGATACGCCGGTGGTGCGCAAGGCGCTCGTCCACGCCGCGTTCACGCGGTACCTCGAGATCGTGAACGCCGCGGTCAGGCGCGCGGACCCTAACCACCTGAATCTCGGTATTCGTTTTGGCGGCACACCACCAGACGATGTCATCGCGCTGGCGCGGGGATTCGACGTCTACAGCATGAACAAGTACCGCTGGGCGCCGCCGAAGGATTTCATCGATCGCGTCTACGCCATCCAGAAGCTGCCCATCCTCATCGGCGAGTTTCACTTCGGCGTGCCCGAACGAGGATTGGCGCCAGGCCTCGTGCAGGCGATGAACCAGACCGAGCGTGGTGTTGCGTACTCCTACTACGTGGAGCACGCCGCCGAGCATCCCGCCATCATCGGCACGCACTGGTACCAGTGGATAGACCAGCCCGCGACCGGACGGCGCGACGGGGAGAACTACAACATCGGCTGGATCGATGTCACCGATCGGCCGTACCCGGAGCTGGTGGCCGCGGCAAAGGCCACGCACGCCAAACTCGATGACATCCATTCGGGCAGGCTCGCCGCAACCACGCGCAAGCCGAAGGCGTCAGAGTTCGGAACGCCGGAAGACTCGATCTACCTCGGGATCCCGGCGATCCAGTAGCAGTGCTGGCGCCGATGGAGCGGAACCCCCCTTGGAATCATGCCGAGCTCCCGCAATCGGTAAACAGGGCTCGCGCGGACCGCACCACCGGCGCCAACGGTGGTGAGTAGCCACAGGGCTGTCAAAGGTTCCGGCCGTTGCCTGCGCCGCTAATAACCCTGCGCGGCGCCGTCCTTGCGGGACTCCGAGGCGCCGAAATAAACGCCCTCTGCATTTCTCATGATGGCCTGGTAGCCGCCAAAATCTCCGTCGTTGGCGACGGTGACCTTATGTCCACGCGCCTCGAGCGCCTTGACGGTGTCGGGTGTCGCACCGACTTCGAGCACCACCTCGCCACCATCCTTCATGACTTCGCCCGTGGGCTCGCTGGAACCGTCGTGGCGGGCGCGCGGCACGTCGCCGGCTTCCTGCAGGTTCATGCCGAAATCGATGAGGTTGACGACGATCTGCACGTGGCCCTGCGGCTGCATGGCTCCGCCCATGAGCCCGAATGAGAGCCAGGGCTTGCCATCCCTGGTGATGAACGCGGGAATGATGGTGTGGAACGGCCGCTTGCCCGGCGCATACAGATTGGCGTGGCCGTCCTCGAGCGAGAACATCTCGCCGCGATCCTGGAAGATGAACCCACAGCCCGTGGGCGTCATGCCCGAGCCCATGCCGCGGTAGTTGCTCTGGATCAGCGAAACCATGTTGCCCGCCGAATCCGCGACGGTCATGTAGATGGTGTCGCCCTGCTCGAGCGCCTTCGCGTCGACGGGATATTCGAGTGCCGCGCGCTTCGGGTTTATCAATGCCCGGCGCTTCGCCGCGTATTCCTTCGACAGCAACGTCTTGAGCGGAATCTTCGCGAATTCCGGGTCCGCGTAGTAACGCGCACGGTCTTCGAACGCGAGCTTCTTGGCCTCGACGAACAGGTGCAGGTAATCGGCGCTGCCGAACCCCATGGACTTGAGGTCGTAGGCCTCGAGGATGTTGAGCATCTGCAACGCCGCCACGCCCTGCGTGTTCGGCGGCAACTCCCACACATCGTAGCCGCGGTAGTTAGTGGACACCGGCTCCACCCATTCCGAGTGGTGCGCCGCGAGGTCGGCCGCGGTCAGGTATCCCCCATTGGCACGCATGTAGGTTTCGATGCGTTTGGCGATCTCGCCCTTGTAGAACGCGTCGCGTCCACCTTCCGCTATCGCGGTGAGCGTGTTGGCGAGATACGGATTGCGAAACACCTCGCCCTTGGCCGGCGCGCGGCCACCCGGCATGTAGGTTTCGGCAAAGCCCGGGTATTTCTGCAGATTGCGCGCATTGCGCGCCCAGCCTTCGGCAATGACCTCGGTCACCGGGAAGCCGTTGCGCGCGTAGCCAATGGCGGGAGCCAGCAGCTCTTTCATCGGCAGCTTGCCGAACTTCCCGTGCAGCTCGAACCAGCCATCCACGGCTCCCGGCACCGATACCGGCAAGGGTCCCGTGCGTGGAATGGTCGGAGAATCGAGCTTCTTCAGCTCGGCACGCAGCTTTTCGAGCGTCAGCGATTTCGGTGAGCGGCCGCTGCCGTTGAGACCGTAGAGCTTCTGCGTTTTCGCGTCCCAGACGATGGCGAACAAGTCACCCCCCACGCCGTTACCCGTGGGCTCCATGAGTCCGAGCGTGGCGTTTGCGGCGATGGCCGCATCCACCGCCGTGCCTCCACGCTTGAGCACATCGAGCGCAACCTGGCTCACCAGCGGATGGCTGGTGGCCGCCATGCCGTGCGTGGCGATGACCTCGGATCGCGTAGGCACCAGCGAACCGCTGGGGCGTGGGACTGCGTATCCGCCTTCCATCGTCATGACGAGAAGTAGCGCAACGAACGATGCGCGGCGCAGACGTAAATCAGGCGGGTTTCTGGGCACGCGTGTTGCCCGATTCAAAGACCTGACGCACTTCGCCATTGAGAACACGCTCCTGAAAACGACCCTGGGTGTAGTTAGCGACGACGCGCCGCCAGAACGCGACGGCCACCGGATTGCGCAGGTATTCGGTGATTTCCCAGCGTCCGGCGAATCGATTGAGAATGAGCTCCACGGCGAGGCGGCCAACGCCGCGGCGGCGGAAAGTACGCGCAACGAAGAATTCAGCCATGCGGTAATCGACCGGCGGCTTGGCCTGGGTCGCGCTGCCACGCGCCACCATGGCGAAGCCCACGGGCTCGGCGCCGCGCAGGATGACGAGAGCATTGACGGAGGAATCGCCGAACCAGCGCGCAAGCTGGTCGGACTCGCTGTAGCCGATTTCACCCAGCGAAGTGGCGCTGAACACACCGGTGTTCAGCGGCGACAGGTCATCGAGATAGTCGCGGTAGACGCTTTCTATCCACTCGCGGTCTCGGGGGGCGCCTCGCGCATCTCGGACACTGACTGTCACGCCATTCCTCCAGAAAAGACAAAGCCCGGGCAGAACGTTGTGCGCTCTGCCCGGGCCGTCATGAGCCTGTTGGCCCTCGAAGATCTAATCGAGTTCGATTAGTTCTTCGGCGCTTCGGCCGGAGCCGGAGCAGCGGCGTCGGCAGCCGGAGCAGCGGCGTCAGCGGCCGGAGCGGCAGCGTCGGCAGCCGGAGCAGCGGCGTCAGCGGCGGCAGCCGAAGAAGCAGCGGCATCGGCCGAAGAGGCGGCGGCATCGGCCGACGAGGCAGCAGCGTCAGCAGCCGGAGCGGCAACTTCCGCGTCCTTCTTGGCGCAAGCAGTCATCAGCGCGAGAGCCGCGATCGAGGCGGCGAGAGCAAGGTTCAATTTCATGTAGGGGTACCCCAAAAATATCTAGTGGTAAGTGAGACCAAACAAACGTTTGTTGCCGCAATTTGCATTGCGGCGCGCGATTTTAGCGATTCCCCAAACCATTTGAAACAAGTGCAATTTTTGTCCGCTGATGGCGACAGTCATCGCTGTCGAATGGCAGGCCGGTGCGATCCGAATCGCCGGCCTTTTCCCATTCCGGGCGTCGGGACTGGCAATATGTTGCGTCGCATCAACACGTTACGTGCCCGCACCGCGCATAGAATCCAGCCATGAATTCACCCGCCATTCGACAGAACGTGGACTCGTGGACGCAATCTTTCAGCGAACACCTCGGGATCGTGACGAAACGCAGTGCCTCTGCCCTGCAGAGCGCGGGATACGACAGCCTGCTGGTGCACGCAGGAACGCCGCCGCTGCTGTTCCTCGACGATCATCACCTGCCCTTTCGCGTCCAGGCGCCTTTCAAGGTGTGGGCGCCACTGACCGAGGCCCCCGATTCGTTCGTGTACTTCACTCCTGGCAAGAAGCCCTTGCTGCTCATCCACCAGCCCGTGGACTACTGGCACAAATCGCCCGAGATGCCGGACGACTACTGGACGGGCGCTTTCGACATCGTGAGCTGCGCCGATCGCGCGACTGCGCGCCAGGCACTGCCCAAGGATCTTTCGCGCACCGCGTTCATCGGCGCGCCATTTCCCGAGTTGTTGGGCTGGGGTCCGGCGGCCATCAATCCCGAACATCTCATCGCGCAGCTCGACTACGGGCGCGCGGCGAAGACGCCTTACGAAGTCGCCTGCCTGCGCGAAGCCAATGTGCTCGGCGCGCGCGGACACCTGGCCGCGGAGCAGGCGTTCCGCGCCGGCGCCACCGAGTTCGAGATCGCGCTCGCATTCATGAAAGCCTGCGGCCAGCGCGAACGCGAGCTGCCTTACAACCCCATCATCGCGCTGAATGAAGGTGGCGCGGTCCTGCATTACCAGCTTCAGCAACGCACCAAGCCGGCGAAACTGCATTCGCTGCTCATCGACGCCGGCGCCGAGTTCGGCGGATATGCCTCGGACATCACGCGCAGTCATTCGTACCAGGACGCCGAGTGGGCCGGCATCGTCAAACGGTTTGACGAGTTGCAGTTGAAACTCTGCGCGCAGGTGCGCGTGGGGCTCGACTGGAAGGACTTTCACCAGGCTTCGTATCGCGCGATCAGCGAGTTCCTGCGGGAGATCGGCGTCACGAATGTCAGCGCGAATGAAGCTGTCGACACTGCGCTGACCAGCGCGTTCTATCCGCACGGCATTGGCCACTTGTTAGGTCTGCAGGTGCACGACGTGGGGGGCCTCCAGGGAACGCCGGAAGGCAGGCAGATCGAGCGGCCGTACAACCATCCGTTCCTGCGGCTTACGCGCAAGCTTGACGATGGCTGCGTGGTCACCGTCGAGCCCGGGTTCTACTTCATCGATCAATTGCTGGACGAGGCGAAGCAGAAGCCCATTGGCAAGATGATCGAGTGGAAGCGAGTCGATCAGCTCAAGAAATTCGGCGGGGTGCGTATCGAGGACAACGTCGTGGCGCGCGCTGGCTCATCCGAGAACCTCACCCGCGCGGCGTTCGACCTTGGCGCGTCGTAGCCACCCTGTTCAGGCACAGGAGGCGAACAGGGCCTTCAAATCCTGGTCGAAGAAGAAATAGGTCATCTGCCAGGTATTGCGTGGCTTGTAGAAGAGGAATTGCCAGCGCACGGCGGCCTTCTCGCGCTTTTCGACGAACGTGAACTGCACGAAGATGTCGGATCGTCTGCATTCGCTGATGAAGGCGTAGCCCAGCACTTTGCCCGCCTGTTCGGGCAACACCTTGCGCGCTTCCAGCGTTTTGGTGTGAATTGTCTCGAGCTCTTCGGCCTTCATCGGCATGTGGCGGCCTATCAACTCGAACAGCCCTTTCATGTCGTTGGCCACCACGAATTTCATCGCGTCTTCCGCGATCTGACGCGGCTCGGGAGCGGCGGCAGGGGCAGCGGCATTCTGCACGCTCGCGAAGATACCCAGCATCACCATCAGCTCGATCATGGCGCGTTCTCCGACTGTCTTCGCTCCGACAGCACGCGTGCCGCGAGAACCGCGTAAACACAGCAAACGATCGCGAGCGCCGCGAGAAACAGGATTGCCGGCCCCTTCGCGTTCGGCGCGAACACCGCCGCGGAGATGCCGACTATCACCGCGGCAATGGCGGAAACGCCGATCGCCCAGCGGCGGCGGCGGACGAGGAAGGCCCCCACGAGCAGCGTGGCCACCCCGCCCGCGAGGCCATAAGCGCGTTGCTCGGGGTGGTAGTCCGTAAACCCGAACCGCCACAGCCACACGGCGCCGAAGAACAGGAACACGACGGCCGCCGTCCGGAGCATCCACGTGTAGCGAACGGCAGCCATCGGCTGTTTCAGCGCATCAACTAACTATTTCTTCGCGAGCAGATCGCGGATTTCCTGCAGCAGGACTTCCTGGCGCGGCGGCGCGATGGGCGCGGGCGGCGGCGGCGGTTCCTTCTTGAGCTTGTTGATGGTGCGAATCACCATGAACAGCACCAGCGCGACGATCAGGAACTGGAAAACGATCTGCAGGAAGTTGCCGTATTTCCACAGCACTTCCGTCTTGCCGTCCGGGCCCATGCCAAGGCTCACCGCGAGATCGGTGAAATTGACGCCGCCGATGACTTTGCCGAGCGGCGGCATGATCACGTCCTCCACCAGCGAAGCGATGATCTTGCCGAATGCCGCGCCGATGATCACGCCAACCGCCATGTCGATGACGTTGCCTTTCATCGCAAATTCTTTGAATTCTTTCGCGAGACCCATGGCACACCCCTTTGTCGTTGCAGTGCCGCGAGCTTACGGCACCGCACTGCGGCAAGGCAAAGGAGCAGGAGCGGTGCCCGATGCGCGAGTAAGCTCGCGCTGTCACCCAAGGAGGCGGTATGTCATGCGCAAAATCGCGTTTGAACTTCAGGTCAGGACTTGCATGGATGGCACTCGCGGCTCTCGCGATACTCCGCTCGCAACCGGCGGAAACGCAGGAAAAGAAACCACTGCCCAAGCCGGGCGAGACTTACGTCGGCATCGAGGTCATCGGCTGTGCCGACCGGTGTCCGTCCTACGAAATCTACTTCTTCGAAAATGGTCGCATGAAATATCGACCAAACAACAAATTCACGAGTGAGCGGGATTCAGCCAATCGCACTCCCTTTGGAAGTGAATACAAAGAGCTCGCTGAATTCGTTTCCAGCAAGGAACTCTTCAAGGAGAAACCTGCGTGCGCCGAGGAAGCCGGCCACACCAGTGTCGCGTTGCATTCAGCCGCGGGCGGCGAGTCGAAGAAGGCCTACTACAGCCTGGGCTGCCCGGCCGATGTCGATACGGCCACCACGCTCATCAGCCGATTCGTCAATGCATCGGGAACGTGGAGGCTCATCAACACCCGGTGGGAATACTGGACGGCAAAGAAGTACGACGCGAAATGACGCGGCGGCTCCTGGTGCCAACGGCGTCGGAATAGTCGCGCACAAACGAAAACGGGCGCCCATTCTTTCGAAGGGGCGCCCGTTCCCGGATCACGTTGAGTGTCGAACTACTTCGAAGATTTCTTCTTCTTCGGAGCAGCCTTTTTCTTCTTGGCCACGCCGCCCGTTTTCTTGGCAGCCTTCTTCGCGACGGCCTTGGCAGCATTCGCTTCCTTGGCCGCCTTTTCACGGCCCTTCTTCGCTTCGGCCTTGGCCTTCTTCTCGGCCTTGTCGACCTTCGGAGCCTCGACCTTCTTGGCCTTCTTGTCGTCCGGCGCGGCCTCGACGGCCACCGGGGCCGAACGCTCCACGAGCTGCATCAACGCCATCGGGGCGTTGTCACCCGGACGCGGCGCCATGTGCAGGATGCGCGTGTAGCCACCCGGGCGCGCCTTGAAGCGCGGGCCGATGGTGTCGAACAGCTTGGCGACGATCACGGTATCGCGCAGGCGCGAGAAGGCGAGACGGCGATTGGCTTCGCTGTCTTCCTTGCCGAGGGTGATCAACGGCTCGACCACGCGGCGAAGCTCTTTGGCCTTCGGGATGGTGGTCTGGATGGTCTCGTGACGCAGCAGCGACACCGACAGGCTGCGGAGCAGCGCATGACGGTGCGAGCTGTTGCGCGACAGCTGACGTCCGGAAAGATTGTGACGCATAAAACTACTACCTAACTAATGTCTTGAATGGCCGGCCAGTCTTCTTCGAAGAATGGGCCGATCAGATCATTCCACGATCGGCATCGTGCTTGAGACCGGCCGGCGGCCAGCCATCGAGGCGCATGCCGAGCATGAGGCCATGGCTCTGCAGCACTTCCTTGATCTCGGTCAGCGACTTCTTGCCGAGGTTCGGCGTACGAAGCAGCTCGACTTCCGTGCGCTGCACGAGGTCGCCGATGTAGTGGATGTTCTCGGCCTTGAGGCAGTTCGCCGAACGCACCGTGAGCTCGAGCTCGTCGACGGGCCGCAGCAGCAGCGGGTCGAACTGCATCTCGGAGACCTTGGTGCTGGCTTCTTCTTCGCCCTGCAGGTCCACGAACACCGACAGCTGATCCTTGAGGATGCCGCCGGCGCGCCGGATGGCTTCTTCCGCGTCGATGGTGCCGTTGGTCTCGATGTCGATGACCAGCTTGTCGAGATCGGTACGCTGCTCGACGCGGGCCGCATCGACCATGTACGTCACGCGACGCACGGGCGAGAACGACGCATCCAGCTGCAGTCGGCCGATCGGACGGCTCTGCTCTTCGAACGCGGCGCGATTCAGG
>Ga0193753_10002213_pt1 | contig 15690 bp, 18 predicted proteins | sample H1c2metaG_FD_144925 | JGI IMG/M metagenome (GOLD analysis project Ga0193753, IMG submission 144925) | Soil microbial communities from a riparian zone of the East river system, Colorado, United States - H1c2 | ecosystem: Environmental > Terrestrial > Soil > Riparian zone | place: USA: East... | reverse complement strand
CGCGACACCGGCGTTGTTCGAGGTGCGTGCCGTCGTACGCCGCAACGACGGTGCCAACCATCGTCAGCGTTTCGCCGACCTTGATCTCGACGCGGCCCGACAGCGCGGGCGCGTCGATGAATTCGAGCTCGGCGAGCCAAGGTCCAATATTCGCGACGTTGACCGTCAGTGCGGTCAACCGCTCGCCGTTGCATGTGACGTAACTCTCGTCAGTCATGGCCCGGCGAGCTCACTTTGCAACGAGTCGATCTCGCTGTATTTGCTTTCGATAATCACGTCGTACGGATCGACCGGCGTTTGTTGCCCGCCCTCGGGCTTTGAGAATTGACGCTTGAGGCGCCGCGATTCAATCAACTTGAATTCGGCTTGCCACACGCCGTCGTCGGTTTGCGTCGGTGCGATCACGTTTTCGACGACGACCGTGTGTATGCCGACCTGTTCGAGGATCGGATGCACGATGTCGAGCGGTCGCGGGAACTTGCCGATCGGCGGTTTCGTCACGACCTTTTGGAATGCGTCCCAATCCTGCCAATCGGTTTCGGATGTCCAACGAAAGATCACCGAAAAATGCGAGGGCCGGATGCCACGAAAAACGAGGATCGCGCCCGACAAACCCGGCCCGACTCGCTCTTCATAATTGCGCGGCGAGTCGACGCCGACGAGCTCGCAAATGCCCGCCGACATGACGCCGCCGAGCAAGATCTTGTCACGCGGTTCGCGGATCGGATTCCACGGCGCGCGTGCTTTCGTCGGGCGACGAGCCCTCGTCGTCGTCATGTGGCACCCGACACGGGCGCGCCGAGCTGCAACGCGATGCCCTCGAACACGCGTTCGATCTCGCGCCTGATGTCGACGGCGAGCTCGTCGGGCTTGTCGCTGTCGGAGTGGATCACGATGTCGCCAAAGTTGAATGTGTTACCGCCGCCCGCACCGCCGCTCGGCGCCGATCGCGGCGCGGCGGGTATCGCTGCAATGGGCGTCGACGCAACGCGCGGCGTGACAGTCGACGGCGGCGGCGGCGGCATGCTCGGGATCGGCGGTCGGATCGACGGCGAGTCGAGCGACGGCGGTATGACGTCGGCGACCGCGGCCCGCGCGCCGGGCGTGCCCTCGCCGACGCCGATCGCGATGCCACGCGGGATCTGTATCCCGAGCTCGGCGAACACTTTGGAGGGTGACGAGATCTTGAGCGCCTTAGCGAACGCGTCGACGACGTTGTTCGCGAGGTCGTTGACGACCGCAAACAACTTGCCCGCGCCATCGCGCAAGCCCGTGATGATGCCCTCGATCAACGTAAAGCCCGACGCGAACTTGATGTCATCCCATGACAGCGACGTCATGAAATCCCAGAACACGCGCGCGATTTGGTAGAGCTTTATGAACGGCGAAACGAACGCATACACGACGACGCCGATCCCCGCGCCGATCGCCGCGACTCCGCCGAGCACGGCGAGCAAGCCGAACACCGCCGTTTTGCCGAGCTCGGCGGCCGACTTCATTTTCTCGAGCCCCTTGTACGTGTCGAGATCGCCGAACGTGCGTTTGAACCACAGCCGAGCTTTCAACGTGACGATGATCAGATCTTGCGTCGCGATGATCGCCCCTTGGAAAAACCGCTTTACGAGCGGCGTGCCGTCGGTGATCTGACCGATCAACGGTTGCAGTACGACCGTCAGGATCTGTTTGAGCGCACGACCGCTCGCCGTCGACTGCCCGAGCAAGTCAGTGATCGACTTGAATGCGGCGAGCAACTTTTCGATCTTCAGATCGGCGAACAGTGCCGACATCGACTCTTTGAGTTTTTTCGCCTGCACGTCGAGCGACATCATGCGGCGCGCGGCGATCTCACCGAATCGACCTTTGATGTCGTCGGCGAGTTTCTTGACCGACCCGCCCGCGATTTGCACCGTCGCAGCCATGCCGGCGAACCATTCGGCCGCCTGTTTGCCGCCCGCACTTTGCGCGATCGCGTATGCCTCGAGTGCAGTCGACAGGTTCTGACCGCGCAAGCCGAGTCGGTACAGATGATCGTTGTAGCCCTCGACCTCGTCACGGCTCGACGCAACCGACGCCGACACGCGATCGATCGACGTCTGCATTTCCTTCGCGTTGCCCGGGATGCGCTGATACCAAAACCGTAGTTTGGTGAGGCCCTCGAGTCGCAACAACTCAGACCGGCGCGCGTCGGCTTGCGCGATCCCGTACTTAACGAGCATGCCGATCGCCGAGGCGGTCGCCGCAACGATCGCGAGCAGCGCCGCCGCGATGGCCAAAAACGCGCCTGCGATCACACTGCCGGCAATCACTTTTTTGAGCTTGCTAAAGCTCGTCGAGAGACTGTCGACCGGTTTCGGCACGGCCTGCGTCGTCTTAGTTAGCGCGGTGAGTTTCTCGATCAACCCTCGACCCGACGTGCCGGTTTTCGTAAACGTGCCGCCGAGGTTGAGGTACGACGACTGCGCCTTAGCGATCGAGGCTTTCTTTTCGTCGATCGATTGCTTCAGCTTGCGAAATTGCGCGACGTTGACCGACGTCCCGAGCTGCAGATTGCGCATCGCCTTTTGCATGCCGGCGAGTGCTTTCGTATCCGCGTCGATGCCGTCCCTGAGACCGTCGAGTGCCGACGCCGCCGACTTGGCGACGTCTGACAGCTCGTCTTTTATGCCTAGCGTCCACTCGGCTTTTTGGTTGTCATTTGCCACGCGCTAGACCTTTCAGGACTGCACCAACCATTTGCCGCAACAGTTTGGCGTTCTCGAATGCCTCGACCTCGGCTATCGCGCCGACGTATGCGCGCGCTGTTTGCTCGTCGTTGTCGGTTGCTCGGAAGCCACGCGCTGCAAGCAAGCACTCCGCCGCGACACCGAGATCGTCGCGGGCTTGTGCTCGCAACGCTGCTATTTTTCCCCTTGCTCCTCGGCGCGGTATCCGGCGAGCAACGTGATCGCGCCCGTCAATCGCAACCACGTGCCGGGCAACGCTTCAGTCATGCGGTCGAGCTCGGCGCCGTCCGGATAGAGCACGCACGGTCGTACGAGCTTTTCGCAATCCTCGACGCGCGTGGTTTTGAGATCCATAAACCGCTTGTAAGCAACCGAGTGCGCGCGACGGAGGATGATCGAGCCGAGTGCGGTTTTGACGACGCGGATCTTTTCGCCGTCGGGACCGACCTCGGTTTCGAAACGCTCGGTAGCCTCGGCGTCGGCGAGGGCGCGGCGTTCGCGGATCAACGCGTCCGATCCCTCGCGTGCGTCGGCGGCGCGTTGCCGGCGCGCCTCGACCTCGGCGCGTTTGATGCGTAGCTCGGCGAGCTCGGCGGCGTGCGGGTTGGGCGCGTCGTCGGGCGCGAGCTTCAGTGCGATGTCAGTCATGGCTGTCCCTCACTGGCGTCGAACAACACGAGGTCGTTGCGCCGGATGTACATCGGATCGATCTCGATCTCTTCTTTGAGCGGGTCGGGTGACTCCGACTCGCCGGATGTGTTGGCGACGATCACGCACCGCTCGATCACGACGATAAGCGGTAGCTCGTCAGACTCGATGTACTGCGCAACGATCTGAAACTCGACGTCGCCGTACGACACGTTGTCGGGCGATTGCTTGGCGAGCGCCGTGCGCAACGCGTGGATCGACGACTTGGGGCCGCCGAGCTTTACGGGCTCGGGCGAGTACTTGCCGTGCGAGCGACCGCGCGGCGCATGATGCCGGGCCATGCCCCAAAGCTTTACGCGTTCGCGCTTGTCGCCGTAGTTGAGATCGGTGAAACCCCAATACCGCTCGTCGTTGATCTTGACGACGATCGATGCCCAGCTGTAGGCGTTGCCGTTGATGTTATAGCGATCGGCCATGTCACACCGCCTGAATGAGCAATGCCGGGTTTGTGTACCCGACCTTGAGGTTGATGAATTCGGGATAGGCGAGCGGCAGCACGAACGCGTCGCCGTTGAGAGTTTTAGTCGTCAACAGATTGTCGACACGTGACAGAACGAAATCGATGTCCGAGGCTTTCGGTTTCGACATCAGGCGCGCGCGCATGACAGCTTTTGCGCCCGCCTCGATATCGCGCGCCTCGGATTCGAGGATCTTGCCGGTTGCTTTCGCGACGATGATCGGGCGGTGCAACCGCTTGAGCATGTAGATCGCGAGTGCCTCGTCGGCGAGATTCAACACGAGCCGACGCGGGATGATGTCGAAATCTGATCCCGACGCGGCGAGCAACCGCGGGCGCGTGATGTACACGCCCTCGTATCCCTCATGCGTGCGCAAGGTCAGAAACCGCGCGTCGTCGAGGCCCGGGTTTAGCGCCTCGTCATGCTCGTCGGGGTTGCCGTTGATGTCGCGGATCGACACGCCGGGTAGCGACCCGAGGTTGACGTCAGCAATGTCGATCTCCTCGGATACCGACGCTTGAAACGCCGCGACCGCGTGCGAGATCGGGCGGCGATACTTCCGACCCGAAACGCTCGACGTGTGCTTGCACGCGCCTGCACACAGCGCGCCGAACTTGGTTGCTTTCGACGCGAACGCCGCCGACATCGCGCCGAGGTACGTTGCCTCAGACTCGCCGATGTTCGGCATGCGAACATGACCAATCCACGCGCGGTATTTTTTCGAGTTGAAAAGCCCGCTGAATTTCGTCTCGACGTTGTCGAACGTCGACGCGTCGATCGGGCCGGCGATCTCGACGATGCCCCATGACACCGTGGATGCCGCAAGCGCGTCGAGCGCCGACAGCAGCTCGGCGCCGTTGAAGTTTGGCGCGGTCGCGCGTGCAGTATGCAGGTCGCCCGCAACGAACGTCCCCGCGGCGAGATCGAATTGAACGCCGCCCGCGCCCGCGATCGTGATCGCGACGCCCGTGCCGAGCGCTGTGACCGGCCCCCAAGTGCGCCCGCCGTCGGCGCTCGTCTGATAGGTCGCGCCCGCGACGCCGCGTGTGCCGCCCACAATGAACTTGACGGCGAGATCAAAATCGTCGCTCGGCGTCGGTGACGCATGCAAGGTCACGACGCTTGTGCCGTCGGCGTCGCTGACAACTTCCGTTACCGTGCCCGCGACCGTGTTGCCCGAGCGCACGACGACGACGGGTTTGCCGTACCGATCGATCGACGTCGCCGCCGCCTCGACGAGGGGACCTGCGCCGAACGTCGCAACGATGTCGCTCGATCGACCGTACGTTGCCGGCGTGTTGACCGGGCCAGCTGTCGACGTGCCGATCAACGCGAGCAACTTGCCCTCGCTCGCCGGCAGTACGCCCAACGCGCCGTCCGTTTCGGTGATCGTGACTCCTGGTAGGCTCATGTTTCGTCCCCTGACACAATCAGTGTTTCAATGACCGCCGTGTCGTCTGACATGTCGATAACGGCGGTCGCGTCGTCGGTGTCGAGAGTCACCGCGGTGTACGGCTCGTCGGGCACCATTGCCTCGACGGTGCAAATGATCCGCAACGCCGCGCCAAGGCGTCGCTCGTTTTTGGTTTGAATCCAGCGACGCGACTCGATCTTGAATGTGCCGTGCGCCGCGAGGTAACAAGCTCGTTCCCATGCGTCCGATAGCAACCGCGTCGTTGCGTATTGCTTGCGCTCGTTTTCGGGATCGCTCGGGTCGTGCGACGAGATCACGACGTAGAAGCGTTCGAGGATCGTCGCGATCGGTCGCGCGGGCGTGCGGCCCGGATACTTTGCCGAGCCCGTCGCGCCGACGTTGCCGGCCTCGTCTCCGGGCACCCACACGATCCGATTGACGACGTTGGATTGCTCGGCGGGCGTGCGCCAACCAAAGTCAAACTCGCACGTGGTTTCCTCGGCGACGAAACGCGCGACGACGTCGTCATACAGTTTCTCGAGTGCGAGCACGACGCGGTCGGCCATTACGCGCCGCCCTTCTCGACGAGCTCGGCGAAGTGTTGGTCAAACACGCGACGGATTGCTGCAGCCATAGGCGGCGGGACCGTCCCGCCGTCCGGAATCACTTGGCGACGCACGCCGCCTCGCCCGTGACCCATGTGGTGACGCGCGTCGATGCCGACGATCCGCACGTAAATCGTTCGCCCGACCGCGGCGCAATGCACCGACGCGGCGGCATTCTTGAGTGCGCGCCCGCCCGCGAGCGTCGGCTTCCAGCCCGCGCCCTCGGGCGTCGCGCCCGCGGCGATAGTGCGCTCTAGCTCGGCACGAATCGCGTCGGCGACGTCGGCGGCGGCGAGCTCGGGCAACTCAGGCAACGAGCGCACGGTCGCCAAAATCTTTTCGAATGCAGCGTCACCGTTCATGTGACACCCGACCCGCCGTTGCGAGATCGATCTTGTTGGTGACCGACGCGCCCTTGCTCGTCAGTCCAGGCGTACGGCGACGCCTCGGAATAGAACCGCGGCGAGCCTTGCGAGATGCCCGACACCGAGCCGTCGTCGACGAGCGGCAGGTCGAGCAATCCGGTTTCAGAATTCGCCGCCTCAGTGATCTCAACGAGCGCGGCGTCGGCTCGCTCTTTTACGATCTTGAATTGCTCGTCGTTCGGAGACACGCCGCGTTTGAGATCGACGTCGAGCGTGACGAGGTGATTGATCCACTTCTCGATGATGCCCGGCACGGGCGCGCCGTTCTGTCCCCACGTCCCGCCGTACCGTTTCCGCAACCGCGTGTAGATGTGATCGGACCATGACTCGATCGCGGCGAGCGTAAAGCCCGGCGTATCAGTCTCAACGCGATCCACCCATGACGACGGGAGGATCGAAAGGATCTTGAATCGCTCGACGGTTAGTAATGCCATGGTGCGCGCGCACAACTACGGCGCGACGCGTCGACGTGTCAGGGTCCCGCCCGTCACGTCGCGCGCGTCGCGCGGGGATTTTTCAGGCTGCCTTGCACTTGAACAACAAGAACGGGTGACCGCCCGAGACCTTGTTACGGCCGATCACGTGCCATTCGAGTTCCTGCGCGCGATCGAGGATCGCCTGATCTTGCGTGCCGTAATAGTTGATCTTGTACGGCTCGCGCTGTGTGTAGATGATCGCGCCGAGTTGCGTCGACTGCACGTTCTCGCACGCGACAAAGTACGTCGTGTCATTCTCGAACCCGGCGAGCTCGTCGACCATGATCGGCGTCGCGTAACCGAGTGCCTTGATCAACGCCTCGACGTCAGCGGTTGCAACACCGCCGCCCGCGACCGCCTGTCCGAAGAATTTCGCGTTCGTGAGTTGCACGACGCGCGGATACAACGCCGGTGAACACAAGATGAACTTCGGTCGAAGGAACCGAGGATCCTCGCCGTTGGGCATCTTGATCGTGGCGATGTAGCCCATGATCTTGGATAGGTTGCGCATCGCGGTGTCGAGCGACACCGACTCGTCGAGCGGCACGGCGCCCGGATACGCGCCCGACGACCCGCCCGTCAGGATGTTGTGAAACGTCCCGAACGAATCCGAGTACGGGTTGACGAGGTGACCTGCCGAAAAATACGGCAGCTTGTCGTACGTATTGAACACCGACGTATGCGCGGTTTTGAGAAACGCGGTCGCCTGTTTCTGAGGCCAATAGGCCATGTACGAGCCGATTTGCGACGACCACTCGGCGCCGAGGTTGAGCCCGTCGCCGTCGGTGTCTTCGAATTGCGCGCGCGTCAGCTTGAGGCCATCGCCCGAGTATTCGGTTTCGACCTCGGTATACGTCGAGACGAGATCCTCGAACGCGATGTTACCGCCCTTGCCCTGTGGCTTGATCGTGGCGGTGTTGAGCAACCAATAGAGCACGTCACGGCGCGCGCCGGTTTCGCGCACCTTGACGATCTGTTGCCACCACAGATTGGAATTCATCCGGGCGTACTCGTTCTCGGAAATGCGTTGCATCCGAGATTCGAGATCCATCAAAAAAGTCGGTGTTAGAGCTGGCATGAGTTGTGTCCCTTACCCTCGTTAGTCTGTGTCAGCGTCCGATCACGGACTGACGGTGTAGGTTGCAACCCAGATCGCGCCCTTACGGGTTGCGATCACCGAGTGACGTTTCGACGCGGTGAGCGCCGACGTCAGAAGAACCGGACCGGTCGCGTCGCGGTATTGCACCGTGTGCGCGTTGAGCGCGCCGTCGGCTGCGAAGTACAGGATCGTTCCGTCGACCGCGGTTGCGGGCAACGTGATCGTGGATGCCGCCGCCGTTGCAGGCACGGCGTACACCGCGCCCGAGTTGGGGTTGTCCGGGAGATTGATGTTGTTCGACGAGAACGCGCTCAGTGCAGTCGGCACACCCTCGAGTGAATCGAGCGAGCCCGCCGAACCGCCGCCCGACGCTGCAACCTTTTGGATTGCGACGCCCTTGAGCGTATCGACCGCCCACACGCGACCGGCAACCGAGCGGCCCGAGCCGTCAGCGGACACCGTTTGATCGTCGAGGATGTACGCCGTCGACAGTAGCGACGCGGCGAGCACGGGCGAAATGGTGTCGTTGGCCCACCATTCAACTTCGATTTCCATCCCGAGGTTTACGTTGACTGGCGTTTCCGCAAGCGACGCGTCGACCGTTTCGGCAAACTTGCCGATATAGACGAGGTCACTTTCGGCATGTCCGGGCTCGCACTTGCCCGTCGACAAGTCGATGCACGCCATACCGTTCTTAAGGGCTTTGTTCCCGACGGCGAGGTTGAATAGGTGATAGGTCCAACGTTCGAAATTGGACATCCGTTCGCGCACGAGTGCTGTCACTTCGACACCGCCTTTCCGCCGCTAGGTGGTGCGGCGGCAACATCGGGTTGATTGACGACGCCGAACAACAGCGCATTGCCCTTGCGATAGGTCCCGAGCGTTTGCTTAGTGAGACCCATCTGCGCGTCCATCGCCGACAGCTCTTTGCCGCGCGGATCGTCGGGTGCGGATCCGCCCGCGCCCGCACCTTGCGATGCACCTTGCGTCGTGCCGCGCGTGCCCGACGCGGTCGAGCTCGACGCGGCTACCTCGGGTTTCGGCACGGGTTTGCGCGGCAACTCTTTTACAAGCCGACGCACGGTGCCGATCGGCGTCGAGGCTTTCATGAGCTCGCCGCGCAATGCTTTGTCGAAATCGGGACGCGACTTGACGAGGGCCTTGCGTTGCGCCGCGTCTTTATCGGTTGCCATCTGCGCCTCGAGTCGGTGCGAGCGTTCGAGTGCCTCGAGTGCGATCGAGTGCGTCGTCGCCTCGGCACCCGCGCCGCCCGCAGCTGCAGCCGGTTTTTTCGCGGGCTTGTCGTCGGCGGGCGCGTCGTCACTCGCCGCGTCGGGCTTGTCGTCGTCGCCCTCGGCGTGCGTGTCGTCGTCGTCGCCCTCGCCCTCGGGCTTATCCTCGTCGTCGGGTTTGTCGTCGGGCTCGTCGTCGCCCGCGATCGTCATTGCGGCGAGGGCCTTTTTTGCGACCGCCGCATTTGCGTCGTCACCCTTGGCGGCCTCCTCGAGTGCATCGCGTGCCTTTTCAAATGCAGTCATTGCTAACGTCCCTCCGCTCGCGACCGTCGCGAGCAAACTTTCGAAACTCATCACGCCGTCGACGAGTCGCTCGTTGAGCGCCGCCTCGGCGTGGAACACGCCCGCTTGCATCGCCTGAACACGCGCGGCGCCAATGCCTCGCGTGTCTTCGATCAATCCGAAAAACAAACCGGCGACGTAATCGACGCGCGTGCGTGTTGCCGCGATCTCGTCGTCGGTGATCGCCGCGTCGACGTTGCCGTCGAGCTTGCGTGCACCCGACGCGACGAATTCATACCGCACGCCGCCTTGCGCGTTTTGTGCCGATTGGTCGCGCCGCGTTTGCACGCATCCGATCGAGCCGACCGTGCCCGTGTCTGACATAACGACGCCGTGCGTTGCCGCCGCCGCGATCGCGTAACCCGCACTGCACGCGTGATCGCAGTACGCATACAACGGCTTACCCGCCTTGACGCACATCGCGCGGATCGCGCGCACCGTATCGAAGCAACCCGATACCGCGCCGCCCGGCGAGTCGATGCGCATGACGATCGCTTTTGACGTCGACGCGCACGCCTCGACGAAACGCGCCTTGATCGCCTCGTACGAGTCACCCCAACCCGTATCGTATTGGTCGAGCGGCCCGCACACATCGACGATGCACGTGTCGCCGACGAGCTCTGACTCGCGCGAGCTCGGCACAATGAACAACTCGAGAAACGCTTGCGGGTCGACGGCGAGCGGTTCTTTAGCCGACGGCGTGTAGCGTTGCGGCGCCATGTTCGAGCGGCGTTTCATGCCGCCTCCGACACGTCGTCGACGTCGTCGACCTCGTCGAGTTCGAGCTCGTCGCCCTCGTCGCCGCCGACAAAGTCATCGCCCTCGTCGTCGGTGAATGCGTCGTCGCCCTCGCCCGGCAGTGGCGCGGGCACAAACCCATTGCCGACCGTGTCGAGCATCTTGTCGGCGGTCGCTGTGTCGACGTTGAATGCGATCGCGATGATGTTGATCGCGCCAGTGCGCGGTAGCTGGCCACGCACGACGCGGTCGATCACTGTCAGTAGCGAGTCGAGTTGCGCGCCGTTGAGTGAGACCGTCGGATCGGTCGTGTCGTCGATGCCTGTTTGAGCCTTGCGCAACACGGGCACAGCGAACCGCGTGCACAGTGTGTCGATGTCGATCTCGCGATCGTGTTCGTTGAGCGCCGCTGTGAGTTGCGTAAACGCGGCGGCGGTCGACACCATCGACTGCGCCTCGGCGTTGCGATCTTTCGGCGGCGTGACATCCCACTCGACGATGCACGCGCGCGCCTCGATCGCCGACAGGCCGTAGCGCGCCGCGATGTAAGGCGGGATCCCTTGCGTGTTGATCGTGTGCGCGAGCCCGTCAGCGGTTTCCTTGATCAGATCCGCGCGGATCGTTTTGTGGATGTCGCTATTTTGAAAGCCCGCGCCGCCGTCGACCGTGACCGTTTGGCCCGCGATCGCGACGATCATGTCGGTGTTGGATTCCGCGATCGTCGTGTCGAAGCATTCCCAACCGCGACCGTTCGATTCTATGAGCTTGACGTCGTAACCCGGCGTCATGCCGAACACGGTGTTGACACCCCAAGCCATCACCTGACGGAAGAAACTTTCTTTCTGTGCCTCGGCGCCGCCTTGAGGTGAGACAGCTACACGCGCCGGGTTGGCGAGCTTGCCCTCGTAATTGTCTTTGTGTAGAAGCGCGTGCTCTTTGCGAATGTACGAGCGACCGACGCACCGCCACAGGCCGTTTTGCCACGGGACCATGCGCCCGCCCGGCGTGTGCAAGATCCACCGACCGTCGCCCGGCGTGATCGGAATCGAGCCCGCGATCGATCGGAAATACCACTGGTTTTCGTTCCATCGATAGAACAGAAACTCAGGGTCGAGTCTCACCAACACCGGATAGTCGCGACCCTCGACCGGCACGAGCTCGCCGACCGACACGCCTAACAGGATGCCGTCGGCAGCCATGAGGGCGAGCTCGGACGGCGGAAAGATTTCGTCGAACACGCTACGCGCGCGGGCGTTGGCGCCGCCGTCGTGCGAGGCGTCTAACTGTTTGATGATCTCGGGATCGCCACGAAACCGCTTAGGCAACCGGACCAAACCGCCCGTGCGCGTCGACAGTACGCCCGAGAGTCGACCGTCCTTTCGTGCCGCGCGCATGAGGCGCGCCGCCGGCGACAGGTCGCCGTTGTCGGCCGAGAATTCAGCGCTCTCGAGATCCGACAGGTACCAGCGCGTTTGCGAAACTGGTAGCGGTTGGATTTGCCCGCCCATGAGGCGGCGCATGCGCTCGACGTCTTGCTCGGATATGCCCGAGTACGCGGCCGGCATTGGCGCCTGATACGCCGAGCGGCCGAGTAGCGCCGCGGTTGCGGCGGCGAGATCACCGAATGCACTCACGCACGTAAGGGATCCACGTTCTGACTAGTGCGCGTGTGAACTAGCCGTTGCTACCGCCGAGCTGACGCGTTAGTCGACCATGACTCGGCGCGGATTCCGTAAGTACGTTCGAGGCGTTCGCGCGTTGCTTTCTGAGGTAAACGAACGCCCGACGCCCATTGGCTGACAGCTGACGGCGAAACCTGACAGCGCGTTGCTACCTCCCGACCTGACGTAAGTTGCAGTAGGGCCAATAGCGATCGTCGACCTTGCGTCATGTGCACACCGCGCTTAGGGGTTGATCATGCTGACAGTCATTTTATGCGGAATCTCACTCATCTGTATTGCCGCCGCGGTGTATGCCGCCGAGCCGATACGCAAGGTGCTAATCGGGCTCGCAATCGTGCTCGCCGTGTTCGGCATGATCTCGGGCTCGACCGGGTCGCGGATCACGATCGGGCGCGCGGGCTTAGCGACGCCCCCACATGTCCGCGCCGGCATAGGGATCGAGTGCGGGCGTATACGAGTCGACCGCTTGCTCGACGGGTGCGGCGGTCGGCAAGTCGGCGTCGTCGAGCAAGCTCAGCGGTTCCCAACACGACAAGCACAGCGCGTCGAACCGGTCGGGTGATCGGCCGATCTGTTTTTTCAGTTGGTCTTTTGGCGGCATGAGCTTTAGCCGACCGTTGACCGCTTGTTTCCATTCGTGCGGGTGCAATTCCTTTTCGAGTTTCGCATCCTCGACGATCGCGCCGCCGTCACGCATCCACGCGTCGAGGTTGGCGGCGAGCTCGTCGCGCATGCGATCGTAGATCTGTGGCTGCCGCACCGCGCGATCCGACGCGCGCACGGTGACGAGCTCGAACGCCGCGGGCCGTTGCGCGAGGTGCTCACGCAACTTGACCGCCAAACGGTTGCCGACCTCGCCCTCGCGATCGATCACGACGACGGGCGTTTCGCGCGGCAACGCGTGCGCCTTGATCATGAGTAAGAGCTGCACAAGGATCTGCTCCTCGTTGAGCCCGCGCCAAGTCGAGATCACTGTGAGCATCTTGAATCCGCGCCGAGGTGCCATCGCGGTTTCGTCGCCCGAGCCCGACGCGCCCGCGGGATCGATGCCGATGAATAGGCGACCGGTCGGCGCCGTTTCGAACCATCGTTGCTCGGCCTCGCCGATACGGTGCAACGAAAAGATCCGGCCCTCCTCGTGTGTCGCGTGCTGTCCGAGCACACGCACGCGATAGAGCGATGAGTCGACACCCCACTCAATTTTCTTCTCTTCGATCCACTCGTACGTAGCGAGGCCCGGGATCACGATCCGCCGTTGCACGACGTTCGGCGACTCCTCGCTCGACACGCGGATCGTTTTGTACAGGTTCGATTTCGAATTGAACGCTTCGAAAAACTCACCCTCGTTGCGCGTGCCGTTGCCGAGCAACACGAGCCGTGCGCCGCCCGCGCGGTTGCCCTCGATCGCTTCAAAGATCACGTCAGGCACACCCGACGCCTCGTCGATTAAATACAAGAGATTCGATCCACTGACGCCCGCGACCGCCTCAGCTTCGCGCGCGGTGAATCCGACGATCTCGCGAAAGTCGTCTGACTTGAGGCCCGTGCGTGCGAGGTCGCCTTGCTCGCCGTCGATCGTCGTCGAGTGCGGGCACGGTCGCTTGATTATGAAACCGTCCGGGTCGGCGCGTTTGCAGTCGACACAACGGCCCGACCGCGCGCGCATCATGCGCAACTCGCGCCATAGGATCTGGTCGACCTGACGCGACGTCGTCGACGACATGACGCAACGCGCGTCGGTAAACGACGAGTAGAACCACAGCGCGATCCCCGCTGCGGTGTGAGACTTCGAAACCTTATGCCCGGCGCATATCGCGACGCGCGGGTGATCGCGCACCGCTTCTATGATCTCGATTTGCTTGTGCCAAGGCTCGACACCAAGCACCTCGCGAAAGTACGCGACCGGCGTGTGCTGGTAGTGCGGCGAGGGGAAACGGATCCGCGACGCCTGCGTCGAGGCGTGCCGGATGCCCGCTGACAAGTCACCCCACATCGTGAGGCGTTCGCCTGTCGGTCGTATTCGGCGGCGGCGTTCGACCTCGTACGCCGTCGACGTCGTCGTCAAGCCGAGGCGGTGTCAGGCACGTCGACGGGCTCAACACCGCCCGACGTGCCGACGATGCCGGCGAGATCCGCGTGCGCGAGCTGTGACACCTCGCGCGTCAAATCGATCAACCGTGCCGACTCGTGACCCATTGAGTTGCGCGCGATAGCGACAGCTCGTTGCGCCGCGACGATCTCATCCTCGCGCAGCTTGACAGCGCGTCGCAACTCCAAAAGCCGAGCTCGGCACGCCTCACGTTCGCCGACCTTTTCTAACAGTTTCGACATTGGGGACCCTCGGGTTGAGGGTCAACGGTTGCAGCGTTCTGTCACACGCACAAGAGACTCGACCGCCCGTACCAACCTTTCGACGAGTGCGCGGTCAATCGATGCGTCGACAGCGTGCGCGGGCGAGTAGGCGGCGGCGAGATACCCGATCGCAATCGCGATCAAAAGCTTGGCGTCGACCTTCATTTGCACTTGCCGGTTTCGGTCGTGCCGTCACTACGCACCGCCGAGCACGCCGCGCCGGGCTTGCACTGCACAGCGTCGGGCGTGCACGTGTAACCGACGAGCGAGGCGTCGAGCCAAAAGAGGTCACGCTGATAGATCGCACGGTTGTCGCACGTCAGCACGATGCCCGAGGGCAACTTGCATGCGGTGAGTGCAACGGGCGCGGGCACGGGCGTCGGCTCGACCGGCACGGGTGCGGGCGTTGGGTCGACCGGCGCGGGCGTTGGGTCGACCGGCGCGGGCTCGGGCGTCACGGGCTCGACGGGTGCGGGCTTGACCGGCGTCGGCGCGACGGGCGTGAGGTCGGGCGCGATCACGGGCTCGTCGTCATACAGCGGCGCGGGATCCTCGTCGGTGTACTTAGGCGCCGTCGGCGTCGGGCGCGTCGTCTCGTCGGTGTCGTCGTCGATGTCGGCACTCGGTGTCACCTCGGCGGCGCACGCAACAAACATCAGGCAACTCAGAACCAACGACCGGTACAACATGCCTCTTATTATAGCGGACGCGCTATAGCGTGGATATGACACATCACACGCCGAGCTTGTCGAGTGCGTCAGCGACCTCGGCGGCGGCTATCGGGTGACGTGACAGAACCAACGACAGCGTTTCTCGGATGCGTCGCCAAGTCGGGTGTTCGCGCACGATGCGATCCTCGAGTAGGTCGACCTCCTTTTGCATGCGGTGCTGTAAGGCGAGGATCTTGGTTTCGGAGTCGGCGAGGCGCACGCGGTCGGTAGGTAGGAGATCGCCCGCACTCGCCGCCGATCGGATTTTTGCGAGTAGCTGTCCCGCTTGATCGAGGCTCGACGGCGAGCTCGCCGGATGTCCGTTGCCGTTGGTCACCACGGGTTCGACGTGCGCGACGACGGTGCGAGTAGACGACGCGTGTTCGGGCGCGTTGGGATCGCTCGGCATGCGCGCCCATGTCGGCGCGGGGATTTCGTACGCCGACCAAAGTGCCGCGCGCGACGTCGAGCCCGGCGACTTGCGCCCGAGTTTCCATTCGGCAACCGCTTGCTTGGTTACGCCGCAATTGTACGCAATCTCACCTAGCGACTGCTTGACCTCGCACAAAAGGCGTTGACCCTCGGATCGCATGACGGGCGGGACGCCGCCGTTGCCGTCAAGTATTTTTCGCGCCGAGCGAGGTTTTTTTCGTGTGGCCATGTATTGGTCAAAAACCGTCTACCTTGATTTTATTACGTTTTTACCCGGTCCGGCGCGTCGGG
>Ga0193753_10002212_pt1 | contig 15694 bp, 10 predicted proteins | sample H1c2metaG_FD_144925 | JGI IMG/M metagenome (GOLD analysis project Ga0193753, IMG submission 144925) | Soil microbial communities from a riparian zone of the East river system, Colorado, United States - H1c2 | ecosystem: Environmental > Terrestrial > Soil > Riparian zone | place: USA: East... | reverse complement strand
GAAGCGAGGTGCGATGTTGGTCTTTGCCTGTCGGAGATACGCGAACATTGACGTCGGCAAGCCTACTTGAGGAGCAAGCACGGTCTGCGCCTGGTACAGCGGATTCGCCGTCGCCGGGTAGGAGTTGGCGAAGACTACAACCTTACCTACGCTTGGCACAAAGAGTGATTCCGTGCCGTACGGGTTATCAAAGAAGTGCTGCAGGTCATACCGGATGCCATAGTTGAGCGTCAGGTTCGGCAGCACCTTCCAGTCATCCTGCACATACATGCCGATCTGGCTGGAGTTGTAGCGCGTGACAAAATCGGCCGGCGTAGCGTTGGAAGATGTGTTTGGATAGCCGAGCAGAAAGTCCGCATACGCGATGCCGGTGTAACGACCGGTAAACGTAAAGGCGCCATGCGAGGTCGAGTTGTCCTGCCATGCGCTGTTGAAAAGATACGAGAAGCCCATCTTGAGGGTGTGTTTCGGAAGAACCTTGCTGAGTGCCGTGTTGCCTTGGTAGGTCTGCTCCAGGTTCTTCGATCCCGCCTCGGTGATGGCAGTAATGTTCGTGATGTTGATGGACGGTGCCCCCTTCAGCAACTGTGGGCTTAGACCAGGGATGATGCTGGAGAAGTCGGTCTGGTAGTTCTGTGCATCGCGGAAGAGCGGAAGGTGCAGATAGGAGACGTAGCTGTCGAGCAGAAGCGTTGGCGAGAAGGCGTGCGTCCAGCCCGCCACAAAGATGGAGTTGTGCTCACCGTCACGGGCCACGCCACCGGCGAGACTCGAGGTGCCTACATCCTTGAACGGACCGTAGAAGGCGCGCAGCCAGGTGAAGCGGATTTGGTCTTTGTCGTTGAAACGGTGATCGAAGCGTAGATTGAAGCGCGTAACGTTCGTGTCATGAGGGATTAGCTCAAGGGTGTTCACGCCAACTGACTGTGTGGTGCTCTGCGGAAAGAGTAGGTTCTGCAATTGCACGTCTATCTGATTGAGCGGAACGTTGATCTTGTTGCCTGGGAACGGCTGCTTTGTGAGCGGATTGATGATGACCGTATTGGGGGCGGCAGCGGTGGCGCAGCTCCCGCCTGCGAGGAAGCAACTGAAGTCCCCGGCGCGCTCTGCTGCGTTGGGTTGCGTGCTGTTCACAGGATTCGACTGCGTCAGCCGAAAGCCCTCGTAGCTGGCGAAGAAGAAGGTGCGATCCTTGCCGTTGTAAAGGTGTGGCAGATACACCGGACCGTTCAGATTGAAACTGTACTCGTTGCGCTGGTATGGCGGACGTGCCGGTGCAGAGGCGTGCGGTCCAAAGAAGTAAGGTTTAGCGCCTGTGCCGCGGCTGCGGTTGAACTCCAGCGCTTCGCCGTGCAATCGGTTGGTTCCGCTGGCGCTGGCGACGATTACCTGGTTGGACTGCCCGAACTCTGCCGGCGCGCCCTGCGTAATCACCTTGAACTCCGACAGTGCATCGAGCGGCGGCACCTCGCCCTCACCCCGTTGCAGCTCGATCTCTTCGTTGATCACACCATCAAAGGTGAAGCCTGCGTTGCCATACGAGTTGCGTTGATTGGTACCGAATGCCAGCGTTACGCCGCGCACCGGCACCTGGTCCTGCGCCGCGACGGCCTGCGTGCCAGGCGCCAGCTTGATCAGTCCCAGGATGCTCACGTGTCCGTTGAGCGGTGTGTTCTGGATTGTCGCGCTGTCGATCACCAAGCCCACCGATGAGGTCTCGTTCTGGATCACTGGGGCCTCGCTTGTCACGGTCACAGTCTGGTCTTCCGAGCCGACCGTTAGCTTGGCATCGATCCTGGCAACCTGGTCGATCACTAGGGTGATGCTGTCCTGCTTATAGAGTTGAAAGCCCGTCTTCTGCATCGTGATGCTGTAGTGCCCCGGTGCGAGCTGTGGCACCGTGTAGGTTCCGGCCTCAGAGCTTTTCACAGTACGCACAGTGTTTGTTTCGATTTGGCGAATCGTCACTGCGGCGTCGGGGACCGCGGCCCCGCTCCCATCGGTCACTGTGCCGTCGATGGAGGCGGTCAGACCCTGCGCGAAAGAGAGCTGAGTAGCACTCGTGCACGCAGAAAAATACAGAGCACACCAGCCAATGGCATTGAGCCATGGAGAACGTTTCTTCATGGAGCGTTGATATTTGGGTGTTTCTTCTACGGAAGCACTCATCGGGTTAATCTCCTTTTGGCGTCAGCCTGGGCAATCGCACGAATGCGGAACGAAATACCAAGTTGCAGTGTCGAGTGCCTGCAGTATGAAGAGTTCTGGGCTATGGCAGTAAGGGGGAATCTTTGTGGCAATCCCGTGTTCGCGAGAAACCTCTTCTTTCCATGAGTTTGCGTAGGGGGTGCTGAAAACGAACACGGCATGCACGAGACGCAAGCCGACTTCTTTCATCGAGCAGTCATCAATGTTGGGTAAAGTTCATCGTGAGAGCACACCCAAAAGATGCAATGTTGACAGAAACTCTAGGGCCACCTGAGGAACGCGAAACTATACCCCGACAGTCGGAAAGCACGACTCGAGAGCATAGGCGCGTGCATGAAGGCGATTCCCGATGGATGTTGGCGAAGCGGGTTGTTGCCAGTCGGAGTCTCGGCCGTTCGCGCCTGCTCTCTGAGTTTCTGTTGCATGTCGTTGAGCGGCACATTGAAGGTCGTGCCGACGACATCACTGAGCAGCAGATCGGCATCGTGGTCTTTGGGAGAGCAGAAGGCTACGATTCCAATGAAGACAACATCGTGCGGAGCTATGCACGCAGCCTGCGTAAGCGCATGCAGGAGTACTTTGCCGCCGAAGGCAGAGATGAGTCTATGCTGCTGGAGATCCCGCGCGGAGGCTATGCGCCGGTCTTCACTCCGCGAGTGCAAGCAAACGCCTCAGGGGAAGAGGAGCCTGCAAAGGCGACGCCTCCGCCTTCTGCCGGCGCATCTCCAGAGTCGAACACGGCTCCCCTGCAGCCAATAAATAATGCAAGAGCACTGCCTAGGTGGTTCGTTTTTGCGGCGCTTCTTTGCGCTGGGATACTTCTGGGTATCTTGTTGGCGAAGGTGCGTTTCCACTCACGGACATCCGCGGAAGCTACGACGAAAGATGCGTCGCCACTATGGTCGCAGATCTTTAACGCCGACCAGGAAACCTATATCGTCCCCTCAGACGATGGCCTTGTAATTATGCAGCGCCTTACCGAGCGGCCGGTTCCGCTCGCGAGTTATCTGACCGGAGAGTATCGAACCAGAGCGAAGCGTGACGATTCACCTAGCACTGCGGAGTTGTTGAAGTTGGGTGCGCGCCGTTACACCAGCGTTGTGGATCTGGACTTTATCGCGAATCTGGCGCTATTGAAGCAGGTGGTGCCCGCGCGCATGGTGGTACGCTACGCCCGCGATTTGCGCATGGATGATCTGCGATCGGGAAATGCAGTTCTGGTCGGATCGGTGGAGGCCAATCCGTGGATCGAACTCTTCGAGCCGCAGATGAATTTCCGATTTCACATCTCAGCGAAGACGGACGAGTTGAGCGGCATAGTAAATATAAAGCCGCGGGGCGGCGAGAAGCCGATCTATGGGAACCCGACCAACGATCACACGTATGGCCTGATCGCCTACATGCCTAACCTGACGGGTAGCGGCCACGTGCTAATCGTAGGTGGCCTGAATACAGCAGGCACACAGGCCGCAACGACTTTCTTGATGACGCCTTCGTTGATGTCACCGATTCTTGCGAGGGCTCGGGACTCTCAGTCAGAACTACAACCGTTTGAGCTGCTGATCGGCGCTGACAATGTCGCCACGCATGCATCGAGGCCACAAGTCATTGCAGAGCGTCTTCAAGAACGACTCGCACATTGAAAGTAAAAGATAAACCCGAACCATTCCAGCAAATAAAATCCGATCGCTCATGGTGTTCAACTGAATATCAGCTGGCACTTCCGGAAGAGAACTAATCACAGATGAATTGAAGCGCTCGGGCAAACATCTTCGACGCCTCAAGTCTGCATCCGACCGCACCATTGAAGATCTTCAGCCCGCGAAATATCCCCGGAATTCACCCGGGGTAGATTTTAGAAATCTTCGAAAAAGCCGATGCAACGTATCGACTGATCCCAACCCGCTTTCCTCGGCGATCTTTTTAAGCGGCCATCGCGTGCTTTCCAAAAGTAGCTTTGCGCGTTCCAGACGCAGCTCGATAACGAATTGCGACGGTGTACGGCCAACGTCTTTTACAAATCAGCGAGCAAAGGTTCGTTCACTCATGGCGGCGGGCGCGGCTAGCGCGGGAATCGTAAGGTTACCTTTGGATGGTCCGTCATCCAGGCAAGGAACTCAGAGAAACGGCTGGTCGCCTCTGTCTGCGCCGCCAGCATCGTGCTGAACTGAGCCTGTCCTCCTGGGCGGTGAAGGAAGAGAACAAGCTCCTTTGCAATGCCGGCTGCTATGGCTCTCCCGAGGTCGGCCTCTACGAGTGCCAATGCCAGATCGATGCCAGCGTTACTCCCGCAGAGGTGCAACCCTGGCCCTCGATAACATAAATCGCATTGTGGTCCTCAATAGCCTTGAGGAAATAGGCTTGTAGCAGCGCACAGGAGACCCAGTGCGTCACCACGTGGCGGCCATCCAGCAGCCCCGCTGCTCCTAAGAGAAACGCCCCGGTACAGATGCTGCCGACTCTTCGAAGTATCATCGCTCGAACCGTCCCATTCGACTGACCGAGACAGACGTTCAACGGCTTCTCGCCTTGAAGTCTCGGCGGAAGGCGCAGGATGACGACTGGATGTTTCCCAGTCGCGTCCGGACGGTCGGGAAGATGAAGCCCGGTCCGATCTGGCACGAGCACATCCTCGCCCGGCGTATCCAGCCGGTCGCAGACTCGCTCGGGCTACCGCATATTACCTGGCGTCTGCTCAGACATTGGGGAGCTACACAGATGATCGCGGCCGAGGTGGACGTCAAAGCGGCGCAGCAGCGCCCGGGCCACTCGCGGCCGAACACGCTGCTCATCCACTACGCCCACGTCTTGGACTCCTCGGCAGACGACGCCGCTGGGTTGCTGAGCGGTCAGATGGGGAACCAGATTCCGGCTGCAGTCGCCACCAGTTCGGTGGCTGTATGAGGGTTCAATCTGGTATTGGCAACCCTGTGGCAACCACCTTTTCGGCGGTTGCTGTAAGTTGTTGAAAGAATTTGGAGGCGCGGGTCGGGATCGAACCGACGCATAAAGGTTTTGCAGACCTCTCCCTTACCACTTGGGTACCGCGCCTCGCGGGTGGACTGTAAAACTTCAGCCCTTCTGAATTGTAGGTGAAGTGTACAGCAGACAGGACTTATTTGGAGCGGGAGACCGGGGTCGAACCGGCGACATCTTCCTTGGCAAGGAAGCACTCTACCACTGAGCTACTCCCGCTCACACAAGTTCGAGTATAACGGCGACGTTACATAAGGTCAACGCGGGTCATAGACGCTTGGGATGAATTTTAGTGTCTGTTCGCCATGAAACCAAGTATTCATCCGCGACGATATTGCATCTCATATGTTGAAGGGCAATTGGTTAGAGAGAGTTTGTATGGGGATAAGACAGATGTCAGCGCCGATATCGACTGAGCAGGGACAGACTCAGCAGTGGCAGGCCCTGCTGGACTCCGCTGGCGAAGGTATCTGGGGCTTGGATCTGGAGGGGAATTGCACGTTCGTCAATCGTATGGCGGTGCGGACTTTTGGATTTGAGAGCGAAGAGTTGCTGGGCAGCAACATGCACGAACTGATTCACCACCATTACCCGGATGGAAGCCATTTCCCGAGTACGGAATGCCCAATCTATGAAGTGATTCGGAAGAATAAGCCTTTGCGCCAGCTCTTGGATACAATGTTTCGCAAGGATGGGAGTTCTTTTGTCGCGGAGTTGTCGGCAGAGCCGATTTCGGTGAAGGGCCGTGTGCTGGGCGTGGTGGTCACGTTTCGCGATGTGACGGAGAAGCGACAGCAGCAGGAAAATGTCCGTAAAGCGTACGAGCTCGCCGAGCAGCGAACCGCCGAGTTGGATGCCGTGATTGAGAGTATGCCGCATGGCGTGTATGTGGCGACGCGCGATGGGGATTTGCGGTGCAATCATCGGGCACGGGCTATGAGTGGAGATCATTTTCCATTGCAGCTGCATACTATGGATCGGGCTTTGGCAGGGGATTCGTCGACAGAGACAATGAGGGTGATGGATCGCTGGATCCACAGCGTGGCTGCTCCGATCTTTTTAAATGGGGAGATATTGGGCGGCGTTGCCGTAAATACGGATGTGACGCAGACGCGATTGCAGGATGAGGCTCTGCGTAAGTCCGAAAAGTTGGCCGCGGTCGGACAGTTGGCTTCATCGATTGCGCATGAGATCAACAACCCTCTTGAATCCATCACGAATCTGCTTTATCTCGTGCGGCACTCCCGTTCTCTGGAGGAGATTCAGGAGTACGCCAGGATCGCGCAGGAGGAGCTGGCACGGGTGACTGAGATTACCCTTCAGACACTGCGTTTCCATCGACAGCATAGCCGTCCGGTCGAAGTGGATATTGCCGAGCTGGTGCGCACGGTGATGGCTCTGTACACGGGGCGGATGCTGGTAAGAGGTGTCAGCACGGAGCTTGAGCTGTTGGAGCCTCCGCGGGTGGTGTGTCTTGAAGGAGAGATTCGGCAGGTGGTGAACAACCTCGTGAGAAACTCTCTGGATGCTATGAGCTCTGGGGGGCGGCTGATCATCCGAGTGCATTCAGAGACCGATAGGCGCAGCGGCCGCAAGGGAATACGGTTGATGGTCGCGGATACGGGGGAAGGGATCAGCCCGGAGATTGCGCCGCGCCTGTTTGAGCCCTTTCAGACAACGAAAGAGTTGACGGGTACGGGTCTTGGGCTTTGGGTGAGCAAAGGTATTATCGAGAAACATGGGGGCCGCATCCAGACAAAGACGCGGCGCGGACAATCTCATGGGACGGTCTTTGCGATATGGCTCCCGGTGGATGGCGGCCTCAATCTGGTGTCTGCGGCAGACTGACGGGAATACGCGGCCCCACTGTGATTGAGGAGCGGCGACGGACGACGTGGGGTGTAATCAGCAGGATGAGCTCGCTTGAATCTGTTTCCGCTACTTTGTCTGCAGTGGCGGTTTGAAAGCCCGGTAGTTCGCCGAGGCCCGGAATACCGCCAACGGCGGCAGACTCGGATCGAGTGAGGGTACTGGCGAGGAGAGCGGTTTCGCTGTCGTGCACCGTGACATCGGAGACGAACTGGCGATTTGCGAGGATGGGAATATTGTTTGCGGAACCGCCGGCGAGCGCCTCGATTTTGAGATCGAGATGCATCGTGATATCGCCGGACTTCTGCACGGTTGGCGTTGCCTTCAGGGTTACGCCGAGATCTTCATATTGGATTTGAGGAATGGTGAGCGAACTGGCCTGCGAGAGAAGGCTTGAGACGAGCACACCGTTGATGGTGGCGCCAGTCGGCACCGACGAATTTCCCGTAATGCCGCTGGAGTAGGTCGCGGTCGTAATGGGATATCTCGTGCCTGAGCGGAAGTTCGCGGTCTGCCGGTCGCCCACGCGAACCTGGATGACATCGAGCGAACGAGTATCGCTGGAGTTCAGCGCGAGATGAAAGCTTGGGTTTTGATTCAGGGTCAGACCCGTCATGGTGATCCCACCTCCGAAGAAGCCGATCGTGCTGGAGAGGAGAGTGCTCTGCACAAGACCGGAGGCGATGAGGGCGAGCGCGATAATGATGTCGCTCGAACCGGGCTTGATGAGGCCCTGCGAGATAGCCTGGTTGACCAGCGATTGGTTCGCTGTAACCAGATCATGGGCTGCCCCGGCGACGCTGTAGATGCCTACCTGTTGGGGGAGCTGGGTGCCGATCTCCCGTTGGCGCGTCTGATCGACGGCGTAGAGCTTGAGCTCGATCAAGACCTGGCTGCCGCCGTCGATCAGGTCGGCGAGCGTAAGGTTGACGGCGGTGAGTATGTCCTCCGGCGCACGAATAACGAGAGTGCCAGAGTTGGTCTGCACGGTGAGCTGCTTGATGTCGAAGACGTTTCGGACGACGTTGCCGAGTTCTCCCATCTGCTCGATAGTCATGCCGGGAACGTAGATGGTCTCCTGAAGCTGGCGTTCGAGGCGCTGACGGTTTTCGGTAGTGTCGGTAGCGATGATGACGCTTCCTGAGTCGAGCGGGACGGCGAAGAGTCCGGCCATCCGGAGCAGAATGGGGACGGCCTGTTGGTAGGGGGTGTCTTCGAGGTCGAAGCGTAGGCTCTGTCTTGGGACGGTGTCTTCGAAGACGGCGCGGATTCCGTAGCGAGACATCACCTGGCGGACAGCCTCTTGTGAGTCGGTGTGGAGATGAAAGCTCTGCCGGCTGGAGTTGGGTAAGAGGGTGACGGGTCCGGCGAGTGAAGGACTTTCTCTGATCCAGGGTTCGATCTGAGGGTTGAAGGTTGTAGGAATGGCGCCGGGGTCGATGTGCTGGGTGACGATAGTGTTCTGCGGGTCGAGGAGGCGGGCCTCGGCGAGCAGGGTGTCGGCCTTGGTGTTCTGTCCGAGGATGCGTGCCTTGCCGGCCTGCTGGACCAACTCGGTGATGTGGTGTTCGCGGGCCAGGGCCAGCGCTGTGGCGTAGTCGGGATTGGCGGGGTTGAGCTTGAGGGCCTTCGAGAACTGGGTCTCGGCTCCGCTGAGATCGCGCCGGTCGAGCAGGCGGGCACCGTTAAGGTAGGCGTCTCTTGCGGCCTCTACCTGGCGTTTGTCCGGAGCCTTGGGGGGCGCACTTGTGGCGGCCGGTTGCGGAGCGGAGCTTTCGGCTTGCGACGCCTGTGCGAGAGAGGTGAAGGAGAGGCTGGCGATCGCGAGCGCGGCGGTGCTTCTGGTAAACCGGGAGACACGGGGATGGAAGGTGTGCGTCATCTACTGCTAGTTAGACGGAGCCGACAGCTAACGGGCGCTGGCGATGCTTTGTACGCGCGGACGCTCGCTGCTGGGCGGTCGGCGCATGCCGTTGCGGATCTGCGCGGTGTTCATGTCGAGTTCGGCGAGGGTGCGGCTGAGCGTGTTGCGGTGCATGCCGAGCTCTTCGGCAGCCTTGCACTGGTTGCCCTTGTGGTGCGCGAGCACTTCGAGGATGTAACGTTTCTTGAATTGGCGAATGGCCTCCGTATAAGGGATGCCGGCGCTATGCATCTGCGTGATGAGACCGTCCATTTCGCGCTTCAAGTTGATTCCTCGCTTGCAGTCCATTCTTTCGGACGCATTCTCATTGTGATCTTATCGGTGCGGCTTGATCCAGTCGGGTGCGTTGTGCTTGAGCATTGCGGCGCCGTCCAGGATTTGCTGCTGAAGGGCGTGAGGTACAACGAAGGATACAGCATGCGCACCCGCAAGGAAATAGGGACTTAGCTGTGAATTTGAAATCCAGGGGGCCGGGGGGAGGAAGGCGGCTGCTGCCATGAGGATGGCGACCCCGAGAAGGCAGCCGCGGAGGAAGCCGAAGGCAGCGCCGAGAAGGCGGTCGAAGAAGCCAAGGCCGATGGCGTGGGCGCTGCGGTTCAGCAGCTTGCCGATGACGGCGCAGACGATCATGACTCCGATGGCGATGAAGAGGAACGCCACAATGTTCGCGGTGGATGGTGTGGAGATGAAGCGGTGGAACAGAGGCGCTACGTTGGGATAGTTCCAGCTGGCGAGCAGGATTCCGGCGATCAGCCCGCCGAGGGAGAAGAGCTCCAGGATGAGGCCGCGCACGAAGGCCGAGATGGTAGACCAGGCCAGGACGATGATGAGGAACCAGTCGAAGAGGTTCAAGGAGAGGTTCATGGGGGTCAGGCGCTGGTCAGGCTGGCGCGGCCGGTGATGAGGTGAAAGGCTTCGAGATATTTTTCGCGGGTGCGGGCTGCGACGTCATCGGGGAGCGCCGGGGCGGGAGCCTGTTTGTTCCAATGGATGGATTCGAGATAGTCGCGGACGTATTGCTTATCGAAGGAGGGCTGGGGGCCGCCTGGGTTGTAGGTTGCGGCGGGCCAGTAGCGGGAGGAGTCCGGGGTGAGAACCTCGTCGGCGAGGGTGATCGTTCCGTCGATGAGGCCGAACTCGAACTTGGTGTCGGCGAGGATCAAGCCCTTGCTGGCCGCATGGCTGCCTGCCTTCTCGTAGATGGCAAAGGTGAGGGCGCGCAGGTCTTCGGCTGGGCTCTGGCCGATGGTTTCGACCATCTTCGCGAAGGAGATGTTTTCGTCGTGGCCGACGTTGTTCTTGGCGGCGGGGGTAAAGATGGGCTCGGGGAGTTGGTCGGACTCGCGGAGTCCCGTGGGGAGCTGGATGCCGCAGACGGCGCCGGTCTGCTGGTAGTCCTTCCAGCCGGAGCCGGAGAGATAGCCGCGGACGACGCACTCGACAGGAAACATCTCGGCGCGGCGGACGAGCATGCTGCGGCCTTTGAGCTGGCTCTCGAATGGCTTGAGGGAGGCGGGGAAGTCGCCGGTGCTGGCGGTGATGAGGTGATTCGGCACCACATCGCGGAGCAGGTCGAACCAGAAGAGGGAGAGCTGGGTGAGAATTTTGCCCTTGTCGGGGATGCCGGTGGCCAGGACGTGGTCGAAGGCGGAGATCCGGTCGGAGGCGACGAAGAGGAGCTGATCGGCCGGGAGGGCGTAGATGTCGCGGACTTTGCCGCGGGCGGTCAGGGGGAGGGAACCGAGGTCGGTTTGGAGAAGAGCTTGGGACATCACGTTGACGGTACCACCTCTGGGGGGTTGGGTTGGAGTTGGGTTGAGGAGCTGGAATCCAAGTGGATATGGTATTGCACCTGGCTCAAAAAAGAGGTACCCCCCCCGGGGGGGTATTTGGGCGGAAGTATAATGGATGCAATGGTATAGAGAGGGTCGTTCCCGCTAAACTATTGACACCATTTGGTTTACGTCCAAATTATTGTTAGGCAATGACTTAGCGGTTTCGGCGATTTGTTTTTCTTGATGTCTATTTCTATTCTAATCAATTGGGTAAAGCGGATCGGCAGCTTTATTCTCTTTTGAATGAATGCTTTGAGGGGTTTTGGGCTTGACAGGGTTGCTGGGACTCAGGAAGGGCGGGCAACGGCAAAGGCGAAGTGCGGGGGGGCTCTTCACTGCGCGGCAAAGTGCGCCGCCTTCGGTCGAGATGACGGCTTCTTTTAGTGGGTGGGGGAAGGAGAATAGCGGGTGCGGAAGAGAACAGGTAACGGCAAGGGGCAGGGAAATCAGATTCAGCGGACGGGGATATGGAGGCTTCGTGTGTCGATGAGGGGCCGGTCGGGCCAGGGCGGGCAGTCGATGCGGAGGCTCTTCCGGTCGGGTTCGAAGGCGATAGAGGCTGCCGCAACGTTGCATTGCACATTGCTAAGCGTGGGGCGCTTTATCTTGTGGCGAAGAAAGGGGGCGAAGGGCGGTTTGTAGAAGATGAAAAAGTCGGCTCCGTCGGTAGCTGGATCGCCGGTATCCCAGGGGAGCTTCTCATAGAAGAGATGGTCGCCGAGGGAGATGGGGGGTGGAGGCGGCGGGTTGAAGAGGGAGGTGAGCGGGAAGAGGATGCTGAAGGAGAAGACGGGAATCAGCAGGACGACGGAGCTGAGGGAGGTGAGCCAGCGAGGGCGCAGGCGGGCGAACAGGAGCAGAAGAAGCTCGTAGCTTGCCACCGCAGCCGCATAGAAGAGGGCGTTGAGGTGGTCCGAGGTGGTGGTCCATTTTGTAACAGTCGAGAGGATCTGGAGCAGGAGGATGGCGATTGCGGCACGGAGGAGAAGGTAGCGAAGTTTTGCCGGGATGCGCAGCCAGAAGACACGAAGGAGAATGACGGCTACCGTCAGAAGGACGAGGACGGCGGTCGCGATCGGGATGTACGTCTGCACTGGATCAGGCTAACAAAAAAAAGGGCGACCGCGGATTGCACGGATAAGAGCGGATAAAGACAAAAGCAAATTACGGATAAAAGCATGGCAAGAGTGGATCAAGGTAAAACAGGTCGGACAAAAACGGCAGGAGTGGATCAAATTAAGTTCTTGTGGCGTGGAAGGCGTGGATTGGAAAGTTTTAAATCCTTTCTTATCCATATAATCCGCGGTCGCCTTTTTTATGGGATGAGGAAAAAGAGCTGGAGTGGCCAGTTTCAGCCGCTCCAGCTGCGCAAACTTTTTGAAGGTCAGGCTACGGCGCGGCGGTTTTCCTGGGCGTCGCGGCGGTTGAGGTTGACGCTGACGATCTTCGAGACGCCCGGCTCCTGCATGGTGACGCCGTAGATGACGTCGGCCTGGGCCATGGTGCGTTTGCTGTGGGTGATGACGACGAACTGGGTGGTCGCGGACATATCGTGGATGAGCTTGGCGAATCTGCCTACGTTGGTCTCGTCGAGTGGAGCATCGACCTCGTCGAGGATGCAGAAGGGCGCGGGCTGGAACTGGAAGATGCCGACGAGGAGCGAGAGGGCGGTGAGGGCCTTTTCGCCTCCCGAGAGCAGGAGGATGTTCTGCAGCTTTTTGCCTGGGGGCGAGGCGAGAATGTCGATGCCGCTCTCGTTGGAGTTCTCGGCGTCGGTGAGCTTCATGGAGGCCTGGCCGCCGCCGAAGAGTTTAGTGAAGGTGACCGAGAAGTTCTCGTTGATGATCTTGAAGGCCTCGTCGAACTTGAGGCGGGAGACGTCGTCGATCTCCTTGATAGAAGCCTGGGTGTTCTCGATGGAGTCGAGTAGGTCTTTGCGCTGGGTCTCGAGGAAGCTGTGGCGCTGGGTGGTCTCGTTGTACTCCTCGAGGGCCATCATGTTGACGGGGCCCATGGCTTCGAGCCTCTGCTTGAGGGCGCGTGCCTCCTCCTCTTCGGTGTGGAGGGCGTCGCCTTCGATGCGCGCGATGGCGGCGTCTTCGCGGAGGGTGATGGCTTCGACGGCGAGGTCGTTGAGGCAGGTGGCGTCGATGTGCTCGATGTCGGAGGCGAGCTTGGCGGCGCGGGCGGTGAGGGTTGCTCGCTGCTCGCGGAGGGCTTCGGTCTCGTGGCGCAGGGTGCGGAGGCGGGCGTCGAGCTCGGCCATGGCAGCCCGGAGTTCGGTGGCCTGGGCGGTGAGGCGGACGCCTTCGGCCTGCGCGTTGGCGCGGAGTTCGGCGAGTTCGGTGTGCTGGATGGCGAGGGCGGCTGTCTCCTCTTCGCGGCGAAGTTTTTCTGCACCGGCGGAGTTGAGCTGCTGGTCGAGCTGCTGGATGCGCTGGTTCTGCCCGTTGTAGAGGCGAGTGGTCTGCTCGAAGTTGGCGGCGGCGTTGCGGCGGCGCTCTTCGAGGCCGGCCAGCGCGGCGGCGGCGGTGGAGGCCTCCTGCTGAAGGTGTTCGCGCTGGGCGCGGAGCTCTTCGAGCTGGGACTGGAGATCGGCGAGGCTGGCTTCGAGGGTGGTGCGCTCGTTCTCGAAGGCGGTGGCCTCCTGCTGGCGGCGGGCGATGAGGTCGGCCTTCTGGTTGCGCGCGGCGAGATTGCGCTCGTTGGTGAGAGCCCAGTCCTGGAGGCGGCGCTCGATGCGGGCGGTCTCGGACTCCATCTGGCGGAGGGCCGCACCGGAGTTGGCAGACTCGCGCTCAGCGTCGCGGCGCTCGATCGTTTTGCCTTCGATGGCGGCGTTGAGAGCGGCGATCTGGTGCTGTAGCTCGCCGGTGTGGATGTCGGTCTGGGCTAGCTCCTGCTCGGCCTTCTCGACGCTGCGCTGGACTTCGACCAGCTCGCGCTTGAGGGCGAGAGGGCCCTGGGCGCGAGGGCGGCCGCCGGTGACGGTGACGTTGTGGAAGGTCTCGCCGGAGGGGGAGAGAAAGAAGGACTGCGGGTTGGAGAGGGCGAGGGTGCGTGCCGTGTAGGAGTCGGGCGCGACGAAGCCTTCGCGGAGCTTGGGGAGGATGACTTCGAGCGATTTGCCGAAGCCGTCGAGAACGCGGATGCAGTCCTTGAGCGGAACGACGCCTTCGATGCCTGCCGTGGTGGTCTGGGCGGCGCTGGTCATGCCCTCGTTGAAGGCGAAGTTGGCCTGGGCGTCGTTGGGGTGGACGAGGAAGGTGGCGCGGCCGGCGACGTCGGTCTGGAGGAGATGCATGCCGGCGTCGGCGGCGTCCCAGGATTTGACGACGATGTAGTTGAGCTCGTCGCGTAGGAACTCATCGACGACACTCTCATACTTGCCGTCGACTTCGAGGAAGTCGGCGAGGGTGCCGACGGCGGCCATGCCGTTGGTGTTCTGCTTGTAGGTGTCGGTCTTGAAGATGTTGCGGACGGTGTCGGTGGAGTAGCTGTGCTCGCGGATGAGGGCTTCGAGGGAGCTGCGGCGGCCGTTGAGGGTGGCGACCTCGCCGCGGAGCTGGTCGCCACGGCGCTTGGAGGCGGACTCCTCGGAGCGGGCGGCTTCAATCTGGAGGCGGAGGTCGGCGATCTCGGCTTCGAGGCGCTTGAGACGCTCGGTGACGGACTCGAAGGAGAGCTTGACCTGGCCGCGCTGGAGGCCGAGGGTCTCTAGCTCCTGGCGGGCGATGTCGGATTCGGAGAGGAGGCGTTCGGCTTCGCGGTCGAGGCCGGCGAGGGCGGCTTCGGCCTGGGCCTGTTCGTTGCGGGTCTGGCTGATGCGCTGGACGAGCTGCATGGTGGCGCGGCGGTTCTGCTCGGCCTGCTGCTCGGCGGCGGCGAGGGAGCGGACGGCCTCCTGGGCCTGCGCCTGCTGGCTCTGCGCGGCTTCGCGGGAGCCGGTGGACTTGGCGGTGGCATTTTCGAGGAAGCTGCGGTGCTGTTCGAGTTCGCCGCTCAGGGAGGCGAGCTGTTCGCGGGCCTGGGCGAGGTCGTCGGCACCGGTGGCGAGGCGGGTGGTGAGCTCGGCGATACGGTCGGCGTTGGCGGCGGAGCGGGCGGTGATGCGCTCAAGTTCGACGGCGGACTGGTTGGCCTGGGCGCCGGACTCGCGGATCTGCTGGTCGAGGGTGTAGCCGGTGCGGATGCCTTCGGTATGCTCGGCGTCCATGGTTTCAACGGTTGCCGCCTGGGCGTCGATCTGGGTGGCGAGGGCGGTGATCTTCTCGGTGGTGGCGGCTTGCTCGGTGTCGAGCTGGGCCATGCGGCTGGCGAGGACGACGCGGAGGCGGGTGCGAAGCTCGTCGCGGAGGGCGCCGTAGCGCTCGGCCTTGGCGGCCTGGCGCTTGAGGGTGGTCATCTGGCGGGTGACTTCATCGAAGATGTCGTTGACGCGGGCGAGGTTCTGGCGGGCAGACTCGAGGCGGAGCTCGGCGAGGCGCTTCTTGGTCTTGAAGCGGGTGATGCCGGCGGCCTCTTCGATGATGGAGCGGCGGTCGTGGGGCTTGGCGGAGAGGAGCTGGCCGATGCGCTCCTGGCCGATGATCGCGTAGGACTCGCCGCCGAGGCCGGTGCCCATGAAGATGTCCTGGATGTCGCGAAGGCGGCAGATCTTTCCGTTGAGGAGGTACTCGGAGTCGCCGGAGCGGAAGAGGCGGCGGGTGATGGTGAGTTCGCCAGCGCGAATGGGGGCGCGGCCGAACTTGCGGCGGCGGATCTTGAGGACGACGTTGTTGGGGTTGGTCCGCTCGGCGGCGGCGTCAGCCTCGGTGGGCGGGGGGAGGATGTGCGGGCCTTTGGCCTCGCCTTCGATGATGGTGCCGGGCTGGGCCTCGGC
>Ga0193753_10002211_pt1 | contig 15700 bp, 13 predicted proteins | sample H1c2metaG_FD_144925 | JGI IMG/M metagenome (GOLD analysis project Ga0193753, IMG submission 144925) | Soil microbial communities from a riparian zone of the East river system, Colorado, United States - H1c2 | ecosystem: Environmental > Terrestrial > Soil > Riparian zone | place: USA: East... | reverse complement strand
CGTGCGCTGCTGGCCCGGCGCATGACCGCTTCCTCCGTCATCCTGGCGGGAGACGAGGCGGGCGGCGGCCTGGTTTTCGCGGTGGCGCTGGCGATACGCAATGCCGGGCTGGAAATGCCGGGCGGCCTGGTGGCGTTGTCGCCCTGGGCCGATCTCTCTTTGTCGGGCCTGTCGATACTGAACAATCGCAAGTCCGACACGGTGCTGGAATGGGAGACACTGTTTCTCTCGGCGCGGCATTATCTGCGCAAGTCCAATCCCTGCGACGCCTATGCCTCGCCGGCCTACGCGTCTTTCTCCGGTTTTTCGCCCATCATGGTGCACGCGGGCGCGGATGAAATCCTGCGCGACGACGCCTCCAAGCTGGGAGATCGCGCCGCAGACGCTTGCGTGCCGGTGAGTGTGGAAATCTATGACGGCATGGGTCATCTCTTCCAGACCGAAGCCGGCCGCAGCGAAGCGAAAGTCTCGCTGTCGCGCCTGGCGCAATTCATCCGCGCCAAGACAGCGGCGCTCGCCGCCTAGGTCGCGCCGGCCTGCGCTTGATCGCCCCTTGAGGCCCGTCAACCAACCATTGCGGAACGCGGACGGGGACTTAAGATTTACCAACAGGTCCAACACGGAGCTCAGCCATGAGGCTCGCATTTCCAGGGGAATCTGCGGAATACCGCGCCGCCCGCGATCACCTGCTCAACCAGGAAATCGCTTTGCGACGCGAGATGGAAGCGCTTGCCGCCGCGCGGCGCGCACTGCCGCCCGGCGGATTGGTGCCCCAGGATTATGTGTTCGATGTGATGGGACCCGACGCCACCCCAGCCCAGGTCAAACTTTCGGACCTGTTCGCGCCGGACAAGGCCACGCTGATTGTCTACAACATGATGTTCCCGCGCTACAAAAGCGACGACCGGCCGCAAGCCGAAACCGGTCCCACCGCAAAATTGCCGCGCGAGGAAGGGCCTTGCCCTTCCTGTGTCGCCTTTCTCGATCAACTCGATGGCGTCGTGCCGCATGTCGAGCAGCAGCTCAATTTTGTGGTGATTGCCAAGACATCGATCGACCGCCTGAGCGCGTTTGCCAAAGACCGCGGCTGGCGTCATCTGCACCTTTTGTCGTCGGCGTCCAACAGTTTCAAGCGCGATTATGGCGCCGAGGACCATGAGGGTCAGCAGATGCCGTTGATGAACGTGTTTCACCGCGACGCTGACGGCATTCGGCATTTCTGGAGCTCGGAAATGCTTTATGCGCCGTCCGATCCGGGACAGGATCCCCGGCACATGGGGACGCTCGAGCCGCTTTGGAACATGATGGATTTCACGCCCGAAGGCCGTCCGGCCAACTGGCACGAACAACTCCAGTATGGATGCTGCGGCGACATGCGGCGGACGAAAAGCTAGGAACCGATAGCCTCGGCAAACCGCATCGGCAGTTTCGCGCCCGAAAAGTCCGCGCCTTGCATTTCGCTGTCGCGCAGGTCGGCGTCGACAAGGTTGGCAAACGCCAGATCGCATCCCGAAAGGCGGGCGCGGCGCAGATCGGAGCCGCGCAGATCGACATAGCGTGCCTGCGCATTGTCCAGGCGCGCCGGCAACAGTCTGCCGCCGGAGATCAGCAGCGGGCCCAGCTTGGTGTCGCGCAGATCGGCGTGATTGAGAAGCGCCCCGGACAAGTTGACGCCGCGCAAATCTGCCCCGGCCAGCCTGGCCGAGCGCAGGTCGCAACCCGCCAGGTTGGAGCCTTGCAGGGATGCGCCTTCCAGACTGATGCCATAGAGCAGCGCGCCAGGCGCGATCAGCGCGGTCAAGGTGCACCGCGACAGGCGGGTGACCTGACGCAGATCCCGGCCGGTCAGATCGGCGGGCATGCCCTCCCGCCCATCACTTTCAGCCCAGCGGGCGTGAGCGGCCAGCATATTTTCGATGAGGGTGATTTCTTGCGGATCGGGCACGGGGCCTTCGGTCAGCGTGTTGGTCAGGTCGGCGCCATGGGTGGTGGCAAAATCCATCTTCGCGCCGACCAGGATACAGCCGGTCAGATCGGCGCCGGTCAGGTTGCAGCCCGACAGGTCGGCATTTTCCAGATTGGCGCCGGTCAGCCGCGCCTGGCGCAGGTTCGCGCGCGTCAGGCGGCAGCCTTTCATGACCGCGTCGGTAAAGTCGGCCTGGACGGCGATCGCGCCGGTCAGCTTGGCGCGTTCCAGATTGGCGGCGTTCAGCATGGCGGCGGGCAATTCGGACGGGCCCAAATCGTGCTGCAACACCCTGAGGTTCCCGTATTTGTCCTTTTCCGCGATGGTGCCTTCGCGCAGATCCGCTTCATAAAGGTCGGTCCCTATCAGATTGGCGCCTCGCATCGACGCCCCGCGCATGTCGGCCCGTCGCAAGGATGCGCCCGCCAGCCTGGCACGGCGCAAGTCGGCTCCGAAAAAACTGGCCGCATCGAGCTTGGCGCCCTCGAAATTCGCTTCTTCCAGAACCGCGCCGGTGAAGTCGGCATCGGACAGGTTGCGGCCGGACAGGTCCAGGCCGGACAAGTCGCAAAAGGCGAAAACCGCCCGGGCTCCCCCGAGGCGCCCGGTATGGAGCATCTCGTGACGCGCGGCGCTGGTACTCACATCCTTTTGGGTGAGCCTGGCGAAGCTGGTGTGCCGGGCCTTGGTCATGGGCGCAAATTTCGCTGGTTAAAGCATTTTTCATGGGGATTTTGCCCTTCGGGCCGCTAACACTGGATTAAGAGGCCGGGATTTGGCCGGGAATCGGACCCCCGGGGCGAAAATTGCTGTTGAACCGGGACGATAGCCGGGTACAAAGGCGCTCCAGGAGCGTCTTGATCCGGTGCATACCGGCCGAGGCTGTTCTGGCAAGGGTAAACGGTGCACGGCGGCGCGTGAGACACGCGCTGGCTTCAAGGTCCGGGAGCGGACCTTGCGACAAAACAATGCCGAGACTGGCGGCGCCGCCGCCCGGCGACATTTTTAAGAGGCTGAGTTGATCAAGCACCGTTTGATGCTTTCCGCCGCTGCGGCTGCCCTGCTGGCGGCGGCTCTGGCTGTTGTTCCTGCGCAGGCCGATACCGAGATCAGCACCAACACCAGCACCGCGCTCAGCACATCCACCAGCGGCAATATCGTCATCGACGCCACCGGCGGCGTGGGCATCACCCAGGCCAATATCGCGCCGATCACCATCAACTCCAGCAACAGCGTCACCAACACCGGTGCCATCTCCAACACGGGTGTCGATACCGGCCTTGGCGTACTGATCGACACCACCAGTGGCAATCTGACGTCTCCTGGCGGGTTCGCATCGGCCGGCACCATCGATTTGGGCGGCAGCGGCACCAGCAAGCGCGGCATTATCATTCAGGGCGGCAATACCTTCTATGGCCCCATCACCCTGACAACCTTGACCGCGACATCGCTGACGGGGGCGGTCGCGGCAACCCAGCAATCGGCCTTGATTGTGCAAGGCGATGCTTCCGCCGCGTTCCTGCTGGTGCAGGGGACCAAAGTCACCAGCAATATCCTGTTGGGCGGGGGCGGAATTATCCAGAACGCCAGCGTGGGCTCCACGGCTTCCAACAGCATCATGGTGGATCTGGATGGCACGCTGAATGGCAACCTGGTCCTTCAATCCGCCCTGTCGGGGGTAGGTGCTGGCCTGGTTGGTGTGCAGACCCTGGGTGGCATCCATTCCTGCGCCAGCGATACCGGCATTCCTTCGGGCTTCACCTGCCCCACGTCTTCCGGCGGTACCTTCATCAATGCTGGTCAGATCTCGCTGATCGGCACCAATGTCTTCAACACCCGAGGCGGCAATCCGGAAGCGGGCAGCGCCGTTGTCATCGGCGGCAGCGTGGATGGCGGCTTCCTCAATGCCGGTCCCGGCACGTCCTCCAACGTCGCCCAGGCGGTGATCTCGTCCTCAGGCTTGCTCGTTTCCGGCGTTTCCTCTCCCACCCTGCTGATCGATCCGACCAGATCGATTACCGGCAATCTGACCGCGCCGCGCGGTCCCGTGGTCCTGGGCCCAGTGACGGCAGATGTCGATCCGATCGATCCCGGCTATTCCTTCATCAACCGCGGCAACATCACCGCCCAGCCCATAGATCCCGAACTTAGTTCCGCCGCCGTGATCATCCAGGGCGCATCCTCAACCTTTTTCACCTGTCTCGGCACGGTTTCGGGCGGCGCTTGCAACACCACAGGCGGGGGCCTTCTGAACACGGGCAGTATTTCCGTGCAGGCCAATACCAACACACAGACCGTCAGTTCCAACGGCATCACCACCGCCACCGCGCTCTATATTGGTGCTTTCACCACTGTGCCGCGCCTGGACGTGAAAGCAGAGGCCGTCAACTCGAGCAGCAACACCGCCGGAACGATCCAGGCCACTGTCACCGGCGTGGGCCAGGGCAGCGCGTTCGGCGTCATTCTGGGCCAGAATTCCAACGTGCCGGAGATCACTGTCGGTCAGGGCGCCCGCATCACCGCCACCGTAACCACCAACACCGTCTCCCCCTCCAAGAACATCGCAACCTCCACCGCGCCGTTCAGCCTGGTGTCCGAAGCCATCCTGGATCAGGGCGGCAGTCTGAAAACCATCAACAATGCCGGCCTTATCCAGGCCAGCAATACCAACCTGTTTCCGGAAACCGGCGCGGTGGCCAGTTCCATTACCGATGCCATCGACCTTTCCGCCGGCACCACGGGAGGCGTTACCATCAACAATAGCGGACGCATCCTGGGCAATGTTCTGATGGGCGCGGCCGGCAATGGAAGTGTGCTGAATGTGGGCAATACGGGCAGCGGCGGTACAACCGCCAATCCCGCTACCGGCATCGTCAACACGCCGTCCAACTATGCCATCGTGGCGCAATCCATTGTCTCCGATACGGCCGGACTGGCGCCGTTGACCACGCCCAATCTGATCGATTTCGGCTCGGGCACCGGTCACACCCTGCATGTCGGCGGATTTGGCTATGTCAACGCCGTGATCAATTCCGGCGCCAGTGCGCTCGCGGTGCAGGTCGATCCCAACGGCCAGCTTTTCATTTCCAACACCACCAGCGCGGTGCAGGCCTCCACCTTCAATGTGGCAGCAAATGGCACCCTTGGCCTGGCGATTTCCCAGACCAATCTCAACAGCCTCAATCCGGTGGTCCAGGCCGACAGCGCCAACATCTCGGGCGCCAGCCTGGCGCTGCAGTTCGGAACCTATATTTCCTCGGGCTTCACCGCTGCCAGCACCGGCAATCCCACCGCCCAGACCGTCACCCTGATCCGTGCCCCGGTCATCACCGACACCACCATCGCGGCCCAGAATGCCCTGCTGGGACAGAATACGCCCTTCCTGTTTGAAACCCCCTCCGAAAGCGGCCTGTCGCCGCTGACCGTCAACAACGATCCCAGCGGCCAGCAAACCCTGTTGCTGCACCTGTTGCCGCGTTCCACCGGCGCCAAGAATGCCGACGGTTCACCGGGCCTCAACCTGTCGGGCACTGCCAGGACCCAGTTTCCTTTCGCGGCCGCGGCTCTCGCCACCGACAATCAGCTTGGCGCCGCCATTGCCACCAGCCTGACGGTTTACAACACGCCGGGCCTGCCAGGCAGCGGCATCAATGTGGCCGCCTCGCAGCAGCAGGCCGAGCGGGTCTTTTCGCAATTCGCTCCCGACGTTTCGGGCGGCGCCCGCGAGGTCGCCATCATGCTGACCGACCAGGCCAGCGGCCCGGTGGCGGCGCGCCAGCGGTTGCTGCGCAGCTTCTCCCAGGAGCCTGGCGACATGACACTTTGGGGCGAGGAGTTCACCGGCCAGATCAACAACAAGGGCCGGGTTGCCAGCGACGACACGCTGGTCTCTTACAAGGACCATGGCTTCGGCTTTGTCCTGGGCCTGGACGGCGGATCGCCGCGTAACGGCTGGTATGGCGGTGCTTTCACCTTTTACAGCGGCGACGTCACTCAGCAGCTTCCGCGCGCCACCCGCACCAATACCCAGTGGTACATGCTGACCGGCTATACCGACTGGGTCGGCAAGCATGTGTTCCTCGATACCCAGATCAGCGCCGCCTATGGCGATTTCGATGCAACCCGCTCCCTCGATGTGGGCGGCGTTTTCCGCACAGCCACCAGCCGCCGCCCTGGCGCCATGGTGGCGCTGGGCGCCAATACCGGCGTCATGCTGCATTATTCCGGCATCGAGATAGACCCGCATGTCAGCCTGGACGGGATGACCTTGCGCGAGGAGGGCTATCAGGAAGCCAATGGCGGCCCAGGATTCAACCTCGACGTGGCGCCCTATTTCGCCAGTTCGCTGCGCACCGCTGTGGGCGCCGATATCAAAACCAAGATTGCCATCTGGAATTTCGATCTCACACCGGAAATGCGCCTGGGTTATCGTTATGACCTGTTGCAGCAGGCGGTAACGATCAAGGCCGCCTTCCAGTCCACCGGCGGGCGTGGCACTGCCGGCAACAACATGACGTTTGTCGGCCCCGATCCTGACAGCGGCAATGCCATTCTGGGCCTGGGCCTGGGCGCTTCGACCGATACCTGGCATTTGGGCGTGAATTACGACTGGATCCGCGGCAACAACGGCTCGACCACACAGGTTGGCATGCTCACCGTTCTCGGCCGTATTTAGCGCGGTCTTTTTGGCCGCTGCGTGCGTCGCGCGTGCTCACGGGCGTAAAGCCCGCTCCGCGCGACGCTCCTGCGCAGCGACCAAAAATCCTCGCGCTAAACGGCTTCGGCCGATGGTGACGCTACCAGCTTCCGGTGTTGGGCATCGAAGCCCAGGGTTCCCGGGGCTCGAGATGGCCGTCCTGAAGGAGTTCGATGGAAATGCCGTCGGGCGAGCGCACAAAGGCCATATGGCCGTCGCGGGGCGGCCGGTTGATGGTGACGCCCGCCGCCATCAGCTCCTCGCATAGGGCATAAATATCATTCACCCGATAAGCGAGGTGTCCGAAATTCCGGCCGCCGGCATAGCCTTTTTCATCCCAATTATAAGTAAGCTCGATAACAGGGCTTTCCGCCGCCAATGCGGTATCTGCTTGCGCCGCGATGCGCTTGGCGTCATCGGATGTGGCGAGGAAAACCAGCGTAAAACGGCCTTTCTCGTTTTCTATCCGCCGCACCTCCACCAAACCCAGCTTGTTGCAATAGAAGTCCAGCGAGGCGTTCAGGTCGGAAACGCGCACCATGGTGTGGAGATATCGCATTGCAGTGATCCTTGAATTGTCGCGAGAATCCTCGGGCGCCCAGATATGCCGATCGCCGCCAGCATCGCGAATTCTTTTTGAGAGCAAAAGCAAAGATGTCGCAAGGGAACTCGACTCCTGGCTTCCTTTCGCAAACGGTCCAATCGCCTTACTTGCGTGCAGAAGCGTAAAACATAATCAGCGCAGGTCAATTTCTAACGTCTGTATCAAGGTTTAGCAGGGCAATGTCATGATGTTGCATGTGCGAAGGTGCCCACACTAAAGGCAGCCCGTCTTGGTTTGGGCGCGCCGTTGGCATTCCATGCAGATGTTATGACCGCAAGGCGTCACGACCGAGGCCGCTGATCCCCCTTGCAAAGAAGTTAGGCGGTTGCTTTAAAAGCAACCGAAAGACGCTACTGATAGGGCGTCACGTTGGGTAAGTAGACTTTGGTCTCGAAAAATTCGTTGGGTCCGGGGTGCAGTTGTGCCGGGCCTTTTCCTGTCTTTGAGTGGAGCGCATGGAACGTCCAAATCATTTGAATGTCGGCGACAAGAGCGCCAGCAGCAAAGCAGGCAGCATCGCCATCGTCGTCGGTATTCACATTGCCGTCATCTTTGGTCTTGTTGCCGCCCTCAACCAGGGCGCGTTGATGAAGCAGCTGCAGGAGATCAAGGCCACCGTCGATACGCAGAAGGAGCCTCCCAAGGCGCCGCCGCCGCCGCCGCCGGATCTGGTGAAGCCGCCGCCGCCGGTCGCCATCGTTCCTGAATTCACGGTCGCCACCGCGCCGCCGCCGCCTGTCACCACTGTGGCCAAGCCGCCGCCGGCTCCGCCGCCCAAGGCAGCCGTGGCGTCCAGCGATCCGCTGCGCCCCGTCATGCGTACGCATACGCTGCCGCCCTATCCGCCGATTTCGGTGCGCCTGAACGAACAGGGCACCACCTTGATGGAGGTGCACATCACCACCGAGGGCAGCGTCGACGATTGCAAGGTCGTCCAGACGTCCAGTTCGGATCGTCTCGATCAGGCAGCCTGCGATTATGTCAAAACTCGTTGGCGCTGGCAGCCACCCACCAATCAGGGCACCCCGACCGCTGTTTCGACCCGCGTCTCGGTCAAATGGGACCTGCGCGACGCCAAGTAATCTAACCCCTCACAACAATTCATCGGTTTACCACGGAGTAGAAAAATGAACTTTAAGAAACTGACGATCGCTGCCGCCATCGTCGCCATGACCAGCCTGAGCACGGTTGCTCCGGTTTATGCCCAAGCCGCCGCTCCCGCCGCGCCTGCCGCTGATGCTGCCGCTCCTCCGGCACCTGATGCTGCTGCTGCTGCGCCTGCACCTGATGCGGCTGCCGCGCCGGCACCCGCTCCGGCTGCTGCTCCGCCCCAAGACGCACCCGCTCAGTACAGCCTTGGTCACATCTGGACGGAAGGTTCCTGGATCTCGAAGGCCATTCTGATTGTGCTGGCAATCATGTCGGCCGGCACCTGGTACATCTTCTTCACCAAGTGGATCGAGCAGCAGCGCATTCTGGGCCAGGCCTCGCAGGTCGAAAAGAAGTTCTGGACCTCCGCCACCCTGAATGAAGGCGTCGACAAACTGCCCAAGACCTCCGTGTTCCGCGGCATCGCCGAGGCCGGTCTCAAGGCCTCCACGGGCGGCACCACGCTCGTCGGCCTGAACGACTGGATCGGCATGACGCTGACGCGTCAGCTGGAAGATGCCAATGCCCGTTTGCAGGGTGGTATCGCATTCCTGGGTTCGGTCGGTTCGGTTTCGCCGTTCGTCGGTCTGCTCGGAACAGTCATGGGCATTCTGAACGCGCTGATCGGCATCGGTGTCGCGGGCCAGGCCTCGATCGACAAGGTCGCCGGCCCGGTCGGTGAAGCGTTGATCATGACCGCCATCGGTCTGTTCGTCGCGGTTCCCGCGGTGCTGCTGTACAACTACCTTGTTCGCCGCAACAAGGTGATCACCGAGAAGCTGCGCGCCTTCGCAGGCGACCTGCAGGCCTATCTCATCAGCAAGAGCAAGTAAGCGCCGTCGCTTACCGGAGATAAACCCATGGCAGTCGACGTCCAACACGCGGTCGAAGATGATGAAGCCGAACTGAACACCACGATCAACACCACCCCCTTGGTGGACGTGATGCTCGTGATGCTCATCATCTTCCTGGTCACCATTCCGGTGATCTTGAAGACCGTGCCCGTCCAGTTGCCGACGTACCGCAACATCGTCACCGTGACGAAGCCGGAAAACATCGTGATCATCGTCTCCTCTGACGAAACGATGTATTACAACAATGTTCCGGTCGACCCGGCGACGATGCAGAGAAACTTCGTCGACGCGTTGAAGCGGGCCGCAGCGACCAACAAGCCTCTTCCTGAAGTGCATATTCGCGGCGACAAGAATGTGCGTTTCGAGGCCATCGGCCGTGTCATCCTGGCCTGTCAAAGGGCCGGCATCCAGAAAGTGGGATTCATCACCGAACCCCATGCCCTGGAAGCCAATAGCTATTGAGGTAACCCGCCATGGCAATGAGTACTAGTACCGCTGACGGCGACGTAATGGTGGAGATGAACACCACGCCACTGATCGACGTGATGCTCGTTCTTCTTACGCTTCTCATCATTACCTTGCCGATCCAGACCCATGCGGTGAAGCTGGACATGCCTGCCCCCAATTCGACACCGCCGACGGTAATCCCGGAGACAGTCGAACTGGGCGTGGACTTTGACGGCACCATCACCTGGAACGGCGCCGCGGTGGACCGCGGCACGATGGACGCTTATTTCGCGGATGCGGCGAAAAAGAACCCGCAACCCGAAATTCACGTCAATCCCAACCGGTTGGCCAAATATGATGCGGTCGCGAAGGTGCTGGCGGATGCCCAGCGCCTGGGCGCCACCCATATTGGTTTTAGCGGGATTGACCAGTATAATTAGGCTGTGAGGGTCATGGCCGTAGGCAAAGCGTGCGGCAACCCCGCACGCTTTCCCTTTTTTGTGATGACTGTGAAAGAGGTCTTGTTATGACTGTCCGTAATCTGCGTGCCGCTCTGACGGCGATCCTTCTAGGCACCGCCAGCGCTGGCGTGGCTGTCATGGCTGCGACCGTCCCGGTTCAGGCCGCTACCGTCAGCGCCAAGGTCGGCCCACTGCTTAAGGAAGCTCAGGCGCTGATCGCAGCCAAGAACTACAAGGCCGCCATGGCCAAGCTGAACGAGGCGGAAGCCGTGAAGTCCACGCCGGACGACACCGCCATCATCAACCAGTTCAAGAGTGCGATCGCGATATCGTCGGCCGACCCCAACACGCCCGGTGGCGCCAAGGCCAAGTTCGCCCAGGACTACAATGCCGGCAAGTTCAAGGATGTGATCGCCGACGCGGAATATCTGCGCAAGAACAATGTTTTCGACGCCCAGTCCCAGTTGATCGTCGGCCAGGCCTATTACAAGGATCGCGATTTCGCCGGCTGTGTGCGCTACACCAAGACCCTAGGCGGCAGCGACACCGCGCTGGAGTTGCAGGCCCGCTGCGCTTACGAGATCGGCGATGAGGCCACCCAGCGCCAGGCCTATGAGGCTCTGGTGGCCCGTTCCGGAAAGCCGGAATACTGGAAAGGCCTGTTGAAGCTGGGTGAGCGCGCGCGCGGTCTCTCCGACCACAACACGCTGGACATCAACCGCCTTCGCCTGCTGACCGGCAGTATAAGCGCTAAGGAGGATTACATTTCCCTGGCCCAGTTCGCGATGCAGTTCACCTTCTTCGCCGAAGCCCAGGCCGCGCTGGAAAAGGGCGTTGCGGCCAAGGTGCTGGCCGACGACCGCTCCATACGGTTGCTGGCGACCGCCAAGCAGCAGGCTGCGGCCAATCTGGCCAATGAGTCCAAGATGCTAGCGGCCGCCAATGCCGCGCCGCAGGGCGACGATCTGGTCAAGGTGGGTGAGAACATGATCGGCGAAGGCAAGGCCAAGGACGCCGTCGGCGTGATCCAGAACGGCATGAAAAAGCCGCTCAAGGACCCCAACAACGCTCAGATCCGCTTGGGCCAGGCCTATCTTGCCGCCGGCCAGAAAGCCCAGGCACAGGCCGCCTTCGACAAGGTGAAGGCGCCGGAGAAAGATGCGATGGTGGCTCACCTCTGGTCGCTGGCAGCCCGCCACTAAACTGGCAGGTCAAAGAACAAAGGGCGCGGATATTTTCCGCGCCCTTTTTTCTTGGTGCGACCGGTGCAGGCCTCAGACATAGATCATCTTGACGGTCATGCCGCCGTCCAGGGTGATGTTCTGGCCGGTCATGAAGCCGGCGTCCTCGGCGATGAACCGGCAGGCCTTGGCCACGTCTTCGGGCGTGCCCACCCGGCCCACGGGATGCTGCTCCCGGTCGGCCTTTGAGTGATGGGGCGCCCGGGCCCTGGCGGCTTTCTGCCAATCGCTCACCTCGATCCAGCCGGGGCTGATGGAATTCACCCGGATGCGGTACTTGGCCAGGCTGATGGCCATACCGTGAGTCAGTGCCACGATACCCCCCTTGGAGGCGGTATAGCCTTCGGTGCCCGCTTCCGACATGAAAGCCCGGGTGGAGGCGATATTGATGATGCAGCCGCGCTCTTTGTCTTTGGGACCGTTGCGCCTGGCCATCATCTTGGCCACGGCTTGCGAACACAGGAAGGTGCCGCGCAAATTGACGGCGATAACGCGGTCAAACTCGGCGATGGTGAGCTTGAGGACATCCTTGCGGATCTCGGTCCCGGCATTGTTGACCAGGACATCGGGACAGCCCAGCTTGGCTTTGGTCCGTGCCAGCCAGCGATTCACGTTGGCGGGCTTGGCGACATCGCCCGGCACAAAGATCGCTTCCGCGCCCGCTTCGCGCATCACCTGCAGCGACTCCTTGCCGGCCACAGGATCGCAATCGGTGATCGAAACGGCATAGCCGGCCTGCGCGAAATGCCAGGCGATGCCCCGGCCTATACCAGCGCCGCCGCCGGTGATGGCAACCGTCTTCATCACAGGGGTCCCTTGAACACGATCTTTTTGGACAGGGTAAAATTGAACACCAACCCCAGCAGCACACCAAGCACCAATGCCACGGTCAGGTCGTTGAAGGGCGGCGGCGCAAAGCGCACCAGCACGGAATAAAGGCCGACATTGACCAGCCCGCCTACCGCATTGGCGGCCAGGAAACGCAGCCATTCCCTCAAAGTCGCGGGCAGTCCGCGCGCCCGGGTTGCAGCAAAGGTGAAATAGCGATTGCCCAACCAGGTAAAGCTGGCGGCACAGAACCAGGACAGGACTCGCCCGATATAAGGTCCCGTCCCCCAATGCACCATCAACTGGAGCACCAGCCAGTCGACCGGCATGCCCAGCGCGCCGATCACCGCGAAGCGCAGGATGGAAAGGCGCGATAAAGCACCGATCACTTTACTCACGGGGAAATTTGGCCCCATTGCGCATCGCGCGACAACCGGTCGTTGGACGCATTCGCGCTCAGGCCAAGCCGGCCTCCGTCCAGGTTTTGCGGGCCGGAAATGGCAAGATAGGCCATGCGCTTGGCTTCCCAGCGGCCACGCGTCACCGTGTCCAGGATCAGTCCGCAGGTCAGGGACAGGAAGGCGATCACCATCAATCCGGTGACCAGCACGGCAGTAGGAAGGCGCGGAACCAATCCGGTATGGAGATATTCCGACAGCACCGGCGCACCGATCAGCAGCGATACGGCTACGAACAAGGCGGCAATGGTGGAAAAGAAAATCAGCGGCCGTTCCTCGCGCACCAGATATCCGATGGTGCCCAGGATGCGAAAGCCATCGCGCCAGGTGTTCAGCTTGCTGACCGAACCCGCCGGGCGCTCCTTGTAGCGGGTATCCATTTCCGTCATCGGCATCATCAGCCGCACTGCATGGACGGTCAGCTCGGTCTCGATCGCAAAACCCTCGGCAGTAAAGGGAAACGATTTGACGAAGCGCCGCGAAAACACCCGATAACCGCTCAACATGTCCGACAGATGCACATTGAACAGCAGCGCGGTCAGACCGGTCAGCATCCGGTTGCCCAGCACATGGCCGGTGCGGTAGGCGGCCGCATCGGTATGGATGCGCCGTGCGGTCAACAGGTCGGCGCCGTCGGCGATCATGCGCGCGATCATGTGCGGGCACGCTCCTGCGTCATAGGTATCGTCGCCATCCACCAGCACATAGATGTCAGCCTCGATGTCGGCGAACATGCGCCGCACGACGTTGCCCTTGCCCTGGCGCGATTCGTTGCGCACCAGCGCGCCCGCCTGGCGCGTGCCCGGCGCGGTCCGATCCTTGGAATTGTTGTCATAGACGTAGATGACCGCGCCGGGCACGGCGGCGCGGAAATCCTCAACCACCTTGGTGATGGCCGCTTCCTCGTTATAGCAGGGCACCAGCACCGCGATGTTCATGATTTCCTCGCAAGCGGGCACCACTGATAGGTACCGATGAGGTTTGTATCGAATTGCTGGCACTCCGGCCAGCGGATGGCAAGACGGTAGTCGGCCAGCGCGTCACGGGCGCGGCCCATATCGCCTGCATCGGCGATCAGATAGAGATCGCCGCCGGCGGTAAGATGCGATGCCACCCGTCGCATCATCTCCCGGGTCAATCGCGTGCCGTCGCGGGGCTGCACCATCCAGCCGTCAATCCTCAGAACCGGAATCTTCGGCGGCAGGGTGGTGGCGATGAAGCCCATGGGCGCGTCACCGGTCATCACCACCATTGTCTTACCCGGATGGGGAATGGGGGGCAGCGCCGCGTCGACATAAGGGTCTTCGACCGGCGCGCGTTCCAGGAAATCACTGCGGGCGGTGAGCAGGCAGGCGGCACACAGCGCGCCGAGCATCAGATAGCGGCTGCGCCGCGACAGCGGCAACAGCCCCACCGCGGCAATGATCAGCACCGGCGCCAGCATTTCGTACAGGATGATGTAGCGATAGATGGCGAAGAACTTGAGCCAGGCAAAATAGCTGGCGGCGAAAAAGGCGAACAGGATGGCGGCGACACGCTTTTCGATCAGGGAATCGCGGCTTTCACGCCGCGCCAGCCACAGGATTCCCGCCGCGATCACCAGCAGGTAAGCCAGCAGGACGCGAATATCCTGAAAGCCCAGATCGTCGGCGACATGCCAGTCCAGCGTGAAGAGGACCGGGAAAAACAGCTGACGCCAGAAATGGGTGGGCACGAATCGCAGGTCGCGATAGGGCGCGGCCAGCGCCAGCGGCGATTTCCAATAATCGTTGAAATAGGGAAACAGCGGATTGCCGGTGAGCTGATACATGTACAGCATCCAGGGTCCGCTGAAGATCAGAACGCCGATCACCCCTGCCACGCCGGCTGCCAGCAGCCGCGTCACCTGATGCTTCCAGCTTCCACCCAACGCCAGCAGCGCGGCTGCGAAACCGACACAGAAGGGCATCTCCGGCAGCTTCAGGCCCATCGCCATGCCCGTGACAAGTCCCGCCGCTGCCGAGATCGCGGCTGCTTTTCCCAGCGGGCCCTGGCGCAGCGTGTCGCGCTTGAGCACCAGAATGGCGAGGCCCGTCAGCACGAACACGCTCATCACATTGTCGTAATAGGTGGTGCCGAACTCGGTCAGGGTCAGCGCCCCCACCAGCCCCAGCAGCGACAGAGCGCCCGCCATGATCTTGATATCGGCCGGTTCGACATTCACGCGCAGCGCGGAGCGCGCCATCAGGTAGAGCGGCACAATATTGGCGCCCTGTGCCGCGCCCAGCATCCCCAGCGCAATCCAGGCGCGGGTGTGGGTGGCCAGCCAGTAAAAAGGAATATCGAGGTAGGGGTTGTAATAGCTGGCCTGGTGCGCCACCGCGACGTCCATGGCCATGCGATGGTTCAGCAGCGCATAAGGCGCATACCAGTGATAGTTCCGGAAATCCCAGCTGGTGTCCTTGCCCAACAGGATGACGAATCCCGCCCAGAACAGGAGCGCCAGGCCTAGGAACGCATATTCGCGGGCCGTGAGGCGATTGGGCAGGAGCATAAGGGAGCGGGAGCCTGAACTTGCCGGCCCGTTCTAGCCTGTCCCGGCGGCTTCGATAAGGCCTTTCGCTGGAACGGGTTAGCAGCCTCGGGAGAGGGGCCGATCTGCGTCTCAGTCTATGTCCGGCTCGATCGCGATATTGCGCAGGAACTGAAGGGTACAGGCCCGCCAGGAATGGCGCTCGGCAAAGGCTCTGGGGGTCAGGGGGCCCGGGCGTTTGGCCATCTCCAGCGCTCCCAGGCAGGCGTTGCGCAAATCCTCGTCCAGCACGGCCACATCGGGGCCTCCGGGCACCTCCGCGCCCACCACGTCGCGGGGACCTTCCACCGGATAGGCGGCCACGGTCAGCCCGCAGGCCAGTGCCTCCAGGATCACCAGGCCGAAGGTGTCGGTGCGGCTGGGAAAGACAAAGACGTCGCTGCCGGCGTATGCGCGGGTCAAGGCCGCGCCACTCAGGGCACCC
>Ga0193753_10002210_pt1 | contig 15701 bp, 15 predicted proteins | sample H1c2metaG_FD_144925 | JGI IMG/M metagenome (GOLD analysis project Ga0193753, IMG submission 144925) | Soil microbial communities from a riparian zone of the East river system, Colorado, United States - H1c2 | ecosystem: Environmental > Terrestrial > Soil > Riparian zone | place: USA: East... | reverse complement strand
CGCATCCGGATCGGTAACTCCGTCGCCCGCGGTCGCGCTCGAAACCAAGTATTACGCCGGCTTTCTGCAGGACGACTGGAAAGCTACCAGCACTCTCACGCTGAACCTTGGTGTGCGTTACGAGTATGAGACGCCCCGGCTCGATCGCTACGACCAACTCGCCAATTTCAATTACACCGCCGTGCCTCCATTGAATGCTCCGGGGCTCAGTCTACACGGAACACTGGCGTTTCCGGGTGTCGCGGGCCTCTCCCGCTATCAGTCCAACCCGGACAAGAATAATTTCGGTCCGCGCGCGGGCTTCGCCTGGCGTCCCATTTCGAAAACCGTTCTTCGCGGCGGCGCTGGAATCTTCTACGGAAACAATTGGGGCGCTGGCGGCTCTCCGGCATCCTTCGGCGTCAGCGGATTTAGCGCCGCAACGAACGTGGTATCCAGTCTCGATGGCATCACGCCGGCTGCAACGCTCACCAATCCCTATCCCGCGGGACTCAATCGAGCGACCGGCAGCGACGCCGGAGGAGCCACTCTCCTCGGTCAGAGCGTCAGCTTCTATGACCGCAATAACCTCACCCTTACACGATTCAATACAACTTCGATATCCAACGCGAACTACCGATGGCATGGCTGCTCGACGTTGGCTATGTCGGCACGCACAATCTGAAGCTGCCCGCCAATCAGACGCTCAGTCAGTTGCCGGATTCCGCTCTCGCTCTCGGCGACGGGTTGCGCACCCAGATCGCCAACCCGTTCTCTAGCCAGATTGCCGTCGGTCCGCTGGCCGCAAAAACCGTATCCCGCGCCCAACTCCTCCTTCCGTATCCGCAGTTCACCGGAGTCACCTCGGTTGGCGCCAATTGGGCCGCGTCTCGTTACAACGCTCTCCAAGTGAAGCTCGAGAAACGATTCTCAAAGGGCTTCACCATACTCGCTTCCTACTCTTGGTCGAAGATGATGGATCAGAGCACCGGTTCATTCAGCGGCGAAACGTTGGGCGGCGGCGCGATCCAGAATTACAACAATCTGCGAGCCGAGTGGAGTCCCTCCCAACTCGACCAGACACATCGCCTCATCGTGAATACCGTCGTCGAGTTGCCGTTCTTCCGCGGCCAGAAAGGCCTCGCGGGCCATGTCCTGGGTGGTTGGGAGCTCGGCATTCTCGGTTCGTTTTATAGCGGCAGCCCGCTGGGCGTCACGTCTGCCGTCAACGGAACGTTTTCGCAAGGTGGCGGGCAGCGCCCGAATTGGAACGGCCTGAATCCCGGCATCGACGATCCAACACCGGTCGAGTGGTTTAACACCGCGGTCTTCAGCACGCCGCCCGCCTACACCTTCGGTAATGCTCCGCGCTCTTTCAACGGCGCGCGCAGCGACTGGACGCGCCAGGTCGACCTTTCGCTTCACAAGAACACGCATCTCACCGAGCGCCTGATGTTACAGATTCGCGCCGACGCGTTTAATATTTCGAACACCGTGGTCTTCTCCCCGCCGAACACCTCATTTGGATCGAACGTATTCGGAACGGTCACCTCGCAGGCCAATCAGCCTCGGGTGCTCCAGTTCGCATTGAAACTCATATTCTGAGGAAGTCACACTCTATGGATCGACGAACATTTTTGAAAGCAACCGGACTGGGCGCCGCCGCGTTGCAAGCCAGGCAGCAACAGCCGAACCCCGCGCTGAATGGACTCGGCATTCAATATCAAGGCCAGCCGGCGGGCCATCACATCCCCAATCCGCCGGTTCCGGACAGGCCGAACATTCTTTGGATCTTCGGCGATCAGTTCCGCGCCCAGGCGCTCAGCTTCAATGGCGACCCAAACGCCCGCACGCCGAATCTCGAGCGCGCCGAAGTCAACGGCGTCAGCTTCACCGGCCACCTCTCCGGCTTTCCGCTATGCTGTCCGTTCCGCGGGTCGTTGCTCACTAGCCGGTACCCGCACCATTGCGTCCCCGGCCACGAGTATCCGTTGCCCGAAGGTCAAAAAACGATCGCCAGCGTGTTCAACACCAACGGTTACGACACCGCATATTTCGGCAAATGGCATCTCGGCGGCTTCCACGAATCCAACGGCCGCGCCGCGTTCTTCATCACCGATCCGAACCGCCGCGGCGACTTTGAACACTGGACCGGATACGAGAACAACAACAGCCAATGGGATTCGTGGGTTCACGGCGGCAGCGGCAAAGACGCCTTCCATTACCGGCTGCCCGGATATGAGACCGATGCGTTGACCGACCTCACCATCAACTATCTCAAGGAGCAAGGCGAGGCTCACAAGAACGGCCAAGGCAAGCCGTTCTTCGCCGTATTAAGTGTGCAACCGCCCCACGACCCATGCGTGGCGCCCGCCAAATTCATGGCCAACTACGAGCCCTCCAAAATCGAATTGCGGGCCAACACGGCCAAGGTTCCCCGCGTGATCGAGCGCGCCCGAATCGAGTTGGCCGGCTACTATGCGCAAATCGAGAACCTCGATTGGAATTATGGCCGCATCATCGAAACACTGGAGGAGACCGGTCAACTCGAAAATACCCACGTCTTCTTCTTCGCCGACCATGGCGAATCGATGGGATCCCACGGCATGTTCCGGAAAGTGAATCCCTACGACGAAGCGATTCGCACGCCCATGATTATCTCCGGGGGCCGCGCCACATACGATGGTTGGAAGCGCGGACGCCTGCCGCTGCTCTCCAACAGTGTCGACATCGCGCCCACGACGCTCGGCCTTTGTAACATCAAGAAGCCCGAATGGATGGAGGGTAACGACTACTCGCATTACCGCATTCAGAAACCGGCCGCCGGTCCCGAGCCCGATTCCGCCTATCTCCAGAACGTTATTCCGGTAGGCCATCCCGACAGCATCAACACGCCGTATCGCGGCCTGGTCACCAAGGACGGCTGGAAGTTCGTTGCCTTTGAGAATCTGAGTTGGTTGATGTTCAACCTCAACGAAGATCCCTATGAGGAGGCCAACCTCGCGCAGAATAATGGCTTTCGCGCCGAGCGCAAGCGCCTGTTGAGCCGCCTCAAACAGTGGGTCGCCGATACCGGAGACAAATTCGAACTCCCCGCCAGCTAGGAGCGCACAAGCCGCCCCCGGCGGCTCGCAAAGTTCAGCAAACGAGAGCGTCGATTCGCCGGGGCGAGTCTGTTGTGCGCGTTTACTAGAGTCAGCCTTACCAGAGCACTCGTACGCCCAATTGAATCACTCTCGGCACCGTGTCCAGGCTGCTGTTGAACTGCGGCTGCACCGTGCCAAAATTCGGATCGAAAGCATTCGCGTTGAATCGCGTCGTCAGCCAGTTGTAGTGATTGAAAACATTCGTCGCCGTGGCGCGAAAATCCACTTTCAGCTTCTCCCATACCGAAATCGTTTTCCCTAGCGAGAAATCCACGAAGACTTGCGGCTTCATGAAAAGCGTGCTGGAGTTCGAAGACTCCGCCGAGAACGTTCCCCCCGGACCCGGAGGCAGCGTGTAAACAAGCTAATTGTAAGTCGAATAGTCGCTCCCGCAGCCGCCTGCACGCTATATGGCATCGGGCTTATATTGCCATTCGCATCCTCGCTCAGCACGCAGTTACTCCATCCGCGCACGCTCGACGAGCTCCAATCGATGTTCTGGGCATTCGCCGGCTTCCGCATAACAGCGTTGTTAGGCAGCGCCGCCGGTTCGCCGGTCTGAATATTCACCGACGGAGCAACCACCCAGCCGCCCAGAAAGAAATCCGCGATTCGATTGCCGCCCAAAGTAAACATACGGTCCCGGCCGAACGGCAGATCGTAACTGCCGAAGACTTTGAACACCTGCGGATGTTCGAGATAGTATGGGCTCCGCTGCGGGATGTTCTGATACTGATCCATCCAACCCCACTGCTCGATCTGTTTCGACCACGTGTAACTCGTATTGAACGTCAGCCCGTGTGAATAGCGATGCGCATAGCTGACCTGCAAAGCGTTGTACCAATCCTTGCCGATGTTCGCTCCGATTTCCTGTATGTCCCAGAACTGCGGGTATGGCCGGTTGTTATCAAAATTCCACGGGTTTAGAAAGGTGCTCTTGCTGCCCGCCGCCGTCACTCCGTAAAGCGGAAACGGCCCCGGAATTTCGCACTTCGCCGCAATACCGCCGCTCATTTCGTTACACGGCTCCATGAATGCGGCGCTTGGCACGTTCACCTGAATATTTCCCGCATAGTCTCGAACCCGGTTCCCTACGAAAGAAACATCCAGCACGCCGTTCTGCGTAACCCGGTATTGGAAGCCGAAAGAAAATTCGTGCGCATGCGGCATCTTGTAATGCGGGTTCCAGAAGTTGAAACCCGTGCTGAGCCCCGTCAGCCCGCCCAGCGACGCGCCGGTGGGTTGAGTGATCCCGCTCGGAAATGGATTGCTTAGCAAGTTTGGAATCGGCGTTACCGGATTATTCGCCGTAACCAACGGAGTGCTCGCCGAAAAGCCAATATTTTGCAGCATGCCGTTGTCCTGGAAATTTGTATAGAACCGGCCATACCCGCCGCGAATCACCAGCCTGTCGGAAACCTTGTAAGCCACCCCGATTCTGGGCTGAATATCGTGGTAGTCGGTCGCGAACGGATGCGCCGATTGGCCGCCCACGCCGGCGAACGTAAGCGCTCCTTTGAGATCCGCCAATTCCGGAAACTGGCCGATCACCGAAGCCGGAATCTGCGGTACCAGAGGACTCGCCGCCTTCTGATCGAAGCCATCGTTCAATTGGTTGTACCGCTCCGTCGGCGGCGCGTTGACCTCATAGCGAAGACCATAGTTAATCGTCAACCGGCGGTTCACTTTCCAAGTGTCCTGAATCCAAGGCGCGATATACCAACTTGAATAAAATAGCGCCGGGTTGATATTCGCGCTGCCATTCGAGGGAGTTCCCAAAAGCAGCGTCGCGATCTCGTTTCCGCTCTCGCTCGCCGACGTCGAAGACTGTTGCGTCATGTCGGTCGCCGTGTTGAACGTGAACGGCGCCCCCGCGTGATACGTCTGATAATGCGTCAAACGCAAATCGAGGCCGGCCCTCACGTTGTGATTGCCGAAGAACTTGTTCAAGCTGCCTTCCAGGCTGTACGTCTCGGTATTCGTAACATCGCTGAAGCACCCGCGACTCCCTTACATCTCGTGCTCGGACCCGAAACGCACGGCGCTTATGCGACGCCTATCTATCCCGCCCCACCCGAAGCCTATCCGCTATTCGTCAACACCGGCCGCTCGCTCCTGGCGCCCATCTGGGCATGATTTTCACCAACGAAGCCTTGGGCGTCGGCAGCATGAATGCCGTGGTGACGACCGCGGCCACGGTTCGCGCGCTCGGCACCAGTTCGGAGATATTGCCCGAGCGCCCGGCCATGATGTCTCTTCTTCACGGCCGCGACACCGTGTTGTTCGGCGCTCCCGTCGACAGTCAGGTGATTTCTCAAATCCTCTCAGACACGCCCTTGAGCGTCGTCTAGGACGAAAACGTCAAGGAATTTGTGATTCGCGATCGTTCAAACGGAAACATTCTGGCGCCGGAGAAAGAGGCCAACGGCGATTTCCGGACGGTCTACGGCTTGGTGACCGTACTGAACAACCGCGAATCCGACCACGGCCGCTTGGGAATGACCGTGTTCTCCGGGATCACGGGGGTGGGCACCTATGGCGCGGCCGAATTCTTCACGTCGCCCAAGGCTCTGCGTTCTTTGCGCGCCGCCTTCGCCCGCGAGGGAATCTCCGGTTTCCCTCCGGCCTACCAAGTCCTCATTAAATGTAAGTTCGAAAATATGCTGCTGGTCGCCGAAGAATACCAGTCCCACCGCGTCTTGAAGCGAGCCGACTAAAGCTTTTTATCCGGATTCGGCAGCATAATCTCCCGAATCTGCGCATCGAGCTCATGCGACGCTTCAATAAACTGCCGCAGTGTCCGCGCCGTCGGCCCAAACGTATCGAAGCCCTCAATCGCCATGCCGTCCTCCGCATACGAGCGCTCGAAGTCCGGAAATTTCTTCCGCAGTTCGCTGACAATCTTCGGATCGACCGGCACATCGATTCGATTCTCGACCGTCACATCGCTGGCATTGAAACGCACCTGCCACTTATGCGGCGGCGAAATCACCAAATCGCCGCCAATCAGTTCACTCCAGTGCATATGATTGCGAAACGCCGCCGCCAGCACCCGCACCCGATACCCGCGTTCCTTAAAAATCTTGTAGGTCTTCTTGGCAACCGCCACGCCGGCCCATTCGAGATACCCCGGCTCGGTGATGATGTTGCGCTTCTCCATCACAACCTTCAGCCAATCGTCCAGCCGCCCAACCATGATCGTGCACACCGGCCCCATCGCCGAAATGTCCTTGCCCTCTTTTTCGCGCCGCCGGAACCCGCGCTCCATCGCTTCGGCGACCGCAATGCATTGCGGCAAATTGAAGCAAACCGTCGCGTTGATCACCACGCCCCGGTAAGTCGCCTCCTCGATCGCCGGAATGCCGGCCGCAGTCACCGGAATCTTCACGATCATGTTCGGCCCAAGATTGCTGAACCGCACCGCCTGCTCGACTAGCGCCTGCGGATCGCGATAAAAACGCGGATCGGTCTGAATCGAGAGCCGCCCGTTGCGCCCTTTGTGTGCGTCGAAAACAGGTTTCAAGAGCGCCGCGCGCGTCGCCGAAATCTCTTCCACGAGCTTCCACGCGATCTGGTCCTCCGTCGCCCGCGGCATCTCCCGGATCAACGCCGCGATCCGGTCTTTCCAAAGGTGCATCTCCTGCTTAAGCAGGTCCAAAACGATAACCGGATTGCAGGTAGCCCCCACGGCTCCATGCGAAATGGAGTACTTCAGTTCCTCGAGCGTGGCCGAGTCGTTCCACAAACACGTGGGCGTCGTTTCGGTCATTTCATGCAGCGGGCTCTTATATGTGGTGCCAGTCATGGTGGAAAAACGATAATATCAATCCTAGCTTGCCCTTAAAAGAGGTCTGCGAGTAATCTTGAGATTCGGTCTTAAAATCTAACACACATGGCAACTGCACAAACAACCAACTTTTTGAACTGCATAAACGGGGATTGGCGCGTCGGCAGTTCTTCAGAAACCTCGAATATATTCAATCCCGCCACTGCCGAGGTACTGGCGAAAACATCGCTTGCCGACGCCGCCGACGTCAACGCCGCCGTCGCCGCAGCTTCCGCGGCCTTCCCGGCCTGGCGCCGCACTCCGCCCCAGAACCGCATCCAGTTTCTCTTCAAATTCAGGACCCTGCTCGAGCAACGCGGCGATGAAATCGCCCGCCTGACCACCCAGGAAAACGGCAAAACCTTCGTCGAATCGCGCGCCGAACTACAGCGCGGCATCGAAAACGTGGAAGTAGCCTGCGGCATCCCGGTTCTGATGCAGGGCTACAACCTCGAAGACGTCGCGAGCGGCCTCGACGAAATCATGATCCGGCAGCCGCTCGGAGTCACCGCCGCCATTACGCCATTCAACTTTCCGACCATGATCCCGTTGTGGTTCCTGCCCTACGCGATTGCTTGCGGCAACACATTCGTCTTGAAGCCGTCCGAACGCGTGCCGCTCAGTGCGCGCCTGTTGGTTGAGTTGCTGCACGAAACGGGCCTCCCCAAAGGCGTTGTAAATCTCGTGGTCGGCGGCAAACCGGCGGTCGACGCGCTTCTGCACCACCCCGACGTCCGCGCCATCAGCTTCGTCGGCTCCACGCCGGTTGCGAAATATATCTACACCGAAGGCTCAGCCCACGGCAAGCGTGTCCAATGCCAGGGCGGCGCGAAAAACTACGTCGTCGTCATGCCCGACGCCGATCTCGACATGAGCGCAAAAATCGTCAGCGACAGCGCCTTCGGTTGCGCCGGCCAGCGCTGCCTCGCAGTTTCCGCCGCCATCACTGTCGGTGACGCAACCAAGCCATTCACCGACGCCATCTCAGCCATCGCCACCAGCCTGAAAGTCGGCAACGGACTCGGCGACGGCGTGCAGATGGGTCCGGTCATTTCGCCGGCGAGTAAAGCGCGCATCGAAGGCTTGATCGGCAAAGGCATCAGCCAAGGCGGCCGCGCCATCATCGATGGCCGCAATCCGAAAATCGAAGGCGGCGAGCAAGGCTCGTTCCTGAAGCCAACGATCCTGACCGACATCGCACCAGACAGCCCTCTCACTACGACCGAAATCTTCGGCCCGGTCCTCGCTATGCAATCCGTAAACGATCTCGACGCCGCGATCGATATCCTCTCGCGCAGCGCCTACGGCAACCAGGCGTCCATCTTCACCTCGAGCGGCAGCAGCGCGCGCAAGTTCCGCTACGAAGCGCCCTGCGGCAACATCGGCGTCAACATCGGCGTCGCCGCGCCCATGGCCTACTTCCCCTTCAGCGGCTGGAAAGACAGCTTCATGGGCGTGCTCCACGGGCAAGGTCGCGACGGCGTGGAATTCTATACCGACAAAAAAGTCGTGGTCGAGCGCTGGCCCAAAGAATGGTCGCGCAAGTTCTAACAGCTCACTAAATCGCGCGCCACTTCGTCACTACACTCGATTTAATCGGATCCGTCTTGGCCGCCGCTCGATACGCCCGCCACGCTTGAATGTGCGGCGTCGCGTCATGCGCTTCATGCGCCGCTTTGTTCACGAACTCTTCATAGAACATGAATTTCGCCGGATTCTCCAGGTCGCGGTGCAGGTTGTAAACCAGGCATCCCGGCTCACCGCGTGTCGGCCCCACTAATCCAAGCAGATGCTCGGCCAATTCTTCCTCATGGCCCGGTACTGCTTCTAAATGCACGTTCAAAATAAAGTGATTGTCGTTCATTTCCCTATCTCCGCCCAGGCATTCGTCCTGGCGCTTTCAAGAACCGTATCGAGCACCTTCAACTGCCGCAGGCCATTTTCAAATGTCGGATATTCAATCGCCGCCGCACGATCGCTCACGGTGCGATAAAAGCGCCGCAGCGTCTGCTTGAACGTATCGTCGTAGCCTTCGCTATGCCCGCCCGGAAGGTCCGCATAAGGCCGCGCCTTCTCGAGCAGCAGCGATGGGTCTTTAATCACAATCCGGTTCGCGGAATTGCGTTCGCCAACCCAAAGTTCGTCCGGCCGTTCCGCGTCCCAGGCTAGACCGCTCTTCGTCCCAAAAATTTCAAGGAACAACCGATTCTTCCGCCCCGCCGAAATCTGGCTCACCGTCATGGCACCCCGCGCGCCATTCTCCAACCGGAAAATCATCGCGCCAAAATCTTCCGTGGCGATCGGCACTTCCGTATACTCGTTCGGCTCGAGGCTCTTGCCCGCGAAAGTCTCCACCGGTCCTTTAGGTTTCTTGCGCGTCTTGTGAAACGTATGCAAATCGGCGCAGACCGAACGCAATCGCAGCCCGGTAACAAACTCCGCCAAGTCGCACCAATGCGAGCCAATATCCGCAAACGTCCGCGACGGCCCCACTTCGATCCGCCAGTTCCAATCCGTGTCATAGAGCAGCCAGTCCTGCGAATACGTCCCCTGCACGACTTGCACCTCTCCAACGTCCCCCGCCTCCACCATCGCGCGCATGTTCTGGACTTGCGGATACGCGCGGATATTGTGAAAAGTGCAGTTGGCGAGTCCGGTCCGCTTCGCGAGCGCGACCAGTTCTTCTCCTTCCGCGACCGAAGTGCCAAGCGGCTTTTCACACACCACGTGCTTGCCCGCGACGAGCGCCGCCTTCGCCATCGGAAAATGCAAATTGTTCGGCGTCAGTATGTGTACCGCCTCGATCCCGGGGTCCGCCAGAAACTTTCGGTAGTCGCCCGACGCCTCCGGAATCCCAACCTGATTCGCAAAAGCCTGCGCGCGCTCCTGGCTCGATCCCGCCACTCCTGCTACCTCAACATTTCCGAGCCGCCGCGCCGCCTCCGTGTGTACGCGGCCCATGAACCCCGTACCGAAAACCGCAATCCTGATCTTCTTCATAAGTCTGCTGAACTAAAGTATCTCAACGCCTCCGAATCTGGTACGCCGTCTCGCTTTTGCGCTCTACCACCCGTTTAGGCTTTGTGATTATCGCCTAATGAGCTATAATTCCTGGTGTCTCGTACCAATTCCCGATGCCGCCAGCCACTAGAGCCGAAGTTTATCGCAGCCAGGTTCTGGACAGGACCTTTCAAATACTGGACATTTTGGCCGATGACGGCCCCGCCCATGGCGTCACGGAGCTGGCCGAAAAGCTGAGCCTGCACAAGAGTACAACCCACCGCCTCATCATGGTGTTGGAATCCAGCCGCTACGTGGAAAGAGACACTGCGACTGGCAAGTACCGCCTCGGCTCGCGCATTCTCGAGCTCGGTCTTTCTGCTCTTTCGCGGCTCGATCTCTACGAAGTAGCGCGCCCGCACCTGCGAAATCTCGTGGCCGAATCCGGCGAGACCGCCCACATCGGTGTCATGCGCAACGGCGAGATTATCTCGATCGTAAACGTCGAAAGTACCCAAGCCCTGCGTACCCCAAGTACTGTGGGTACGAGCCATCCCTCCCATTGTTCTTCGCTCGGAAAAGCTATCCTCGCCTTCAGTCCCGCCGAAGCCGTCGATTTGTTTCTGGAGGGCCGCAACATGGAAAGCTACACTCGCAATACCATCACCTCGGACGAAGATTTTCGTAAGGAAATCGAAGCCATCCGCCGCAGTGGATACGCCATTGACGACGAAGAACGCGAGGAAGGCCTGCGTTGTATCGGAGCTCCCGTGCGCGACAGTTCCGGAGAAGTCATCGCCGCCGTGAGCATCGCCGGTCCCGTGTTTCGTATCACCCGTGATCGCACGGCTAGCTTAGCCGCGGCCGTAGTCAAATCCGCCGGACAAATCTCGGACGCCTTGGGCTACCGCCGCTCAAATGGACGCTCCGCTACCTAAGATTTCGTTTTTTTAGACGAAGTCTCAAATTTGTCCTGGTCCCTTGTATACTGTGTGGAGTTCGTCATTTTCATGACGGTGCGCTTCCCCATATATGGCCTTATTGTCAGTAGAGAAAACCCTGACCCTCGCCGCAGCTAAGCAAATTGCCCAGGCAGCCGAGACCCTTGCCGCCGCGAACCACTGGAACGTGGTCATTGCCATCGTAGACAGCGGCTCCAACCTTCTCTATCTCGAGCGGATGGACGGCGCGCTCGTAGGCAGCGTTGTCATCTCCCAACACAAAGCGCGCACGGCCGCTCAATTCAAGTGCCTTACCAAAGACTTCGAAACCGGTCTCGCGGCAGGCTCCACCAGTCTTCTAAAGCTCGACATTCTTCCCTACGAAGGCGGCGTCCCCATCATCGCCGATGGATCGATCGTAGGCGCCATCGGAGTGAGCGGTGGAACGCCCGCCCAGGATGGCCAGGTTGCCCAAGCAGGTTCCGACTGGCTCGGGAGTGCGTTGAAATAATGCAGCTCGGCTTCGTCAGCGCCATTGTGCCGGATCTCGCCTTCGAAGAAGTACTGGCATTCGCGGGCACCACCGGCTACGATTGTGTCGAAGTGATGTGTTGGCCGAAAGGCGCCGCCGACCGCCGTTACGCGGGCGTCACCCACATCGACGTGAACGCCCTCAGCGTCTCACGTATCCAGGACCAACTCGCTGCCACCGGCGTCGCCATCAGCGGCCTCGGTTACTATCCGAATCTGTTAATCCCGGATGAAGCAGAAGCGAAAGCCGCCGCATCCCATCTCAAGCAGGTGATGCGCGCCGCCCAAACTCTGAAGCTGCCCGTTGTCAGTACCTTCATCGGACGCGATTGGACCCGCTCGGTCGACGACAATTGGCCCCGCTTCCTTGCCGTGTGGCCCGACCTGATCAAATTTGCCGAAGACCACGGCATTCGCATCGCGATTGAAAATTGCCCCATGCTGTTCACGCGCGATGAATGGCCGGGCGGCAAGAATCTCGGCTCGAGCCCCGCTCTCTGGCGGCGTATGTTCGACGAAATTCCAAGCCCGAATTTCGGCCTGAACTACGATCCGTCTCACTTGGTCTGGCAGCAGATGGATTACATCAAGCCGCTGCGCGATTTCAAGTCCAGGATTTTTCGCGTGCATTTGAAAGACGCCCGGGTCGACCAGGACCGGTTGGACGAAGTGGGCGTCCTCGCGCACCCGCTTGAGTATCACTCGCCCAAACTGCCCGGACTCGGCGACGTCAATTGGGGACGCTTTCTGTCGGTGTTGGGCGACACGGGCTACGATGGCCCGATCTGCGTGGAAGTGGAAGATCGCGCCTACGAAGCAAATTTGGACGCGCGTAAAAGGGCTCTCGCACAGAGCCACGATTATATTCGGCAATTCATAAGGGGAGAAAACTAAATGGAACGGCGGCGAATCGGTTCTCTTGAAGTTTCAGTGGTGGGGCTCGGCTGCAACAATTTCGGCTGGCGCATCGACAAACAAGCCACTAAGGCAGTTGTCGACGCCGCGCTCGACGGCGGAATCAACTTCCTGGACACGGCGGACATGTATGACACCGGCAAGAGCGAGGAATTTCTCGCCGATGCCTTGCGCGGCCGCCGCAACGAGGTCGTCCTGGCCACCAAGTTCGGCTTCAGCATGGGCGAAGGCAAATCGGGCGCAAGCCCCGCCTACGTGCGCCAGGCCCTCGACGCCAGTCTGCTGCGCTTGGGTACCGATCGCATCGATCTGTATCAACTGCACACACCCGACCCGGCCACGCCCATCGCCGATACGCTAGGTGCGCTCAAAGATCTGGTGAAAGCGGGCAAGATCCGGGAAATCGGCTGCTCCAATTTTTCGGCCGACCAGCTTCGCGAAGCGGCCGGCGGTTTCGCCAGTGTGCAGAACGAGTACAGCCTGTTCCATCGCGCTCCCGAAGCCGATGTGATACCGGAATGCAAACGCTCTGGCGTCGCATTCATTCCGTACTTCCCGCTCGCCAACGGCCTGCTGACTGGCAAATACCGCAAAGGCCAACCGCTGCCTGAAAACAGCCGCGGCAAAGACGCCTTTGGGCCGACCGTGTTCACCGATCGCAATCTCGACATCGTCGAATCGCTGATTCGCTTCTCGATGCTGCATGGACACTCGCTGCTCGAACTCGGCGTCTCCTGGCTCGCCGCGCAGGATACTGTGGCATCCGTGATCGCCGGCGCCAGAACACCAGACCAGGCAAAAACAAACGCCGCCGCGGCCGCCTGGCACTTGAGCAAAGCCGAATTGGCCGAAGTCGACGAGATAGTAATGCAAGCCGCCTAGTAGCCGCTTTGCGATCACCTGCGAAGCCTTTCCACAATTCGCTCTGCATCGGCGACTTCACGATCACTACCCCTTATTGCGATCGCGTGTGACAGAGGTAAAGAAATCACCCGCGACAGTCTTGCGCCTTTGCGAATCAGGTTCGCTTTTCTGACAAGACTCTGGACACTCGTTTCCGGAAAAGAAAAAATGCGCAACTCAGCCGCATCGCTCTCGCTTGGCATTTTTAGCCTGTTCGAGTTCGGCTCCTCAAAATTTGCCACTTGGGGATAAGCTATTGCGCCGAGTAGCCACGTTGCTAAGCTCGCTTGCCAAGATCGCCCCCTCATTACCAATGCACCTGCTGCTGGGTAGGAAACAACTTGTTGCGTTTCTCCCAAAGCTTGTATGGCATTTACAAGTTCCTGAAAGTCTTGAGGGTTTGCGGAGTGGGTCGGCCGCGCGCCCGTAGCGCCTACCGTGACGTCACGCCATACAAGAACTGCGTCCTCATCGTTATCGGGAAGAAAATATTCGTGGCCGCCGAAGCCTGGGTTCGGCGCGTCAAGTTCTCCAGCAAGCCACTCCGCCAGGTCTGCTTCTTTGGAACTCGTTCGAACCGTAATGGTCTTCTGGGTCCTATCAAAGAATAATTTTTGAACGTTGACGATAACGTGTAGCGTGCGACTGACTTCCTGAGCGTTGATCCGCGTGAAGGTTAACTTCCGCTCGACTATCTGGTTACTGCTATTTGAACCACGCGTCCAAAGAGTGGGTGCCTGAGCAAATGGAGCGATATGGCTGGACCCAACGAGCGCAGAGTGAACTGGTCCGCATAGATTCGGAAGAACGAAGATCAGTGCGGCGCCTGCTTTGAGAAGTGATAATTGGCAAGGGAAGAACTTCAAGAAAATTCGCCTTTAACTACAGTGCGACGGCGCGTAGCGCCCGTTCGGCAGCGTTGTTGTCGATTTCAAGCTCACCGTCCCCACAATAACGTAGGAGAGCCGGGCAGCGTGCGAGTGCATAAGTGGTCGACGTTTTACGCCAGCCGGCAAATGGCGCTGAGCATCCGCCCGGCGTTCGCGGGTTCTCGCCGAAACGAGAAGAAATATTCCGGCAAACAGAACGTGCAGAGGCCCGAATCGGAAATGTGCTCCGGCGCTATTCCCGCGGCGCGAAGCTGCCGGCGATTCGCCTCCACCAGATTCAGATGGCGTTTCCCCGTGAGCGGCGGCCACTCCGGAAACAGTCCGCTAAATTCGCGCGCCACTTCGAGACCCACTTCATAGCAACATTCGCGAATGCAGGGACCTATCGCCGCGTAAACATCGCCTGGATCGGTCTCGAACCAATCGCGCATCCTCGTAAGAGCACGCTGGCCGATACCAGCCGCGGTTCCGCGCCAGCCCGCGTGGACCGCCGCCACCGCACGGCGCCTGGTATCGAGAAGCAATATCGGAACGCAGTCCGCCGTGCGAACGCCGATGGTAAGGGAAACCGTGGTAGTCGCAACCCCATCTCCCTGGCAAACACGATCGGTTAGCCCGTGAGCATTGAAAACAGCGGCGGAGTGTATTTGCCGCAGCGTGACCTCGGCATGCGGGTTTCCCAAGCGCGTACCGAAGCCGTGACTCTGCCAGATAAATTCCTGAAAGGCGTCGCAGCGATAAATGCCGTCTTCGCCCAGCCGGAATGAATCCGTCACGCCCGCTTAGCGCCCACCGGCTCGGCCGCGAGCGTTATCTCGCGTTGCGCGCGGTACCAATCGAGGGTAAGACGCAACCCCTGCTCGAAGGAGAATTTCGGCGCATGGCCCAGCTCGCGGACCGCGGCCGTCGTATCGGCCTGCGAATCGCGCACGTCGCCCGCGCGCGACGGTCCGGATTTAGCCGGAAGATGCACGCCTTCGATTTTCTGTAGCAGCCGCCAAGTCTCGTTCAGCGTGAACCGGCCGCCATTGCCCGCGTTGAACGTCCTGCCCGATACGCCTTTCGCTTCCGCCGCCTTCAGAAGCAGTCCGACAACATCGTCCACGTACGTGAAATCGCGCGTTTGCTCGCCGTCGCCGAAGATCGTTGGACTGCGCCGTTCGAGAAGGCATGCCATGAAAATCGAAAGCACGCCGGAATACGGGCTCGAGGGATCCTGCCGCGGACCAAAGACATTAAAGAAACGCAGAGCGATCGTTTCGAGGCCAAAGCAATCCGAAAATACGCTCGCATAGTATTCCCCGAATAGCTTCTGCACGGCGTACGGAGACTTAGGACGCGGAGCCATCGACTCGGTCTTCGGCAACACGTCCGTATCGCCATAAGCCGAAGACGAGGCGGCGTAAATGACACGCCCCACTTTGCCTTCCGCCGCGGCACGAAACACATTGAAAGTGCCATCGATATTACTCGCGTGACTGGGACCTGGATTGTCGATCGATTTCGGCACCGACGGGATCGCCGCAATGTGGAACACGCGGTGCGCACCCGCGATGACCGGAGCCAGGCG
>Ga0193753_10002208_pt1 | contig 15722 bp, 14 predicted proteins | sample H1c2metaG_FD_144925 | JGI IMG/M metagenome (GOLD analysis project Ga0193753, IMG submission 144925) | Soil microbial communities from a riparian zone of the East river system, Colorado, United States - H1c2 | ecosystem: Environmental > Terrestrial > Soil > Riparian zone | place: USA: East... | reverse complement strand
CCGCGGCACTCGCGGTGCGCGCCGTGCGCGAGCTCGGTGTGCACGTGGCCATCGATGACTTCGGCACGGGCTACTCCTCGCTCGCATACCTCAAGCACTTCCCCATCGAAGCGCTCAAGATCGACCGCTCATTCGTCGCCGATCTCGGCCGCGATTCCAACGATGCGGCGATCTGCGCCGCCATCATCGCCATGGGCCGGCAGTTAGGCCTGAAGATCGTGGCCGAAGGCGTGGAGACGCAGGAGCAGCTGGACTTCCTGGCCACGCATGGCTGCACGCTGGCGCAGGGTTTCTACATTGCGCGTCCGGTCGAGGCCAAGGAGATGGCCAAGATGCTGCGCATTGGCGCGGACGGCACCGGAATCATTCCGCTCGCCGCGCCCACCAAGAAGGCCAATGACGTCCCTCTCGCCGACTACGAAGCCGCGGCGTTGCTCAAAGTCCGTTGATGGGGTCAGGCACCGTTTCCTAGTAAAGGGTGCCTGGCACCGTTTGCTAGGAAACGGTGCCTGACCCCATTTCCGTTCGCGGGCGGTGGAGTCAGCAATGGCGTCGCGCTCGCCGTGACCGGGCTCGTCGAACCGGTGGGCGGCGCGATCGGCGCCGCCGCGGTTTCACTCGCCGAGCCGCTGATGCCCATCATCCTGGGGATGGCCGCGGGCGCGATGCTGTTCGTCATCAGTGACGAAATCATTCCGGAAACCCACCGACGCGGCTACGAAAACGTCGCCACTTTCTCGTTGTTAGGTGGCTTCGTCGTCATGATGTTTCTCGATACGGCTTTCGGCTGACTCACTCCGTCTTGGGAAGGTCCGCTTCGATGCGCTCCATCATGTACTCGAAGAACGGATTCGAGCTCGCGCGCATGAGCGTCTCGGCGCCCACGATCAGCGCGCCACGTTCGCCGCGCACCGCCACCAGGCCGAGCCGCACACCAAAGTCTTCGTTCGGACCCGGCTCACTGCCATACAGCCCGTCCTGCAGCGGGAATGGCAGCGCCACATGTGACAGCGAATACAGGTCCTTGGGATAGAGCCGCCCCAACGCCTGGGTTTGCGTCTCGGTGGCGCCCGCTGCAACCGTGCGGGCTTCATCCGTCGCGGCATCTTGCGCGGCGTTACCCAGCACCGTAACCGCAAACGGCCGCGGCGCCGGCGGCAACAGGGACGCCAGCGCATCGGCCTGCGAGGGACGGATCATCGGACCGACTCCGGCGCGACGGTTGATGTCGAACAGCACCAGCTCACTGCCATTGGCCGGCAGCTTGCCGTACAGCGACTCGACCACGGCGCGCGTGGAAACGGTGGCATCGAGCACCGACTGGAACGTGAGCACCGGCGGTAGTTTGGTGAGCGCCCCGCTCTTCGCGGCGCGAACGAACTTCTCCTGCACCGCGCGCACCACCTGCGAGCTCTGCCGCGCGGCGTTCACCGGAAACGAGTTGTACTTGAACGGGTTGTATTCCGGCAGCACGTCGAGCCAGGCGGCCTTCGCGAACGACGGAAACGCGGCTGGCCAGCCGAGCACGCCGGCGAAACGCGCGAAACTCGTGATGCCCACCATCGGCGACAGCAGCACCAGCCGATCGGGCCGCGCCAGTTTCGGATCGGATAGCGAGTCGAGCGAATAGTTAAGCGCCAGCGCGCCCCCGTTCGAATAGCCGACGAGATGCAAAGGCACGGTGTCACCGGCCAATTCGCGCGCCGTGCGCACCGCGAGCCGCGTCGCCGCGGCCCAGGCTTCCCAGCGCGTGGTAGTCAGGCCGGCCGGCACGGTGCCGTGCCCCGGCATGCGCACCACCACCGCGACGAAGCCGTGCTCGACGTAACGCAGCGCGATGTGCCGCATGCTGTATGGAGAATCCGTCAGGCCGTGCAGCAGCACGACCGCCCCGCGCGGCGCACCCATCGGCGTGAGCACGAACGAGTGGTTCCAGTTCTGCGCGAAGTGCTGCGGATTGATCGGGCTCGCGGCGAAATATCGATTGATGGGAATCTGGTCTTCGGCCGCCAGCGCGTCGATGACTTCGCTTTGCACCTCGGCAAACGCGGCATTCTCCGCCACCACCCAGGCTTCCCAGTCGGCGGAGTCGATCTCCTGCGCATCGAGTTCGTGCGGCACCTGCGTGTGCCAGGGCTTGAGTGGCGGCGAGCGCCAGGCGTCGAACGCGCGTACGAACAGGATGGTGGCAATCACGATGGCAATCGCGAAGCCGATTCGGCGCAACCATTTCCTGACCCTGACGAGCACGCGCAACTCCTCGACGGGGCAAAGCCCCGCGAACTAGACGTTGAATCGGAAGTGCATCACGTCACCTTCCTTCACCAGGTATTCCTTGCCCTCGAGTCGCAGCTTGCCGGCATCCTTCGCGCCGGCCTCGCCCTGGTACTTGATGAAGTCGTCGTAGGCGATGACTTCGGCGCGGATGAAGCCACGCTCGAAATCCGTGTGGATCACGCCGGCCGCCTGCGGCGCCGTCGAACCCCCGCGCACCGTCCAGGCACGCACTTCCTTCACGCCCGCGGTGAAATAGGTCTGCAGGCCTAACAACTCGTAACCGGCGCGAATCACGCGGTTGAGGCCGGGCTCGGCGAGCCCGAGATCGCGCAGGAAGTCGGCGCGATCGGCTTCTTCGAGCTGGCTGATCTCCGCTTCGATGGCCGCGCACACGGGGACCACCACGGCGCCTTCGGTCTTCGCGCGCGCGGTCACCGCATCGAGATGCGGGTTGTTGGTGAATCCGTCTTCCTTGACGTTGGCCACGTACATCACGGGCTTCGCGGTGAGCAGGTGCAGCTCCTGGCTGTCGGCCTTTTCTTCCTTGGTGAGGCCCATGGAACGCACCGGCTTGCCGTCGTTCAGGTGTTTTTGCATGCGCTCGAACAGTTCTTTCTTGCGCGCCGCATCCTTGTCGCCGCCCTTGGCGGCCTTGGTATTGCGGTCGACGGCCTTCTCGACGGACTGCAGGTCCGTGAGCGCAAGTTCGGTGTCGATGATGTCGATGTCCGAGAGGGGATTCACGCGCCCCGACACGTGCACGATGTCGGCGTCTTCGAAGCAGCGCACCACGTGCGAGATCGCGTCCGTCTCGCGGATGTGCGCGAGAAACTTGTTGCCTAGGCCCTCGCCCTGCGACGCGCCGGCCACGAGGCCCGCGATGTCGACGAACTCGACCGTGGTCGCCACGATCTTCTCCGGCTCGACGATCTTCGACAGCGCGTCGAGGCGCAGATCGGGCACCGGCACGATGCCCACGTTCGGGTCGATGGTGCAGAACGGATAGTTCTCCGCCGCGATCTGCGCGCGCGTCAGCGCGTTGAACAACGTCGACTTGCCCACGTTGGGGAGACCCACGATGCCGCACTTGATACCCATCCAGCTACTCCGATTTCACGTTCGCCGCGGGCTTGCCGAGCGAATGCAGTTTGTTCATGGCGATCTGCGCTCCGGAGCGCAGCATCTGTTCTATCGCATCCGCGCCGGCAACGATGGTTTCGTCGATCGCGCGTTGCTCTTCCGCGCCGGCGCGCGTCAGCACGAAGTCCACGACTTCGTTTTTCGTTCCCGGATGGCCCACGCCGATGCGCAGCCTCCAGAAACCATCACCCTGCGCGGCGATGAGGTCGCGCAGGCCGTTGTGCCCGCCGTGGCCGCCGGCTTCCTTGAGCCGCACCGTACCGCTCGGCAGGTCGATTTCGTCGTGCGCCACCAGCATCTGCGCGGGTGTCATCTTGTAGAAACCCAGCACGCTCGAGACCGGTCCACCGCTTCGATTCATGAAAGTCATCGGCTTTGCGAGCCATAGCTCCTCGCCGCCGATTCGCACGCGCGCGAGTTCGGCTTGATGCTTGCCTTCGAAACGGAACGCACCGCCGTGACGACGCGCCAGTTCATCCACGAGCCAGAAGCCCGCGTTGTGGCGCGTGCGCGCATATTCCGGACCCGGATTGCCGAGGCCGACGATGAGTTTGAGTGCGTTCCCGGACATCTTGAGCTTGCGGGTGCCTGAAAGAAAAGGGACGAACCATCTGAGGTGCGTCCCCTTTTGCTAGCAAATGAGGAATGGCCCAAGGGGCCTGTCCCCATTTCCCCTCGCGTAAGAGTAGTTAGCAGACGGGAGGCGGACCCGAAGGCCCGCCCCCGCCACGAACTTACTTCTTGCCGCCTTCCTTCTTCGCGGGAGCCGCGGCAGCGGCGCCCTTGGCATCGCCACCAGCAGCCTTCGCGTCGCCCGGTTTCGCACCGGCAGCGGCCGCGCCTTCCGCAGGAGCCGCGCCTTCGGCCGGCGTCGCAGCTGCGACTTCGGCGGTCGGTTCCGGCTCTTCCGCACGCGGCGGGTGGATCGTGACGACCACGGCATCGGCTTTCGCGATACCGGGAATCGTGACGCCTTCCGGCAACGGCAGGTCGGACAGATGCTTGGACTGGTTCATCTCCATCTGCGAGAGGTCGAGCTCGATGGAATCGGGCAGGTCCTTCGGCAGGCAGGAGATTTCCACGTCGGCGATGCGGTGCGACACGACGCCGCCCTGGCTCTTCACGCCCGGGGACGCGGCCTCACCCTTGAAGTGGATCGGGATGTGGATGCGGATCTTCTCGGTCTCCACGACACGCTGCAGGTCCACGTGCACGATGGCGTTGCGCGCCGGGTGCATCTGCAGGTCCTTGACGATCGCGGCCTGCTTCTTGTCGCCCACGGCCACGTTGATGATCGAGGAATAGAACTTCTCGTTGTCCACCAGCGTCATCAGCTTCTGGTGATTGAGAGTGATGGCACGGGGTTCCTTGTGGCCCCCGTACAGGATTGCCGGCACTTTTCCAGCGTGACGCAGGCGGCGGCTCGCACCTTTGCCCTCCGTCTCGCGGAACTCTGCGGCGAGTTCGAATGAAATACGCATGATTAAACTCCAGTTACATCTAACAAAGTGACTCCGCGACCAGAAGTCACCACCAAGAGGTGCCGGGCCGGGAAACCGGGATAACTCGGGGCTTTCGCCACTCGCTGAGCTATCCCGGTTTCCCGGCCCGGCACCATCAATCCAAATACAGGCTGCTGACGGAGTCCTCATCGCGGATGCGACGAATGGTCTCGGCCAGCAACCCCGCAACCGACAACTGCCGGATGCGTCCACATTGCCTCGCGGCGGTGGACAGCGGGATGGTGTCGGTCACCACCAGCTCGTCGATCGCCGACTTCGTGATCTTCTCGATGGCGTTCCCGGAGAGGATGGCGTGCGTGATGTAGGCCACCACTTTCACCGCCCCTTCGTCCTTCAACGCCTGCGCGCCCGCCGCCAGCGTGCCCGCGGTATCCACCATGTCATCGACGAGCACACAGGTCTTGCCCGCGACTTCGCCGATGATGTTCATCACCTTCGACTCGTTCGGCCGCGGACGGCGCTTGTCGATGATGGCCAGGTCCGCATCGTCCAGCCGCTTCGCCAGCGCCCTTGCTCGCACCACGCCGCCGACGTCCGGCGACACCACGATCATGTTCTCGTAACGCTGCCGGTACGCATCGCCTAACAACACCGGCGACGCGTACACGTTGTCCACCGGGATGTCGAAAAACCCCTGTATCTGGTCCGAGTGCAGGTCGATCGTCAGCAGACGATCCACACCCGCGCTCTGGATCATGTTCGCCACCAGCTTCGCGGTGATCGCCGAGCGCGTGGCGCGCGGCCGGCGATCCTGGCGCGAGTAGCCGAAATACGGCACTACCGCCGTGATCTTGGCCGCCGACGCGCGCCGGCATGCATCGACGATGACCAGCAACTCCATCAGGTGGTCGTTGGCCGGAGGGCACGTGGGCTGCAGGATGAACACATCCCGCCCGCGCACGTTCTCCATCAACTCGATATTCACTTCGCCGTCGGAGAACCTTCCGACGTACGCCCGCCCCAGCGGCGTGGTCAGGTGGCGCGCGATGTCGTGAGCCAGCGCCGGATTGGCGTTGCCCGCGAACAGCGTCAGCGTCTCTGATTCGGCCACTAGCTACTCCTCCCACTCGATAAACTTCTTGAATGGGGACAGGTTGAAGACAACCAGTCCCGCATCCTTCTAACTGGCTGGGGTGGAAGGATTCGAACCTCCGAATGGCGGGATCAAAACCCGCTGCCTTACCACTTGGCGACACCCCAACGGCCTAACTCTTCCAACACAGGAGACCCGTCCAGACCCCGCGCGACCCAGGCGCGCCACTGATCCGGCACCCGTGCCGCGACAAGCTCCGCGTCTTCGACGCGCGAGAATTTCGCGAACACGCAGGATCCCGTACCGGTGAGCCGCGCGACTCCATGCCGCGCAAGCCAATCCAACGCCTCAGCCACCGCCGGAAAGTGCGCACGCACGACCGCCTCGCAATCGTTCCGCCCGCCCGTTTCCAAAAAGCCGCGCATTGTGGTGGGGGGTGAATTCCGTGTCAATTCAGCAGCCTGGAATATGGTAGCGGTCGGCACTGCGACGCCCGGAAACACCACCACGTACCAGGAATCCGGCCCCAGGCTGACAGGGGTGAGTCTTTCGCCGATTCCTTCCCCCCAGGCGGACCGGCCGGCCACGAAAATGGGCACATCGGCCCCTAAAGCGGCGCCAAAAGTCGCCAACTGCTCCGATGTATAGCCCAAGTTCCACATTTGATTGAGGGCGACCAGCGTTGTCGCCGCGTCCGAACTGCCCCCGCCCAGGCCCCCGCCCATGGGGATTCGCTTTTTTACGCAGATTTCTGCCCCCAGCGAGGTACCGCTTGCCTGCTGGAGTGCCTTGGCCGCCCGCACGACCAGGTCTTCAGCTTCCGGGACCCCGTCCGGACCCCGGGGACGAGCGATGGAACCGTCGGTGCGGACGGTGATCTCGATGCGGTCGCAAAGATCGATGAGCTGAAAAACGGTCTGCAGCTCGTGGTAGCCATCCGGCCGGCGTCCGACGACGTGCAGCATCAGGTTGAGCTTGGCCGGCGCGGACCAGGCCATCATCTGCAGCTCGCTCACGGCTGCCAGTTTTCTACCAGGAGCTTGAGGCGCGCGCCCTCCCGCTCGGCGGTCAGCCGCTGCGGCAACGCAAACCCGAGTCCGGCGGCACGCGCGTTGATGCTCACGCGCCAGCCATTCTGCGTGAAGTCGCGAATCTCCCCGCTGCCCCCATCCTGATTGACGCTGGCCTCACCCGGCGCCGGAATGCCCAGCAGCCACCAGCGCAGCTCGGTAAGTGGCAATTGAAATCCGAGTCTTCGCTCGAGTTCGTCACGCGCGGCTTGCCCATCGAGTTTCTCGCCGCGGCTGGTGGCGATCGCAATGTCCTCACCTTCGATTTCCACGCGCACGCCGCCGATTCCCAGCGGCCCGTCGAGCGAAAGATTCGAACGCTGCGGCCGCTGCTGATAGCGAAGGCTGGCGGAGAAACCCTGCCCCTGCGCGGCAACGGCGACGCGCCCGTTCAACGCATAACGGTCGAGCTTTTCCAGCGCGGCACGCTGCTCGGGCCACGGAGCATCGGCCCCGGGACCCGCCGTCACGCCGGGCGGCACCGTGCGGCAGCCGGCCGACAACAGCAGCGCGGCCGCGGCGACCGAGGCGGCCATCGCGGCAATGGCGCCGCGCACTACTAACTACTCGTGGAGGTGGGTGGGGGCTGCAGTATGGGCCCCGTTGCGTCCGGCTCGGGAACGTCGGCATCGTGCTTCTTCGGCGGCGCGGGCGGTTCCAGCTTCGTGCCGGTCAGCCGTTCGATGGTGGCGCGCAGCGGCTTCGACTCCGGCGCACGTGCCAGGGCCCGCGCCCACAGCGCGCGCGCCTCCGACTGCTTGCCGTTCACCCACAGCACCTCGCCCCAGTGCGATGCGATTTCAGAATCCGGAAAGATGCGATACGCGCGCTCGAGGTACGGGATGGCGCCTGGCACATCGCCACGCCGGAAGAGCACCCAGCCGAGGCTGTCGAGAAATGCCGGATTGTCGGGGGATGCTTCGAGCGCCTTGCGAATGAGCATCTCGGCGCGCGGCAACTTCAGGCTGTGATCGGCCAGCGAGTAACCCAGCGCGTTCAGCAGGCTGGCGTCTTCAGGCCGGACCTTGAGCAGGCTTTCGAAGCTGCGCAACGACTCGCGCTCCTGGCCCGCCTTGTCCTGGATCAGCGCGATCTGGTAGCGGACTCCCGGATGATCGGGGAAACGTTCGAGCGCAAGCTGGAGCAACGCAATGGCTTCGGTCGACCTGTCGGCATCCGCGAGCAGCGCGGCCTTGGCGAACTCCACGTCGAGGATTTCCGAACGTTCCTTGGCAGCGTGTTCGTCGAGCATGCGGAAGGCGGCATCGCGCTCGTTCTTGGCAAGCAGGAGACGCGCCGCGCGGCCGCGCACGATGAGCCCCGCGCCCGCCTCGGCGAGCCTGGAGTAGCCCTCGAGGGCGAGATCCGTGCGCCCGTCGCGTTCAGCAATCGACGACAGGTAGAAGAACGCCTCGGGCGCCGCGCCCGGCGAGCTGATCAAACTACCGAAACGGCGACCGGCTTCCTCGAGGTCCCCCATCTGGTAGGCGAGCTTGCCGAGCCGAAGATCCGCCTCGGCGCGGATCGACTCGTCTTCCCGCATGCTCTCGAGTTCCTGGCGCGCCTCGTCGAGACGATCGAGGCGCATCAGCGTGTCGACGTACGCAAAACGCTCGGTATCCGGCTCGAGTGCCGCGGCTTCCTGGGCGATGGCGATTGCCGAGACAGCGTCGCCTTCGGCGGTGAGCACTCTTGCGAGCTGCGCACGCGCCGTGCCGGAAGCAGGCTCATTGGTGAGCATGCGTTCGGCCAGCTTGTGGGCGATGGCGAAATCGAACGACTCGAGCGCCAGGTCCACGCCCGCGGCGAGCAACCTTTCGGAAACGTCGGGCGACTCGAACTTGGGCCGCAGCGTCTTGAGCGCGATGGCGGAACCGCCGGCATCGCTGACTTCGCCGATCAGCTGGACGAGCGCCTCGTCGCCGCCGAGAACCTGGGTGCGCAGGATGGCAGTGGAGGCTTCTTCAGGTTGATAGAGCCGCACCGCGGCGAGCGCCACCGCGGCGGATGCACCGGCACTTTCAGGATCGAGCTTCTGCCAGCGCCGCGCGGCCTTCGCGCTGGCGGCTATCTGCTGGCATTCGGCGGCGATTTCGCTGGCTCGCTTGGAAATGGTGGCGTCATTCGTGGCCAGTGCCGCCTTGATGTAGCGGTCGGTGCCGCCGCGGCAATCGCCGCGCGACAGCGCCATGTCGGCGAGGACCAGATCGGCGCTGTCGGAATTCGTGGTGGACAACGCCATGACGCCGGCCGGCAACAGCGCCGCCAAGGTCACGCTCAGGGCCAGGTAAAAGGCCCGTGTCGATGAGTTTCGTGGCATGGAGGGCACTATAACTGGACCTTCGCCCCTTACAATGGTTCGCGTGAAAGACACCATTCGATTGCGGCTCGAAAAAATGGTCGACCGCTATGAGGAAATCGGGCGCTCGCTGGCGGACCCTGCCGTCATCGGCCGACAACGCGAGTTCCGCGAGCTCTCGCAGGAATACGCCCGCCTTACTCCGGTGGCGGAGAGGTTCGGTGCGTTCCAGGCGCTCGAGCGCGAGCTTAAGTCCGCCCGCGACATGCAGACCGACAGCGATCCTGGCATGCGCGAAATGGGCCAGGAGGAAATGTCGCGGCTCGCTCCCGAAATCGAGCGCGCCGAAGACGCACTGAAGATGCTGCTCATCCCGCGCGACCCGCGCGACGACAAGAACATCTATCTCGAAGTCCGCGCGGGCACCGGTGGCGATGAGGCGGCGATCTTCGCGGGCGATCTGTACCGCATGTATGCGCGCTACGCCGAGACGCATGGATTCACCGTGGAGATCCTTTCGGAAAGCCAGGGCGAGCACGGCGGCTTTCGCGAGGTCATCAGCCGCATCGCGGGTCCAGGCGCATTCGCGCGCTTCAAGTTCGAATCCGGCGTGCATCGCGTACAACGCGTGCCGGCCACCGAAGCGCAGGGACGCATCCACACTTCGGCCTGCACCGTGGCCATTCTTCCCGAGCCCGATGAAGTGGAAGCCTCGGACCTGAATCCGGCCGAACTGCGCATCGACACCTTTCGCGCCTCGGGCGCGGGCGGCCAGCACGTCAACAAGACCGATTCCGCCATCCGCATCACGCATATTCCCTCGGGGCTGGTGGTGGAGTGCCAGGACGAACGTTCGCAGCACAAGAACCGTTCACGCGCCATGGCGCTCATGAAGGCCAAGCTGCTCGCGGCCGAGCAGGAAAAGCGCGACAGCGAAATCGCCAGGAACCGCAAGTTGCAGGTGGGCACGGGCGATCGATCCGAGCGCATCCGCACGTACAACTTCCCGCAGGGACGCGTCACGGATCACCGCATCAATCTCACGTTGTACAAGCTCGGCGACATCATGCAGGGCAAGATCGACGAGTTGCTCGATTCGCTGCAGCACGAGCACCAGGCGGAGCAGCTCGCGGAGGAAGAACAGCGGGGCGCTGCGTGAACGCGATCGCGCGCGGCTTCGACGCCGCTCCCACGCTGGGCGTCGCCAGCGCCACCGGTGTCGACGCGCGTCTCGTATTGGCCGGCCCCGGCGCCCGGTCCCTCGCATTCCTCATCGACTGGCTGATTCGCTCCGCACTCTCTGCAACCTACCTGCTGCTCGCCTCGTGGTTGCTGCTCGGTAACTTCCGCCTCGACATCGGCCCCGACGACGAAACGACCTGGTACCTGGCGGGCGCGCTGCCGGCCACGGCTATCTACTTCCTCTACCACCTGATCCTCGAGCCGCTGATGGCGGGCCGCACGCCGGGCAAGCGCCTCGCCGGGCTGCGCGTGCTCACGCCCGAGGGCCAGGTGCCGACTACCGGCGCGCTGATCACGCGCAACATCTTCCGCATCGTCGATTCCATGCCGCTGTTCTACGTCGTGGGGCTGCTGTTCGTTTTCTTTGGCCGCCAGCATCTGCGCCTCGGCGACCTGGCTGCCGGCACCTTGCTGGTCATCGAGCGCGCGCCGTTCCTCGAAAAACTGGGGCCCGCGGGTGAATGGCAAGGCGCGCGACAACGCGCTGAGGCGCTCAGCCGCCGCCGCGGCACCGAGGTGGACGACGCGCTGGCCGTGGTCGATGACTATCGCCGCGCTGCGCACCGCTTGAGCGCGGCCCGTCTCTCACCAGACGCTGCGACCGCGCAATCCACGGAATATCTCGAGGCGGTGTATTCCGATCTGCACGACACCATTCACCGGCCCGCACGCCGCATGCGGCTCGTGCTGCTGTCGCTGATGCGCGATCGCGTGCCCGCCGCCATGAGCGCCATGAGCATCCACTTGCTGGCGGTGACCTTGCTGTTCATCGTCTCCGCGGTCACCGGCGCGTGGCTCGTTTACAGCTATCCGGACCTCATTGCCCTGTTCGCCGGCCCGCAGCTCATCGCCACCGTCGAGCGGGGCGAGTTGTGGACCGATGGGCTGCTCAACGTCACGCCGTCGGCGGTGCTGTCGGTGTCCATTCTCACCAACAACATCGTGGTGTCGTTCTTCGCGTTCTGTTCGGGCATCATTTTTGGCCTCGGCACGTTCTACATCATCGGCATGAACGGCCTGTCGCTCGGCGCCATCTTCGCGTTCACCGCGCAGCACGACCTCGCGGGACGCCTGTTCGATTTCATCATCGCGCATGGATGCGTCGAGCTGTCCTGCATCTGCATCGCCGGCGCGGCCGGCGCCTACATTGGCGAAGCGCTGGTTCGGCCCGGAGAGCGCACGCGCGCCGAAGCATTCCGCGCCGCGGCGGCGCCCAGCATTCGCGTGCTGACGGTGGTCACGCTGCTGCTGCTCATCTGCGGGTTCATCGAGGGCTACGTGTCGCCGGATCCGGAAGTGCCGCGCTGGGCGCGCGTCACCATCGGCGTGGGTTACTGGCTGTTCATGATCTCGCTGCTGCGCGGCTACGTGTTCGGCCGCAGCCGCGGTGGGTCGCCCGTCGCTGTCTGAAGCGCGTTCAGATCTTCTTGCGGCTGCGAAGCAGCAGGTAGGAATCGAGCACGGCCCTGTCGAGCTTGTCGTCGGGCTCGTCGAGCACCACGATGCCCTGGCGGCGCATGTTGGCCACCTGCAATTGCGCGCGTTGATGATGTTCTCGAGCCGCGATCGCGATGGCCGGATCACGCCACTCGCGTGCCGGGCTCGCCGCGAGCCGCGTGATCTCGGCGGCGTGCGGCGCGGCGACGATGGGCTGGTGACGCGGCACGAGCACCTTGAGCGCCTGCATCAGTTCATCGTTGCGCGCCGGCTCGGCGAGATCGGTCAACCAGACTACCAGGCCGCGATGACGCAGCAGTCGGCGCACCTGAATCGCGGCGGCCACGGGATTGGATTCGCCGCGATCGCTTTCCAGCATCTCGAGCTGCCGGCGCAGCCGCGTCACGGCGCGCAAGCCGCGCGCAGGCGTGCTCGCGGACAGCGTACGCCCGGCATACACGAGCAAGCCGACGCGATCTTCGATCGATACCGCGTGCTCGGCGAGCCTCGCGGCGACGTTGGCGTAGAGGCCGAGGCGGTCGAGCGCGCCGGCGCGCACGCGGCTCGCGCGGCCGGCGTCGACCACCAGCAGGATCTCGAGATGTTGCGCCTCGCTGTATTCACGCGACACCAGCGTGCCGCGGCGCGCGGTGGCTTTCCAGTCGACGCGCGAGAGGGCGTCGCCGCTCACGTAGTCGCGCAATTGCAGTAGTTCGACACCGGCCCCCGGCAGGCGGCGCGGGGTTTCTCCCGCGGACTCGCCGGGCACCGGCCGCGCCCTTCGCGGCAGGCTGTCCGGCGCCACGGTGAACGCCGCATCCTGCGCAAGCGTACGCGCCCACCAGGCGAGCGCGAACCGGCCTAACAACCGCGCGGGCACGTCGCCGAATCGGCCGGCGCCGAGCCGCAGCGGCAAGAGCTCCGCGCGATCGAGCAGCTCTTCTTCGGGCGGCAGCGCCACGCGCCGCACTTCGGTGGTCTGGCGCAGCGCCGGCGGCAGCACTCGTGCGTACTGCAGCACGATCTCGCGCCTTCGGTTGTGCGCGAACGCGAAAGCGCCCGCCACCTGCCGGCCCAGCTTCAGACGATCGTCGTAACGCATGGCGAGAGTGACTTTCGTCCCGCGCAGGTACCACGCCTCGATGGCCAGGCCCAGCAGCAGCAGGAATGCCGGCAACAACCAGGCGCCCGCGAATGCGGGCACCTCCGACCACGTGCCGGCCACGCCTAACAAGGCGGTCAGGGCGACGAACAGGTAGCCGCGCAGCGCGAAGTGCATGGCCGTCAGCGAGGCACCGGCGTGGCATCGAGGATGGCGCCGACGATGCCGAGATCCGTCTCGCCGTCGAGCGCCGCCTCGGGCTTGAGCACGAGGCGATGCGCGAGCACCCACCGGGCCACGGCCTGCACGTCGTCCGGGCTCACGAACTCCCCGCTGCGCAAGCCCGCGTGAACGCGCGCCGCGCGCAGCAACGCGAGCGCACCGCGCGTCGACAAGCCGAGTGCCACACGCGGATGCTCACGCGTGGCGTGCGCCAGGTCGAGCACGTACGTGGAAAGCGCCTCGGACACGTGCAGCGCACTGGCGGCGGCGCGCGCCTGGTGCAGCAGCACGCGATCGATGCCACCCAGGTCGGCCGGAATGGCGTCGCGCGCCTCGAGCTCGGTGCCGTATCGCTTGAGGATTTCCCCTTCCGCGGCGCGTTCCGGGTAGCTCATGTCGATGCGCAACATGAAACGATCGAGCTGCGACTCCGGCAGTGGATAGGTGCCCTCGAACTCGCGCGGGTTCTGCGTCGCCAGCACCAGGAAATCTTCCGGCAGCGGATACATATCGCGCTCCGAGGACACCTGGCGCTCTTCCATGGCCTCGAGCAGCGCCGACTGCGTCTTCGGTCCCGTGCGATTGATCTCGTCCACCAGGAGCACGTCGGCGAACAGCGGCCCTCGCCGGAACACGAACTCGTTCTTCGATGCATCGAAGACATGCGTGCCGACGATGTCGCTGGGCATGAGGTCCGCCGTGCCCTGCACGCGCTTGAACTCTCCGCCCATCACGCGTGCCAGCGTCTTGGCCAGCAAGGTCTTGCCGAGGCCGGGCGGCCCTTGCACCAGCACATGGCCGCGCGCGATGAGCGCGATACACAGCGCGCGGATGACGTCTTCGGCGCCGACGATGACTCGCGCGATCTCGCGCTGCACGGTTTGTTCGAAGGTTGCGACTACGGTGTTCATGTTTTCAGTCGTTTTTCCAGGGTATCGAGGAGGTTCTGCAAGGAGGTCAGCGGCAATGCGCGGGTCGAATGTGCATCCGCATACCAGGTTTTCAATTGGTCGAGTTCCTGCGGCAGGATGGCGCCGTGCCGCTCGAGCCACTGCCATTGGTCGCCGCGTTCCGGCGCACCACCGCCCGCGCGGCGCGCCGCCCGAGCCACGCCGGCGAAGAACAGATCGAAGAGTCGCAGCGCCGTGTTGGCCGGTGCCACCGTGCGCGCGATCAGGCCACCGGCGCTCAGCACCAGCTCGGCTTCGGAGGGATCGTGCGTGACGATGGCGGGCGCCCGCAGCCGCGTGGATCCCAGCACCCAGACCAGCCACAGGCCGAGCACGATGAGCATTGTCTTGTACAGGCGCGGATCATCATAGAAGCGCGCCGGATCGTAACTGGCGGAAAGACCCTGGCGCAGGTCGTCGAACAGCACCACGCCATTCCGCGACATGCGGCTGCTCACGATATTGGCGAACAGATGTGAGTTGTCGACATCGCCGAGCGCGCGGTTGGTGAACAGTGATCCACCCGAGCTCAGCAACACGCGGCCCTCGCCCACGCGCTGTTCGAACAGCGCGCCTTCTCCACCGGCGGTGCGCGCCAGCGTGAGCACGAAGTTGTCGTACGGCATTCGCAACGACCACTCCTCGGCCGCGTAGTCCGTCACCAGCCCGAGGGTTTTCACTCCTTCGAGCAGCACATGCGGGCCCGTGGCGGTCAGTGCGATCTTGCCCGGAACCTCGAGCAGCTTGCCGCGCTCCGCGCCGAACTCCTCGTCGGCATCCGCTTCGTCGTCTTCGTCGTCGTCCTCGTTTTCGTCCTTGCCCTCGCGCTTGGCGGAACGCGCGTCCGCTTCGCGCACGCGTTGCGCGAGCGGCGTGTCGTCGAGCCGCGACTCGCGCCCCCTGCGGGTCTCGAATTCGATGGCAGTCAGCGACTCGATCTCGACCACGGCGCCCCCGGAGCGCCGTGCGGCCCAGTCGGGCTGATCGAGCAGCGCGGCGGCGATGAGCAACGTGTTGCCACGCCGGATCCACTGATCGAGCGCACTGAGTTCGTCGCTGTGGAACACCTCCACCGCGGGCAACGAGAGGATCAGCAGGTTGCCGCGCGACGGCACATCGAGATCGAGCAGCGTGCCGTAACGTTCGCGCAGGCTTCGCACTTCCACACCGGACCGCTGCAGCCATTCGTACAGCCCCGCATAACCATTGCCGCGGCGCTCCACCGTGGTGGGCCGCGCGATATTGGCATCCGGATCGAGCGAAGGCGCCGGGCTCAACCAGAGTCCGTAAAACGCCGCCAGCGCCGCCAGCGCCAGCAGGAATGCGATGCCACGTTCACGCATCAGCGGCTGCCCTGCCTGGCCAGTCTTTCGAGCAGCGCTTTCGCCGTGGCCACGCTTCCTTCGATTGCTTCATCGGTCGGAGAT